>Ga0116144_10001619_pt1 | contig 26344 bp, 21 predicted proteins | sample AD_UKC035_MetaG_FD_89746 | JGI IMG/M metagenome (GOLD analysis project Ga0116144, IMG submission 89746) | Active sludge microbial communities of municipal wastewater-treating anaerobic digesters from USA - AD_UKC035_MetaG | ecosystem: Engineered > Bioreactor > Anaerobic > Digestate | place: USA...
GGTCCGGTGAATGGGCGTCAGAATTGGAAATCAAGGTCATCCGATCCAGACTGGAGAACCGCCGGTTCATTGCCGGATCAGACGATAAACCGGTTTCTACCGCATGGACGTGGATAGTGAGCTCCTCAAAACAGTCCTCAAGGGAATCGAAACCGCTGTTGGCACCAAGCACTGAGAAATGAGGAGTCCAGATATGGGCGGGAACAAAAAAAGCGTCCGGGGTGGCGGCTAACGCCATTCGGAGAAGCTCCTTGCTGTCGAGCCCTACGATCGGCCGGCCATCTGACGCTATATTGCCGACTTTGCTCAGGCTGGTATTGAAGCGGGAAGCAGCGGCAAGGTCGGGGAAGAAAATCAGATTGTGCACCTTGCGCACCTTATCCTGTTTCTTATAAATGCTGCTCACTTCCGCCGAAATCAGAAATCGCACCAGCCCCCGGCATGATTCAGGGACGTTCTCATCCACGGAGCGGCGGTACTCAGCTTTCAGCTCAAAGAGGCCGGGTTCGGCAGGGCTCAGTTTTTCCTGAAGCTCCTGCAACCATGCCGGGTGGGTGCTGTCGCCGGTACCAACTACGGTGACGCCTTTGAGCTGTGACCAATAGTAAAGGTTTTCCAGGTTCATCAGCGTGCTGGTGGCCCGCGAGTAATATGAGTGAACATGAAGGTCGGCAACGAATTGCATAGCACTAACACCGAGCAATGAAGCAACGTGAACTCCGCTGGTGATCGATGCCACAATGCATGATGCGGGCAGCAGAGGGTAACAGCGTTTCCATGTAGCTCCAAAGGTAAAAGAAAAGGAAGTCGCTGTCAAAAGAAATCTGGCCTGGCAAGTGGCTTGACCCTGGGTAGTTCTCGGTTTGAAAGCCACACGAGAGCATAATTTTTTCCTTTTATATCGAGCATGCTGTCTGATGCAAGACTTCGGACTGCGGTGATGGGGTAGCGTTGGTCACACGCGCTTCCAGGGCTCGATGCCTTCAGATCGGGCCTGATGGTACACCAACATAAGATAGACGAGATCAAACAGAAAGACGGTGACAGCAAGATACTGCAGCAGGGCTGATTCCAGGAAGTGGGGCCACCAGAGCAGAGAGAGAGAAGCTAAAACAGTTCCGATCATTTTACTGAGTGCAATATAGAGCGACTGCCCTCTCACCGACCCGCGGCGGAGCAGCATTTCGCTAAAGAGCACTGACATGAGCAAATTGTTGCCAAGACCGGTATAGATGCCGGAGAAATCTTGCAGTTCATCGATCAGAAACAGGATCAGGCCGAACGCAGTGCACAGCGTTACGGTGAACAGAAGATAAAACCGGCCAAAGAGCGGATGATCTTCAGCCGGTCCATATCTCAGCACCTGGTAGACAATGACACAGTCCAGCAGCAGCCAGACACCATTTATGACGGCATGGATCCCCATGCTGGGATACACTACGGCGAAAATGAATTCCCAGGAGAGATTGCCGCAGAGCGCCACTAGCGGAACGCCGTACGTTCGGTCAAGAAAACCTCTTCGAAGGATCAACACATAGGCTAGGGCCCAGAAAATCCCGGAGCCCACATTCAATAAAGAAAAGAGCATCATTGCAAACCACTAATGCGTAAGTACGGCCGACCACGTCGGAACTCACGAGGGTGTTACCGGAGTAAAAACAGGTACCAGTCTCAGTTCGTGAACGGATACCTTCGTGTTGAGAACGTATACGCGCTGTGCTTCCCCCTCCAAAACAGCTTACGGCAAATGAGCGGCGATTTCCAGAGCTGTGAGGTGAATGGTGGGATCGTAGATACTCCGTGTCTGTCCTCTCGAAGGGTTTGTCGAATGTGCCCGTGAATCGGAAAACCTCAGGAGAGTGGTTTTTCACAGAAGATTTCGGAGCAAAATAATTGCTTGTGAGAACAATCCGGCAAAGTGTGCGTGAACAGGAATGCTGGTTGCTGTTGCCGGAGGCGTAAGATCAACTCCTGTCAAGCCATCAAGGAGTCCACTGCTCAGCGCTTTCCGGAATCCATCAGGATCTTCGTCCCGGAATACACGAACCAAGTATGCGATCAACCGGCGGGGATTGAGGTGATGGTCACGAATAAACGCGTACAAGTTCAAGTCAGTGTCCTGAGATGCTGCTTCAGCAGAAAAATCGCGTAAATAATCCATAAGAGCGACACGCATGAGCTTCTGCGGCTCCGGGCTTACCGAAATGATTCCATGGATTTTCTGATACACATAGTAGAGATCAAAAGACTTGCACTCAAAAAGTCGGGCGAAGGTTTCGTCAAACGTCTTTTGATCAGGATGCAGGGCGAGGTGAAGTTCGAGGCGCACCAGATCGTTGATCGAGTCAGGGAGATCAGGATCAAAGTCCGCCATTGCTTTCATCCCGTCGCTGAGAAAAGCTTCAAATTTTCTTTCCAGCTCCTGGGGATCGAATTCGGAAAGCTTCGGCCACAACGCGGTATCGATAAAGTCGTCCACATAGCGGATCATAGCTGCGCTGATGAGGCCTTTTTCATCGAACGTCGTATCGTGCCGGTCCACATCATAGGGCAAACCAAACGCATAGGTCTGGATGAGCTTATCAGCATTGCGGTAACATGCAGTTATCTTTTTCAGGGATGGGGGAGAGAATACTTTGAATGCCTCGGGAAAATGCTTCTGCATGATCTGGTTGATGCGGGAAAACAACGTGCTCAGGTCGATCCGATGCCCATCATGCGTATTCAGGGAGGAATGGATACCGAGAAGGTAGGTGACGTCTTGTTTTACCATCTTTTCCAAGCAAGCATCAAAGAAAGGTTTCTTACAGTCCAAACCTGCGATGGTGCCCTGTTCGAGAAAGGTCGCGTAGCGGCAGCCGCCAAAACAGAGAGGGAGATACGAGCAGGCCATACACTGTTCGTTTTTCCAGTTGTCGAGCTGGTGTGAAGCAGTGTAATCATGCGTGCCGGAGTAAACGCTGCCGATAGTAAGCTCGGGCATGCCGATAAGCGCCGGGCACTTGTAAATAGTGCCATCATAATTGATCACGAATGAGCTGGCGACTTCTATCATGCACAGGGTCTTTCCTACCTTGAGCGTTCGGTAGCCGCGTTTGAGGATTTCTTCCCGCAAGAACACCGAGGCATCAAAGAGCCAGGGTTCATTGATCGACCGGCAGCCTCCCTGGTATTCGATCAGTGCCGGACCCGTTTGCGAAGGCGTATTCACAGGATCGAATTTGATGCCGTCGATTTTATCCGGTGTCAACCCTTCCTTCAGAAGATAGTCCAGCAGGACAGGAAAGGTATGGTAGTTGTCCCGCTCGTAGTTGCCGCCAATGCTCACCCTGACCAGCCCAAGGCAGTCTTTGATATTGTGGATGAGGGTGTCGAAGCTGCCGGCTCCGTTCTTGAATGGCCGATATCGATTGTGGTTCTCAGCCGGACCGTCCAGGGTTATACGTACACTGTGCAGGCCCAGAGGCACCAGACTCTCGACCACCCGGCGTTTGAGAAGCGAACCATTGGTTACCAGAGTGAATCGGTAGAACCCGCTGCTGCTTTCACTGAGGGTTTTAAGACGTCGGGAAATGGAGGTCAGCATATCAACGCTGAGGAGCGGTTCGCCGCCGTAGAAGTCGACAGTCAGTGAACGTTTCTTTGTCTGAAACTCATTGGCTACAAAAGTGACCAGGGCCTCGGCAGTATCCGGAGACATATAGAGGTTACCTTTGCGCTCTCCTTCATAGCAGTATCGGCAGGCAAAATTGCAGTCCAGATTAAGAACCACGGTCAGGGTCAGCTCAGGATTTTTCTGGTTGAAGCTATCGAAGAAACCGAGCAGTGATTGCTGTTCCTCGTGTCGATCCGGAGTGAGCATTCCGAGCCGGGTCAGAACTGCGACATCGTCCGGCGACGCAGTGCCTTCACGGATTTTCTGAAGCGTCTCGTGCTTGATGAGAACTTTGGCTGCGTTTTTCGTGGAAAAAAGAAAGCTATATCCTGGTCGTTCCTCAGATCGGTACACATTAACAAACGGTGAAAGCTCCATGCCCTTCCCTGCTGGTTCGGAAGCCTAACGACTGGTGCCTGTTTAGGTGAGAATGCTTGATGTTAAAAACACAAAGAGGGGATAGGGATCCCCTCTTTGCAACACTGCGGTCGACGCCTTTCAGACAGAGCGGTAAGGAGCGTATGCTCCCCAGCAGCAGCTCATCGGCGCTGCCTCGAGATCCTGGGCTTCCTCGATCACCAGGATCTCCTGTTCTTCTCTCGTCTTCTCTTCCATCACTGTCCTCCCTTTTGCAGTGTTCGTGAGACAACCATCTCCATCCTTGGCTCACAGGGCTTTCCCTCAAAGCCCCATTTTTTTATACCGTGACAAAGAAATCGTGTCAAGCGGAATCTTGTGGCAATTAAGAGGAAATACCGGCGGTTAGAGTCATACACCGAGGGGAAGGGTCTGGAGGAACGGGAAATGCCCAGATACGGTGGTCCGGCGAAATCTGGCCGGAGAACGAGGTGCAGTAGCGACTGTTGACCATGGAAAGGAATACGCGTGTGTCGCCATCTTTAAAAGAAAGAAGGCCGGAAGCCGGCATGGACAGTCGGCTGGGGTTTCTATCGGAGCAGGTCAGCACGGATCAGAACGAAAACCGGAGTCCTCCTTCAAGCCAGCGCCGCGGATTGCGGCTTTCACTTTGTTCGTACTGAGATCCATTGAAAAGATTGTGGCCGGTGAAAAACACCTCTGCAGATACATCATTCCCGGAATAGACTTTCTTGATCACGTTCAGGTCCCAGATGATGTCGTCATACTCGGCACCGAGGTAGGTCCCTCCCAGTGTTTGCGGAAGATCCCACCAGACGTAGTGGCCGAAGAGCTCAGCGTACCAGGAAGTTCGGTCATTGTAGCGTAAGCCTATACCATACTCGTAAATCGACTCGGTTTCCATTTCATTGGAAGGCGAAAAGTCAACATACGCTATCCCCCCGGCCAGTGAAAGATTGTGAAACGATACGGTTTCCATCTCAAGCTCAAAGCCCTGCCGCCGGCTTTTACCGCCGTTTATGAACCAGTCGGCCAAGGGTGGAATCGGGCCGGTGTAAGGCCGGTCCGCAGCCCGCTGCAGCACGATGGTGTCATCGACCTCATGCCGGAAGACGGTTGCTTTCAGCCAGAGGTACTTTAGGGCGCTCGATTCCGCTCCAGCCTGAAATGACCAGACCTCTTCTTCATCCAGGTCGCTGTTGGGGTCCAAAAAAAGGGCACCGCTGTCGGTCCAGGAAAGGGGCGGAGTGGTAAATCCGCGCGCGATGGAAGCACGCAGCACCGAATGCTCGGCAACCTGGTAGGTAAGACCCAGGCTCGGGCTGATAAAGGAACCGGAGACATCGTTGTGGTCGTACCGTATTCCGGGAGTAATGGTCCAGCGATCCAGAACAAGGGTGTCGTTTGCGTAGAGGGCCCAGGAGGTGCGATCAGGAGAATCTTCCATTTCCGGAAAGACCTGAGCAGGATTGAATCCGTCGACACCGCCGAGCGTGCTGGTGTAGAGAAGACTGGGGCCCACTTTAGTGGTCTGATCCAGATCGCCGCTGTCCAGATCGATCCCGAGCACAGCGGTGTTCTTGGTGCCGGTCCAGACCAGCTTTGCATTTCCCCCTACAGTTTCTTCTTCATAGATTGAATCGATCAAAAGTGACCCAGCAGGAAACTCAGCAGCCGGGGGTAAGAATCCGAGTTGATAACCGATCGTAGTATCCAATAGGTCGCTTATGATTGCTGATTTCTGTTTCAGGTAGTGAAGTGATAACTTCAGCGTTATGTCTGCAGTGAGGGCAGATTCGAGAGATGTGGTAGTGAAGAAATTGCGATTGGCACCGCTGGTCTCCATATTCGAGCTTGGATAAAGGCCGAGATCGATATCCGGTTCTGTGTAGCCTACAGTCGTCTCTAACGAGGTTTGTGCAGAAAAAGGAACGCTGATTTTCGAATAGAGTGTAGGGCTGGAGAAATCTCGAGAGTTGCTTGCCTGGTATCCTGTTTCAGGATTAGTGTATCGTGAAGCTCTCAGCCCGTCTGATTCCTGATAGCCGGCGTAGAGATAGTAGCCGATCTTCCCGGACTTGCCCGCCACTTCACTCCGGTAATCCTGAGTGTCGCGCTCTCCGTAGGACATGCTGATCGTGCCTGCAGGCTCTTCCTTTGTCCCTGCTGATTTGGTAATGATATTGACAACGCCGCCCAGCGATGATCCCCAGGCAGAAGATGCCGGTCCTTTAATAATTTCTATACGCTCAATGATGCCGACCGGGATAGAATTGGTCTCGGCTGCCCCGCTGTTCAGAAAATTCCAGGAAATACCATCTACCAGTACCAGAACATGGCGGTCATACGACCCCTGCATCTTAATCAGCGAGGTGGCGCCGAAGTCCTGGTTGGAGCTGATGAACACTCCAGGCACGTGCCGGAGAACCTCGGCTACGGTGTGAGCATTCATGGCCTTAATCTCTTCAGCAGTAACGACCGTAATATTTTCGGCGACTTGGGAAATCGGCTTGAGGTTTCGGGTAGCGGAAACGACGAGTTCTTTTTCCGGATAGTACATGCGCAGAAACTGCATTTCTTCATCAGTTTGCGCGTAGGAAACCACTGAGGCATAAAAGCAGAAAACTGCACCGCACAGCAAACTGCAGACACTAACCTTGTGTAAGCTGAGGTAACCGGTTCTCATGAAATGCTTTGATTTTTGCCTTCGTTAGCGTTACTCTTTTATTATTTAAATCTATCAGTTTTGCAGTGATACTTCAAGGCAATTTTAAGGTTGCTTAATGTTTCATCGCCTTAGCTGCACTCAGTGTGGGTACCGGACTGCATGCTCGCATTCTTGCATTTCTGCTCACTGCGACAAGTCGCGATATGTCACTTTTTGAATACCACCCGGGTACGTAGATCAAAGGCTGTTCTGCATTATCAGCTTTCAGCTTTGCTAGATATAACGAACATCTGTTGTCCTGGTGGTGATTTGAACACCTCTGTAGCCTCTGATGCGCATCGCAGAGAATGGTTACAGGCTATCGCATGTCTCATCGAGACATCCGGGGAGGAACAAACAGCTGTTGTGAAGAGGGTTCTTCGATTTATCATTATCGGATTACTGGCATCTTGTACTCTTGAAATCGGGAGTCTGGGGAATGCCGAAGGTAGTGAAAAGGTGCTGGTCTTACAGAGTGTGATGATCCCCCCTTATGAAGCAGTGGTCCAGGGGTTCAGAAGTGTGTGCTGTAATGAACCGATCGAACGATTGGCGGTCCACGAGCAGGAGCCATCTGATCTGCTGAAACACGTACGAAACAGCAGGCCTTCTCTCATCCTTGCAATCGGCTTGGAAGCACTCCGGAAGGCCCAAGATGTAAAGGAAATTCCGGTCGTGTATTGTATGGTTCTCACCTCCCCATCGCATCCCCTTGGCAACGGAATCAATATTACCGGTGTGAGTATGAATGTGCCTCAGGAGAAGCAGCTGGGCATGTTCATAGACGCTCTGCCGGAGGTGAAACGTATCGGAATCGTGTACAGTGCAGGCCACACCGGCCGTTTTGCAGAATCGGCCTGTATGGCTGCAAAAGGGAAAAATATCACAGTGGTGAGGAAGGAAGTAGAAAGCTCCAAAGAGGTAGCGCCTGCCATGGAAGCAATGAAGGGAAGCATAGATGCTTTTTGGATGTTGCCTGACATGACCTTGATTAACGAAGTCACGGTCGAATACATGCTCTCTTTCTCTATGGAGAATCACATTCCCTTGCTGACGTTTTCGAATATGTATGTCGAACAGGGAGCGTTGATGTCCATCGGTGTTGATACTGAGGATATCGGTGCCCAGGCGGGCGAGATGGCGAAAAAAATACTTTCTGGTAGCGCAGTCAAGAATGTTCCTCCGGTAGAAGCCCGGAAGGCTGTAAGCCATATCAATCTCACTGTTGCCAAGAAACTGGGTGTCACGCTTGAAAAGGATGTTGTGAATCGATCAGTGATTGTTCATTGAGGATGGTATGAATGTAGTTGACATGGCCAGAGAGCGCTTCAGCATCAAGGTCTTCCTGATCTTCGTAATTTTCATTTTTGTTATTTCAGCATCTTTCACCGGCTTTTTTGTCAAGCGTCAGCGTGAAGCGCTGCATGATACGCTGATTAATAAGGGAAGCCTCCTGGTCAGACTTCTTGCTCATAATTCGAGGATTGGCGTTTTTTCTGAAAACCAAGACCTGCTGAAGGTCCCGGTAGATGGTATCTCCGAGCAGGAGAGCGTTCTGAAGGTTGTTGTTTACAACTTAGACGGTAAACTGCTGGCCAAAAAAAATACAATGCACCGGAAGGCAGCAGGATCCGCAGAGATGTTGTCTGTTAGCGACCAGGACCTGGAGCTTTTTCGGAAACGTTTTCGAAATTCAACATCTTCGTTTTTCCAGGAAAGCGGTGAGGTCGTGGAATTCTGGGCTCCAGTTCTCGCCGGCACCCGCGTGGAAACGGAAGAGTCCCTGTTTCTTGGGCTGCAGCCTTCAGAAAAGAAAGAATGGATGATCGGGTTTGTCGGTATATCCCTGGATAAACAGCTGCTCAACCAACAGATGAAAGACCTCCTGCTGCAGAGCATCGTTCTCGGCAGCATTTTTATTTTTATCGGTTCGGGAGCTACCTATATCGTAGTGAAAGGAATCACCCGCCCCTTGAACCATCTCACCGACAGCGTCAAGGCTCTTGGTATGGGAGGCACTGTTGAGAAGGTGCCGGTTGAGACTAAGGACGAGGTAGGAAAGTTGGCGCAATCCTTCAACACGATGGCTGAGTCTTTAAAAAAGCGGGAAGAGGAAAAAGGTCTTCTGGAGGAGCAACTGCGCCATGCACAGAAGATGGAAGCGATCGGGACGATGGCAGGTGGTATCGCTCACGACTTTAACAACATTCTGACGACCATTATCGGATACGGGCATCTGCTCCATCTGCAAATAGAAGATAACCAGACTCTGAAATACCATGTAGACCAGATCCTGGTTTCAGCAGAACGGGCTGCAAACCTCACTCAAAGCCTGCTCGCTTTCAGCAGAAAACAACTGATAAAGCTTCGGCCCACTGACTTGAACCACGTTGTTCTCAAGGTGGAAAAGCTGCTTACCCGGCTGATTCGGGAAGACATCGAAATCAGGTTGAACTTGACAAAGGAGACGCTGACACTAATGGCGGATTCCGGTCAGATTGACCAGGCGCTTATGAACTTGGTTACTAATGCCCGTGACGCTATGCCGAACGGCGGAATTATCACCATCAGCACTGAAGCACTAACGGTTAGCCAGGAATCTTTCAAAGGTCGAAATGGTGCCCGCCCTGGCCGTTATGCTGCACTGACTGTGAGTGACACGGGCTGCGGCATGGATGAGAAAATCAAGGAAAGGATCTTCGATCCATTTTTTACGACAAAAGAGGTGGGAAAAGGGACCGGACTCGGACTTTCCATGATCTATGGCATCATTAAGCAGCATGAAGGTTTCATCGATGTCATTACGGAGGTTGGGAAAGGAACCAGCTTTCGCATGTTTTTCCCTTTAAGCTCAATCGAGGTGGAATTGCACGAAAAGGGAACACAGGGTCAGCCTCGCGGTGGAACCGAGACTATTCTCATTGCTGAGGATGATACCAGTGTCCGTAAGCTTGCCAAAGAGGTGCTCGAGCGTTTTGGATATACTGTTATCGAGGCAGTGCACGGTGATGACGCCGTAAAAGTGTTTGGGGAAAACAAGGATCTCGTAGACTTGGTTTTGCTCGACGTGGTGATGCCCAAGCGCAATGGAAAACAGGTCTGGGATGATATTAGAATGAAGAAGCCTGAGATGAAGTCAATCTTTATCAGCGGTTACACATATGATATCATTCATCAAAAAGGTATTATCAAGGGTGAGATTAATTTTGTTTCCAAGCCGATCTCGCCCGACGAACTGCTGCGTAACGTGCGGGAGGTGCTGGATTCCCAATAGAGCAGCCAGCGCTTCCTCGCACTCCTTTCCCTCATTTTTTCCGGGGGCGGAGCAGCGTACGTGTTTTCTTCGCTATGGATAGTATTCACCTTCAAAATCAGCTGGAAAAACTTGCTCAAAAGCTTTCCGTCACTCTGCGGTATGAATCCATAGAGAGTGAAGAGGTCTTGTTTCCCGGAGGACTTTGTCGTATTAAAGGTGAACAGGTAGTAATCATCAACAGCAAAGCTCCCTCGGAAGAACAGCTCGGCGCTCTGGGAAGAGCCCTGATGCAGTTCGATCTGACTGGCGTGTATCTTCGTCCGGCAGTGCGGGATTTTCTTGAACAGATGCAGGTCAGCCGGTGATGAGTTTTCCCAGGGCCCTGTCTGGTGCATTGTTAATCAACTGTATTGCTCGATAGCACTTCTTCAGAGAGGCTGATTGGCAGAGAGGCACTGTTTGCATTTGCCTTGTTTTTGTATGCACTTGATCAGCCCTCCAGGAATCCTCCCGGTTGTGCTCTTTGAATATCATGGCTATAGTTAGAAAAGGCGGGGTATGTCAATGAGCATAGCTATTAGGGAAAAAATTACCAATGCGATCAGTTGTAAAAAGAAATTCCGCCGCGTTTCTCCTATCGAGATGACTGGTGATGAGATGAAATCGCTGACGAGAAATTCGCTTTCAAGGGGTAGTGTTAATGACCTTTCCGATCAAAACCATTGATGTAAAACCGCGTATTCCTAAGGTGCTGAATGCGCTGTTTGATCTTTCCGATAACCTCTGGTTCGTTTGGAACTACGAAGGCTCTGAACTTTTTCGAAGAATGAATCCTGACCTCTGGGAAGATACCCGGAGAAATCCCGTTGAATTTCTTTACCGCCTTCAGGAGCAGGAATTGAGAACCCTGGCTCAGGATGAAGGATTTATCGCTCATCTCGAACGAGTGAAGCAGGAATTTCAGCGGTACGTTTCGGAAAAACCAGGTCTCGGTATTTTTGGAGAATTCAAGGAACCGTTTCAGGTGGCCTACTTTACTGCTGAGTGCGGAGTTGCGGACTGCCTCCCCATTTATTCCGGGGGGCTAGGGATCCTGTCCGGCGATCACCTGAAATCAGCCAGCGATCTTAATCTGCCTGTCATCGGTGTATCGCTTGCCTACCAGAAAGGATACTTCCGCCAGTACCTGACCCAGGACGGATGGCAGATGGAAACCTACCCGGAAAACAAATTTGCCACTATGCCGATGAAGCTCGTGCGCGACAGCGAAGGCAATCCGGTCAGCGTCGTCGTCGATCTGAAAGGAGAGCCTGTTCACATCCAGGCTTGGCAGGTAAACATTGGAAGGATTCGTCTTATTCTTCTTGATACCAATGTTAGCCATAACAGCGAATCAGACCGTGCCATTACCTCGGAGCTTTACGGTGGTAACAGAGAGATGCGGATCCGGCAAGAAATAATTCTGGGCATCGGCGGGGTACGGATGATCAAAGCCATGGGAATGGATCCGGCAGTATATCATATGAATGAAGGCCATTCTGCTTTTACTATCTTTGAACGGATTCGAAGGCTGAAAGAAGACAAAGGCTTGAGTTTTGAAGAGGCGTTGGAGTATGTTCGCGCTACCAGCGTGTTCACAACCCATACTCCGGTTCCAGCAGGAAATGATAACTTCAACAGCCACCTGATGCGAGCCTATTTCGAGCCCTTTGCTCATGCTATGGAGATTAATTATGAACTGCTGGCCGGCTTCGGGAGAAAAGATCCGCGAAACAAGGACGAAGATTTTTGTATGACTATTCTTGCCTTGCGGCTATCAGGTCATAACAACGGTGTCAGCCGGCTTCACGCATCTGTCAGCCGAAGCATGTGGCAAGGAGTGTGGCCCAATACTCCGGAGATCGATCTTCCCATCGTAGCTATTACCAATGGCATTCACACGCCTTCATGGATTTCAAAAGAAATGGCCGAAAACTACGATCGCTACCTGGGGCCTCGCTGGATTGAAGATCCGGATAATGTAAAGGTGTGGGAGCGAGCCGTCAAGATTCCTGATACCGAATTGTGGAGGACTCATGAGCAATGCCGGGCTCGGTTGGTAGCATTTGCACGAAGCAGGCTTCGCGATCAGATGATGAAGCGTGGAGTATCCAATCGGGATCTGGCTATTGCCAATGAAGTACTCAGTTCCGCGGTGCTTACCATCGGTTTTGCCAGGAGATTTGCCGCGTATAAGCGTGCTTACCTTGTTTTTCGCGATATCGTCCGCCTTAAGAAGATTCTCACTAACGCTCGCTATCCGGTGCAGATTATTGTTGCCGGGAAAGCTCATCCGCAGGACAGTGCCGGAAAAGAACTGATCAAGAATCTGGTTCAGGTTTCGAACCAGGATGACCTGAGGCGGCATATTGTATTTCTTGAGGATTATGACCTGGAAATCGCCCGGTATATGGTTCAAGGAGCTGATATATGGCTTAACACACCCCGTCGCCCTCTGGAGGCATGCGGCACCAGTGGCATGAAAGCCGTAGCAAACGGTGCCTTGCACTTGAGTGTGCTTGATGGATGGTGGGAAGAAGGATATGACCGGGATATCGGATGGGCGATTGGCAGCGGAGAAGAGTATGACGATCATCCTTTTCAGGATGATCTGGAAAGCCGGGCTCTTTACGATATCCTTGAGAAAGATATTGTTCCTCTCTTTTACGATCGCGGTGCGGATGGGCTGCCGCGCGGCTGGATAACGATGATGAAGGCTTCGATCCATCGACTCTGTCCGATGTATAATACCCATCGCATGGCTGAAGAGTACTGGAGCCGGTTTTACCTTCCAGCTGCCGAGCAGGGCTTTCGCCTCGCGGAGAGTATGTGGGAGCGAGCCAAAAACCTTGCATCCTGGTGGAAACAGATCATGTACGCCTGGAGCGACGTAGCTGTCAAAGCGATCCGCTGGGATCCAGTGGAGGAGGCGGAAGTCGGAACCGGATACCACGTTGAGGCGGACGTGGCCTTGGGTGAGCTTCACCCTGAGGATGTGGTGGTGGATGCCTACTATGGAAGAGTGGATAAGAACAGGAGATTTATCGATCGGTATACCTGCACCATGACGATGAGCAAGGTCTTGGGCAAGGGGCTCTATGAATATCAATGCGATGTGCTCTTTGCTGAGGCAGGCCATTTCGGCCTGAATATCCGCATTACTCCGAACCATCCTACTCCGGAAAGCCGGCATGCGATGGGACTGGTGGCATGGGGAAGCGCGTAAACCGGGTTCAGGCCGGCCGCTGGTCGTCAGAAAACACGAATCAGCAGATACCTGGCACAATGATACTCCTTCATACCATTTTCGATCCCGTGAACGAGAATTAATACGCATGCTTTCTTGCGTAAAAATACGCAAGCCAATCACAGTAGTATTCCCTTGACTTGTCAGGAAATCAGCTTAAAATCACCTGCAGACCAGATACAAGATGGTAGCTGCTGCTGCTTGCAGTGACAAGCACCAGCTTGTACGAGAGGAGACCGCTCGATGGTGAAGCAGGAAGAGACCCAAGGAGTGTTCTATTTCCCAGGCATCGTGCAGATCAGAGACAGAAATGATGCTGAGGGATTCTATGTGTCGCAGGCCGAAAGCAGGACTATCTGCGGATTGTTTATTCATACGGACGTTCCCCTAGCCAAAGGAGAACGAGTCCTCGCCGCCATTACTCTTCCTCATACTGGCGAGCCGGTCTTTGTTGAATGTGAAGTGGTCTGGGCAAGGAATGCAGAAAAAGGCAGGCCGGGAATGGCCGTACGATTCATTAATATCGCTGAGGCCGATCGGCGAGCCCTTGAGGTATTCTTTCGAATGAAGTCAACTTCGCAGCAAGGCGACTGATTAACCGGGCGACATGGTCTTGTTTCATTGTTTCCCGTTTCCTGTTGTTCCTGAAGGCCTTACCATAGGAACAAAACGAACCGGCATCAGTTCTTCCGTCCTGACAGTTGTTCCGTGTTTGACGGCTTTGATCAGCTTCTGAACGCTGCCCGCATCGCCCACAGGCACAATCAGCCGGCCCCCTTCCTTGAGTTGTTGTACCAGTGCCCGCGGAATTTCCGGTGGAGCGGCGGTAACAATGATGGCATCGAACGGTGCTTTTTCCGGCCACCCCTGATACCCGTCTCCTAGTCTTACATAAACATTTTTGTAGCCCAACATTCTCAGACTTTCTGTCGCTTGCTTGGCCAAGGGTTCGATAATCTCTATGGTATAGACTTCCTTGGTGAGCTGAGCGAGTACGGCTGCCTGATACCCTGATCCGGTACCGATCTCAAGTACGCGGTCATCTGGTTTTAGCGCAAGGGCTTCCGACATGACCGCTACGATATATGGCTGAGAAATTGTCTGACCTTCCGCAAGTGGGAGTGCGTTATCAGTATATGCTAGACTTCGGAGCGCTTCGGGAACAAAAAGATGGCGGGGCACCTGCTTCATCGCTGCCAGAACCCGGGGGTCTTTTACCCCCCGATCAGCAATCTGTGAGCGTACCATTTCAGCGCGAAGATGCTCGAAATCGGCTGCCTCTGCTGCCAAGAACATTGACAGAATAAGACACAAGCACGCAAGCAGGACCATTATGTTTTGGATGCGATTCGTCATGTGCAGAACAGTCATTGTGAACACACTCAAAATTGACGACATCGAAAAAAGTCAAAAAAGCCGTCGCTCCAGTCCCCGCGGGTTCGTTATCCACCGAAGGACAGGCTTCGCGGGGATGACGAAGCGCAGCAGTCGCCCACTTTTTACGACTGCATCAAATTTGATTGTTGAGTAAAATGGTTCCGTTTAGGAGTTTCTGGTAATATAGTAGAAACTCGATTTCTTTTCCGCAAGAATTCAAAGACATTTTTCGGCAAACTCTTTCGAGAATTACTCGGAAGCCAGCAGCCTGCAACCGGTAATGTAGACCCAGTTATTGTTCTCTTGCTCCTCGCTCCGATGCTCTTTGCTCTGTCCCTTTCCCACCGGTCCCATGACAAGCCCTGTTCTCCTGGCAAAAAAACGGCACTGTCTGCCTAAAATAGGCTTGCAAAAACTATCAAAGTGAACGTATTAGAAAGCAACCACTTGATTTACCATATCATCTGGTCTTGTTGACATGTGGCACTCCCATTGCATTGTACCTGAATTGCAATTGAGGTAGGGTTTGAGAGTGTTTTAGGAAGCTGGGAATCATACGCGCAGGAAAGAAGTATGAGAATGTGCTGCAAAAAGAACGATAGGGGATTCACACTTATAGAATTAATGATAGTGGTGGCTGTTGTCGGGATTCTGGCAGCTCTCGCTATTCCAAATTTTCTCCGCTTCCAGGCCAAATCCAAACAAACTGAGGCGCAGGTAAATCTGCGTTCCATATATGCCTCGCAAAACACATATTTTGCTGAGCATGATACATACACGGCCGCGATTACGAACCTGGAATGGGAGCCGGAAGGCACCGCCCGTTACCAGTATACAATTATGGACAATGCAGATACCGCGCACTATACTGCTCAAGCATCGGGCAATATTGATAACGATGCTACTCGAGATGTCTGGAGTATCACTCAAGCCTGCGTACTTGATAACACTACAAACGACGTTACCACGCCCTGACCGCCTATCCTGCTGGCCTCTTGAGCCTCACCATCCCAAGGCAATGCACTTTTTCCTCTGGCAGTGATCCGCTGCTTCCGGCAGCACGGCTTCCTTTTTCAGCGCCGAGCTTCACCACTTCCGGCTGAGCCAGAGCAGCAAAGACAGAACAATGCTGATCAGAATCATAGTCGTGATCGGTATGTAAATCGTGACATGGGGTCTAGTGATAATGATATCGCCCGGTAGATGGCCGAGCGGTATTCTTTTTAGCCAGGGCCATAAAAAACCTGCGATGAGGACAACAGTTCCAAAAATGAGGAGAACCTTCTGCATTTTTTGTTCGCCTTCTTAGTGGGGAGGCCAGATTCTGCACCAAGCCAAACGACAGTCAACCGTACTATGAAATACAGTGCAACTCGAGAGCCGTGCAGCAGCCTGCCTTGACAAATATCACGTTCTTTTCTGCTCCGGTATCGAATTCTGGTGCCGTGTTGTTTTCTCAGCAAGAAATGGCAGCATTCGGCTGTGGAAAGATGGTGGAAACAGTGACATCGAGAGCGCCTGATGCTATAGTATATATTCTTTACGATTTTTTGCCTGCTTATTTGCTCAGGAGGCCCAAGAGAGAAAGGTATACGTTTCTCTTCTTATTGCCATGTATTCTCACGAACCACATTACCGGAAAAGAGCCAGAATCAGTGTTCGAGGTATTGTTCAAGGAGTAGGATTCCGACCGTTCGTTTATCAGCTCGCTACCGCGCTTAACGTGACGGGCTGGGTTCGTAATACCTCCGGGGCAGTGCTTATCGAAGCGGAAGGTGCCGAAGATATACTGAAAGCCTTTGCCCAGCGTATTGCCGCCGAGGCTCCCCCGCTCGCGGTGATTGAAGAAATTTCCTGTGACCTTGTCGAGGCTAAAGGCTATCCTCGATTTGAAATACTGTCGAGCAAAGCTGAGGAAGGCGCTTATCAGCGAATTTCTCCTGACATCCCAACCTGCGCTCAGTGCTTGCAGGAAGTCCTTGATCCGGAAGACCGGCGCAGCGGCTACCCTTTTACCAATTGCACGAACTGTGGTCCACGGTTTACGATCATCAGTGACATTCCCTATGATCGGCCGGCCACGACCATGCACGAATTCACAATGTGTTCGCTCTGCCGGGCAGAGTATGATGACCCGCGTAATCGTCGGTTTCACGCCCAGCCGAACTGCTGTCCAGAATGCGGCCCCCGCCTGACGCTTGTTGATAGTAGCGGGAGCCCCGTTCCTTCAATGCATCCGATCAGAGATGTCGCCGGCCTGCTGCGGGAAGGGAAAATCGTTGCCGTTAAAGGATTGGGCGGATTCCTACTTGCTTGTGACGCTACCAACACCAGAGCCGTCAGCACCCTGCGTGAGCGGAAACACCGGCCTTTCAAACCGTTTGCCGTTATGATGACTTCACTTGAAGAGGCCGAGCGCTACTGCCTGGTCTCTTCCGAGGAGGCAGCTCTTCTTTCTTCTCCAAGAGCTCCTATTGTTCTTCTCCGGCTCCATGATCAGGCCCGCTTGGCGCCGGAGGTAGCACCGAATCTGCGCTATCTGGGAGTGATGCTTCCGTATACGCCGCTGCATCATCTGCTTTTGCGCGAAACTTCACTTCCGCTGGTCATGACCAGCGGTAATCTCAGCGAAGAGCCGATTGCAAAAGACAACGACGAAGCACTGGAGCGGCTTGCCGGTATTGCTGATTATTTTCTCATTCACGACCGCGACATTCATATTCAATTTGATGACAGTGTCACCATTATTGAAGACGGCCTGCCCCGGGTCACGCGGCGAGCCCGTAGTTATGCTCCGGACCCGATTCAGCTTTCTTTTTCTGTTCAGCATGTCCTTGCCTGTGGTTCGGAGATGAAAAACACCTTTTGCGTCACCAAGGACCAGTATGCTTTCGTGAGCCAGCACATTGGGGATCTCAACACTCTTGAAACGCTCGCGCATTTTGAGAAGGTACTCAGACACTACCTGCGGCTTTTTCGGGTGAGCCCGGTTATTGTTGCATACGACAAGCATCCGGATTACTTATCCACACAGTATGCTCGTGATCTTGGTGAGAACGATCCAAGCCTCGTCCTGATTCCGGTACAGCATCATCACGCGCACATTGTGAGCTGCCTGACAGAAAATAGGGTGCAGCCTCCGGTTATCGGCGTGGCGTTTGACGGAACCGGTTACGGCGAGGACGGCGCTATCTGGGGTGGAGAATTCTTGTATGTCCACCACGATCATTTCAGCAGGCTCGGTCATCTTGAGTATGTACCTATTCCTGGAGGCGATGCTGCCACTAAAAAACCCTATCGTTTGAGCGTCGGCTACCTCTTTCACCTGCTTGGCCGAGAAGGCCTTGATGCAGCGGGTCGATTTTTTTCTGAGGCGATACAGCCGGAAATTGCTGTGCTCCAGCAGCAGATTAGCAAAGGCATCAACTGTCCCTTGACCTCGAGTGCCGGCCGCTTGTTTGATGCTGTCTCAGCTCTTCTCGGTATCTGTACTGCGGTGGATTATGAAGGACAGGCCGCCATAGAGCTTGAAATGGCAGCCGATCCGGGGCGATCATGCCAGCGCACCTACTCCTTTACAATACGCAACCAGAATGGTGTGAAGATCCTGATGCTTCGAAGCATCCTCGCCGCGGTGCTGGAGGATCTCGCCCAGGGCGTTTCAGCTGGTGAAATAGCACTGCGATTTCATCACACGGTGGCGCTCATGATTGCCGAGATGTGCAGCCAGCTTTCCCAGGAAACCGGCATCGAAGCCGTTGCCTTGAGCGGTGGCGTATTCCAGAATCGACTGCTTACTGGCCTGGTCCGGCGTTTGCTTCAGCAACGAGGTCTTGCCGTGTACACCCACCAGCACGTACCATGCAATGACGGAGGGCTCTCCCTCGGCCAGGCAGTGATCGCTCATTTCGTTGCCGCTGGCAAGGGATCGTCATGTTAACCGTTGACCCACGCGACACAGGTGAACGCACATGATTAAGCGCTGCGCCCGGTCGCCGGTACTATCACTGTAACCTTCTCTAAGAATCAAACATATGTGTCTTGCAGTACCAACCAGAGTACTAACCGTTGAAGGTCATTACGCCGACGTTGAAATGGCCGGTGTATCCCGCAGGATCAGTATTGCACTGACTCCGGACGTGAAGCCAGGCGATTATGTACTGGTACACACCGGATACGCCATTTCCATCGTTGATGAAGAAGAAGCCGAAGAGACCTTGAAGCTCTTCAGGGAACTCTCCCCCGGAGAGGAAGGACTATGAAGTTCCTGGATGAATACCGCGATCCACGTGTTGGTCAAGAGCTGGTAAAAAAGATCTGCGCTCGATCAGTTCAGGGGCTGCGCCTCATGGAGTTTTGCGGTGGTCATACGGTCACCATCATGCGCAACGGTCTCCGACAGCTCCTCAGCCCTCACGTCCTGCTGCTTTCCGGTCCGGGCTGCCCAGTCTGTGTGACCGCTCATGCTGATCTGGATAAAGCAATTGCCCTGGCTCGACAGGAAGGTACTATCATCGCCACCTTTGGCGATATGATCAAAGTTCCGGGCAGCTTCGGAAGCCTTCAGACGGTGCGTGCCGAAGGCGGAGATATCCGCGTCGTGTATTCGGCTGCTGATGCGCTCAGTTTGGCTGCGGCTAATCCTGGTCGACCGGTCATTTTCCTTGGCATCGGGTTTGAGACCACTGCTCCGACGGTGGCCGCCTCGATTCTGGAGGCTCAGGCGCGGGGTCTGAAGAACTATTATGTTTTGTCGCTGCACAAGATTTGTCCTCCCGTAATCAAAGCAATTCTTGATGCGGGAGAGATCAACGTACACGGAATTATACTGCCGGGCCATGTGAGTGCAGTGATCGGATCAGCACCATATGGTTTTCTTCCTCAGAAGTACGGAATCGGAGGGGTGATTGCCGGTTTCGAACCGCTCGATATCCTTCTCGCGGTGGATATGCTGGCGGCTCAGTGCGAACAAAAAATACCAGCAGTGGAAATTGCCTATCGTCGGGGTGTTCGGCCGGAAGGAAATGCCCGGGCCCAGGAAGTCATGGAAACCGTGTTTGAAACTGCGGATGCCAGCTGGCGAGGTATCGGCGTTATTCCCCGCAGCGGTCTCATGCTGAGAAAGGAATTTGAAGATTTTGATGCCACGGCCGCGTTTTCGGTAGACACTGTTGTCTCCCGAGAGCCGGCCGGTTGCTTGTGCGGAGACATTCTTCGCGGGGTTAGTACGCCATTGGATTGTTCATTATTCAGCAGCATCTGCACACCGGAAAATCCGGTTGGACCATGCATGGTTTCTTCCGAAGGGGCTTGTGCCGCTCAGTATCAGTATGGAGCATGTGATGAATGACCAGATTCTTCTTGCCCATGGAACCGGAGGAAGGCTGAGCCGGGCATTGATCAGCGAATACCTCCTTCAGGCTCTGGATAACCCGATTTTGCGGGTGCTGGACGACGCTGCTACACTTTCTCTCAACGGTCGAATTGCTTTTACAACCGACAGCTACGTTGTGAGTCCTCCCTTTTTCCCGGGAGGAGATATCGGCAGGCTTGCGGTTTGCGGCACCGTGAATGATCTTGCGATGGCAGGCGCCGAGCCCCGTTACCTGAGCCTCTCGTTCATCCTTGAGGAGGGATTCCCCCTGGACTTCCTGAAACGGATCGTCGGTTCTATCCGCACGGCTGCGGAAGAAGCAGGAGTCATTATTGTGACCGGCGACACTAAAGTGGTCAACCGCGGCGGCGCTGATCAGATTTTTATCAACACTGCCGGAATCGGAATCATTCCCGACGGTATTGCTGTTTCCGGCTCTGCCGCTCAGATTGGGGATAAAGTGATCCTGAGCGGTCCTATCGGGGATCACGGCATTGCCGTTCTTACTCAGCGGGAGGGCCTCAGCTTCGAAAGCCCCGTCAAAAGCGACGTAGCGCCTTTAAACCGTCTCGTTGCGGCCATGATTGATTCTGCAGCTGATAATCTTCACAGCCTGCGTGATCCTACCCGGGGAGGACTGGCCACCACCCTGAACGAATTTGCCGAGCAATCGTGGGTAGGTATTCGCATTGATGAATCGACTATCCCGGTTAACGAAGCAGTACGCGCAGCGTGCGAGCTGCTTGGCCTTGATCCCCTGTATGTTGCTAATGAGGGAAAGCTGGTGGCGGTTGTTGCACCTCAAAAAGCGTCGGCAGTGCTCAGCAGCCTCACCGCAACGGAGTATGGATCTCAAGCAGCTATCATCGGAGAGGTAGTTGCTGATCATCCGGGGAAAGTCGTTCTCCGCACTCGGCTGGGAAGCTCCCGTGTCATTGCTATGCTCACGGGCGAACTCCTGCCGCGGATCTGTTGAAACAATTTCCTGGCTGTGGCGATTTTTTCGTGAAACCGGTGAAACCGGATGCTACCCAACGAAACACATTTTCTTCTCAAGACAGAAGTTATCAGCGAGTAAAAAAAGCACAGCGTAATCTCTGCTCAGAGACTACGCTGTACGTGTAGTTTAAGTGACTTCGTTGTCCTCGAAAATTTCTCAGCGTTGCTGAACGAGTGCGTCGAATTCACTCCGAAACTTTCTAATCATCGCTTCAATCGGCACACAGAATGCCTCGCCGGTCGGGCAAATCGTTGTTCCTTTGATGGCAGAGGTTAGATCCAACATGATCTCTATATCTTCAGGTGTGCCTTTCCCTGCGATTAACTTGGCAAGAAGAGCCCTTATCACACTGGAGCCTTCCCGGCAGGGGGTGCACTGGCCACACGATTCATGAGCGTAAAACTGGATGGTTCTGAGAGCAATCGCCGGCATAGAGACTGTATCGTTCATAACGATGATTCCGCCAGAGCCCAGGGCAGTACCACGTTTGAGCAGGTTATCGTAATCCATCGGTATGGTGCAGTCGCCGAGCTCTTCGGCAGTCAGGACCGCGGTGGAAAGCCCACCGGGAATAATTGCCTTGAGTTTCCCCTTTACTGAGCCGGCAGCTTCCAGAATATCGCAAAGCGGAGTGCCCAAAGGAAACTCATAAACACCTGGTCTTTGCACATGGCCGCTTACGCCAAAAAGCTTGGGGCCGAAGTTATTCAATGTTCCTATCTCTCGGAATGCCGCCTCACCCTTCTCGATAATAAACGGCACAAGTGACAAGGTTTCGACGTTGTTTACGATGGTCGGGCAGCCAAAAAGTCCCGATACTGCCGGGAATGGCGGCCGTACGCGCGGGTTTCCTCTCTTGCCTTCGAGCGATTCGATTAGAGCCGTTTCTTCGCCGCACACGTATGCTCCAGCCCCGCGATGGATGGAAATATCGAAATCGAACGATGTGCCGAGGATGTTTTTACCCAGCTTGCCTGAGCTTCTCGCCTCTTTGACAGCCCGTTCTAGTATGTCCGCAATCCAAGCGAATTCACCTCGTATGTAAATGAATCCTCTTTTTGCGCCAATGGCGTAGCCTGCGATCGCCATCCCCTCCAACAACAAATGGGGATCATATTCCATAATCTGGCGGTCTTTGAACGTACCCGGCTCGCCCTCGTCCGCATTGCAGATTAGGTAGACAGGCTTGACCGAGTCTTTCGGCAAAAATCCCCATTTTACACCGGCCGGGAAACCTGCTCCTCCGCGGCCTCTTAGACCGGACGCCTTGACCTCGGAGGTTACATCTGCAGGCTTCATGGTAAGGGCCTTTTTCAGGGCCTGATAGCCGCCGTCCTCAATGTATGAGGATATTGTTGTGGAATCAGGCCGGCCCACCCGTCTGAGCAGAACCTTCCGATCGCCGCCTACGGCGACTTTCGACTTCGACTCCGGTATTTCGTTTCTTCTCAGGCTCTCGATGAGCTCGTCGGCCTTTTCAGGTGTCATCTCCTCGAAATAGCGATCACCTACCTGAATTACCGGACACGTCCCGCACGCACCCAAGTCTTCCACCGTGCTCAGGGTAAAAAGGCCGTCTTTAGTGGTCTCTCCGGCTCGAATCCCGAGCCGCTTTTCGACATGGGCGAGCAGCTCACCAGACCCAGCGAGCATCGCCGGAATGTTGGTGTCGATTTCAATATGATACTTGCCCACCGGCTTTCGATTGAGCATCGAATAGTAGCTGCACGAAGCGAATACCGCCGATAACGGGACCTTTAGTATTGACGCAACTTCAGCCATATCTTCCTGCTGTAAATATCCGCCGCTCTTCTGCGCCTCCTGCAAGGCGGCCAGGACAGCCGCCTCCGGGTTCGTGTACTGCATTGATATCTCAGCTATTCTTTCACGCACTTGCTCATTCATCGTCATTCCTTTCTCCCCAGAACTCAGAACACCTCTGGGTAACCGATACCCACAAAAAGGGCTTCAATGCGGGTCTTATGGTCCAGTTCCATGTTGGCCAATCCGCGAAAAGCCTCTTGGTACTGCGAATTCACGGCAGTCTTGGCAAGCTTCAGATAGAACTCAGCAGCTTCCTGTTCTTTCTTCATAGCCAGCGCCATTGCATCGGCTGGCTTCATGTCTACAGAAAGAAGCGGCGCTTCTGTCGCCTCGGCCACCTTATAATCTTTCGGCACCGGGAGATTCTTCAACAGGCTGGGATCTTTCAGGCAGTTTTTCAGAAAATCCTTGTGCCCCAGCTCATCTTCGGCAAACTGCTGAAAGGCCTCTCTGACCGCCTTGTTATCCATCCGCTCCGCAACATCTTTATAAAACTTGTATGCCTCCTCCTCGCGTTTGATGGCGGCGTTCAGAATAGAGTTAATGTCCATCGATTCTTTCATGACATTCCCCTTTCATGCGTTAGAAACAGTGCCTAAGGTCTGGCCTGCCGATGCAGATCAATCATAGGAGTCTCGGCTGACTTGACCTTCTCAATCTTGATGGCACACGCTTTGTATTCGGCAGTCTCAGTGACCGGATCAAAAGCATCGTTGGTGATCACGTTGCCGCATGCTTCCTCGAAATGGAATGAGGTCCAGCAAAGGCCAGGGGCCGAACGCTCAGTGACCCAGGCTTTGAGCACGATCTCTCCCCGGCGGCTTTTCGCTTTGACCATATCTCCGCTCTTGATCCCCAGCCTGGCTGCATCCTGCGGATGTATTTCCAGGAGCTCCTCTGGAAAGAGGTTTTCCAATCCCACCGAGTTTCTCGTCTGGGTTGCGGTGTGATAGTGCCACAACCGCCGACCGGTTGACAGCGCAAAAGGATATTCGGCATCCGGAACTTCCGCCGGCGGCACCCAATCGGTTTTGCTGAAAAGCCCCTTGCCTCGACTGAAGTTTCCGTCCTTGTGCAGGAAAGTCGTGCCCGGGTGCTCCAGTGTGGGGCATGGCCATTGCAAACCTTGTTCCTCAATACGATCGTAAGTTATGCCCGCATAGCTGGTAGCCGTTCTGCGCATATCTTCATAGATAGCCCGGCTCGAGGTGAATCTGAGGTCCACGCCGAGACGATTGCCTAGTTCTTGCAGGATCCACCAACTGGGTCGGCAACCAGCTGGCGGTTTCAGAGCTCCGCGCACGCGCTGAACGCGACGCTCGGTATTGCTGAAAGTACCTTCCTCTTCGCCCCAGGCGTAGTCCGGGAATATGACATGCGCATACTGAGTGGTCAGATTCGGGAATATGTCACAGACAATAAACAGCTCCAGCGCCTTGAGCTCCTTAATGGTATGGGCCATGTGCGGTTCAGTTTGCACCGTGTTGTCGGCGATGCAGTATAATATCTTAGTCCCGCCGTCCAACGCTTTCCGCAGCATGGTGGGCATCTTGTAACCCGGTTTGTTCGAAAGCCCTGTGACGCCCCAGGCCTTTTCCATTTTTTCGATAACCTTGGGATCATCGACCGGCTGATAGCAGTGGAATACGTTCGGCAGCGCTCCCATATCGCAAGCGCCTTGAACGTTGTTCTGACCGCGTAACGGGTTGAGCCCGGCAGACGGTCTCCCCAAATTTCCCAAGACCATCTGCAGGTTGGCCAAAGTTTTGACGTTATCGGTGCCGCAGATGTGCTCGGTGATCCCCAGTGTATAACAGACGGCTGCAGACTTTGTCGTCCCGAGCAGCCGGGCTATCTCTTTCATTTTGTCTACCGGCACGCCGCAGATTTCAGAAGCCCTCTCCACCGGATAGGCCTGTACCCATTTGCGGATATCGTCCGGATTCTCAGTATGTTCCTTGATGAAGGTTTCATCCGCCCACCCGTTTTTGAAGATCTCGTTCATCAGGCCATTAATGTAGGCAATATCCGAACCGAGCTTGATCTGCACGTGGTGAGTGGCCCAGCGGGTAAGATCAGTTTTTCGCGGGTCGGTGACGATGAGGGTGGCTCCTTTTTTGACCGCTTGCTTGACATAATATGACACCACCGGGTGCCCTTCAGTCATATTCGAACCGATTACGAAGATGAGCTCCGCATCCTTGAGTTCCTGTATGCTGTTGGTCATTGCGCCCGAACCAAAGCTTGTCGCCAGACCGGCGACCGTGGGAGCGTGTCAGGTACGCGCACAATGGTCGACATTGTTGGTCTTGACCGCCGCCCTCGCAAACTTGGCAATCGCATAGTTGTTTTCATTGGTGATACGGCCCGAACCAAACGCTGAAAAGACATCCGGTCCGTGCTTGGTCACAATCTCTTTGATCCGACTTGCGGTGTAATCGAGAGCCTCCTCCCAGGAAACCGTTTCATGCTTGCCGTTCTTCATGATCATGGGCTGGGTGAGACGCTTGGGGCTCGACGGAAACTCAAATCCGTAGCGGCCCTTCACGCAGAGCATTCCGTTGTTCGGCGGAATTTCTCTGCCGGTGACCTTTACGATCCGATTAGCGGCCTGATCGATATGCAGCGTGACCTGGCATCCTACCCCGCAATACGGACAGGTGGTGTTAACTTTCGTCAGATTCGATACTCTGCCCTTGCCGATGGCCTTCTTATCAATAATTGCGCCCACCGGACAGAGTTGACTGCACTCGCCACACTGCACGCAGGTGGAATCTGCCATGGGACGATCTGTGTCGCATATGACCCGTGACTCGTGACCGCGCTCGCCCATGCCGAGCACCTCGTTTACGACCACCTTGTTGCAGGCGTCAATACAGCGCCCGCACATGATGCATTTGCGACGATCAATGACGATCATTTCGCTAGATGTGTCCACCTCGGCTTTGGGACCTTCCACAACAAATGCCGGCGCCTCAATGCCTAACTGGTAGGCGGCATCCTGCAGCTCGCATTGGCCGTTTTGCTCACACGACAGGCAGTTGTGCTCGCCATTGGATAAAAGGAGATTCACCACCATCCGGCGCGCTTCTAGTACCTTGGGTGTGTCGGTAAAAACTACCATCCCGTCCCGGGCCGCCAGCGTGCATGAGGTCTGCAGCTTTTGGCCTTCAACCTCCACAACGCAGATGCGGCATCGGCTGGCTGGTCCGATCTTAGGGTGATAGCAGAGTGAAGGGATCTTTATCCCGTTCTCTCTGGCAACCTCAAGCACTGTCGCTCCTGGTTTGAAAGCAACAGTTTTTCCATCAATGGTAATCGACATGATAGTCCCTCCCTATCAACAGAATATTTCACCTCCCTGACAGACAACCAATTCTCGCTTCAGCCCAGATAGGGCCGGGTCTGCACAGGTCCGCCTCATTGCTTTTTGATCCGCTCGATCGCCGCCTTCATCTCCGGATCACAGTATATATTTTAACTCTCA
>Ga0116144_10001620_pt1 | contig 26342 bp, 22 predicted proteins | sample AD_UKC035_MetaG_FD_89746 | JGI IMG/M metagenome (GOLD analysis project Ga0116144, IMG submission 89746) | Active sludge microbial communities of municipal wastewater-treating anaerobic digesters from USA - AD_UKC035_MetaG | ecosystem: Engineered > Bioreactor > Anaerobic > Digestate | place: USA...
CGACGGCCAGCCAAATGTTGGTGAAGCAACTTGTTCCGAGGCGCGCTTCGCGCCGAAGGGGCAAGTTGCGAACGAAGTGAGCGCCGCGATTCCTCCGGACGCGCGAAGCGCGTCCGGAGGAACAAGTTATTGGTAAGTTTTCTCTCTATCTACAGATTTAAAACATAAAGTCAAGCAAAAAGGGCCCAAATGTGGCCCAAAATGGCGAAATCCTTTCTTGTGTTCACGCATTTTGGCGTGATAGAAAGTTTTCTGTCTTTTCCCATGAAGAGTTTGCCACAGAGTTTAAGAGCGGCGTTTATAAAAGGGGAATGCTCTCGCTGAAATTCTTCAGATGCTCAGCTCGACAGACAGGCCCTTGGCGGTGTCCCATGCGGCACAGACGGTGCCGCAGGTCAGTTCGGCGCGGCCGTTCCCGCATCGAATCTGAACGGCCTGTTCCGGATGCCGGTTTTTCAGGATGTCCGCAAGGCAGACGGCTTTTTCGATTCCGTCACCGCGCCTGAAGTTCCAGACTTCGTCGGGCTGGGCAAGGCGGCTTCCGTCGTAGATGGATTCGCCGTCGAACTCGTCCAGCAGCCGGATGACTTCCTCATCTGACTTTTCCGCGGCGCCGCTCACCGCGACGGGATTGCGTTCGATGGCGGCTTTCATGAAGGGCTCCCAGCCGGCGCGGGCCACATCGCGCAGGGCGTGGAAGGCCAGCCCGGCGACGGGATGCGTCCCGCGCACAGAAAGCAGATATTCTTCGATCTGTTCCCGGCTCATTTCCGGGTCAATCTCGAGCGGATCGCGGGTCACATAAGTCTTTTCGCGCCCCGGCAGACGCGGTTCGACATGGATGAACTGCATCAGGGCCTCCATGATTTCATAGGCGCGGGAATGTTCGCAGTTGAAGGACTGCACCAGCTTCATTACATCGTCGGGCCTGCTGGCGTCCACCTTGTTCTTCCTGAAGAAATCCTCGAACTTGTTCAGCGAGATGCGCCCCTCGATCGGCGCGCTGAAGAATTTGTATTCATCAATGTCCGCCAGGAGCTTGTCGCGCGTCTGGCTGTCCATGCGGAAGGCGCTGGAGTCTTCATAGAGGAAGGCGGTGTTGAGCGGGATATAGCGGGGCTTGCCGTGGCAGACGTGCTCAACCTGGAAGCATTCCTGCAGCTCGCGGTTGAAGCGCAGGAAGCTGGTCAGAATATCCATGTCCACGGTGGTGGTCAGGAACGACGAAAGCTTGTTCGTGAAACGGTCCATGGCGGCGGTGTCTATGGTGGCTTCGGGATACATCACGTGAATGTGCCCGCTGACATGGGTGACGATGGTCACCTGCTCATTGCGCAGGGCCCGCTGGGCCTTGGCGGTCAGTTCGGTCCCGTTGAACCACATGGGCTTGGTGACGATGCGGCGGTTGTTGGTGATGATGCCGTCCTTCACGTCCACAAAGTTCTGCGAGTGGAGCGGGGTGGCCATCAGGAAGATGTCCTCAAGGGGCACTTTGCAGATGATGAACAGGGCCGCCGCGTAAAGCGCCGCCAGCGAGACGCATTCCCCCGCGCCGCCGGAATAGCCGGGCTTGAAGCGGAAGGCGTCCATGGCCTCGACGGTTTCCGTTTTCCAGTAGGGGATGGTGTCGCTGGTGTACTGGTCGAGGCCGAAGTGCTTGCGGATATCCATGTCGAAATAATACCGGTCGCCCTCATAACCGAACAGGGCATTGCTTTCGCTCAGTGTCTTTTCGTCAATCCACTCTTTGAACCGGGCCACTTCCCGCTGCTGGCTGGTGAGGCCCCAGGTCTCCAGATCGAGGTTGAACTCGTAGTGGTCTATGATGAACTGCTTGAGGCGCAGGATGCGCCGGTAGGGGGTCATCCTGTCCAGCTTGTCGAACCACTTGTCTTTGCGCCATTCCCAGATGCGCGGAGACATGATGTTCGCCAGCACAAGGCTGAAAAGCAGTTCCGGGAATATGAAAATCTCCATGTCGGAGAGCGTGACGGCCGATGACTGTTTTTCGAGCAGTTCTCTGTTCGTGTTCATGGGCATCACTTTAACGCTCCGCGGGGCCGAATCAATAGCGAATGAGGGGCCGCCGCGGGAAAATGCTGGAATCGGTCTGTCGAATGACGTACATTGCGAGGCAAATGACATCAGACGACCACAACGACGGCGCAGATCTGCTGCTGAATCTCAATTTCGAACCCGACTGGGCGAAGAAGGCGCCCTCCGTGAATTCCTGTGCGGGCGGGGACCGGGATGAGGAGCGCCCCCGCCGTCCCCGCCGGGACCGTCCTCCGCGTGATGCGCGCGACCGGGACCGCCGGCCTCCGCGCCGGGACCATTCCGGGGAGCGTCGCGAACGCCTCCGCGATCCGCAACGGGCTCCGCGCCCGCCGCGTGTGGAGCCGCTGAACGCCGAAGTCCATTTCCTGCCGGAGAAGAACAACATCGGGGCCGTGGTGCATCTTGTCCGTGCCCGCAAGCAGGCCTTCCCGCTTTTCGGGCTGGCTTCGATTTTCCTTTCGGATGCCCGGCACTATCTCATCAAACTGACGGCGCCCAAAGGGCAGTCGCTCGAATTTCATCAGTGCGGGGTGTGCCAGCTGGTGTTCCTGAACAAAGCGGATCTGGAGCAGCATGTTCTCGCTGCGCATCTTGATGTGCATTTCGCGGTGGAGGAGCAGGAGACCGAGCCACCCGCCGGAAAATTTGTCTGTGTGGGGCGCTGCCCGAAGACGGGCCTGCTGCTGGGACCGCCAAACTATCACGGATTCAATGCGGCGCTTCAGGAGCTGCATGCCAAGCATTATGCCGGCATGTCCCTGCAGGACTGCCGCGCGCGGATTGAGATGATTCATGATCAGGATGTGATTGAGGAATGGCGGAACTCCTGCCGCCGGACGACTGTTTACCGCCCGAAATCCGCCCCGGCGGATGCGCCCGGGCTGACGCGCGACCAGGCGGAGGCCCTTCTGAGGGAGAAGCATCTGAACCGGATGATGCACAGCAGGAGCCGGGTGATCATGCCGGCCGCGCTGATCGCGCAGCTCCCGGATGAATCGCTCACGGCGCGGATCCGGCAGGCATGGAATCGCGAGACCAAGCGCCCGTTCACTCTGGCGCTCGCGCTGCAGCCTGCGCTCAAGCACATGGGCCTGCATGTGTTCCGGTCGAAGGGAAGCGATCACTATGTGTCGGCCATCAAACCCAGTCCGATTGATCCCGGCCATGCCGTTCCCCTGATACGGTCCATCCTGGAGTTCGTTGAATCGCATCCGGATTCCAAGCTGCCGGCGGTGCTGGAGGCCCTCGCGCCCGGCGGCGCGGCCGACTCCGGGGAGACCGCCGAACTGATTCAGTCTGTAACATGGCTGATTGAAAAAGGACATGTGATCGAGTATTTTGATGGTACTTTCCGTCTGCCCGGCAGGGGCCGGCCGATGGACAAGGGGAAGCAGTCAATTGAAAAAGAACGTCAAAGAGAAGACGCTGGCCCGGGCGCAAGTCCAGGTTGAGCGGCACGAGGCGAAGTATATCATTCCCCCCGCCCTTGTGCCGGAAGTAAGAGAATACATTGCGCCTTTTTGTCTCCCGGACCCGAACGGGACGGGCAAGCCGCCGGTATACACCATCACCACCATTCAGTTTGACACCGCGGATTTTTCACTTCATCACGCCAAGCAGCGGGAGTCCCTGAACCGGTTCAAGCTCCGGGCGCGAACCTACGGCGAGCCGGGAACCGGCAAGGTGTATCTGGAGGTGAAGCGGAAGTTCAACGGGGTGATCGTCAAGTCGCGCGCCTCGATCCCTTTTGAGGCGTGGAGCGAGGCGCTGATCCGTGAGGACCGGCTTGATCTCCGCTTCAAGAACCGCGCGGAAGAGGAGGGCTTTCTTGAATTCAAGCGCCTGATGCGGGAGGTCGGGGCGGAGCCGGTCCTGCTGCTGCGCTACGTGCGCGAATCGTATTTCGGGAAGATTGATCACTATGCGCGGGTGACTTTTGACCGCCAGCTCTGCTATCTGCCCTCAAACGGCTGGACCGACTGGGGCACGGGCCGCGAATGGATCGCGATGGACACGGGGATCGTGCAGAACCAGCAGAACCGGTACTCCGGCGTGGTGCTGGAGCTGAAGACGCTGCGTGACGCGCCGCAGTGGATGATTGATGCGGTGAAAAGATTTGATTTGATACGGTGCGGCAACTGCAAGTACTCTTCGGCGGTGTGGGCGGAGTCCCTGTTCAGCGGCCTGCCGGGGGTGCCGGATTATGCGGTCGAGCTGCTGGGTTTCTGATGGTCGAAAAACAAGGAAAGCTATGGATGAGTTTCTGACAGCGTTTGCGCCGGTTGAATACCTGGGGGCTGAACAGATCATGCTGTCGTTCCTCCTGAGCTTCATCCTGTGCTCCGCGATCGCATTTGTCTACACCTGGACCTTTCAGGGCTTCTCCTATTCGCGATCGTTCGTGCACACCCTGATCCTTTCCGGCATCATCGTCTGCATGCTGATCATGGCCATCGGCAACAACCTCGCGCGCGGCCTGGGCATTCTCGGCACACTGGCGATCATTCGTTTCCGCACCCCCGTGCGGGATCCCCGCGACATGGTGTTCCTGTTTTCCACGCTGGGCATCGGCATCGCGTGCGGCGCCAACACGTTCAATGTGGCCATCCTGGGCACGATAACCATCTCGGCGGTGGCGCTGATTCTGCACTGGTCGCCTTTTGCGTCGCGGCGCGAGTATGAGGGCCTGCTGCGGTTCATGCTCCCCGCCGAATTTGAACACGAGGCCGACGTGCAGGATGTGATGCGGGAATGCTGCTCGTCCTTTGCGCTGATTGCGATGCGCGAGGCGGTTCAGGGGGACATGATTGAATACTCATACCATGTCAAGCTTCTCGATCCGACCTATCAGGCCGATCTCGTGGACGGCCTGCACGCGGTCGAGGGACTGATCGGCGCGAATCTGCTGATGCACAGAACCACGGTGGAGCTGTAGGTATGAAGGAGCAGATCAACGCGGTAAAGGATCAGCATGGCAGGAGGCGGTTTGTGTTCACATGGCGCCGGATCATCCGGAACTGGCCCGTTCTGGGCTGGCTGCTGGCCATCGCGGCGGCCATCTGGATCTACGGCCGGAGCGCGAGGTTTGGCAACATCACCGGCACGGTGGACGCCGTGGTGGAGGCTGTGGCCCCGCTGGATACAGCCCGGCTGCTTTCGATTGACGTGACGCTGGGAGAGCGCGTCAGGGCCGGACAGGCTCTTGCGCGCCTGGACACCACGGTTCTTGATGCGGACCTCGCCGAATACGAAGTGGAGCGCGTGGAAACCGAGGGCAGCATGGCCCGGGACATGCTTCAGATGGTGCGGCAGTTTGAGACGGCCGTGAAGGAAGCCGAGTTCCAGCTGGGCCAGGTTCAAATGGAGCACAAGAGCGCGCAGGGCGAACTTGACCAGCTCAAAAAAGAATACAGCCGGCTGCTGCCGCTGATTGAAAAGAGAACCCTGACTGAGGATGCCGTGGCTGAAATCCGTCCCCGGCTGGCCGCGCTGGAGGAGATGATGAAGTCCTATCCCGGCCTGATCGCTGTCGCCGATGAGCGCCTGCGGTCCGCCGTGCGTGACCGCGACCAGCTCATCGAGTGGATCGGGGCGAAGGACGGCGAAGATATTGCGGGGGCCATCGCGCGGCAGATGCAGAACCGCCTGAAGGTTCTGGAGAAAAGCCGCGCCTCCCGCGAGCGTGAACGCAACAACTATGTGCTGCGCGCGACGCAGGACGGCGTCGTGGCCTCTATTTGGGGTGATCCCGGAGAGGTGATCATTGCAGGCATGCCGGTGATCCGCATCGTGCAGGAGAAATCATCGCAGGTGGTGGGTTATCTGCCCGAGGTCTATGTCGCCAGCATGCAGGTCGGCCAGCGGGCGTGGGTGTGGCGCAATTCCAGCGGAAGCCGGCACCGGGTTCCCGCGAAAGTGACTGCCGTTTCGCCGGAAGTGAACGATTTGCCGACCCGGCTGAGTCCTTTTGCGAACCAGATTGTGCGCGGGCGCCGCGTGGTGCTGGAGCTTCTGGAGGAGAACGATCTGGTTCCGGGCGAAAGTGTGCAGATCCGCACCTCTGACGGCCGGTGGTTCTGAGTGCGCCGGGCGGATACAAAAGCGGTGCGGGCGGAATGGCGGAGGCTGATGAACTCGAAAAGGGCAGCGTGGGTCAGTGTCTCGGCGGCCGCGCTTCTGCTTTGCAGCGGATGCCGTTCAACTCATCCGCCCGGGAAGCTGATTGCATCGAGCCCCTTTCCCGACCGGGAAGAACTTGCGGTGGCGGTGTCGGAAGGGCGCGGGCCCGTGGAGCTCTCTCAGGCGGTGTCCTATGCCCTGGCCACTCATCCCCGGATTGGCGCCATGAGGGCGCAGGTTTTCCGCGCGTCTGGAAACATCGCGGAGGCCGTGACCATGCGTTCCCCGGAAATCAATTTCGGGTTTGGCCGCGAGGACGAGGATTCAAGCGGCTGGGCGCGTGAAACCGAAACGGGAAGCAGCAGAAGATCCGGTTCCGAATCAAGCTCTTCCTCCGAGGCGGGGTCCGAGCGGTCCGCTTCCGATTCATGGCAGGGCGGCATATTCGATGAAAGTTCCTCCGGCACCCGTGATTCAGCGACTGAATCGCAGGGGAGCCAGTCCTCGCGCAGGAACACCCGCTATACCAGTTCGTCGTACACGGTTGACGTCGAGGACCAGAATGAGGACAGCTACCGTCTGGGGCTGCGCTATTTCCCGCCCAATCCGTGGCTCCTGTCGGCCGCCGGCGCCGCCGCGCGCGCGGAGCGGTGGATGGCGCAGGCGGAACTGGTGGTGGAGGAACACGAACTCATTTGCGACACCGTGGAGGCCGCGCTCAAGATTGCCTATGGTGAACGCATGCTCAAGGTCCGGGAAGCCTTCGCGGAAGATTGCCTCGCCATCCATGAGGAGGTCCGGCGTGCCATGGAGGAGGGCAGCATCAGCCGCAGCGACTATCTGGATGCCCGTCTGCGGCTGACGGCGGCGGACGCAGACCGGGAGCGGGAAGCGGTCCAGCTCGCCTCATGGCGGCAGCGCTTCCGGATGCTGACCGGCGTTGAACCCGGCCGCGTGACATTCAGCGAGGTGGAGGAGGGCGCTATCTGCACGCTGCAGCCGGAAGACGGCACCTCGCGGCTGGAGGAACTGGCTCGGGAACTCGCGCCGCAGCGGCCCGATGTGCTCGCCGCGCACTGGAACACGCTGCTGTATGAAGGCGAATGGCGCGAGGCGCGCGCCGCGAACTATCCGTGGTTCAACAGTGTCGAGGTGTCCTATACGCGCTGGGACAGCGATGACCGCCGCCGGCGCACCGTCGAAAGCAGCAGAACCGAGACCAGCACCACGTCGCAGAATTCCGAACGCCAGACTGTCCGCTACGAAACAGAGGAGCGGACCACAACCGGCGGAGATTATGAGGCCGGCGCCAGCGAGGGTTCTTCCCTGCAGACGGCGTCCAGCCGGAGCCGCGAAACGGAAATCACCAGCGGCTTCGCAACAGAAACGGCCTACGGAAGCTCCGATGGTGATGAATGGTGGGTCGGCTTCTCCGTTGAGATCCCGATTTTCGAGTGGATGTCCGGCCAGAGAAGTGAACGCGTCAAGGCGCTGGAGGCGGCCCGCAGCGGCCATGCGGGCATCCTCGCGCGCGCGGAGCGCGAGATCACGCTGGCCGGTCAGGCTCTCCAGAAGTCATGGACGGACATGAGAAAAGTTTCAAAAGCCTTCAGGAATGACCGCAAGGAAATCGAGGATCTCGTCAAGGCATCGGAGGAACTGGGCCTGCCGGGCCGCCTGGAGGCGCTGCGTCTTCAGGAGCGCGGCGCGGAGCTGGCGATTCTGTCGCTCGACCGGGCGCTGAGTGTTGCCCTTGACGAGCTGTATTTCTGCCGGGTCAGCGGGCTGGCGCCGGGCCAGCCGATGCCGGAAAAAACCAAAATAGACAAAACACCGGAACGCCCCGAGCCGGCAGCGGAAGACGTGGCGGAGATTCCGGCGGATGCCAGCGCCTCTCTAGTGGAACTTGCCTGGGACATGCTCACCAGGGTCAGGGCCGACATTGAACAGAAGAATTTCCCGGAAGCCGACAGCCGGCTGGACCGCATCCAGATTCTGGTGCCTGATTTCCTGCCCGCCTATGAAGAGCGCGCCCGGCTTTACGAATGCCGCGGGATGATGAAAGAGGCGGAAGTCCAGTGGGTGGAGATGATGAAACGGTCCCAAGAGAATCCGGAATATGCCGTTGAACGGCCCGCCAAAGGGCCGCACGCCGCATCAGGCGCTGAGTGACCGCCTTTGCCACGCCGCCTGCGCCGCGAGGCCTTCCTTCACGCCGGTTTTGGGGGCGTATCCCAGAAGTTTTACAGCCTTGCTGATGTCGGCCGCGGTGTGTTTCTGGTCTCCGGGCCGCGCGGGCCTGCGGATGATGCGGGCCTTTTTGCCCAGCATTTCCTCCAGCATGGCAATCACTTTGTTCAGCGAAACAATCTCGCCTCCGCCGATGTTGAACACCTGTCCGATGGCCGCCTCGCGTTTCTTCCACGCCAGCATGGTTGCCGCCACGCAGTCGGAAACAAACGTGTTGCTCCGGGTCTGCTCGCCATCGCCGTACATGGTGAAGGCCTCGCCGCTGATCAGTGTGCGGATCAGGATGTTGTAGGCCATGTCCGGGCGCTGGCGCGGGCCGTAGACCGAAAAATAGCGCAGGATGGTGTACGGGACGCCGAAATTCGCGGAATACGCCGCGCAGAGATTTTCCGCCGCGAGTTTTGTCAGGCCGTACGGCGAAAACGGCTCGAGGGGGGTCGTTTCGGGGCCGGTGGCTTCCTTGCCATAGACACTGGACGTTGAAACATGGATCACCTGCGGCACTTTTGCGTCGCGCGCGGCCTCCAGCACGGTCTGTGTGCCGATGATGTTGCAGGAGGAATAGAGTTCCAGGTCGCTCCAGCTCTTCATCAGGCCGGCCATGGCCGCCAGGTGAAAAATGACATCGCAGCCGTCCGCGAGCGAAGTGACCGGCTGTTTCCGCAGATCAGCCTCCTCAAACCGGAACTTTTTATTCTTCAGCAGGGTCGTGAGGTTGGATTCCTTGAGCGGGCGGGGATAGTAGGGGATGAAGGCATCGAGGCCGACAACCTCGTGACCTTTAGCCAGAAGCGCCTCGCACAGATGCGAGCCGATGAAACCCGCCGCGCCGGTAACCAGACATTTGCTCATGAAAACAACTCCATTTAATGCGCACAGAATAGCGGCCGCACGCGGGATAGACAAGAACTGCTTGGCGCGCAAAAAAAGCGAAAAAACGGCCAAAAAATGCCGGAAAATGCTAAAAAACGGCCCGAAAACGTCAAAATGCCCTAAAAATGACCAAAAAACGCGAAAAACGGCCCCCAAACCCCAAAAATCATCAAAAATGACCGGGAATTCAAAATAGTACTAATTAAGTACTATTTTAACGCCGGAGCCTCTTTGCGCGCAGGCGAAGTTTCACCCCCTCTTTGCGATTCCTGTTTTTCAGGTTCTGATTCAGAAATTCATGTCTGGAACTCATGAACTCAGGAAAAGCATTCTTTGTGCTCCATGCGCTCTTTGCGGTGAATATTCAGCCTGCTTAAAATATCGTCCGCAAAATGCCCCAAAATTGCCAAAAATGGTTAAAAAACGGGCCAAAACGGTTAAAAACAGGCCGAAAATGCCTGAAAATGTCCGAAAACCGCATGTTCATGTAAATAGTACTAAAATAGTACTATTTAACGTGTGTGCGGCCGGGATATGAAATCTTTGTGTATTATGCGCGTTTTGCGGCGATTCTGTTGATCCAGTCAAAAATTCCGTATTCTGAATTCTGTCTTCTGACTCCTGAATTCCGACTCCTGACTCCTTTCTTCTCCCTCCTGTCTGCTTGCCAAAAGGTGCGGGGGTGCGTAGTCTTAACGGGTTTCATATATATAAAGAAAGCACCGGTTTATCCATGAAATGGCTTTTGAAGAAGATTATCGGCACGAAGAACGAGCGCGACCTGAAGAAAATCCGGCCGCTGGTTGAGCGCATCAATCAGCTGGAGCAGGAATTTCAGTCGCTTTCGGATGACGCCTTGAAGGCGAAGACCGCGGAGTTCCGCGAGCGGCTGGCGCAGGGCGAGACGGTGGACGACCTGATGTGCGAGGCCTATGCCGTGGTCAAGAACGCCTGTCGCCGGCTGTGCGGCACCCGAACGGATGTCTGCGGGCATGAACTGCTGTGGGAGATGGTGCCGTTCGATGTGCAGCTGATCGGCGGCATTGCGCTGCACCGCGGCATGATTGCGGAAATGGCGACGGGCGAGGGCAAGACGCTGGTTGCCACGATGCCCGTTTATCTGAACGCGCTTCCCGGGAAGGGCGTGCATGTGGTGACGGTGAACGACTATCTGGCCCGCCGCGATGCCGAATGGATGGGCACGGTCTACCGCTATCTGGGCCTGACCGTGGGCTGCATCCAGAATCAGATGCATCCCGCCGAGCGCCGCCGGCAGTATGCCTGCGACATCACCTACGGCACCAACAGCGAATTCGGATTCGACTATCTGCGCGACATGGGCATGGCCACCCGTCCCGAAGACCAGGTCCAGCGGGGCTATGCCTATGCGATCATTGACGAAATTGACAGCATCCTGATTGATGAGGCCCGGACCCCGCTGATCATCTCGGGCCCGGCGCCGTATTCCACCCATCGCTATGCCGAGATGAAGCCCGCGGTGAGCCGGCTGGTCAGGAAGCAGCAGGATCTGTGTTCGCGCCTGATCCGCGAGGCGAAAGAGCACCTGGAGAAAAATGAGGACGAGGATGCCCAGCTCAAGCTCTATCAGGTGCGGCAGGGCATGCCGAAGAACAAGCAGCTGCTGCACATGATGGAGGAGCCTTCCATCCGCAAGCTGATCGAAAAAATAGAAAACGCAATGCTGACCGACATGCGCAAGGATCAGGCGCGCGCGCTTCGCGAAGAGCTCTATTTCACGATTGATGAACGGGGACATGATGCCAATCTGACGGAGAAGGGGTGCGAAGCGCTCAGCCCTGATGATCCCGAAGCCTATGTCCTTCCCGATCTGGTCACGTTCCTCGCGGAGCTCGACGGGGACACCACTCTTTCCGAAGCCGACAAGATCAAAAAACGGCAGGAAATGCAGGATGCGTTCGCGGAGCGGAGCGAGCGGATTCACAACGTGGACCAGCTTATTCGCGCCTACTGCATTTACGAGAAGGATGTCGAGTATGTCGTCCAGAACAATCAGGTGATCATCGTGGACGAGTACACCGGCCGCCTGATGCCGGGCCGCCGCTGGAGCGACGGCCTGCACCAGGCCGTTGAGGCCAAGGAGGGCGTGACAATCGAGCGCGAAACCCAGACGCTCGCGACCATCACCATCCAGAACTACTTCAGGATGTATGACAAGCTCGGCGGCATGACGGGCACCGCCGAGACCGAGGCCGACGAGTTCCACCAGATATACAAGCTCGATGTGCTGGTCATTCCCACCAACCGCCCGATCCGACGCGTGGACGCCAACGACCATATCTACAAAACCCAGCGCGAGAAGTTCAAAGCCGTCATTGATGAAATCCGCGACTGTCACGCTCGCGGCCAGCCCGTGCTCGTGGGCACGGTGTCCGTGGACACCTCCGAGCTGCTCAGCCGGATGCTGACGCGGGAGAACATTCCCCACAACGTGCTGAACGCCAAAAACCACGAGCGCGAGGCCGAGATTGTCTCGCGCGCTGGACTTCCGGGCCAGGTGACCATTGCCACCAACATGGCCGGCCGCGGAACCGACATCAAGCTCGGGGAGGGCGTGGTCTATCTCGGCCGTGATGTCATCACCTCCAGTCTCACGCTGGATTCCCGCGTGGACGGGAAAACGCTGCGCGAAACACTCATCGAGAAGCCCTGCGGCCTTCATGTGATCGGCAGCGAGCGGCATGAATCCCGGCGCATTGACCGGCAGCTGCGCGGCCGCTGCGCGCGCCAGGGCGACCCGGGATCCTCGCGCTTCTATGTGTCGCTGGAAGACGACCTGATGCGTTTGTTCGGATCGGATCGGGTGGCGAACATCATGGGGCGCCTGGGCCTGGAGGAGGGCGAGGTGCTGGAGCATCCGTGGCTCAACCGCTCCATCGAAACAGCCCAGCGCCGCGTTGAACAGCAGAACTTCTCCATCCGCAAACGCACGCTCGAATACGACGATGTGATGAACAAGCAGCGCGAAGTGATCTACGGCCTGCGCAGGGACGTCGTCAGCGGCAGCAATGTCCGCGAGCAGCTGCTGGACATTGTGGACGATGTGATTGACGACCGCGTCGAGGCGGCGCTCGAGGCGGACACAGAGGAGGCGCTGGCGGATCTGGTCAACTGGATGAACATGACCTTTCCTGTCGGCATCCGGGCCGAAGATCTCAGGGATGTCTCCAAAGACGGCGCGGCGCTTGCGGATCTGCTGCGCGACCGGGTTCGCAAAACTTATGACCTGAAGGTGCAGCAGGAGGATCAGAAGCAGATCGGCGCCATGGAACGCTGGCTGATACTGCAGCCCATTGACACCCACTGGCAGGAATATCTGCGCGGCATGGATGCCCTGCGTCAGGGCGTGGGGCTGCGCGCGTACGGCCAGAAAGATCCGCTGGTGGAATACAAGCACGAAGCCTATGAGATGTTTGCGGAACTCATGGACCGCATCAAAAACGACGTGGTTTCAAAAATGTTCCGCATTGCCACTTCCGCACAGGTGTTTGAAAACCTGCGCGCGGCGCTTCCGCAGCGGTATGTTCATCAGGAAGTGCAGACGCTGGGCGGCCGTTCGCAGGAGGCCCCTCCGGGCGCAGAGGCCGCCATGCAGGCGGCCCTGCGGAGCAAGGGCGAGCCCATCCGCCGTGAAGAGGCCAAGGTGGGCCGCAACGATCCGTGCCCCTGCGGAAGCGGGAAGAAATATAAAAAGTGCTGCGGCGCCAAAGCCGGAGCCTGAGCGGTCATGACTTCAGACGGGTGCGCAGCCAGAGTCCGAAGCCGCATGGCGGCTTCCATTCCCCTGTTGAGCGCTGTTGCTTCCGGACTGCTGCTGGCGGCGGCATATCCTCCGCTTGAATATTCTGAACTGGCCTGGTTTGCCTTTGTGCCGCTGATGCTGAGTCTGCGCAAAGCGGGCAGGGGAGAAGCCGCGCGGCTCGGGTTTTCAAGCGCACTGGCGTTCTGGTGCTGTTCACTGTTCTGGCTTCGCCATGTGACCTGGGCGGGCTGGTTCACGCTGGCGGCCTACTGCGCGCTCTACACAGTGCCCTTTGCCGTGTTCATGGCCTGGGGGTTGAGCGCCCGCAGGGGGAGACTGTGGAATGTCGCGCTCATGTTCATGGCGGCCGCCGTCTGGACGGCCCTGGAATATCTTCGTTCAACTCTGTTCACCGGTTTCGCGTGGAACGCGCTGGGTGTCAGCCAGTATGAGCGCCTGACAATCATCCAGATCAGCCGTTTCGGAGGCGTATACGCCGTTTCCGCGCTGATCATGTTTCTCAATACGGCGATTGCCGCAACGGTGATGCATTACTTGCATGAGGTGATTCCTTCCCGGCATGCCGCCGCCCGCTCCGCGGCCGTGCGCTGGCATCCCGAACTGGTGATTGCGTTTCTGGCGCTGGCGCTCATTCACATGGATGGCGCGCGGTATATCGGGAAATACCGCCCGTCCTCGCAAACGCTGCGCGCGGCGCTGATCCAGCCGAATATCCCGCAGATTGAGAAATGGTCGGCGGAACATATCAGCACCATCTATGACCGCCTTGAACGCTGGACGGGCGCCGCCATGAAGGTGGAAAATTATGATTTGACCGTCTGGCCGGAGACGGCGCTGCCCGACGAGGTTCGCTACAGCCCGGCCAGTTTTGCGCTCATTGAGAGTCTTGTGACAAACGGGATTCCCCTGCTGGCGGGATCCATGGATGCGGTGATGCCGGAAAGCGGCGAGGTGAACTATTTCAACAGCTCGTTCCTGTTCAGCCCCGAAGGGCGCGTGGTCATGGGCTATGACAAGCAGCATCTGGTGCTGTTCGGCGAATATGTCCCGTTCAGGACGGTCCTCCCGTTTCTTTCGGCCCTGACCCCGATATCGGAAAGTTTCTCTGCGGGAACAGAAAGTTCTGTGTTCACCCTGGAGGGCGGACAGAAGTTCTCCGTGCTGATTTGTTTTGAAGACACGGTGGCGTCGCTGGCCCGGAAAGCCCTGAAGGCGGGCGGCCGCCTGCTGATCAACCAGACCAATGACGCGTGGTTTGACGTGTCCAGCGGTTCACGCCAGCACATGGCCCACTGTGTGTTCCGCTGCGTGGAAAATGACGTGGCGGCGTTCCGCGCGGCCAATACGGGCGTGACGTGCGCAATAGATGCGCGCGGCCGCCTGCTTGATGTGTGGGGAAGCCTCCCGCTGCCCCGCAGAACGGAGGGCTTCCGGATTTATGAGCTGCCCGTGCGGGCGGAGTCTGAACCGTTCACTTTCTACACGCTCCGGGGCGATCTTTTCGCGCAGGCTTGCCTTGTTCTGGCCGGATGCGTATGGTTGATCGCCTGGACCACGAAGGGTCGCGCCCGTCCGCCGGTTTGTTCCTCGCCCGGCTGCGGATCATGATGGGGAAGGAAAGGGATGCAGATGCTGGAAGAACTGAAGGAACGGCTGCAGAAATATTTGAACCGCGTTGAAGAAATGCGAGGTTATCTTTGACGTCGCCGAACGTCAAAGTCAGCTTGAAAAACTTGAACAGGCGGCTTCCGCCCCCGATTTCTGGAACGACCAGAACAAAGCCCGCGATATCATTCGTGAAACGAATGCGGTCCGCGCGGTTCTGAACCCCTATCAGGAACTGCTCGCCGGACTGCATGACGCCGGCGAAATGTTGGAACTCCTCGAGATGGAAGAGGATGGAGCGCAGGTGCAGCAGGCGCTGCCCGGCCTGAATGATCAGCTGGACGGCCTGGAAAAGCAGCTGGATGCGCTTGAACTCAAGTCGCTGCTCAGCGGTCCGCTGGACGCCAGCAATGCCTATCTGACTATTCACGCCGGCGCGGGCGGAACCGAGTCCTGTGACTGGGCGGACATGCTGTACCGCATGTATCGCCGTTATCTGGAAGATCACGGGTATGAGGCGGAGATCATTGATTATCAGCCCGGCGACGAAGCGGGCATCAAGAGCATCTCGCTGCAGGTCACGGGCCCCTATGCCTATGGATACATGAGGGCCGAAAGAGGAGTTCATCGGCTGGTGCGGATCAGTCCCTTTGATTCCAACAAGCGGCGGCACACCTCGTTTGCGTCGCTTGACGTGGTGGCGCAGGTGGCGGAAGATGTTGAGATAGAGATCAACGAGGACGATCTTCGCATAGACACCTACCGGGCCGGAGGCGCCGGAGGCCAGCATGTCAACAAGACGGACTCGGCCATCCGGATTACGCATCTCCCGACCGGCATTGTGGTGCAGTGCCAGGCGGAACGTTCACAGCACAGCAATCGCGCCAAGGCCTACGACATGCTGCGTGCCCGGCTTTACGAATATCAGATGGACCAGAAGCGCAAGGAGATGGAGCGGTTCTACGGCACCAAGGGGGAAATCGCATGGGGCCACCAGATCCGGTCCTATGTCCTGCAGCCCTACACCATGGTGAAGGATCACCGGACGGATGTTGAAGTCGGCAATGTGCAGGCTGTGCTGGACGGGGCGCTGGATGTGTTTATTGAAGCCTATCTGAAGAAAACAGTCGGACAATGAGCATCCTTGACGAAATAGCGGACAACAAGCGCGCGGAGATCGCGAAGCGAAGTGCTTCTTGTCCGATCGAAACCCTGCGCGGACGGGGCCGCGGGGATTTTGCGGCCGCCATGAAGGCGGCGGGCATCGGTCTTGTCGCCGAGGTGAAGCGCAAATCTCCGTCCGCCGGATTGATCCGCCGGCCTCTGGTGCCCGCCGACGTTGCGGCGGCCTATGAGAAGGCCGGCGCGCAGGCGGTTTCGGTCCTGCTGGATGAGAAATATTTTGGCGGCGGCGAGGGCGATTTTGTCGAAGTGCGCCGGGCTGTCAGCCTCCCCATGCTGTACAAGGAGTTCGTGGTTGATGAGTGGCAGATCCGGCATGCGGCATCTCTTGGCGCCTCGGCGGTGCTCCTGATTGCGGGGATCCTGAACGCTGTGGAAATCGAAGGATTCATGGCGTGCGCGCGGGATTGCGGGCTCGATGTGCTCGCGGAAGTGCACGACGCGCAGGAGGTGGACAAAATCAAACCCCTGCAGCCGGCGGTGGTCGGCATCAACAACCGTGATTTGAAGACCTTCAAGGTGGATATTGAAACCACATTCCGGCTGAAGGACCGTCTGGCTGGAGATGCCCTGATCATCAGTGAAAGCGGTATCCGGTCTGCTTCCGATGTGAAACGCCTCCATGACAACGGCATTGGGGGCATTCTGGTGGGCGAGCAGCTGCTGCGGCAGCCCGACATCGAAACCGCGGTTAAGGAGCTTATGAAAGAGGTGCGGCCGTGTTCGTGAAGATTTGCGGCCTTTGTTCAGGGGAAGACGCGGCGGCTGCCGCTGATCTGGGGGCCGATGCCCTCGGTTTCATTTTCTGGAAGCCTTCAAAGCGCTTTGTAGCGGCCGGGGATGTCGCGGCGTGGACGGCGGGGTTTCCGGCTGAAATCCTGAAAGTAGGTGTTTTTGTTGACGCATCGCCAGATGAAATTGCGCGCACGGTCAACACGGCGAAGCTGGATGTCGTGCAGCTGCACGGCAGCCTGAAGCGGCCATCCCCGGGAATCAGGATATGGCGGGTGGTTTATCCGGGGAAAACGCCGGCCTTCTCCCCGGCGGAGGTTGACGCAGTTATCCTCGACAGCTACAGTGAGAGTTCTCCCGGAGGAACTGGAGTCTGCTGTGACTGGGATGCCGCCGCGCGGATAGTTGAAAGCGCGGAGGTTCCGGTGATTCTGGCCGGCGGCCTGAATCCGGAAAATGTGGCTGTGGCCGTCGCCAGGGTGCGCCCGTGGGGAGTGGATGTCAGTTCTGGTGTTGAGCGGGCGATCCGTGTAAAGGATTTGGCAAAAGTAAAGGAATTCATTCTTAATGCAAAGAGTGCCGGATAAGAGGGGTCATTTCGGTCCTTATGGCGGGATGTATGTCCCGGAGACGCTGGTTTCCCCGCTGGAGGAGCTGACCAGAGCCTATGCTGCCGCCCGTCGGGATCCCCGGTTCCGTTCGGAGATTCAGGACCTTTTGAAAAACTATGTGGGCCGGCCCACACCGCTTTATTTCGCCCGGCGCATGACGCGCGAGCTGGGCGGACCGAAGATTTATCTCAAGCGCGAGGACTTGTGCCACACGGGCGCGCACAAGATCAACAACTGCATAGGGCAGGCGATCCTGGCCCGGCGGATGGGAAAGACGCGCATCATTGCCGAAACCGGCGCCGGCCAGCATGGCGTGGCGACGGCGACAGTGGCTGCGCTGCTGGGCCTTGAGTGTGTGGTCTACATGGGCAAGGTGGATATGGAGCGCCAGGCGCTCAATGTGTTTCGAATGGAGCGTCTGGGCGCCCGGGTGGTGCCTGTAACGGCCGGCCAGCAGACCCTCAAGGAGGCCATCAGCGAGGCCATGCGTGACTGGGTCACCAATGTCCATAACACGTTCTATATCCTCGGATCGGTTCTGGGGCCTCATCCCTATCCGATGATGGTGCGTGATTTCCAGAGCGTCATAGGCCGGGAAGCGCGCCGGCAGTGTCTGGCCGAAGAGGGAACTCTGCCGTCTGCCCTCGTGGCCTGTGTCGGCGGCGGAAGCAATGCCATGGGGCTCTTCTATGCATTCCTGAAGGATAAGTCCGTAAAGATGTACGGGGTCGAGGCCGGCGGGCTTGGGCTGCGCACCGGCCGGCATGCGGCCAGATTTCATGACGGGCGGGTGGGGGTTCTGCAGGGAACGCAGACGTATGTGCTTCAGGATGCACGTGGACAGGTGCGCCTGACGCATTCGGTGAGCGCCGGCCTGGATTATGCGGCGGTCGGACCCGAGCACAGTCTGCTGAGAGACATGAAGCGGGTGGAATACAGCAGCGTGTCCGATTCCGAAGCCGTGAAGGCGGTTGACGCCCTCTGCATCTGGGAGGGCATATTGCCCGCGCTCGAATCCGCCCATGCGGCGGCATTTGTCATGAAACATGCTGATCGCTGGAGAAAAAAGGACATTGTGATCATCAATCTTTCCGGCCGCGGGGACAAGGATGTTGCGCAGCTCACCGAATGGAAGATGACCAGCCCCCGCAAAAGGAGAACATCATGACGGTCAAAAGCATGACCGGCTTCGGATCGGCGAAGGCCGTCGGCCGCGGATTTGAAATTCTTGTTGAAATCAGTTCGGTGAACCGGAAGCAGGCGGATATTCAGCTGGACTTGCCGCGCCAGCTGGTTTGTGTGGAAAGCCTGTTTGGCGAGGAGATCCGTAAGATTGTTTCTTCCGGGCGGGTGAACTGCAAGGTCCAGATGAACCAGAGCGGCGGCGGGAGCTGCCGCAACATGCATATTGACGAGAAGCTTGCGCAGCACTACCTGTCGCGCATCAGGTCAGCCGCCCGGCGGCTTAAGCTCGCACAGGAGGTGAGCACGGAATATCTGATGGGGCTCCCCGGAGTGGTGGTGTTCTATGAGCCAAAAGCGGACAGGGATGTGTTGTGGCCGGTATGCCGGCGCGCTCTCTCGCTGGCGCTGCGGCAGTTTGATCTCATGCGCAGGACCGAAGGCGCCGCCCTCGCGGAAGACATTGCTTCGCGGCTGACGCTGATGGAGAAACTGATTCGCCGGATTGCCGTTCGCGCGCCGCAGACCGTCAGGCAGTATCGCAAAACCCTGATGCAGCGCATTTCCAGTGCGGGGGTGGACACGGCCGACAGCGATGGCCGGCTTCTGCGTGAAATCGCGCTGTTTGCGGACCGGTGCGACATCAGTGAAGAGCTGACGCGCCTTGACAGTCACTTCAAGCAGGCGCGCAGCTTGATGGCCGGCAAGAATCCGGCGGGACGTTCGCTTGATTTTCTGGCGCAGGAAATGTTAAGAGAGTTCAACACAATCGGCTCAAAGGCGCACGATGCGGTGATCCGCGGAACCGTGGTGACCTGCAAGGCTGAACTGGAACGACTGAGAGAACAGGTGCAGAACATAGAATGAACACATCAAATTGGAAACCGCTGATCTTCGCCGTATCCGCCCCTTCCGGTGCGGGTAAAACCACGCTTTGCATGCGTTTGCTTAAGGAATTCCCGAATTTGACCTATTCCGTGTCCTGCACCACCCGCCATCCGCGGCCGGGAGAAGTGGACGGAAAAGACTACCATTTCATCACCCAGCAGGATTTCGACCGGCGGGTCGAGGCCGGTGAGTTCCTCGAGCACGCAAGTGTTCACGGATCCTCATATGGCACACTGCGCAGTGAAGTGGAGGGGGCCGTAGCCAGGGGGCGGGATGTGCTCATGGACATTGATGTGCAGGGCGCAACGCAGATACGCAGTTCGATGAACGCGATGGATGAGGATCATCACCTGCGACGATCCTACTTTGACATCTTCATTGTTCCGCCCTCCATGGAGGTGCTTCGCATGCGCCTGACGGGCCGCGGTTCGGATGAAGACGATGTGATCCGCCGCCGCCTCGCAAAGGCCGAGGATGAGATGAAGCACTGGAAAGAATATCAGTATCTCATCGTCAACGATGATCTGGAGAAGGCATACGATGCGCTCCGCGCAGTATTTGTCGCCGCGCATCATCGTGTCGACGCGATGGATCAGTCGCTCTAAAAATATTTCTGCAGCTTCTCGCAGCAGCCGTTTCACCCTTTATTATCAGTGGTGCGCCGCATGTCGCTCCGCGCGGATGAAATGCCATCGGCATCGTTATGCGCTGAAGCGGAAATATTCTGAATGGAAAAACTACGAAAAATATTTCAAATAGTTTGACTCAGTTGAACGATTCGCATTATATATTTCAACAAGAAGATAATCATCGCTGATAAATCTGAATAGTGAAGGGTAAACGTCCGGAGGGGATCGCCGGCTGAGTGCCGCGGTTCTCCCGGGAGAGAAGAGAAACATTCCGGTGTAGCAGCCGGAAACGAAAGGGGAAGCAGAAATGGCAGCGAAGAAGAAAGCAGCGAAAAAGAAAGTCGCGAAAAAAGCCCCGGCGAAAAAAGCCGCGAAGAAAAAAGTCGCGAAGAAAAAAGCCCCGGCCAAGAAGGCAGTGAAAAAAGTCGCGAAGAAAAAAGTTGCGAAGAAAAAAGTCGCGAAGAAAAAGAAATAACACTGCAAAAATCCTCGGCGCGCTTCGGGCGCGCCGATGTGTTGGTGTAAGGCGGTCATGTAAAGCACATGGCCGCCTTTTCTGTACAGCCTTTCCTCTTGACCCCACAAAATATGGTATGCTATCTCTTAACGCACCCTTTGAATTGTGGAGGGCTGGTCAGGAGACAGGTTTATGCGTTGTCCGAAATGCAGCCATCTGGATGATAAAGTGATCGACAGCCGGACCGTGCGCAGCGGAAATGCCATCCGCCGGCGGAGGGTGTGTCTGAGCTGCCAGCATCGCTTCACCACCTATGAGGAGGTTGTCAAGTCCACGCTGCGGGTGATCAAGCGGGACGGACGCCACGAAGAACTGGACCGGAAAAAACTCATGGCCGGTGTCGTGCGCGCATGCGAGAAGCGACCGATCAGTCTCCAGCAAATCGAGATGATGCTGGACAGTGTGATGAATGAACTCGAAGCCGAGTATGACCGCGAAGTCCCCAGCACCGTGATTGGGAAGAAGATTATGACGCATCTGGAAAAGCTTGATGAGGTGGCCTATGTGCGCTTTGCATCGGTCTATCGCCGGTTCCGGGATGTGAATCAGTTTCTGAGTGAAGTGGAAGGACTCATAGGTCGCGAATGATCCCGCACACGGAAAATCAGGCGCTGGAGGCGCTGGTCGCATACATTGAAGAGACCCTTCGCAGCACCTGCTCGGGCGCATGGACCGGAGACGAGTCTGTCCGCCAGATTGCCGGCGGTGTGGCTGAGTTCTGCCTGGAGCAGTTTTCTTCGCTCCGCATTCCAAGCGCCTACCTTGCGCTGCTGACGGCCCGCGCTCTGTGGGCTGTCGGAGAAGAGGAAGCCAGCCGGCTGTTCGTAATGGCGCACTGTCCGCCGGACATCCGGAAGATCTGCGTTCCGTTCAGCCGCCGCCCGGATGAAATGAACCGCTGCTGGAAACTCTGCGCAGCGAAGATTCTTCGCTCCTCGAGATGGGTCAGCCGTTCAGATGGTCTGATGTGGACGCTCGACATGCGCCGCATCGAATGGAGTTCCGGTCAGGGTCTTGAACTGGCCATGCGGCAGGGCCTGGCTGAACTTATTCAACCGATTGCGCCGGTCTGGGATTCCTTCTCGGGCCGCGGCGAACTGGGGCTGCTTGGCCTGCGGGAGCAGATAGGTCGTTTAATCAACCGTCCTCCGCAGTCTAAAACGGTCCAGCCCGTAGCGGCCGAAATGAGAGGCCTCTGCGAAGACCTTCTGATGCGCATTGGAAAAAGCCGCGGGTGGCAGGGCTGCCCGGAAATTGTTGAACTCAGCCTTTGACATTCCTGTCAATTCTGGTAAAAACCAGCCCTCAATTTGCATGTATTGAAGAACGAGTCAGGAGTAAGGAAATGTCGAGACATCCAAGTTTGAAAGCCTCCGGAAAGATTGCGGCCAAGCGCAATGTGCTGAAGCGCTATGAGCGCGTCACTCTGCTGGAAAGCCGCGGGAAATGGAAAGAGGGAGACCGTGGACTTGGACTCCCCAAGACAAAACCCGCCGAATAAGCTGCGCCTGCAGAAGTATCTGGCCCAGTGCGGGATCGGGTCTCGCCGCGCATGTGAAGAGTATATTCGGAAGGGCCTGATCACGGTGGACGGGACCGTGGTGTCTGAACAGGGAGTCACCATTGATCCGGCGGTGAACACGATTCTCTTCAGGGGGGAACCCGTCAGTGTGCAGCCCCTGGCTTATCTTGTGCTGAACAAACCGCGCGATGTGCTGTGCACATCGAGCGATCCGCGCGGCCGCCGCACGTTTCTGAACCTGCTCCCCCCGATGTCCTCACGGGTGTATACCGTCGGCCGGCTTGACCGCGACAGTGAGGGCCTTCTGATTGTAACAAACGATGGAGATCTTGCGGCGCGCCTGACGCATCCCCGTCATCACATTCCCAAGGTTTACAGGGTCTGGAGCGATGCCCCTTTGACGGCTGAGGATGTGCAGAAATTTCTGGCGGGGATCCAGCACGATGGAGAGTGCCTGACCGCGGCGGCTGTGAGGCTGGCTCCTGATGACCGGAACTGCGCCGAAGTCACGCTGCTGGAGGGAAAGAACCGGCAGATCCGCAGAATGTATGCGGCCGCAGGGAAAAAAGTGGAACGCTTGTGCCGGATCCGGATCGGGCCGCTCAAGCTCGATGTGCTGCGGTCGGGGCAGTGGCGGCGCCTGACCCAGGAGGAAGTGGCTGAACTCAAGAAAGCAGCTGGAGCAGAACGAGCAGGTCAGGCTTGATCCCGCGCCGATATGCGATAACATGACTGTCTAAAAAAGAAGAGGAAACGGAAATGGCGCGTAATTATCATGTGAAGGGAACCCGCTCTTATTTGATTGCATCCGTTGTGCTGGTGGTGCTGGCTGCCTGGTTTATCAAGGACGGATGGTTCCCTTCCGAGCACTGGCTGACCAAATATCCCGACCCCGCTGACAATTTTTATGCCTTCAATAAAACCACCGGTGTTCTGATGGCGATTGCGGCCGGTGTGTGCGCGCTGATCCATATCAAGGTGCGATAAAAGCACCGGCAGCCGGCCGGCCGGCGCGCCGTGCGAGGGGAAGATGTTGCTTTTTTTGCGCCGTCGGTGCTATTTTCTTGGATCAGAGTTCACGCCATGACTAAGGATTTTCTGCTCAATCTGGGACAGTACCGCAAGCTGGTGGAACAGCTTCCGGCCATCAGCTATATTGTTGAGCTTGGTCCGGTCAATCGCACGGTTTATATCAGTCCTCAGGTCGAAAGCATTCTGGGTTTCACTCCGGCGGAATGGATGGCGGATCCGCACCTGTGGATACGCCAGCTGGTGGATGAAGACCGCGCGCGAATCACGAATGAGGTATATCGCAAGAATGCAACGGGGGGCTCTTTTTTCCTGGTCTATCGTGTCCGGGCGCGGGATGGCCGCATCAAATGGTTCCGGAATCATGCCGCGTATATGGACGACGAGAACGGAGAGCCCCGCTATGTGTATGGCGTGATGCTGGATGTCACGAACTATCGGGAAACGGAAGAAGCCCTCAGGCAGAGTCAGATCGGCTACCGGAGGATTTTCGAGAGCATTCAGGATGTCTATTTCGAACTGGACCTTGACGGCCGCGTACGGGCCGTGAGTCCTTCGGTCGCCGCTCTCACCGGCTTTGAGCCGGAAGAGCTGAAGAACCGGCCTTTCCAGGCGATCTGTGTGCAGCCGGAACAGGTTGCGGTTCTGCTGACGGCACTGAGGCAGGACGGTATTCTGGAGGATGCGGAAGTTACGGTCATTCACAAGGCCGGGGCCATTGAATACTGTTCGCTGAATGCCCGCTTGCTGCAGGATGAACCCGACAGCCCTGTTATTGCCACACTGCACAAGATCACAGAACGCAAGCATGTTGAAATGGAACTGCAGCACGCCCGAGACAATCTCGAGCGCAGGGTGCAGGAAAGAACCGCCGAACTGCTCAAGGCCAACCGCCAGCTCCGTGCGGAAATTCTGGAGAGGAAAGAGGCTGAAACGGCTCTGCAGGAAAGTCGCTCCCGTCTTGTGCAGTCTCAGAAAATGGATGCACTGGGACAGCTTGTCTGCGGAATATCGCATGACTTCAACAATCTGCTGACGACCATCATGGGCTACAGCCAGCTGGCACTGACCGGCCTCCCGGAAGACGGACCTGTACAGCAGGATATGGCTCAGGTGTATCAGGAGTGCTGCCGTGCCGCCCGCCTGACGCAAAAACTGCTTTCCATCGGCCGCTCGCGTTTGCCGGATATCCAGCCGCTTGACCTGAATGAAATTGTGGATGAAATGGCGCCGTTTATGCAGCGGACGCTGGGAGAGCGCATCCAGCTGCATATCCGTAAAAGCGCGCTGGGGGAAAGCGTGCTTGCTGACTCCTCCATGCTTGAACAGATCATACTCAATCTTGCCGTAAACGCACGCGATGCCATGCCCGATGAAGGGGTTCTTACGGTTGAAACCGGATCCTGTCCCTGTTCTGATACACCCCTCAGGGAGGCGGAGCCGGGAGGACTGTGCGTTTTTCTTTCCGTCAAGGACACGGGTTGCGGCATGCCTGACGAGGTTCGCACACGCGCCTTTGAACCGTTTTTCACGACGAAGAAGCAGGGAGAAGGATCGGGACTGGGCCTTGCCATGGTTGCCGATTTCATGCGGCAGCTGGGTGGGGCAGTGGTGCTGGACAGTCAGCCGGGAAAAGGATCTGAATTTCGTCTGTATTTCCCCTGCAGTCACTTGCGCGCAGAGCATCGGGAAGTGCCGGAAGCTCGGCCGGCGCCGCGCGGAAATGAATGTGTGCTTGTCCTGGAGGATGACGACACCGTCCGGCATTTGACTTCACGACTTCTGGCTTCGCTGGGGTATCAGGCCCTCGAGGCGGAAACTGAGGCCGAAGCGGAATTCATTCTGGATCAGGATCCCGCTCAGATTCATCTGGTATTCTGCGATGTCATCATGCCAAAGGCAAACGGTCCTGAAATCATCGCCCGGCTGCGCATAAAACATCCGGGGCTCAGAGTCTTGTTCACGACGGGGTTCAGCACGGACATGGCCGTAAGAGCGGGTATTCCTTCGGATCAGGTTAAGTGCATACTGACCAAACCGTATTCCCGCTTCAGTCTGGCTGTGCGTCTGCGCGAAGTGCTTGACCGGAACGAGGGTGAATTATGATGCATGAGATTTATCCTTTGCGGTTTGAGCCGGTCTATCGGGACTATGTCTGGGGCGGAGACCGGATCGTGCGCAAATACAGGCGAGGGCTGCCCCCGGGAATATATGCCGAGTCATGGGAGATTGCGGACCGTCCGGATGGCATGAGTGTTGTGGCCAACGGACGGCTGAAGGGGAAGACACTGCATCAGCTGACACAGACGATGGGAGAAGTCCTTCTGGGAGCAGGCCGCCGTGACGAAAGCTTCCCGCTGCTGGTTAAAATCATAGATGCTCATGAATGCCTCAGTGTGCAGGTGCATCCGGATGACGAGGGCGCCGCCCGGTTTGGCGGCGAGGCAAAAACGGAGATGTGGTATGCGCTGGAGGCGGATTCGCGGGCCAGGGTCTATGCCGGGCTGAAACGAGGAGTAACCCCCGAAATCCTTCGTTCAGCAATCGAGAACCGCACCGTGGCAGACTGTCTTAAAACCGTGCCAGTGAAAAGAGGCACCGCCGTATTTGTCCCCGGGGGACGGATCCACGCGATTGATGCCGGCTGCCTGCTGCTGGAGATTCAGCAGAATTCCAACACGACCTATCGCGTTTATGACTGGGGCCGGCCGCGTGAGCTGCATCTGGAACAGGCTCTGAATGTGCTCCGGCCGAACGATGATGAAGATCCCCGCGTGGATGCCGGGGAATTTGAATGCAAATATTTCATATTCAGGACGCATCATCTGAATGACTCAAAATCTTTCCGGAATGATGGCCGGAGTTTTCATATTCTCTTTGCAGAGGAAGGCCCGCTGCAAATCAGGTGGACTGGAGGAACAGAGGATATTGAAGAAGGAACCACCCTCCTGATTCCGGCCGCGCTCAAGGAGTGGACCGTTGTTCCGCAGCGCAACGCGGGGTCACTCGTGCAGATCAGCCTGCCGTCCGTCTGACCGCCCTGCGTTTTGCACCTGTCTCTCGAAAATCTCTGAATAGATTCGGGCAGTCTGCTGCCAGTCCCAGGTCCGGACCGCATAGTCCGAAATCCGGACCCGGTTTTTCAGCCAGGGAATCCTGTCCTCCTTTGCATCATTCAGCTGCTTCACAATAGCATCAGCACTGCGGGGGACGACAATAAACCGGTCTCGGTCGCGGTTGTAACCCTGAAATGTTTCTTCGGAGATCATGCAGCCCAGGCCGCAGGCCATGGCCTGCGGGATCACGGCCGGCCAGCCTTCGCCGATCGAGGGCATGATGAACA
>Ga0116144_10001626_pt1 | contig 26203 bp, 18 predicted proteins | sample AD_UKC035_MetaG_FD_89746 | JGI IMG/M metagenome (GOLD analysis project Ga0116144, IMG submission 89746) | Active sludge microbial communities of municipal wastewater-treating anaerobic digesters from USA - AD_UKC035_MetaG | ecosystem: Engineered > Bioreactor > Anaerobic > Digestate | place: USA...
ACACGTTGGCGATACCCCCTATGAGCTGTCTGTCGCATTCTGTCAACGCTTGACCGACATCCACGCCGACCGTGATATTGCGGAGGTCCTGGCTCCCGGCGAGGACGAAATCAAAGGGGTGGTGGAAACCTACATTCAGGCGTGGTACACACCGCGCCCCTTGGATAAGGCGGCTTGCCGCGCCGCCGTTTGGTCGTGGTGGAAGCTCCAATGGCGCCTGGAACTGGCGCGCCTGTGGCGCAAACCCCCACCGAACCCCAAACCCGTGCCGGCGCCTTATGCCATGAAATCCGTGTTCAGGAGATAGGGATGGCCCATATTTTTCAGATCAATATTTCGCCGGGCGGCGTGCCCAAATTTGCAGTGCGCTGCGCCGAAGTGACTCCACTTGGCCTGGTGGGGGACGCTCACCACAACGTCAAAGTTCATGGCGGGGTGCGGCGCGCGCTGTGTCTGTACTCCCTGGAACATCTGCTGGCGCTCCAGGCGGAAGGGCATCCCATCTTTCCCGGCGCAACCGGTGAAAATCTAACGTTGACCGGCTTGCCCTGGGACGTTTTGACGCCAGGCGCGCGCCTGCGTCTGGGGGTGGATGTGCGGATCGAGATTACCGGTTATACCGCGCCATGTCCCAAAATTATCGAAGCCTTTGCCGATGGCGAGATCCGCCGCATGTCCCAGGAGGCGTATCCTGGTTGGTCGCGGCTGTATGCTCAAGTGCTGACCCCAGGCCTCATCGGCGTCGGCGATCCTGTGCGGCTAGAGTCTGCGGAATCGTAACCGCGCGGTGGTTGGTCTGTGGGAATTGGACAATGTAAAGAAACCCATTATAGTGTCCCTTGCTGTGATTCCATACTAACCAACTTGTAACTTTATAACTCATTACTTAATCTGGAGGAAAACTGATGAAAATCTTAGTGACCGGAGGGGCCGGGTTTATTGGTTCTCACGTGGTGGATGCGTATGTTGCGGCCGGCCATGATGTGCTGATCCTGGACAGTCTGTGGTCAGAGGGGGGGGGGCGGCGCGAGAATATTAACCCGCGCGCCCGTTTCTATCAGCTCGATATTCGCAGCGCAGAGGCAGCAGATTTGATTGTAGCGGAACGTCCGGAAGTCGTCAACCTGCACGCTGCGCAACATTCGGTGAAAATCTCCACGGATGATCCCCGCCTGGATGCCGAGGTCAATGTGATGGGCTTGATCAATCTTTTGGAAGCATGTGTGGCCGCCGGGACGCGCAAGATCATCTTTGCCGGCAGCGGCGCCACCTATGGTACGGTGGACAAGATGCCCATTGACGAACACTCGCCGCAGCGCCCCCAGTCGCCCTACGGCATCACCAAGATGGTCACGGAGCACTATCTGCGCTACTATCAGCAGTTGGGGTTGACCTACACCATTTTCCGTTACGGCAATGTTTACGGCCCGCGTCAGGATCCCACTGGCGAGGCCGGCGTCATTGCGATCTTCACCGGGCGCATCCTGGCGAAAGAATCCGTGCGCATTGATTGGGACGGCGAGCAGCAAAAGGATTACGTCTACGTTGGCGACGTTGCCCGCGCCAATACCCTGGCATTGACCGCCGGCGACAATGACGTGTTCTGCATCGCCAGCGGGGCGGGCACATCGGTGAATGAATTGTACAAGCGCCTGTGCGGGATTATTGGCTATGAGTCTCCTATTGTGCGCGCGCCGATGCGTCCTGGCGACATCTACCTTTCCTACTTCGATTGCGCGAAAGCGCGCAACGTCCTGGGCTGGACGCCGCAGGTGGATTTGCAGCAGGGGCTGACCCTGACCGTCGCCTCGTTGCGATGAATATGATGCGTCTTAATGCTTTGTGGGTGCTTTCCCGATTGCTTTTGCTGAGCGCGGGACTGCTGTTGCTTGTCGGATGTCGCCCTGCGTCCACAATTTCCACGACCCCGACGCCCACCCCCTGGCCGACCATGACCCCCCGGCCTACGCCGACGCGCATACAGCCCACCGCCACTCCCGTGCGAGATGCACAGGCGTTTGCTCAGGCCGAACGCCTGGGGCGCGGCGTCAACCTGGGCAATGCGCTGGAGGCGCCTGCCGAAGGCGAGTGGGGCATGGTGCTGGAAGAAGAATTTTTCCCCTTGATCCGCGCCGCCGGTTTCGACACAATCCGTGTGCCGATTCGCTGGTCCACCCACGCTATGACCGAAACTCCCTACACGATTGATCCCGAATTCTTCGCGCGGGTGGATTGGGTGATCGAGAATGGTCTCGCCAACGATCTCAACGTCGTCATCAACATGCACCACTATGAGGAGATTTTTGCCCAGCCGGACGCGCACCGCGAGCGGTTTATCGCCCTCTGGGAGCAGATTGTGACGCGCTATCGGGAGCGCCCGGATAGCCTGTACTTCGAGCCGCTCAACGAGCCGCATGACGCGCTGGATTCCGCGCGCTGGAACTCTCTGATGGCGGACACGGTGGCGATGGCGCGCGCTCTCGATACGCGCCACACGCTCATCCTGACTGGCGCGGAGTGGGGCGGCATCGCCGGACTCCGGCAGATGCGGATTCCGGGAGATGGGAAGAACCTCATCATTACCTTCCATTACTACGATCCGTATCTGTTCACCCATCAGGGCGCCGAATGGAGCGGCCCGGAAGTCGGCACACTGGGCGTGATTTGGCCCGGTCCGCCGAAGACGCCGCTTGAGCCTGTCCCGGAGGCGCGCGCGCTGGCCTGGGTTGCCACCTGGTTCCAGCAGTACAACCAAGCCTCCGCCGAGCGCAACCCGGCCGGCCCCGCGCCCATCCGCGCCTCATTCGACGAAGTGGTGGCCTGGGCCGAGAAACGTGGCCTACCGCTGTGGTTGGGGGAATTTGGCGCATATAGTAAGGCTGACATGCAGTCGCGGGTCAACTGGACGACGTTTGTGCGCGAAGAAGCCGAATCGCGCCGCATCGCGTGGGCCTACTGGGAATTTGGCTCCGGCTTTGGCGTCTACGACCGCGAGGCGCAGCGTTGGAACGAGGGCCTGCTGCGGGCGTTGATCCCATCACAGTGACCCATTCTATCATAAGAAGTTCCGCGGTGGGATTCCAACCAAAGGGATCAGGGATTGGGGATTAGGGAGTGGGACAGCCCAATCCCCAATCCCCATTCGTTATTTTCAGAGGAATTACCCATTAACCTGCGGTTCGCCTGCGGGTGGATGAAAATTTTCACCGCAAAGACGCAGAGGACGCAGAGATTTTGCAATTCGCAATTCGCAATTCGCTATTTTCAGAGGAGGAAGCATGGCAAGTAAATCGGGAAATGACCATAAGTTGACGCGCCGCGACTTTTTGCGGACGGCAGGGCTGGCGACGGCCGGGGCGCTGATGGCCGGTTGTGGCAAGCAGTCGCCGCCGGAGCCGACGGCTGCGCCCACCGTGGCAGCCCCTTCCCTCGCGCCTATGCCGGCCACCGTCGCCATTGCCCAGGCCGATAATTACGATGCCAAGGTCGTCTACGACCGGCTGCGGACGATGGTGGATGGGCTAGGGGGGCTGAGCGATGTGGTGAAATCCGGCGATCGGGTCGCCATCAAAATCAACATGACGGGCGGCATCTATTGGGAAGGTAAAGTGCAGGGCTTGCCCGGCGTGGACACGTTTATCACGCATCCCGAAGTGGTGCGCGCGCTGGGGCAGTTGGCGCTGGACGCCGGCGCGAAGGAACTGTACATCGTTGAGGCTGCGAACCAATGGGATTCGTTTGCAGTGTGGGGCTACGAACAGGTGGCGGAAGACCTGGGCGCGACGCTCATTGATTTGAACGACACGAAGCCTTACAAAGATTTTGTGACCGTTAAGGTGCCCGGCGGCGGGGTGGTTTACCAGGAATTTGAGTTTAATCCCCTGTTGACAGAGATAGACGTTTTCATGTCCGTCTCAAAGATGAAATGCCACAATATCTGCGGCGTCACCCACACGATGAAAAACCTGGTGGGCCTGGTTCCCCTTCAACACTATGAGCGCAAGAAGGGGGATGGATATCGCACCATGCTCCACGGCCCAGACGAAAAATCTGCCGGATACCGTATGCCGCGCATTATCGTTGAATTGAACAAGGCGCGGCCGCTCCACTTTGGGGTGGTGGATGGCATTAAGACGGCAGAAGGCGGCGAAGGTCCCTGGATACAAGGGATGAATGCGGTTGAGCCGCACGTCTTGATCGCGGGTAAGAACGTTGTGGCGACCGATGCAGTGGCGACGGCCGCGATGGCGTTTGACCCCACGGCGGCTTCGATGACCGCGCCCTTTATCCGCGCCGACAATCACTTGCAACTGGCTTACGAAGCCGGTTTGGGGACAAATCGGCTGGAAGACATCACCATTGTCGGTGAGGCCATCGAGACTATCAAACACTCTTTCAAGGTCAGTGTGTAAAATTTTTAATAGCCCTTTTAGGGCGCAACACACCTGGGAGATTCCCGTGCGTTGCGCCCGCTACGCAGTCTTTTTCGCGCCCCTCTCTGGATGATAGGGCTTTATCATTCTCGGCTGGCAGCGCCTGTTTGAAAGGTTTTGCGGCTAAAGCCGCCGTAAAAAGGGGGTTTTGGGGTGACGGGCGGTAGCCCGTCACCCCAAAACCCCATTAAGAATCACGGCTTTAGCCGTCTCCTATGTCGTGGCGCACCATCCGGCGGGAGAATGATAAGACCCTGCTGGATGATGTTAACTCTTGACAAACTGCACTATAACAGTATAGTGTGAACACAGAATTGGAAGCGCTTTCAATGCGCCTTCGCGGGCTTTGGAAGCGCTTTCAATGCGCCTTCGCGGGCTTTGGAAGCGCTTTCAATAGCCTTCGCGGACTTTGGAAGCGCGAGAGGCTTGCTTTTGTTGACCTTGCCGGACGGGCGGCGGACGTGGGCTTCCTTTTTTTTGCCTATCATCACAGAACTCGGTCTATTTTCGGAAAGAGGAGAACCTCTGTTATATATGGATACATCGTATCTTGACTACGAATTGCAAGACGGATACATCCACAACTGGCTGGTGGCCGGCCCCCAAGAGATCGCAGTCTCCGGCGCGGAAGGCCTGCGCGAGCATGACCGGAAGTTGCAGATTGCCCATGAGTTGTACGAGGCGGCCTCCGGCATCGTGCAGCCGCCGGTAGAAGGCGCCGTGTTGAAATTCAGCGAGGGTGAGTTGACCTGGCGCTACGTGCGCTGCCTCGATGATCACTTTGTAGATCAGTCTGTTTTTCACCATGAGTGGCATTACCTGCGCTCGTGGGCCTATACCCAGGTAAGCGTCTGGGAGGAACACGCCGTTACGTTGACGCTGACGACCAACGGCCCGGCGGACGTGTGGCTTAACGGGGAACATGTTCACCGCCAGGAACACTTCCATCACCAGCAGCCCCACAGCGTGACATTTAACGCCACTCTGCGCGCGACCACTGATGAAGGGCTGGCAAATGAAATCCTGGTGCGTTTCGAGGAAGTGGCGGCGCGCGAATGTCCCTACGTCATGGCGTTACATATTGCCGGCGTGGAAGCTGAGGATGCAGAAATTCGCGTCTCGACAACGGTGGCGCGCACGGCGCGGCGGCTGATGTATGAGCGCGCTTTCGAGTACGCCTACCTTGAGGAAGTGGTCAACTATAAGGGCGCAGCCTTCAATCTGCGTTGGTCCGAAGATTTGCCGGTGCGCTGTAACTACACCTACCACATTATGGACATACTGGGGCGCACCCACATTGACGGTTCTAGCGAAGCTGTGCCTGGGGCAGTCGCCGACGTGGGCCACGGCTATCGTCTGTGGGAACGACCCTATCGGGTGGTGTTGCGCGCGATAGCGGACGAATACTACAAAGACAACATTCGCTATCAATGGGAAATGCCGCTACAGGTGTTGGACACTCCCTATGTGGACAAATACGACGGCGCGTATGAGGCGCGTCGTCAAGAATCCTTGAAATATGCGGCGGGCCGTGAGGGTGACCTATTCGCGGAAATTGCCAAGATGGCGCTGGGGCAGTGGGATAAGTTGGCGCTGTCCGTCATTGACAAAACCCTGACGACCATCAATCACCGGGGCGATTGCAGTGACTTCTATTTGACGGGGCTGTTGGGGATGATGTATCGTTATATGGCCGATCCGGCCTTCCCCGAAGCGCTCAAATCGCCGTTGAAGGCGTGCGTTCTGAATTTCAAATACTGGCGCGACGAGCCGGGCGCCGACGCGATGTGTTACACGACCGAGAATCACAGTATCCTGTTTCACACCTGCGAAGTGCTGGCCGGGCAACTTTACCCGGAGGAGGTCTTCTCCAATACCGGGCAGACCGGCGCGTGGCATCGGGAGAAGGGAGAGCGGCTGGCGTTGGACTGGTTGAGCCAGCGGGGCGCCGGTGGCTTCCAGGAATGGGACTCCAACTGTTACTTTGACGAGGATCTCTTAGCGCTTTCTCACCTGGCCGATCTGGCCGAAGATACCACGCTGATGGAACTGGCCGCCGTGGTGATGGATAAGTTGCTCTTTACCATGGCGTTGAACTCTTACAAGGGCGTCTTTGGTTCCACCCACGGGCGCACCTATGCCCCCATGATCAAGGGGGCGCAACTTGAGGCCACATCGGGGATCAGCCGTTTACTGTTCGGCCTGGGGGTGTATAACCCGCACCTTCGCGGCCTGGTGAGCCTGGCGTGTTCCGAGTATGAGGTGCCGGCGCATTTCGTGGTGATTGCCACTGCGGCGCTGGAAGAAATGTGGAGTCGAGAACGCCACATCGGCGCGCCGGAGCTATGGGCTGCCTCCGGCGCATTGGGGCCGGAAGTCAATAAAGTCACCTACCGGACGCCCGATTATATGCTGTGCTCGGCGCAGGACTACCACCCTGGCGAAAGGGGCTATCAGCAGCACATCTGGCAAGCTACCCTGAGCCAGGATGCTGTCGTGTTTGTCAATCATCCGGCGTGCATGAGTGAGAACGGCGCGCACCGTCCCAATTTCTGGTGCGGCAACTTTATCTTGCCGCGTGTGGCGCAGTGGAAGGACACACTCGTCGCAATTCACAAGGCGTCGGCGGACGATTGGATGGGCTTCACCCATGCCTATTTCCCGATTTACGCCTTTGACGCTTATACATTGACGCCGCACTGGGCCTTTGCGCGTAAAGGCGATGGCTATCTGGCGTTGTTTGCGGCGCAGGGATTGGAACTGGTCAAGCGTGGGCCGAGCGCCTACCGTGAACTCCGTTCTCACGGCGCGGAGAACGTGTGGGTCTGCGCTATGGGCCGCGCCGCGTTGGACGGCAGCTTTGAGGCGTTTCAGGCGAAAGTGTTGGCGCTTGATGTGTGTGTTGAGGAACTGACGGTCCGCATGGCGACGCTGCGCGGGCCGGCGTTGACCTTTGGGTGGGAAGGGCCGCTAACCCTGGACGGCGTCCCGCAGCCCATCACGGGGTTCAAGCATTACGAGAATCCGTACTGCGTCGTGGATTTCCCCGTGTCGCGGATGGAGATTTTGGTGGATGGCTACGTCCTGGCTTTAGATTTTTCGTTAGCGCCGGCTTGATTTTTAACTTGACAAAGGGGTCTCTCACATTACACTGAAATTGTGTTTTATCCTTCTTAAGGTTTTTTCGCGTGTGACGGGTTCTCTCTCCATACCCTTTATGGAGCAGGGACTTTCCGTAAATCTGTAGGTTAGGAGGTGTCTAGCGCAAAACCCAATCATTCTATTCCCATCTTGTTTTGTCCATTAATCCCAAATTTTAGTGCCTATTAAGGAGGAAGAACAATGAAGAAGATTTCACGTCGGCAATTCCTACAGGTCTCGGCGACAGCGACCGCCGGGGCTTTGCTCGCGGCTTGCGGCGGCACGGCGACTCAAGCGCCCACCACTCAAGAGCCGGTAGCAGAAGCCACCAAGGCTGCCCCCCCGACCGCGACCCCCAAGGCAGTAGATACGCCGACCCCCGTTCCTGATCAGAAGTGGCCGCGCGAGAGTGTGGCCCGTAACCGCACCCTGGCGTTGTCGTATAGCAGCATTGGCGGCGTTGGCATTGGCAACTGTTATGCCACCGGGTTCACGCATCAATCTGGCGATGCTGCGCAGATGGAACCCATGTTTTTCTATGCCGCGTTGAACGACAAAACCTATCCCTGGCTGGCGGATAGTTACGAGTATAACGCCGACGCTACCGAGATGACCGTTTTCGTTCGCAAGGGCGCCAAGTGGAATGATGGCACTCCCTTCACAGCCAAGGACATTGCCTTTACCTATAACTACTTGATTAAGCACGCGGACGCCGGTATTCGTGACGGGTTTGAGGTCAAAAGTCGCTGCAAGTCTATTGAGGCAGTGGATGATTACACCGTCAAGTTCACTCTGAACGAGCCGGATTATCGGTTCCACTTCTCTATGTGCTCGGCGCGCTTTGACAAGGCTGTTTACCTGATTCCAGAACACATCTTCAAAGATGTGGATACCCCACTGGAGTTTATGGGGTGGGATCCGGGGGCGCATCCCGAATGGCCCGTTTATTCTGGCCCGTATAAGCTGACCCGCACTGAGGAAAACTTCCGCCAGTTTGATCTGCTGTATAGCTGGTGGGCCTACGAGGTCGGTTTGATTGACCACATGCCCTGGCCGGAGCGGATCACCAATATCCTCTATCCGAGCGATGAGGTGGGCGCGCAGTTGCTCATCAACAATGAGATTGACGCCGCGCTGGATATGCGGCCGTCCATCATCAAGCCTGTTCTCGAACAGGCCCCGCATATCATTTCCCACACCGGTCATGAAGCGCCATACGGCTACGTTGACTGGTGGCCCATCTCCATGTATTTCAACTGCCTCGAGAAGCCCTACGACAACCCTGACGTCCGCTGGGCTGTGTGTCATGCGGTTAATCAACAGACCCTGGTGGATGTGGGGTACGAGGGCGCGGGGAAAGTCACGGCCTGGCCGTTCCCCGATTATCCCGGTATCACGAAATACTATGCCGGCGCCAAGTCCATCACGGATAAGTATGATGTCCTGGCTTCCGATCAGGCCAAGGTTGAAGAATTGATGACCAAAGCCGGATACAGCAAAAATGCGGAAGGCTTCTGGGCGGATGCTGACGGCACGGCCCTGAACGCCGATGTCTATGCGCCGGTGCCGCTGTTCGGCGACATTGGCCCGGTCACGGTCGAGCTGCTGCGGCAGGCCGGCTTCAACGCCAACCACCTGACGCCCCCGGATGTGTGGACGCTCCTGGGCAATGGGACGGCGTTGTTGCACTTCTTTGGCCATGGCGGCAGCGTGGACGATCCTTACGTCACCATGGACTACTATCACAGCAAGTGGCAGAAGCCCACCGGTGAGGATTGCGGCAACAATCGCCCGCGTTGGGCCAACCCGGAGTACGATGCTGCGGTTGAGGAGATGTCCCGCACCAGCCCATCCGACACGGCGAAGATGCAGGAGCTTTTCAACAAGGCCATGGAAATCTGGCTGCGCGAGTTGCCGGAAGTCCCCCTGGTTCAGTGGTTCCATCGCCTGGCGATGAATACCACCTACTGGACGGAATGGCCTAACCAGGACAATCCCTACAACTCCGCTTTCTGGCACATCACCTTCCCCATCACGCTCTGGAACCTCAAGCCGACTCAGTAACGCTGGTTTGATCCGTTGTGGGGAGCCGTATGGCTCCCCACAACGCAACTGAGGGGGGTGTCCCGGTGGGGCGCATTTTTAGGCTCAAGTGGCTCAGATTGGATGTCAACCATGCGGTTGAGCAAGACTCAAGTGCGCCCTATTTTTTTGTCTTTGGGGGGCGACCATGTTCCTCGAAGTCAGAGAAATTCAGGGCGCGTAATGGGTTCGGCGCCGGCTATGCTTCCAGGCGTTTTAGTCTTGAGAGGAGGTGACGTATGCGTATACCGTTATCGTATGTACTGAAGCGGATCGGTTTCTTGCTTATGGTGATGTGGACGGCGGCCACCATCAATTTCATTCTACCCCATTTAAGCCCCAAAGACCCCGTGGCCGAGCAGGTACAGCAGAAGATCTCGTCGGGCGGCCTCAGCGCGGAGTCGGCCCAGGAGATGCAGGAGGCGTTAAGGACGCTGTATGGTTTGGACAAGCCGTTGTGGCAGCAATATGTGAAATATCTGTGGAATACCTTCCGCTTTGATCTGGGACGTTCTATCTATTCCTACCCACGTGAAGTGATGGATATTATCGGGCAGACCATCTGGTGGACGGTTGGGTTTGGGGGAACGGCTACGGTTCTGGCGTTTGTCATAGGCACGGTGTTGGGCGCATTGGTGGGGTGGTCCAAAGCCCCGAAGTTTTTGAGCGCCCTGATTCCCCCGTTGGCGATGTTTTCCGCAGTTCCCAGTTTTATCCTCGCGTTGGTGCTGATCTATTTTATGTCTTTTAAGTTGCAACAGTGGACGGGGGGCGCCTTCTACTTCCCCTTGCGCGGCGGATATTCCAGTGAGACGATCATCAACATTGCGGATCTTAATTTCTGGAAGGATGTGATCTGGCACTCGATCCTGCCGGCGTTGTCCATGCTGCTGGTCTCGACCGGCGGCTGGGCGCTGGGGATGCGCGCGATGATGGTGACAGTGGAGGGGGCAGATTATATCACGTTCGCTGAAGCAAAGGGCCTGAAGAACCGCCGTGTCTTTTTCCGCTACGCGCTACGCAATTGTATGCTTCCGCAGATCACCTCGCTTGCGATGCAGTTGGGCACCATTGTGACCAGTGCGACGTTGGTGGAAAGCATGTTCAGCTATCCGGGGATTGGCAACCGCCTGGGCACCGCAATTTCGCAATTTGATTATTACACGATGTACGGCATCATCTTCTTTTTGGTGATGGGGATTGCGGTAGCGACCTTCATCGTGGATATGATTTATCCCTTCTTAGATCCGCGCATTTCTTATGGGAGCTAGGGACTATGGGAAAGACAAAAGGATTTCTTAGTTATGTGCGCCGCAACCCGGCTTTGGGATGGGGGTTTGGCATTCTCTTAGCTTTATTCCTTTTTACGACGGTCGGGCAGTTGTTCGTTGTCCGCGAGAATGCTTACCCACTCAAAGTGCCGGTCAACAAGCCCCCCTCCGCGCAATACCCTTTTGGCACCGATAGCCAGGGCAAGGACCTCCTGGCCGGTATGGTGGTGGGCACCGGCATGACCCTGTCTATTGGCATGATCGCCGGGGTGATTGGCCTGGGGGTAGGAACGATCTTAGGATTCACGTCGGGCTACTATGGCGGTATCTTCGATACGGTAGTGAAATTTATCGTAGATGTGTTGATGACCATTCCCTCTTACTTGTTGCTCCTGTTGATTGCGACCACGGTGACAGACCCCGGCTCGATGAAGACGGTAGAAATGGCCCTGATCTTATCCATCGTCTCCTGGGTCGGGCCTACCCGGACGATCCGTTCCCAAGTGTTGAGCATGAAAGAGCGCGCCTTTGTTATGATGGCAAAGCTTTCCGGGATGAGCGGGATTGAGATCATCCTTAAAGAAATGATGCCCAACTTGATGCCGTACCTGGCTATCAGCCTGGCCGGGGCCGTCTCCGGCGGCGTGATGGGTTCCCTGGGATTGGAGGCGCTGGGGATTGGGAACCGGCGGGAACCGACATTGGGTATGATGATTTACTGGGTGCGCTATTACGGCGCTTTTCTGCGTGGGATGTGGTGGTGGATCCTTGAACCTGTGATTGCCATTGCCCTGGTTTTTATCGCCTTCCTGTTGATTTCTATTGGGTTGGATGAAGTCGCTAATCCGCGGGTACGGAGGAAAGTATGACCGAAGCCCTGCTGCAAATTAAAGACCTGAGGGTTTACTACCATGTGGACGCCGGCGCGGTGCGAGCTGTGGATGGCGTTTCTTTTAACCTGGAGGCGGGGATTAAGTTGGGCCTGGTCGGCGAATCCGGCTCCGGCAAGTCCACGATGGCCCTGGCCTTGATGCGCATGATCAAGGCGCCCGGGAAAATTGAGAGCGGCCAGATGATTTTGGATGGCGTAGACTTGCTACAGCTTTCCGAGGAGAAGATGCGCCAGACTAAGCTGATGAAACTTAGCATGATCCCCCAAGGAGCCATGAACTCACTCAACCCGGTGATGCGCATTGACAAGCAGATGATGGACGGGCTGGAGGATCATAACTCGCTCTTGTCCAAAGAGGAGTTGACTGCCCGCATCCAGGAACTTTTGACAGCGGTAGACTTGGATCCCAAAGTCGCCAAGATGTACCCCCACGAGTTGAGCGGCGGCATGAAACAGCGCGTCTGTGTGGCGATGGCGATCTCGATGGAGCCAGACCTTATCATTGCTGACGAGCCGACCAGCGCGTTGGACGTGGTTATTCAGCGCCAGGTGATGGCGATGATCAATCGCTTGCAGGAAAAACTGGGGCTGGCGTTGATTTTGATCGGCCATGATATGGGCCTGATGGCGCAGTCGGTGGATCGCCTGGCTGTGATGTATGCCGGCCGGATGATGGAGATTGCCGATACAAAAGTTATTTTCGGGAACCCGCTGCATCCTTACACGCAACTACTCATCAGCAGCCTGCCGGTGTTGGAAAACAAAGGAGTCTTCAGCGGTATCCCCGGCGTTACGCCGTCGCTGTTGACGCCGCCCCCTGGCTGTGTCTTCCATACGCGCTGCCCTAAAGCGCGGGATGTGTGCCGGGAGCGAATTCCGGTTTTCACAGAAGTGGAAACCGGGCGTTGGGTTGCCTGTCACTTAATCACTGCGTAGGATGGGACGATGGCTACATCATTGATAGAACTTAAAAACGTAACAAAAATCTTCGGCGGGAAGAAAAACTATACCGTCGCGCTTGACGACATGTCCCTGGCCCTGTCAGAGAACTTCCCGCGCATTGTCACGGTGGCCGGTGAAAGTGGCAGCGGCAAAACGACAATGGGTATGTTGCTCCTGGGATTCTACTCACCCACGTTTGGGCAAGTTTTTTATAGGGGCCAGGACTTGCGCGAATTGACGTGGACCGGGATGATGGATTATCGCCGGAATATCCAGGCCGTCTTCCAAGACCCCTTCGCCGTCTACAACCCTTTCTACAAAGTGGATAACTTACTGAGTATCCCCATCAAGAATTTTAAGTTAGCCAGTTCCGGCGCTGAGGCGCGTTCTATGATGGAGGAAGCCTTGACCAGCGTGGGGCTGCGCCCCGAGGAGACGCTGGGCCGCTTCCCGCACCAACTGAGCGGCGGGCAACGTCAACGCATCGCGGTAGCCCGCGCCCTGTTGCTGAAGCCCAAACTGCTCATCGCGGACGAACCGGTCTCGATGGTGGATGCGTCGCTGCGCTCCACGATTCTTAAGAGCCTGCGGGCGCTCAACCAGGATTATGGCATCCCCATTTTTTACATCACCCATGATCTGACGACGGCCTATCACGTCAGCGACTACATCATGATTCTCTATCACGGCTCGGTGATGGAAGTCGGCAACGTGGACAAGATCATCCGCGATCCGCAACACCCTTACACTCAACTCCTGGTGAAATCTATCCCCTGGCCCGATCCCAACATGGCCTGGGGCGATGCGGATGACATCATCAACAAGAGCAAAGTGGCCTTCGTCAAGACGACCGGATGCAAATTTTTGCCGCGCTGCCCCAGGGCGCACGACATCTGCCAGACGCAGCCGCCAGCCCTCTTCGCCAAAGACTCCGACCGGGCCGTCGCCTGTTACCTGTTCAAGGATGCGCCGGTGGTACCACGGGAAGAACTCGGGACGTTGTTCCGTGAGGCTGTATAGGCTTTGCTTTTTGATTGGATTCTAAAGCACAGTGCGTGAATGGAGGGGTTTTTGCAAGCGTCGGGCGCTCTGCAAGAACCCCTCTTTGTGTGGAAGGTAGGGGAGAAGAATGATACAACCGGTAGGCCGCAATGATCCCTGCCCCTGTGGCAGTGGAAAAAAATACAAGCAATGTCACGGACGCCTGGCGCCGCCGGGCCTCCAGCCGCCGGCGCAGGTGCTCTACGTCCACCCGGCAAAGCAGGACGTGGACTTCTATGCCCAGCACCTGGATTCTCACACCGGCGCGTTGGGGCGGCCCTACGGCCTGATGCCGTTGGGCCTGCCGGCGTTGGTCAACCTGCTGCGGCAGAACGGCATTGAGGTTAGGGGCTTGAATTACCCGATGGAGAAGAAACTGGCCCCGGCCTTCGACCTGCGCCGCTGGCTGAAGGCGCAGCGCAGCCGGGCGCGGCTGATCCTCATAGACATGCACTGGTACGAGCACACTTACGGCGCTATCAGCGTCGCCCAGGTCTGTAAAGAAGTCCTGCCGGAAGCCTGGACGGTGTTGGGCGGGCTGACGGCCTCCGGCTTCGCGCGGGATATTCTGGTGGACTTTGCTGCCGTGGACTTTGTGATTCGTGGCGACGCAGAGATGCCTTTGCTAAAATTGGCGCAGCGTTTGTTGGCGGATCCGCAGCGGTCAGACGCCATCCTGGACTTTGGCGATATTCCCAACCTCTCCTACCGCCAGGATGGTGGGGTAGTGGAGACTCCGCAGACCTATTGCGCCGCCGCTGCCGATCTGGATCGCCTGAACTTTGCGGACATTGACTTCCTGGAACATCACGAAGAATACTTCATCCACGAATACATCGTCACCGATTTGCAGGTCGCGCGGCAAACCGTGGACAAAAGCGCCTTCCGTGGGCGCTGGCTGTGTACGGCGCGTGGCTGCAAGTTCGAGTGTTCCTACTGCGGCGGCTGCCAGAGCGCGCACAAGATGCTGGCCGGACGCGACGGTATCGTTCCCCGCTCGCCGGAGAAAGTCGTGGAGGAGTTGGGGCGGCTGGCAGAGAATCAGGTGATTCAGGCCTCCATGTCCTACGATATTGCCGAGCTGGGGGAGGCTTATTGGCGCAAGCTGTTCTCCCTGCTGCGCAAAAGCGGGGTCAGGATTGGGCTGTATAACGAATTCTTTCAACTGCCGCCCGCCGGACTCATCAAAGACTTTGCGCGCAGCGTGGATATGACCCATTCCTGCCTGGCGCTCAGCCCGCTTTCCGGCAACGAGCGTGTGCGGCGGCTCAACGGGAAGCGGTACACTAACCGCGAATTGCTGGACCTCCTGGACGCCCTGAATTTGCACAACGTCTCGATTTTCGTCTACTTCTCCCTCAACCTGCCGGGAGAAAACGAGACCACCCTCGAGGAAACCATTGCTTTGGCGCGGCAGATTTGCGACGTGTATCCCACTTCGCTGCTCAAAATCCTGAATTCCTGCCATACCGTGGACCCGCTTTCTCCCATGCAGCAGCACCCCGAAAAGTACGACATCACCGTGAGCATGACCACCTTCAGGGACTTCTACAACTACTGCCGGGAGACGCAGCTCGCTGCGCCCGAGGCGCGCACCGGCGCCTGGCGCGGCTTCACGGCGACCACGGTCGAAGGCTGCTCCCTGAAGGTCATGGCCGACAAGTGGGACGCCGCGCGGCAGGGTCACGAATCCTGCTGGTGGCCCATCCCGCCCAGTTGGTGAGGTATTAGCAGGGGGGTGTTTTCGCGGGCGGTACACCGCCCGCGAAAACACCTTCTCTTAATTCGCCGCTTTAGCGGCTATTTTCGAGGAGAGGACTCTATCCGATGCAAAAAGCGAACCCCAATGATCCTTGCCCTTGCGGCAGCGGCAAAAAGTACAAGTATTGTCATGGCAGCGTGGGCGTCCGCCAATTGGAGTTGCCCACGCCGGTGCTCTACATCCACCCGGCCAAGCAGGGCGTGGACTTCCCCAGCGAACCGACGGAATACACGGTGGGCCGCCCCTACGGCCTGATCCCAATGGGTATCCCCGCCCTGGTCAATTCCCTGCGCGAACAGGGAATTCGGGTGAAGGGCATCAACTACCCGATGGAGCGCAAATTTGATCCCGTTTTCGACCTGCGGCGCTGGGTGTTGCAGCATGAAGGCGTGCGCGTCATCCTGATTGACCTGCACTGGTACGAGCATTGTTACGGCGCGATCAGCGTGGCCGAAGCCTGCAAGGAAATCCTTCCGCAGGTGTGGGTGATCGTGGGCGGACTGACCGCCTCGGCCTATGCCGGCGAGATTCTGGCCGACTTCCCGGCGGTGGACTTCGTCATCCGGGGCGACGCGGAGTATTCGCTGCTGCCGCTAGTGCAGCGATTGCTGGCGCGGGAGCGCGCCGCTGCCCTGCCCGATCTCGGCGACATCCCCAATCTCTCGTACCGGCTTGACGGCCAGGTGGTGGAAACCGTGCGGTCCTATTGCGCCGCGCCGGAAGACCTGGCGCGGCTGAATTTTATGGACATTGACTTTATGGAGCACGAAGACTCCTACTACGTCCACGAGTACCTGGTGGTGGATATGGAGGTGGCGCGGCGGGCGGCGGCGGGCGCCGATGTGGGGCGCTATCGGGGGCGCTGGCTGTGTACCGCGCGCGGCTGCGACTTCAACTGCTCTTACTGCGGCGGCGCCAAAAGCGTCCACAAGGCCCTCGCCGGGCGCGACGGCATTGTGCCTTGCCCGGTGGAACGCATCGTGGAGCAAACCCGCTATCTCCACGACGCAAAACAGGTGATCCAGGTCGCCTTCTCCTACGACATCGCGGAAATGGGTGAGTCGTACTGGCGGAAGCTGTTCGCACTGCTGCGCAAGGAGAGCTTCAAGATCGGGCTGTACAACGAGTTTTTCCAACTGCCGCCGCGCGGCTTCATCAAGGACTACGTGCGCACCGCCGATATGGAACATTCCTGCATTGCCCTGAACCCTTATTCCGGCTCCGAGCGCGTGCGGCGCTTCAACGGCAAGCGGTATAACGATGCTGAACTTTTCAACGCACTGGACGAGCTAAACCTGTACAACATCCCCATCTTCGTCTACTTCTCCCTGAATTTGCCCGGCGAGGATGAGCAGACGATAGAGGAAACCATCGCGTTGGCGGATCGGATCTACCATCATTATCCCCACTCGCTGCTCAAAATCCTGAACTCGTGCCATACCGTCGAGCCGCTCTCCCCGATGCTGCAAAGCCCCGAAAAGTACGGCATCACGGTCAGCATGTCCACCTTCACGGACTTTTACGCTTACTGCCGCGAGACGCAGCTTGCCAAACCGGGGGCGCGCACCGGCGAGTGGCGTGGTTTTGCGACGGTCGGCCCGCCTGAACGCTCCTTGCAGGTGATGGCCGACAAATGGGACGCGGCCTGTCGGGGACGCGAAGCCAGCATGTGGCCGATTCCGCCGAGCTGGTAACAACCGTTGGGCGCCGTGAACGCAAAATGCCCCGAAGACATTTTGCGTTTTTTGTTGCATGGAGTATCTTTAGGGCGAGAGGTGAACCATGAACACCAATATCCCCACTTTTGTTAGGACTGCTTTAATCTGCTGGATCCGCTCAATCTGCTGACAAAAATTGGACACTATTGTGGAAGAACGGGAACGGCTGGAACAGACCATCGGCGCGCTGGAGGCGCAACGCGCGATGTTGGGTGATGTTGTGGTAGACACCGCCCTTGCGCCGTTGCGGGAGAAGCTGGCCGCGTTGACGCCGCCTGCCTCCGACCTGGTCGGCGAGCGCAAGCGCGTTACCATTCTGCTCGCCGACGTCAAAGGCTCTACCGACCTGGCCGAGCGCCTCAGCATCGAAACGTGGGTCGAGGTGATGAATCACCTGCTCAAGTTGCTGTCAGCGGAAGTTTACCGCTACGGCGGCGAAGTGAACCAGTATCGCGGCGATGGCCTGCTGGCGTTTTTCGGCGTGGCGACGGCGCACGAGGATGATCCGGAGCGGGCGATCCTGGCGGCGTTGGCGATGCAGGCGGTGGTGCGCCCTTACGCGGCGGAACTGGCGGAGCGCGAGGGTGTGGAGCTGTGGGTGCGGGTCGGGATCAATACCGGCGAAGTCATCGTGACGCGGGTGGGGGACTGGCGGCAGCACAGCGAAGACACCGCGATGGGCCGCGCAGTGGCGCTGGCCGCGCGGATGGAAACGTCTGCTGAACCAGGCGCGGTGTTGGTGGCGGAGCCTACCTATCGCCTAGCGCGCGCGCAGTTTGAATGGCAAAGCCTTGGCGCGATCACCGTCAAAGGATTCCAACAGCCCATCCATGTCTACCGCCCGCTGCGCCACCACCCCGCGCCGGGCAAGAGCCGGGGCATACCGGGCCTGGTCGCGCCGCTGGTGGGGCGGCAGGCCGAACTGCGCGCGTTGCAAACCGCCGTGGAGCGGCTGCGTGAGGGGGTGGGGGGCATCGCCATTTTGGTGGGGGAGGCAGGCCTGGGCAAATCCCGCATGATCGCCGAATTGCGTCAGTGGATGGCGCGTTTTGCGGAGTGGCCCCCGGGCGAAACTCCCGCCGGCGCGGTTGCCCCTGCGTCTGCTCCACCGCTCTGCTGGATCGAGGGTCGCTGTGTTTCCTATGGCGCCTCCAGCGCCTATATGCTTTGGCTGGACGTGTTGCGCGAATTGTTGGGACTGACGCCAGACTACTCGTCGGAGAGCGCGCAGGACGGGTTGGCGCAGGAGTTATCCCGAATTTTTCCCGACACCGCCGCACAAATCGCCCCGGTGTTGGCGCACCTCTTGACGCAACCCGCAGTACACGCCTCCCCACAGGAGGCGTTGGCTGTTCCAGAAGAAGCGCCGGCGACCCGATACGTGGACGGCGAGAGTCTGAAGACGGACGTTCTTGGCGCGGTCGAGCAAGTTTTGGCAACTGCCGCCGGACGCAGCCCGCTGATTATCGTCTGTGAGGATTTGCATTGGGCCGACCCCACCTCGCTGGACCTCTTAACGCGCCTTTTTCCCCTTACCGCGCAAACGCCGTTACTCTTGATCTGTATTTTGCGCCCAGAACCGCAGCCGCTTTGCGCTCACTTGCGGGAGGCCGCCGCGCCCTATCGCCCGTTGGATTTGAATCTTGCGCCGCTCTCGTCCGCCGAAAGTTTGACGTTGGTGACACACTTGCTGCGCGTCAACGGCTTGCCGCCGCAGTTTTGGGAGCGCATCCTGGGGTATTCTGAGGGCAATCCGTTCTATATCGAAGAACTGCTGCGTGCCTTGCTGGATGGCGGCTCGCTGGTGTACGATGAGGCCGGCGGGTACTGGCGTATGGCGCAGGATGCCGCCGTGCCCACGATTCCCGATACGCTGCACGGCGTCCTGGCCGCGCGTATTGACCGTTTGCCGTCGCGCACCAAGCGGGTCCTCCAATTAGCGGCGGTGATCGGGCGGATTTTTGCCTATCGCGTGCTGGAAACTCTGTGGTTGATGGAGTCTGGTGCAGAAAGCGGCGCGGGGGAGACTCTCGATGCGCATCTGAGCCTTTTGGAACAGACGACGTTGCTCCGGGAGCGCCCGACCAAGGCTGAATTCGGCTTTAGCGCGGAACGGACGTACATTTTCAAGCATTATCTGACGCAACAGGCTGCCTACTATAGTCTGCTGGAACGCGAGCGGCGCGCAATCCATCAACAGGTAGCCGAGGCGTTGAAGCAGTTACACCCGCGTCAGTTGTTCGACCTGGCCGAGTTGCTGGCCTATCACTGGGAGTGCGCCGGCGAACCAGGGCGGGCGCTGCCGCACCTGTTGCGCGCCGTTGACAAAGCTGCGTTTCGCTTTGCCGACGCGGAAACGTTGGATTATTTGGAACGGGCCGCGCAAGCCGCGCAAGCCGCGCACTTGACGTTGGCCGAGGCGGACGTACACGTGCGCTTCAACTATATTTTTCGCCGCCAGGGGGATTATGTTGCCGCGCACGCGCATTTGGAGCAGGCGCTGACGATTTACCAGGGGTTTGGCAATCAGCGGCGGGTGGGGGAGATTCTCACCGAGTTGGGGGTGCTCGCCCGGCGGCAGGGCGAGTATGTGGAGGCGGCAAAGTATTTCGAGCAGACGTTGCAGATCAGCCGTTTGGTCGGCAACCGGCATGGCGAAGCCGCCGCGCTCAACCATTTGGGCACGATTGCGCGGTCGCTGGGGCGGTATGTGGCTGCGCAGCGTCATTTTGAACAGGCATTGCGCCTGAGCCAGGCGCTGCATAATGGTTGGGAGGAGGGCGCGGCTTTGCTTAACCTGGGGATTGTGCTACGCCATCTGGGGGATACTGCCGGCGCGGAGACCTGTTTTGTGCAGGCCTTGGCTCTGTATCAGCGGCTCCATGACCGGATCGGTGAGGGCATGACGTTGGCCGCCTGGGCCGCGCTGGCTCATATGCAGGGCGACGATGGAACGGCCCTGGCGCACGCGCAGCCGGCCTTAAGCATTGCGGATGAGATTGGCGACCGCTCCCAACAGGGCTACGTGTTGACGGTGTTGGGGCGCGCCTTTGTCGGTCTGGGACAGTGGCAGCAAGCCAAGAAAGTCTATGGCGAGGCCATGACCTTGCGTCACAAGTTGGGAGAACACCACCTGGCGCTGGAATCACTGGCGGGTCTGGTCGAGGTGGCGGTGCTCCAGGATGATTTGACACAGGCGCGGCGCTGGGTAAACGAAATTCTCGCCGCGCAGTCGGAGGGCAATCCGGCCTTTTATGGCGCGGACGACCCTTTTCAGGTCTATCTGACCTGTTATGAGGTGTTGCGGCGCGCGGGGGACCCACGGGCGGGCGCGGTATTGTCCGAGGCCCGGCGTCATTTGCAAGCGCAGGCCGCGGAACTGGTAGATGCGGCGCAGCGTCGTTCGTTTTTGGAGAAGGTGCCGGCGCATAGCAAGATCATGCAGGCTTGGGATGAAAATAACGTTCTGAAATTTCAACCTTTGAACGTTACAACGGCTGAAGAGGAGCGAGACGATGACGATGAAACGATGGTATGGGATAGTGACTGTGGTGATTGTGTTGGGGGTAGTTTTGTTGGGAGCGTGCGGCGGCGATCAAACGCCTGAACCTGAATTGTCCGACGGGGCGGCGCTCCTGGAAGCGCGTTGTGTGCAGTGTCATGGTTTGAGCAAGACCACGAATGAGCAGAAGACACAGGAGCAATGGCAACAAACCGTGACCCGGATGGTCGAAAAAGGGGCGCAACTGAACGCGGACGAGCAGGCTACCCTTGTGACTTACCTGGCGGAAACTTACGCCCCTTAGGGTCTCTCTATGAACCCTGTGTGCTCTGTGGCTATTTTCAAGGGAATTCATCATTGACGCCTGGCGTTCACCGGCGGTTGGATGAAAATTTATAGCCTGAACGCCGGGATCAAAAGGGGTTTTGCGTGCGCGGTATACCGCGCACGCAAAACCATCCTTTTAACTCGCTGCTTCAGCGGCCTATTTTCAAGGGAATTCGTTATTAACCGGGCTTCACCGGCGGTTGGATGAAAATTTCGCCAACGATTACGATAACGATTGCGATAACGATTTGCTATTTGCTATTTTCAGAGGAGAGAGGAGGTCAATGGATGGAAAAGCTGAGCGTCTATAACAATGTCATCGCACAGTTCAACAAGGCTGCCGACAAGATGGACCTGGATACTGAAATCCGCAAGATTTTGGGCTGCACGATGAACGAAATCATCATACACTTCCCGGTCATCATGGATGATGGGCACATCCAGATGTTTACCGGCTATCGGGTGCAGCACAACAACGTCCTGGGACCGTTCAAAGGCGGGCTGCGGTATCACCCTTCCGTCGAGATTGACGAGGTGCGCGCGCTGGCGACGTGGATGACGTGGAAATCGGCCATCGCCGGCATCCCCTACGGCGGGGCCAAGGGCGGGATTCAACTGAACCCGGCGGACTACTCCAAATCCGAACTGGAGCGGATCACGCGCCGTTTTACATTCGCGCTGGGCAGCAACATTGGGCCAGAGTACGACATCCCCGCGCCGGACGTCAATACCAACGCGCAGATTATGGCCTGGATTCTGGACACTTACCTTTCGATGATGTCGCCGGCGGAGCAGAACCGGTGCGTCCACGTCGTGACGGGCAAGCCGATTGAGTCGGGCGGCAGCCTGGGGCGTGACAAGGCCACCGGGCAGGGACTTGTGTTCGTGCTGGAAGCCTGGGCCGCGGATAATGCTTTCGATTTGGGGCGAGCGACGTACCTTGTCCAGGGGTACGGCAATGTCGGCTCGTGGACGGCGCGGCTGCTCAAACCCCACGGCGCGAAATTGTTGGCAGTGGAGGATCACACCGGCGCGCTGGCGAATCCGGCGGGCATTGACGCCAACGATCTGCACGCTTATGTGCAAATCCACAAGGGGATTGCCGGCTACTCCGGCGCAAAGCCTATCACTCACCGGGAATTTATGAGCACCAAAGCAGACCTTTTCATTCCGGCGGCGTTGGAAAATCAGATTACGGCGGATTCAGCGCCCTGGTTGCAGGTGAAATTGGTGGTTGAAGGGGCGAACGGGCCGACCAATGTGGCGGGCGACGCCATCCTGCAAGAACGGGGGATCGCGCTGCTGCCGGACGTGTTGTGCAACGCCGGCGGCGTCATCGTGAGCTATTTCGAGTGGCTTCAGAATAAACGCAGCGAGTTCTGGGAGTTGGAGGAGGTGGACGCCAAGTTGCATCGCAAGATGGTCGGTGCGTACCGGCGCGTGCGCGATACGGCGGCGCAGTTTGGCACGGATTGGCGCACGGCTGCTTACATCGTGGCCCTGACCCGGCTGGAGAAAGTCTACAAAGAGCGCGGCATCTTCCCATGAGTCCAATTCCGTCAAACGTCAAACGGCAGGGGACTTGCCGTTTGACGTTTGCTGTTTCATTGTCAAATTATCAGACTCAGGTATGCTTGAAACCAGAAAGTATCAGCCAATTGAATTTTTCTTATGAAAGGAGCCTAATATGTCTGTAAAAATCATCGGAGAGCCTCTGTCCAATATTCCCTGGCAGGAGAAACCGGCTGGTTGCCAGACGACTGTGTGGCGCTACTCGGCCAATCCGGTCATCCCGCGCAACGCTATCCCGTGCGCCAACAGTATCTTCAACAGCGCCGTGGTGCCCTATCAGGGCAAGTTTGCCGGCGTGTTCCGGGTGGATGACACCGGGCGGCAGATGCAGTTGCACGTCGGACGCAGCGAGGACGGTATTGCGTGGCAATTGCAGCCGGAGCGTATCCAGTTTGCTTGCAATCCGGAGGAGTGCGATTGTAGCGAGGTCAACCATTTCATTTATGGTTACGATCCCCGTGTGGTCTGGATCGAGGATCGCTATTACGTGACGTGGTGCAACGCTTTTCATGGTCCGACCATCGGCATTGGTTACACTCACGACTTTAAGACGTTCTACCAACTGGAAAATGCCTTCCTGCCGTTCAACCGCAACGGCGTGTTGTTCCCCCGCAAAATCAACGGCAAGTTTGCAATGGTGAGCCGTCCCAGCGACAACGGCCACACCCCCTTTGGCGACATCTTCTACAGCGAAAGTCCCGATATGCGCTTCTGGGGCAATCATCGTTACGTCTTCGGCACGCATGGCGGCTGGCAAAGCACGAAAGTCGGCGCCGGGCCGATTCCTATTGAGACCTCGGAGGGCTGGCTGCTCATCTACCACGGCGTGCTGACCTCGTGTAACGGTTTCGTCTACAGTATGGGCGCGGCCCTGCTCGATCTGGACAAGCCGTGGAAAGTCATCAAGCGCGGGCGGCGGTATCTGGCTTCCCCGCAGACGCCCTACGAGTGCATGGGCGACGTGCCCAACGTCTTCTTCCCCTGCGCGGCGCTCTGCGACGCTGCCACCGGCCGGCTCGCTATCTATTATGGTGGTGCGGATACAGTGGTAGGGTTGGCGTTCGGGTACGTGGACGAGATTTTGGACTTTGTGAAAACCGATTCGCTAGTATAATATTATCTATTCCTCCAAAAACTATAGAGACGGCCCACGCAGGCCGTCTCTATTTTGTAGAGTTGCCGCCCGGGTGGTGTTTGGAACGCTCACCTCAATTGAGGGTAGAGAGGACAAAAACTATGACAGTTAAGCGATTTACAAAACTTTTCTGGCCATTGATGATGTTATTGACGATGATTGTAGAGATGGATGCTCCTAAGGCCGTGTCCGCGCAACAAGGAGGCGCCAACCTGCTGGTCAACGGGGATTTTGAATGGTGGGATTGGGACATCCGTTCCTGGCCCTTTCAAGATGGTGTTCCCGAAGTACAGATTTGCCCTGGGTGGCGGGCATTTTATGTGGATACCGCGCCGGATGGTGTTCCGGCCCCGGAATTTTGGAAGCGCCCGGAATTCCGCGACGTCAAGGCGTCCGAGTTCGCCTACCGCGTCCATTCAGGAAATCTGGCGCAAAAGTATTTTACCTTTGGGGGACAGCATATTGCCGGTCTGTATCAGCAGGTAGGCGGTATTAAGCCCGGCACGCGGTTGCGCTTTTCGGTGTATATGGAAACGTGGGGTTGCATGGCCGGCGAGAAGGATTGGAATATTTGTCCCACCGGTCACTTGTCCAATAATCCCTCGCCTATGCATACCAAAGTTGGTATTGACCCGACCGGCGACACCAATCCCTGGGCGAATACCGTTGTGTGGGGGCCGGAGATCAATGCCTATGATACCTGGACCCTGTTTCAGGTAGACGCTGTAGCGAAAAACAACACAGTGACGGTTTCACCTACTCGTATGCCGATTGGTTCGATAACGTTTTCCGCATGCATAATGACGTGTATATTGACGATGCCAGCCTGGTAGTATGGAACGAAAGACCGCCCACCATTACCCCGCGTCCCACAGCGACGCTTGATCCCTCGCTGCCCACCGCTACCCCACGGCCCACGGCGACGGCAGGGAACACGCCAACGCCGTTAGCTACCGCGACACTGCTGCCGGATGGCGTCATTGTCCATGTTGTGCAGACCGGCGACACCCTGTCGGCCATTGCCAAGCGTTATCAAGTGCCATTGGCGCAAATTGTGCAGCTCAACGCGCTGACCAATACCAATGTGGTGAGAGTAGGGCAAACCCTGGTCATTGCTACACCCGAGGTAACCGCGACGCCCCTTCCCACAGACACACCGTCGCCCCCGCCGCCTACGGCTACACCCACGTCCACGACCATGCCTCCCACATCTACGATGCTGCCGACGCTCCAACCGACGATCACGCCGCTGCCCGCGCATGCCATGAGTGTGACACCGCCGGCAACACCCTCACCGTTGCCCTCTGCTACGCCGACCCCGTCTGACAGTGCGCTGGCGGGATTTTGGCTCTTGGTGATCGGTATAGGGATCGTCATTATAGTTTTGGTGGTAGTGTTCGTCATGCTGCGCAACCAGCGCTCACATCGGTTGCGCCTATAGTAAGTTCTGTGCGTTTCCCTTACGCGGCAACCCTGCGGTGGCTGTTTCCCAGCCGCCTTTCTCCTGTCAATAGGAACATATTCTATTTTACCGTAGACACTGCCTTGCAGGGCATGATGAATGGGGGGATTTTTAGTTTCCTCTCGGTTTTCATCGTGCGGCTGGGCGCTTCCAACTTGATGGTTAGTTTGCTGGCCGCGTTGCCCTCCATCGTCACCGCCCTCTCGTCCATCCCCGCCGCCCGCTGGGTGGAGCGGCAGCGCGATATGATCCGCTTTGTGAATTTTGCCCGCCTCTTCTTCCGGGGATCGTTTCTGGTGATCGCCCTGCTGCCTTTTTTTGTCCACGAGCATTTGGTGGAAGTTATTGTGGTGGTGTGGGCCGTCAAATCGGTTTTTGGCGCCGTGGTGGATATGGCGTGGATGACGGCGGCGGCCGAGATGCTCCCGCCGGAACGCCGCGCCCGCGTTAACGGCGCGCGCTGGGCCATCCTGAGCCTGGTGACGGCCGGCTCGACGGCTGTGTTTGGCTATCTGCTGGATCGGCTGCCCTCGCCACTGAGCTACCAGCTTGTGTTCCTGATTTCCTTCATCGGCAGCACCGCCGGGATGTTCTTCTACGCCAAAATTCGTATCCCGGACAATGTGCCGGTGGTGCATACGCCGGGCGCGCGGCAGTCGCTTTGGCAGCGGGCGCGCGCTTACGGGCAGATGGTGGCCGTTCCGGCCTTTTGGCGTTACGAGTGTACGGCCATTGTGCTGCGCTTTGGCCTCAACCTGCCGAGCGCGCTGTACAGCATCTACTGGATTCGGCAGTTAGATACGTCCGACCTGTGGATCGGCTGGCAAGCCACCATCGGCAAGCTGGCGCTGATCCTCGGCTACTTTACGTGGGGGCGTCACATCAGCCGCAAGGGACACCATCGCGCCCTGTTGATCTGCACC
>Ga0116144_10001633_pt1 | contig 26142 bp, 20 predicted proteins | sample AD_UKC035_MetaG_FD_89746 | JGI IMG/M metagenome (GOLD analysis project Ga0116144, IMG submission 89746) | Active sludge microbial communities of municipal wastewater-treating anaerobic digesters from USA - AD_UKC035_MetaG | ecosystem: Engineered > Bioreactor > Anaerobic > Digestate | place: USA...
CCTGAATACCGAAGTTGGGCGCCCACAGGTCGAGGTGGAGGTTGGCGGCGTGTCCCACCGGCGACGTGTCGCCGGGGCCGTGCCAGGCCGTCTTGACGCCGTACAGGTTCGCAAAGAGCGCCACCGCCCGCGCCGGCGTGATGCCTCCCATCTGGCTGACGTGCATCCGCAGGTAGTCAATCAGCCGCTCCTCGACCAACGGCTGCCATTCATGCGGGCTGTTGAACAGCTCGCCCATCGCAATGCGGGTGGCGCACTGCTGGCGGATGTGGCGGAAGTAGGCGATGTCCTCCGGAGCCAGGTCGTCCTCCAGGAAGAACAGGTTGAACGGCTCCACGTCCTTCGCAAAGCGCACCGCGTCAATGGGTTGCAGCCGCTCGTGGACATCGTGCAGCAGTTCGACCTCGTCGCCGACTTCCCGGCGGACGTGCTCCATCATCCGCAGCATGTTGCGGCAGTACGCGCGCGGATCGTAGTACGCGCCGTCGAGCGCGCCCTCCGGCTTCGCCATTTGATCGCCGCGCCCGCCGTAGCCGCCCATCTGGATGCGGATGTAGCGATAGCCTTCGGCCATAAACTGCTTCACATTCTCGGTCACTTCTTCCGGCGAGCGCCCGTCGGCGTGGGTGTAGACCGCCGCGCCCTCGCGGCACTTGCCGCCGAGCAGATCGTAGACGGGCATCCCGGCGAGCTTGCCCTTGATGTCCCAGAGCGCCTGGTCAATGCCGGAGATGGCGTTGTTGAGCACCGGGCCGTTGCGCCAGTAGCTATGCACCATCGCCATCTGCCAGAATTCTTCGATGCGGGCCACGTCCCGCCCCAGGGCAAACGGGATCAGGTGCTTCTCCAACGCGGCGACGACCGCGTGGAAGCGCTGCGTGAACGTCGCGCAGCCCAGGCCATACAGCCCTGGTTCCGAAGTGATCACTTTGACAATCACCAGCCGCGATCCGGCCGGCTGTGTCACGATGACTTTGACGTCTTGAATCGTAATGGGTTTCATAGATCATCCGCTCCTGTGAATATAGGGATTAGGGAGTAGGAAATAAGGAGTAGGAATCCTGACTCCCTACTCCTTACTCCTTACTCCCTGCTCCATCCCCATTATGGCACAAAAAGCTCGGAAAGGCGAATTTTGCCGGTTGCCAGCCCTGCGGTTGAACCCGCAGGCTGATACGCAAAACCCGTTCAAACGGGTTAGGGAGTGCGTTTTTAACGCACTTTCTGTAACAGCGGGGCGTTTCAACGCGCCGAGGCCAACGCGCCGCACCCTGGCGAATTTTGCCGGTTGCGCAAAGAGGTGAATCTGCTAAACTCTAGCCTTGAAAACGTGAAACGTGAAACGTAAAACGTAAGGTTTTTACAGTGAAGTCATTACGTTTTACGTTTTACGTTTTAGAAAGGAAAATTTAATATGCAAATACTCAACCTTGAGGCTCAACAAAAAGCCAAAGACTTTATTTTCACCCACGGACGCCCGTTGGAGCGGGCGCGCTATGCTTACCATTTTGAGGATGGCGCGGCGGAGGCGGTCTTTGCGGAGCTGGCAAAGTTCCAGACCCCTGACGGCGGCTTCGGCCACGGGCTGGAGCCGGATTTGCGCCTGCCGGATTCCTCCGTGCTCGCCACCACCGTCGGGCTGCAAATCCTGCGCGAGGTCGCCGCGCCGCCCGACCATCCCCTGGTGCGCGGCGCGATGCGCGCCCTGCTGCACACCTTCGACCCGGCGGCGATGGCCTGGCCCATCATCCCGCCGCACACGGACGACGCCCCGCACGCGCCCTGGTGGACTTACAGCGACACCGTGGCCGCCAGTTGGAACCATTTCCTGGTCAACCCGCGCGTCGAAATCATCGGCTATCTGTACGACTACGCGCCGCCCGGCCTGCCTGCGTGGGTGCGGGAGACGCTCACCGCCGCCGCCGTCGCCTACCCGGACGAACACCCGGACAAAGTCCAAATGTTCGACCTGCTCTGCTACGACCGGCTGATCAAAACCCGCGCCCTGCCGGAAGCAACGCGGAAAGCTCTGATTGAGAAGTTGCTCCCACTGGCAGATCAGCGCGTGGCGAAAGACCCCGCCGAATGGGAAAAGTACACCCTCACCCCGCTGGAACTGGTAGATGCGCCCGATTCGCCGTTTGCCGGTTTGCTGGCCGACGCGGTGGCACAAAATTTGGACTTCGAGATCGCGCATCAGGGCAACGATGGCGCGTGGCATCCCAAGTGGCTGTGGTATGGCCTGTACCCGGACACCTGGCCGACCGCCGAGCGCGAGTGGGCCGGCGTGATCACGCTGCGCACCCTTCAGACCTTGCGGAAGTTCGGACGGCTGGCATGATCACCCTACCCCTCGCTACCGCCCGCCAACTGATCCTGCACGCCCAGGGACTTAACGGCGCCGCCCGCACGCTGCCGCCCGGCAAAGAGGGCGCGGCCCAGACCATTGAGCAGCTCGGCTACGTCCAGATTGACACTATCCACATCATCCAGCGCGCCCACCACCACACGCTCTGGACGCGCCTGCCGGATTACACGCCCAAAATGCTCGACGAGCTGCTTGCCGCCGACCGCCGCGTGTTCGAGTGGTGGACGCACGCCATGTCCTACATCCCGATGCGCGACTACCGCTACTACGCGCCGCGTATGGGACGCCACGCCCTCTGGGGCCGCCAGCGCGAGTGGGTTGACGCCCATTCGGACGTGATCGTACACGTCAAAGATCGCATCCGCGTCGAGGGGCCGCTGGGGGCGGCGGACTTCGAGAAGCCAAAAGCCTTCAACGGCGGCTGGTGGGATTGGAAGCCGGCCAAGCAGGCGCTCGAAATCCTCGCCTCGATGGGGGAGCTGATGGTGACGCAGCGCCGCAACTTCCAGCGCATCTTCGATTTGACCGAGCGGGTGCTGCCCGCCGGTCTCGATACCACACCGCCGGACGACGCCGACCAACAGCGCTTCTTCGTGCGGTTTGGGCTAAGGGGCCAGGGGATCGCGCGCGCCGCCGACATCCCCTGGGCGCGCCGCAAAGCCGATCCCGCCGCGCTGCAAAGTCTGGTGGACGCGGGCGAGGTCACGCCGTGCCGGGTGGAAGGGCTGGACGACGACTACTACGCGCTGACCGCCGCGCTGGACAGGACGCAGTCGCCCGCCGCCGCGCCCGCCCTGCACATCTTCTCGCCCTTCGACAACGCCATCATTGACCGCCGCCGCCTCAAGACCCTGTTCGGCGGCTTCGACTACACCCTGGAGTGCTACCTCCCCGCCGCCAAGCGCAAATACGGCTACTTCGTCCTGCCCATCCTCTGGGGCGACCGCTTTGTGGCCCGGATGGACAGCAAGGCCGACCGCAAGGCCAAGACCTTCCTCGTCAAACGCCTCCTCTTCGAGCCGGACTTCGACGCCTACGACGCCATGCTCCCGGCGCTCGCGGACAAACTCCGCGCGCTGGCGGCGTTTAATGGCTGCCAACAGGTTGCGGTCGAGGATGTGCAGCCGGAAAAGGTTAAGGCGGCGGTTGAGGCGGCGCTAAACTGAGGTCAACGGATTGAACGGATTAAACGGAGACGCAATCCGTTAAACTCTGTTCAATTCGTTGATAAATTTTTCCCAAACAAAAAAACGCCCTTACGGGCGTTTTTTATTGCAACCCTTCACTCACCCATCCAGCGCAACGATAAACATAAGACACGCCGCGACTGCTATGGAAGACACATTCGCTAGCACACTACATGAAAGCGCGTTTTCCTTCCGCCAGCAGGCCGCGAAGCGGCACCAGGCGAAAGTGATGTTGGGCAAAGTTTCCATCATCACAAATTCATATCCATAAAAATATGGTAGACTTGAACAATCATCCCTCGATTCTGATGTTTCATTAAGCCTATTCTAATTCCTGCAAATTGAGGGAACCTACTTGAGATATCTTCAAATTGATTGGTTAATGTTTTGTACTCGAAATTAACCGTTGGTACGAATTTTTTATAGTTTTCCCAAAGACATGAAAACTCTCGATTTCTAGAGTAAATCACGGCGTAATTATTTCTTAAACCGGTTGGATCATAATTTTCAGAGAGTTTTTTCAGATGTTTTGTGATATAGCCCTTATCTATCGAACTAATGATAAAAGCTTCGAAAATAGATAACGGAATGTCATTCTGTGTAAAAATGGCTATATCTAGTTCACCATATTGTGCTCCACTATATGACGTTCCCCTCTGAGTCTGATCTTGTACTTTATAACCTTTTGCAGTAAGTAAAGATTGAAAAAAACTATTAAATTGATCTTCATTATTGTTTAATACTTTATATTTACTCTGAATCTCTGTCGCACACCACAAAATATCATCAAATAGTTGCATTTGAAGTTTATTGTACCCAGTGGATTGTATATCTCTCAAATCTTCGAGCAACATCAAGTCAATTATGTCTAGACACTGTGATCTCTTTTCAAAATCACTAATTATTGAATTTTTATTGATATTTGACTCTAAGTACAAATATTTCAAGACTAAAGTAAAACTGTCTTGTGTCTCAACTTGGGCACACAAGTGTTTTTTTATCTGATCTTCAAATTGATTAAATACTTTTGTTATAAGGTATTTGTATCTAACGGATTGATTATTAAAACACTCCTTAAGGTATTCCTCAAAGATGCGGGTATTACTTAACCTGTCCTGAAGAGAAAGCCCTATAAAATGATATATACTCAAATACTTTTTGTATATTGGATTGCCTAGTTTTTTAGCAACTTTCTCTAATTCAATTCTGTCGGCGTACTCTTCAGAAAAACTAAAAACAGCAATTCGTTCTACCTCTCCTGTAAATTGAGATTCATCTGTCTGTTTTATTTTGTCTTGCTCCTTATTAACGAAATAGTAGCAAAAAATTTCCAGCGAGTTCGCTTCGAGCAATCTAGATTTTAATATCTGGATTAATTCGTCGAGCATATCATACAAACCAAAGAGAATGATCAGGCATAGTTACTTCGTCAAGGTATATCAGATTTCCCTCGTTAAATTTCTCTACGAAGCCAGCCATCAAATGAGGATACTTAATAGTGATAGGGGTTCCTTGTATGTTATAGCTTGTGTGCGATATTTCAGCAAATTGGTATACTTGTTCAGCAATGTATTCCAAATCAAAAAAACTCGATTTTTCATGTATATCAATCTTGTAAAAAGCCGCACTATTAGGCCGAAGTCCTAAAAACCCTCTCTTGGGATTTATCTGAATAAGTGTGCCTCTCAAATTTTGTCCCAATCCCCTTTTTAGTATGAATTGTGGGCCTTGAGCACTTTCTTCATAGGTAAAGAAACGATAATTGTGATTTTCCCCTATATGTACAAATGCATACTCAAAAGAGTAATTTGAGAATCTATTGATCACATGATCCAAGGCTTCTATTTCGTTATCTTTGCCAGCCGGTTTGAAGATATGGAAAATAAGATAAAATGTTTTATCAGTATCTAATGTGCCATCTTTAATACAACTTTCAATTGTTGATGATATTACTTGCTCTAATTTATCCCTGTAATCGGTCATATTAGTCACAGAAGAAGCTTTTCCTAATACATATTTTCCATCTCCCCTAAAAATGGCCGTCAACCCTAAAACTGGCTGCCCGTCTCTATCCGTAGTTGCTCCAATACCAATAACTAGCTCATTTTTTTGACGAACGGGCTTTATTGTCCATGCCATTCCCCCAAACTTTGCATAAATATTCAAAGCAATGTTGTGATCCGTATAATTAGGCCTTGAGGATTTTTTGTCAGACAGAAATTGGCGTATCTGCTGTATTTGAACTTCTTGTGTATTGATACCACGTTTGATAAACTCAGCTTTACAAAAATAATACGGGGATTCGTGGGGTGCTAGACCTTTGTGAGATTGATCAACTACAACGATAACAAGATCAGCATCTCTTACTGAGGAAAGTATTTTTTGATAATCTCTCAATGCAAGACCGTCTATTTCGAATTTAGAATATCTTAGATTTTCTCTTTTTAATTTGAATGTTTCGATTAATTCTGTCTGGACACTTCCAAAAAAATTAGCCACATCCTGATAGAAAATTTTAGGGTAAATAACCGAGACATTAATAGTTCTGTTCTCAAATTCATCATATGTAAAGGGTTTATTGTAACTAATCTTCGCTCTTTTAGAAAAAGTGTTCTCACGCCTGGGATATGCCCCATTGTAAAAGTAACACTCAGGCTTAGGTAATGTACTAATAGTAACAGTTCCCCGTTGACCATCAAGGCTATAGACAGTTCCGTTAATAGTATTTATTTGCAGTGCATCAGGCAGAATAAAACCATCAAGATTGTTTCTGAAATACCTATCTACAAAATTATTAACTTCCGTATATTCCCTTTGAATTGAATTCTGCAAATCGAGTTCGTGTTTGATTTGTGATGCATAGTTGAAATGATTTGCCAATCTATAGACTGTCTCAGTTGTTGCAAAAACCTCTCCGCTTTCTTTATCATATCGCAGATCATCGTATCGAACCTTCTCAGACTCGAAGTGCTGTACCTTCCAAGATATTCTTGCAATGATAGACGAGGAAATTGTAAAACCTATAGCCATACTAGAATTTGTATAGAAAGGTGTGAAATGCAAGTGAAAAGCCCTATAAAGTTTCACTCCCCGATATTTGTTATTTGAAATATCTTGATCAAAGAAAATAATCTTATAAACGTGATATTTTTTACTGGGTCTTATAACTGTGGATTGATAAAACTGTTCCAATAAGCTATGGGACAAAACATTCAAAAACAAATAACAATTTTCGTTTCTGGTTATTTCTAGAACTCCTTCAGAAGAAAGCGAGTTCGTGCCCCAAAACAATATCTTATCTCTTGAACGCATAAATATAGCTTCGGGATTATTATCTTTGAGGGCTTCTAACCGTTCCCTATCTCTAAAACTCAGGTACGGAATAGTTATTTGGTCTTTTGATGGTATCATCTCAAAAAAGTTAGTAGAAATCTTCATGATATTGTCCTGTTTCTCATTCTGGTAGAGATCACCAAAAAATATGTTATTTTCTTGTACGAAATGCCCCACAGCAGTCAGCACGCGAGCACTCTTCTCGGCTCGCGTCATACAATCTTAGTCATCATAATCCGCTAGAATCTGCTGAATTTGCGGTTGGATGGCTCATATAGGCACCACCTCGCTTAAGATGCGTTGCCCAATGCGCTTGCGCAGATTTGGTTTGAGGGCCACATCCGCTTTGATGCCGATGATCTCACTCAAATAATGTTCTAGCTCGACTAAGCCTATCAAACTAATACGCGGGGGGCTGACTAACTCAACGAGAATATCCACATCGCTATCCACGCGTTGTTCATTCCGCACATAAGAGCCAAATATGCCAATTTCCGCGACCCCATATTTTTCTGCTAAGTAGGAACGGTGGCTACGCAAGATTTGCTTAATTTCGCTCAGAGTCATTGTCTGTGTCATAGTACCTTCCGAAAAAATCTTTACATCCGTCCCATCGAACCATAGGGCCGAATCAATCTCTGATAAAATTATACTTCCAGTTCGCAGAAATTAAAAACACGGAAAACACTCGGACGCAGATAAACGCAGATGCACGCTGATTTTAAAAAATCAGCGTGCATCTGCGAAAATCTGCGTCCCAATTCTTCCCCGCTCACGCCGCCGGCAGCGTAAAACTCGCCACCGTCCCCACCCCTTCCTCGCTTTCCAGCCACAGCGCGCCGCCGTGCGCCTGGACGAGCGCCTGCGCAATCGCCAGGCCCAGGCCGCTGCCGCGCTCGCGCTCCTGGTCGCGGGCGCGCGCCTTGTCCGCCCGGTAGAAGCGCTCGCCGATGCGCGCCAGGTGCTCGGCGGGGATGCCTACCCCGGCGTCGCGCACCTGAACCAGCGCGTCGCCCTCCCGCGCACCGATGACAACGGTCACACTGCCGCCCGGATGCGAGTATTTGAGGGCGTTATCGAGCAGATTGAGCAGCACCTGCGCGATCCGGTCGCGGTCGGCCCAGGCCAGCGGCGCGTCGGGCGTCGCGTCCAGGCGCACCGTCAGAGCGCGCGCGTCAACATGCGATTGGAGGCGGGCCACGGTGACGCGGGCCAGTTCCGCCAGATCGAGCGGCTCGCGGTGCAGATTCAACGCCTCGGAGTCGGCGCGGGTGAGCAGCAGCAAGTCGCTGACCAGCCGGATGAGGCGGTCGGTCTCGTCCTCCACCGTCGCCAGAAAGCCGTCGCGCACACTCGCGTCGTCCACCGCCCCGCCGCGCAGCGTCTCCACCATCCCCTTCACGGACGTGAGCGGCGTGCGCAGCTCGTGGGAGACGTTGGCGACGAAGTCCGTCTGCATCTGCCGAACGACGCGCAGGCGGGCGGTCATATCGTTGAAGGCGCGGCTCAGGCGGCCCAGCTCGTCGCCGGAACGCACGGGCACGGCCACGTCGAAGCGGCCCTGCGCCACCTCGCCCGCCGCGTCCGTGAGACGGTGCAACGGACGGGTGATCGCCCGCGAAAGCAGCAATCCCACGATGCCGGAAAGCAGCAGCGCCACCGCCGTCGCGCCGACCCAGCGCAGCCGCAAGTCGCGCAGGACGATGGTAACGTCGCGCAGCGGTTGGCTCACGTAAACCACGCCCACCAGCTTGCCCTCCACCAGCGCGGGGAGCGCCAGCGACATCGTGAGACCGGCGTAAGTCTCCTCCGTGCGGCTCTTGTACTGCCCCTTGAGCGCAGACTGCACCAGCGGGTCGCCCGCGAGGGTCTCGGTGACAGTCACGCCGGTCGAATCCACCAGCACCCCACCCGCCGTGTCCAGCACGCGGACGCGCGTCTCCAACTGCGTCCCCAGTTGCAGCGTCGTCTCGGTCAGATAGCTCAAATCCAGGTTGCTCAGCGACACGTCGGCGGGCGGGTTGAGATTCTGCGTCTGCACCGCGATGTTGCGCTCCACCCGCTGCTGGATCGTGTTGGAAAGCGCCGCCTGCTCCTCCACCTGCGGCCCCTCCGTCGTCGCGCCGGGGATGAGCGTCTGCGCCGTAATCCGCGCCTGCGCCAGCAGACTTTGCTCCGTCGCATCGAGGAAATACCGTTCCAGCGACGCAAGCAGCACCCCCCCCGCCACCCCCATCGCCAGGATGATGAGGGCGAGGTGGGAGAAGAGAAGTTTAAGGCGTAATGTGTTTAGCATACGAATCAAGAATCAAGAGGCAAGAGGCAAGAAGCAAGAAGTAAGAAGTAAGAAGCAAGAAGCAAGAGGCAAGAATCCTGCATCCTGCATCCTGCATCCTGCATCCTGCATCCTGCATCCTGCATCTTGCATCCTGCATCCTGCGTCATGCATCCAGTTTATACCCCACGCCACGCACGGTGGCGATCACGTCGTCATCGGGCGCGGCTTCGCGGAGTTTGGCGCGGAGGCGTTTGACGACGGCGTCCACGACGCGCAGGTCACCCATGTAATCGTAGCCCCACACGTCTTCGAGGAGCTGCTCGCGGGTGAAGACGCGCCCGGCGGCGCGGGCGAACGTCAACAGCACGGCAAACTCCAACGCGGTCAGGTCGAGCAGGACGGCGCCCAGCCGCGCCTCGTGGCGGGCCTCGTCCACGGTCAGCGCGCCGACGCGCACCATGTCGGCGGGGGAGGCGGGTGGCTGCGTGGCGCGGCGCAGCACGTTTTTGACGCGCGCCAGCAGTTCGCGCACACTGAACGGCTTGACCACGTAGTCGTCGGCGCCCAGCTCCAGGCCCAGCACGCGATCCACCTCCTCGTCGCGGGCGGTGAGCATGATGATCGGCACGTCGCGCTCGCGGCGCACGAGCTTGCAGACCTCGACGCCGTCCAGTTTGGGCAGCATCAAGTCCAGAATGATCAGGTCGGGCAACTCGCGCCGCGCCAGGTCGAGCGCCTCCTGCCCATCCCGCGCCGCCACCACCTCATACTGCGCCTGCCGCAGGTTGTAGCGCAGCACTTCGATGATGGGCGGTTCGTCGTCAACGATTAAGATTTTGGCGGACATGATTCGTATTCCGTATTGCGTATTCCGTAAATAGTTTATAGGACACGGAAGAACACAGAAAAACACGGAGTTTCCTGAGATTCTTCGCAAAAAACGCTCAGAATGACGCCCCCTTTACAAAAAGCATTTGAAATGACAGGAGCCGTCACCCTGAACGGAATCCCGGTGTTGTTCCGGGATGGAGTGAAGGGTCTCTGATGACACCAGTTCTAAATCATTTGTCCATTATCCGTTCCGTGTTCGTCCGTGTTGTTCCGTGTCCCATTTCTTGCCAACTAACTATAGCCGAAGTTTGTGACAGGAACAAGACAAAATCGGCACAAGTTTGGACGCAGATTTTCGCAGAGACACGCAGATTTTTTCTTTTATCTGCGTTCATCCGCGTTCATCTGCGTCCTGTTTATCCCCAAGAAGCGGGAACGGTCAAAACTCCGTCGTAGTACTCGGCAGCGGGCCTTCGGTGTCGTAGAGGCCGGCGAAGTCGTGGGCGGCGGCGTCCTCGCGGTAGTGCGCGCCGCGCGATTGCCGGTTGTGCCACGCGGCCAGCGTCACGATCCACGCGGCCTGCGCCATGTTGCGCAAGCCGATCAGGTTGTCGTTGAGGCGCGTGGAGCGGTAGAATTCGTCAATGATGCCCCACAGGTGGTTGAGTTCCTTGAGCGCACGCACCAGCCGGGGCGTGTTGCGCGCCAGCCCCACGTAGAGCCACATCACGTTTTGGATGTTGCGCGAGTCGCGGTAGACCAGCACCGGGTCGGCGGCGTCGCCCGTACTCACGTCCTGCCAGGGCGGGATGGCGTCGGCGCTCACCAGCGCCAGGTCGGCGCGGGCGGCGATGTCGCGCCCGGCCCGGTCGCCCCACACCAGCCCCTCCAACAGCGACGTGCTCGCCAGCCGGTTGGCCCCGTGGACGCCGGTACAGCTCACCTCGCCCACCGCGTACAGCCCTGAGAGGGTGGTGCGCCCCCACGCATCCACCTGCACACCGCCGCAGAAGTAGTGCGCCGCCGGCACCACCGGGATCGGCGCAGTGGTGATGTCCACCCCGGCCTTGAGGCACGTCGCGTAGATGGTGGGGAAGCGCTCGCGGATGTGATCGGCGGGCATCACGCTCGCCAAATCCAGCAGGACGTGCGGGTAGCCGTGTTCCAGCAGCTCGTGGTGGATGGCGCGCGCCACCACGTCGCGCGGCGCGAGGTCGCCCCACTTGGGCGCGCACTCGTCCATAAAATGTCGCCCGTCGGGCGTGTAGAGCTTCGCGCCCTCGCCGCGCACCGCCTCGGAGATGAGGAAGTTGTCCGCGCCGGGTACGGCCAGCGTCGTCGGGTGGAACTGGATGTATTCCGCATTGATGACGCGAGCGCCGGCCCGGTACGCCATCGCCAGCCCGTCGCCGCGCGCGCCGGGCGGATTGGTGGTGTGCCGGTAGATGCGCCCCACCCCGCCGGTCGCCAGCACCGTCGCCGGGGCCAGGAAGCGGATGATCCGGTCATTGTGCCGATCCAGCACGTAAGCGCCGTGGCACGTGATCGGGCGGTACACCGCCAGCGGGTCGCGGCTGTGGTGCGATGAGGTGATCAGGTCCACGGCGGTGTGACCCGGATACAGCGTGACATTGGGCAACGCCTTGAGGCGCGCCATCAAAGAGGCTTCGATGGCCTGCCCGGTCGCGTCGCCCACGTGCAGGATGCGAAAGGTCGAATGGCCGCCCTCGCGGGTGAAGCGCAGCCGGCCATCGGGATGGCGGTCGAAAGGCGTCCCGGCCTCGTCCAACAGCACCTGCTGCACCAATTCCGGGCCTTCTTCCGCCAACAACCGCACGGCGGACGGCAGGCTCAATCCGGCGCCGGCCCGCAAGGTATCTTCCACCAGCAAGTCCACCGAATCCTCCGCGCCGCGCGCCACAATGCCACCCTGCGCATAGCGCGTGTTTGCTTCCTCCGGGTCATACGTGCGCGTGACCAGCGCGATCTGCCGCTGCGTGTCCTTCGCCAGCCGCAGCGCCGCCACTGCCCCGGCAATCCCGGAGCCGATGATAAGAACATCTGATTCAATAGGCATAATGGACTCCCCCGAAAATAACATGGATAGACAGGATGGACAGGATATGGTTTAAAAAATCCTGTCTATCCTGTCCATCCATGTTGAAATTCTTAATTCTACAACGCCAACATCCGCTCCAGCGCGACCTTCGCCCAGCGCGCGATCTCCGGATCAACGGTGACTTCGTTGATCAACTCGCCGCGCGTCAGCCCTTCCAGAACGGCCAGCAGGTTCTCCGGCGTGATCTGGCTCATCATGATGCAGTAGGGCGGCACGTCGGCCAGCGACACGATGGTCTGCTCCGGGTGCTCCTGCTGCAAGCGCGCCACCAAGCGGCTTTCGGTGCCGATGGCCCACTGCGTCCCCGGCGGCGCGGCCTCAATCTGCTTGATGATGTACGCCGTCGAACCGGCGTCGTCGGCCAATCGCACCACCTCCGCCTTGCACTCCGGGTGGACGATGACGCGGATGCCGGGATATTGCGCGCGCACCGCCGCCACCTGCTCCGGGCGGAAGCGCTGGTGAACGTTGCAGACGCCCGGCCAGAGGATCACCTTTGCCCGGCCGATGGCGTCGGCGGATGGCGTGCGGCGCGGATGCCACAGCAGCATCTCCTCCGGCGCGATCCCCAGCTTGAGCGCGGTGTTGCGTCCCAAATGTTGATCCGGGAAGAAGAAGACGCGAGACCGCTGCGCCAGCGCCCAACGCAAGACCCGGTCGGCGTTGCCGGACGTGCAGGAGAGGCCGCCATGCTCCCCGCAGAATGCCTTGAGGTCAGCGTCGGAGTTGACGTAGGTGATGGGCGTGATTTCCGCATCGGCCTGGCCGTCCAACGCGGCGTCGAGCGTGGCCCAGGCCTCCTCGACGAGCGCGCGCGTGGCCGTGTGCGCCAGATAGCAGCCCGCCTCCATATCGGGGATCAGGACGTGCTGCCCTGGTTTGGCAAGGATGGCAGCGCTTTCGGCCATAAAATGCACGCCGCAGAAGACGATGTAGTCCGCGTCAGTCTGCGCCGCCTGCCGCGAAAGCTCCAACGAGTCGCCGCGGATGTCGGAGAGCACCACGATCTCAGCGCGCTGATAGTGGTGGCCCAGGATGACGAGCCGGTCGCCCAGCGCCGCCTTCGCCGCCTGGATACGCGCGATCACGTCGCCTTCCGGCGCTTCGCCTGCCGGGTGAATCTTCATGCTCAAGTCCAGCGCCTTGACCGAGTGCGTGAGCGCGCCGGAAGAAATGTAGTCCACGCCGGTGTCGGCAATCTCGCGGACGCGGGCCAGCGTGATCGTGCCGGAGGCTTCCAGCGGGACGCGCCCCGCCGCCAGCGCGACGGCCTCGCGCATCGTCTCGTTATCCATATTATCGAGCAGGATGCGATCCAACGGCGGATTGATAGCAAGCGCCTGGCGCAGCTCGTCCAGGTCGCGCACTTCCACCTCAATGGGCAGGTCGGGGTAGGCCGCGCGGGCGCGCGCCACCGCCGGAGCGATGCCGCCCGCCGCGTCCACGTGGTTATCCTTCACCATCATCATGTCGAAGAGCGACATCCGGTGATTGACGCCGCCGCCCATCCGCACCGCGTACTTATCGAGCACGCGATAGCCCGGCAGCGTTTTGCGCGTGTCGAGGATGGTGGCGGACGTGGTCGCCACGGTCATCGTGTACGTGCGCGTCGCCGTCGCAATGCCCGACATCCGCATCAAGAAGTTGAGCACCAGACGCTCCGCCGCCAACAGCGACCGCGTCGGTCCCTCGGCCACCGCCACCAACTCATCCATCGTCACCTCCTGCCCATCGGAGACGTAGGTCGTGAAGGCGATGGTGGGATCCACACGGCGAAACACCGCTTCGACCACCGGCAGCCCGGCAATCACGCCCGGCTGCTTGGCGACGATGCGCCCCTGCGCCCGCGCCGTCGCATCCAACGTCGCCAGACTCGTCGCGTCGCCAGGGCCGATGTCCTCCGCTACGGCCAGTTCGATCAGCGGCGCCGCCGCTGCCAGCAAAGTCTTTACGTCATTGTTCATCGCAAACTCCTGAAATCGCTCAACGGATTGAACGGAAAATTCTCCGTATTCGCTCAAAAGTGTACCGAAGGTTGGAGAAACGTCAAACGGAGCGGCAGTCGTTAGTCGGCAGTCATTAGTCGGCAGTCGTTGACGTTTGACGTTTGCCGTTTGACGATATATAGTCACACTCATTGACGATCAAGGAGGAGGCATGGTGAAAATCACTGTTCTAGGGGCAGGGTTGGTCGGCAGCGCGATGATCAAGGATTTGGCGCAGGAGGCCGATTTCCGCGTGACGGCAGTAGATGTGAATCCCACGGCGTTGGAGGCATTGACAGCGGCGTTCCCCGTGCGGGGCATCTGCGCCGACGTGCGCGAGCCGGGGCAGATGGCGGCGCTGGCGGCGGAGGCGGACCTGGTCATCTCCGCCGTTCCCGGTTTTATGGGGTTCGAGACGCTGCGACGCATCATCGAAGCCAGGAAAAATGTGGTGGACATTTCGTTCTTCCCCGAAGACGCCTTTCTGTTGGACGAGTTGGCGCAGGCGCAGGGCGTCACCGCCGTGGTGGATTGTGGCGTCGCCCCCGGCCTCTGCAACATCATCGCCGGGTACGTGAGCCGTCTGTTAACGCGCATGGAGCGTTACATCTGCTACGTGGGCGGGCTACCACTCGTCCGCAGGTGGCCCTACGAATACAAGGCCGTCTTTTCGCCGGCGGACGTGCTGGAGGAATACACGCGCCCGGCGCGCTTCGTCGAATACGGGCAGGAAGTGATCCGCCCGGCGCTCTCCGACCCCGAACTGCTGGACTTCCCCGGCGTGGGGACGCTGGAAGCCTTCAACACGGACGGCCTGCGCACCTTGCAGCGCACCCTGGACGCGCCCTTCATGAAGGAGAAAACGCTGCGCTATCCCGGCCACCGGCACTTGATGCGCGTCTTCCGGGAGAGCGGCTTCTTCGACACCGAACCGCTGCTGGTTGACGGCGTCTCCGTGCGGCCTATCGCGCTCACGTCCAAGCTGCTCTTCGACCAGTGGCAGTTGCAGCCGGGCGAGGAAGACTTCACCGTAATGCAGGTGATCGTGGAGGGCGAACAGGATGGACGGCGTGTCCGCTACACGTATGACCTGCTGGATCGCTACGACCGCGAGATGCAGACCACCTCTATGGCGCGGACGACCGGCTATACCGCTACGATCATCGCCCGCCAGGTCTTGCGGGGGCAATTCGCGCAGAAGGGCATCTGCCCGCCGGAGTTTGTCGGGCGCACGCCGGGCTGCTACGCCGATCTGTTGGCCGGATACGCTCAACGGCGGATCACGTTGCGGGAAACTGTCGTGAATTTGTAGATCAATTTTTCACCGCGGAGTACGCAGAGCGCGCAAAGATTTCCTTATCTTCACGCAAAGGTGCTAAGTCCGCCAAGTTCCGTTCTTTACTTTGCGTCTTTGCGCCTTTGCGTGAAACAGTCTTGTATTTTCAGAGGAGGCTCACTAATGATTAAACTTTCTTTTGCTACGTTGGGATGTCCCAACTGGACGTTGCGCCAGATTGTGGAGAATGCCGCGCAGATGGGGTACGCGGCGGTGGACTTCCGCGGCGTGCTCGACACGTTGGACGTCACCGTGCGCCCGGAGTTCACGACGGAGCTGGCGGCAACCAAACGGTTGCTGGCCGATCACGGCGTCCTGGTATCGGGCATAGCAACGTCAGCGCGGTATGCGGTGGAGGACAAGGCCGAGTTGGAGAAGCAATTCGATGAGACGCGGCGCAATATGGAGCTGGCGGCCAAGCTAGAGGCGCCCATCCTGCGCGTCTACGGCGGGCGCGTACCCGAAGGCCACACCGTCGAGAGCATCCTGCCGCTGCTCGTCGCCAACCTGCGCGCCATCGGCGACGAGGCGGAGCAATTCGGCGTGACGCTGGCGTTGGAGACGCACGACGACTGGACCAACTCCACCGTCTTCGCCCGGTTGATGCGCGAGGTGGATCATCCGCGCGTGCGGGTGCTGTGGGATTTGCACCATCCCTTCCGCACCACCGGCGAGCCGCCGGAGCTGACGTACCGCAACCTCGCGCCCTATACCGTCAGCACGCACGTCAAGGATTCGGTCCCCACCGCCGACGGCAAGCACCAGTACGTCCTCCTCGGCGACGGCGACGTGCCGGTCAAAACGATGCTGGACATGCTCATCGCGGGGGGGTACACCGGCTACGCGATCCTGGAATGGGAGAAGCGGTGGATTCCCAACCTGCCGGAGCCGGAAGTGGTGTTCCCACACTACGTGGCAAAGATGCGGGAGTGGTTTGAAGGGTAAAAAATGTTCGGGGGCGACTGAGTCGCCCCCGAAAGTTTTATGGATGTTGATACGTGCCCATCAGCTCGGTTTGGGCCAGGATGTGACCTTCCATCGCTTTGAGCAACTGGGCTTTGGTCGCGCCGGCGGCTAAATCCAACTGGATGTCCAGCGCGTACAGCTTGAAGTAATAGCGATGCGTGCCGCTCGGTGGGCACGGCCCGCCGTAACCGGATTTGGACCAACTGTTTTTGCCGCTGCGGCTGCCGTCGGACAATTCAGCGTCCGCCGGAAACGCCTCCGCCAATCCTCGCGTATCCGCCGGAATGTTGTAGAGCACCCAATGCACCCACGTTCCCACCGGGGCGTCGGGATCGTCCATGATCAGGGCGAAACTCTGGGTTCCTTCTGGCGGCTTGACCCATTCCAGCGCGGGAGAAGTATCGTCGCCATCACAGGCATATTGGGCCGGAATGGCGTTCCCGTTGGTAAAGGCGGGGCTGGTCAACTGGAAGTCCGGCGTCGAGACCGAGCCGATGGGTTCGGACGACTTTGCGGCGCATCCAGCCAGCAAGATCAAGCTCAACAGCAACAAGGCACGATACATAGTTACTGCTCGGTGATCGTCACCGTCTTGATCAAATCCCCCGGCCGCGTGGCCGTCTGCGGGTCGCGGATGCTGAGGGACATCAGGACGTTCATCCCCTCCACCACTTTGCCAAACACGGCGTGCCGGTTATCCAGCCAGGGCGTCGCGGCGAAGGTGATGAAGAACTGGCTGCCGTTGGTGTTCGCGCCGGCGTTCGCCATTGAAAGGACACCAGGGCCGTCGTGCTTGAGGGTCGGGTGGAATTCGTCGTTGAAGCGGTAGCCGGGACCGCCCCGTCCGCTGCCGGTGGGATCGCCGCCCTGGGCCATGAAGTTCTCGATGACCCGATGGAAGGTCGTGTTGTCGTAGAAGCCCTCCCGCGCCAGGAACACAAAGTTGTTGACGGTGTTAGGGACTTTGTCCGCGAACAGTTCCACCACAATATTGCCCTTCGCCGTCTCAAACGTCGCCGTGTACGATTTTGACGGGTCTATTTGCATGGCCGGGGCGGATTTATACATCCCATCGCGTGCTGCCGGATTCTGATTCATTGGATAACCTCCTTAAGGTTCTGATCTGTAAGTTTTTGATTTTTTAGATTTCGGGCGGTGGCCCGAAATCTAAAAACACATCCAAAATTCTTATTTCAACGCGGCGTCAATCGCAGCGCGTAGACCGCCCGATCCGACGACTTTGTTGCCGTTCACCATAAACGAGGGGGTGCCGGTGATGCCCCAATGGTCGCTGGCATAGGCGGCGGCATCGTCCACCGCCGCCTGATAGCGGTTATCGTCGCGGCACGCGCCAAAAGACGCGAGATCCAGGCCGATCTCTGTGGCGCTCTTGACTAGGTCGGCAGCACCATTCTTGAAGACAGCGTGCTCAAACGCGAAATACTGCCCCTGTTCCGCCGCGCACATCGCCGCTTCCAGGTATTCCTTCGAGGCGCTCCAATCGGGGCGGTTCCAGGTCATGTAGTAGCTCACGTAACGCACCTTGCCGGTCGCGACGTAGTCCTTAAGCACCCCCGCCAGTTCCGTCTGGTTGAAATTCTGGCAGTGCCCGCAGCCGATCTCGCTGAACTCGATCACCGTGACCGGCGCGTCGGACGGGCCGAGGGTGGGCAGCCAACGCACGCCGGATGATGGGCCGGGGTACGCCGCCTTAGTTTCGCCGTCGTTATAAGGCTCCCCGCTGACATCAGAATACGTCTGCACCAACGCCGTGGGTTCGACCACTACAGCCAGCCCCGGCGATGGGGCTTGAGAAGTCGGCGCCTCTCCCTCTGTAATCTCAATCATCTTGATTATGTCGCCTGGCTCTGTCGCCGTCTGCGGATCGCGCAGACTGATGGAAAGCAGCACGTCCAGACCGGCGGTTACTTTGCCGAACACTGTATGCATCCCATCCAGCCAGGGCGTCGCCACAAAGGTGATGAAGAACTGGCTGCCGTTGGTGTTAGCTCCCGCGTTCGCCATCGAGAGCACGCCGGGGCCGTCATGCTTCAGGTCGGCGACGAATTCGTCGGCAAACTGATAGCCCGGCCCGCCCATCCCGGTGCCGGTGGGATCGCCGCCCTGCGCCATGAAGTCAGCGATGACGCGATGGAACATCGTGTTGTCGTAGAAGCCCTCACGCGCCAGGAAGACGAAGTTGTTGACGGTGTTGGGGACTTTGTCCGCGAACAGTTGCACCTGAATATCGCCCTTGCTGGTTTTGAACGTGGCGTAGTAAGATTTGGTGGGATCAATCACCATGGCCGGCGGGGAGGTGTACATCCCATTCCGCGCGGCCGGCTCGGTGGGCATCGGAACCTGACCAGGCTGCGTGTAAACGATGGGCGTTGCCGTAGGCAACACGGAAGTGGTGGTTTCCTCGATGCGGATCGTCTTGATGAGGTCGCCGGGCGTGGTAGCCGTCTGTGGATCGCGCAGGCTGATGGATTGCAGTACCTCCATCCCCTCCACCACTTTGCCGAACACCGTATGTTTCCCATCCAGCCAGGGGGTGGGCGCAAAGGTGATGAAGAACTGGCTGCCGTTAGTGTTCGTCCCGGAGTTCGCCATCGAGAGGATGCCGGCGCTGTCGTGCTTCAAATCCGGGTGAAATTCGTCAGCAAAGCGATAGCCCGGCCCACCCATCCCGGTGCCGGTGGGATCGCCGCCCTGCGCCATAAAGTCGGCTATCACGCGGTGAAACGTGGTGTTGTCATAAAAGCCTTCGCGGGCCAGGTAAACGAAGTTATTGACCGTGTTGGGGACTTTGTCGGCAAAGAGTTGAATTTTGATGTCGCCCTTTTCCGTCTCAAACGTCGCGATGTAAATCTTGACGGGGTCAATCGCCATAGCCGGCGCTGCCGAGTACATATTATTGCGGGATGCAGCCTCCTCCGGCATAGTATCCGCCTTGCTCACCGGCGTCAACGTTGGCTTGGCATCCGCTGGCGTAACGTTCGGCTCGCCGCTCTCAGCCTCATTGTAGCCATACAAGTCAGACGGCGTAGCTGTCGTCAGCTTATCCGCGCCCTTGCCCTGATTGAGCGTCAGCAGCAGCACGACCACCAGCGCCAGCACGACCGCCCCCCCCGCCAGCCACACCCACAGGTTTGAGCGACCGGTCTCCGCCCCACTCGCCGAACGTTGTGCTCCGGATTTGCGGGTTGATGATCCTTTCCGTTGTTTCTTCGACATACTTCCTCCCAGGTTCAGTTTGTCGCATTTTAACGCATTTTAGGGAATTAGGAAATAGGAGTGAGGAGTTAGGAAATAGGAGTGAGGAGTTTTAGTTCGCGTCTTTGCGCCTTTGCGTGAAATTCTTCGAGGGTAGCCCAATGAGCAGGGCTAGGGGGCCGGCCAGCAGTAGCCACATGGCGGTCTGAAGTCCCCAGGATTCCGCCGCCAGACCCAGTCCCCAGGGAATCAGCGCCCCCACCAGGCCAAAGAGGTTGTCCACCGCCATCGCCACGCCGCTGCCCTCCGGCAGTGAGGCATAGGATTGCGCTTTGAGGATGGAATACCAGCCGGAGTTGAAGAAGCCCAGCAAGGCCAGCAGCACCAGTTTGAGGGGAAAAGAAGGCGTCAACAGGAAGCCGGTGAACAGGCCCAGCTCCAACACGGCGCTGACCCGCAGATAGCGCAGGCCGGAGACGCGCTCCAACAGGGGGATGAGCAGCACGTCGCCCAACAGTCCCACCCCACTCCACACGGCCACCGCCGTCGCGGCCTGCGCCACAGAGACTTGACCCACATCCACCATGTAGAGCGCCAGATAGCCCAGCAATACGTCGAGCATCAAGTCGGAGAAGGCCAGCAGGATCAGCCAGCGCAAGACGGCGCCGCGCCGCAAAGCGCGCAACGCCTCTCCCACCCCAACCTTGAAATCGGACAGGGAGAGTTCACCGCCGCCGTTGGGAAAAGGGGCGCGCCAGGAAAGGGTCAACAATCCCACCGTGAGAACAGCGCTTCCCAAAAACAACGTGCGCCAACCGAGATGCAGCGCCATCGCAGCCCCCACCAGCAGCGGGCCGGCAACGACGCCCAAAGAACCGGCCAACGTCCAGCGCGCCATATTCTGTTCGCGGCGGTCGGGGGCGACGTCCATCAGCGTGGCCTGGGAAAGACTCACGAACGCGCCCGAAGCCGGGTTGAAGAGGGCGAAAGACAGCAGCAGCACGGCCACGTGATAGCTCACGCCGGTCAGCAGCAGGCTTAGGGCGAACACCACGCCGCCGCCCAGGATCAACACGCGACGCTTCCACACGTCGCCGAGGATGCCCAACACCGGCTCCACCACGCTGGAAACGATGCCAGGCAGCGACATCAACAGGCCGATCTGGAAGTAGGTCAGCCCCAAGTCGTCCCGGATCAGGGGCCAGACAGCCTCACGCACCCCGCCGACAAACTCGTCCCAAAACTCGATGCACAGCAGAATGAGGACAAAAGCGCGCAGTGTGACTCGTGATTGACGCATAGAAACTCCTGTGACAACACTGTAGGGCGGAAAATCACTTCCGCCCTACAGGAATGGGCCCATCGCCGGCCGCCGCTAGCGCGCCGAAGCTACCTCCGCCGGGCTGCGCCGCGGAGTGTGCAGTTGGGCGTACAGTGTGTCCAATTTGTTGTGGATGTGCGCGTTCGCCTGGGGCGCGGTCTCGGGCGTGAAAACTGTGAGGGAGGCTTCATAACAGGCGATGGCTTGCAAAAGGTTGGCATGAGAGTCCAGTGTCGCCAAACGCTCGTACACACAGCCCAGGTAGTGATGCAACTGAGTGTAGGCTGGCGGCAAACGCCCCAATACCATACCCTTGATCGCTTCGTGATAGGACAACCATGCTTGGAGCAAATCGCTGGCGCGGTCGCCGGCAGAAAGTCCGGCATAGGCGGTTCCCAAGTATACCTGAATCTCAGCATACACTTGCGGGGTTGCCTCCAATGTATAAACACGCAGCGCCTCTTGATAACAGGCGATGGCAGAGTGCAAATATGGGGTGACTGCTTCCCCATAGCCGGGCGCCTGACTATACAATACTCCTAGCGCAACCCAAATCTCGGCAAATTGCTGGGGAGCAGTTTCCAGGGTGTAGACGCGTAGGGCAGCGCGGTAACATTCAATCGCGCGACGAAGGTGCGGTGCGCGGGCCTGCGCCGCCAGCAAAGTGTGCGCGCGGGCCATATCGGCCTGGATTTGCGCAAACTCGGCCGGCGCAGTCTCGAAAGTATAAAATTTGAGCGCCGCTTCATAGCAGACAAGCATTGCGCCTAAATGGGCCATCTGCTCCTGGAGGGTAGGCGCATCCAGGGACAACGCGGCATAGGCAACGCCCAGGTTGATCTGAAGTCGGGCATACACCGCCGGCAGTCGCTCCCATGTATAAACGCGCAGCGCTTCGCGATAGTGCGCAATCGTCCGCTGCAAGTTTTGAGCGTGGTCGCCCGTGCCCAATTGAGAATAGGCGTGACCGAGGTTAGAGTGGATGATCGCATAGGAGAGCTGCGCGGATTCAATGCAGCAATAGCGCAGGGCTTCTTCATAACAGGCGATAGCGCGCGGCAACTGCCCTTGTGTGGATTCCGCCATGTGCATATAGGCATTGCCAAGATTGTTCTGCACCATAGCATAATCCAAGGGGTAAGTTTGCGGGGAGAAATAGGTCAGCGCCTGCTGATAACAAGCAACCGCTTTTTGCACGCGCGCGGGCACTTCATCGTCGCGGCAACGCATATAGGCCACCCCCAGGCTGTTCAGCAACTCGGCCCGCTCGGTCTTATATCCGAGCCAATCACACGCCGTCAGGCCAGACTCCAGCCATGCGATTTTCTGCATCCACAACGTGCGGCGGCTGTGGTAAGCATCCATCACCGCAACCAGTTTGTAGACCAGGCGTCCATAGCCTATCCTGATAGCCGCCTCCCAGAGAGCTTCCAGATTTGGGTAGAGCCGGTCAAGCAAGGCCAGGGCGGCGGGCTGGTCCGCGCCGCGCAGACGCGCGGTTTGTTCCGCAGCCAGGGAAAGATAGTGCTGCGCGAGGATCTCAATCAACAAGACATACTGCCGCCACCGGGTGTCCATAGCCCACGCGCCCAACAAATATTTGCGCACGACGGCATGATAGCTATATCCGCCATCCTCGGCGGGCGACACCAATCCCACCGCCACTAATTGCACCAGATGCGTCACCACGGATAATTCATCCATCCCGGTCAATAGCACCATCAGTCGAAGATCAAACCATGCCGGGATTGCGCATACCAATGCGGTCTCCAACACTTCCGGCGCCAGAGATGCCAGCGCGCTGTCCAGCCACAATCGCGTCAGATTGCCGGAAACTACCACGCCATCACGTACTATGGATTGGATATGGTATTCTTCTCGTTGCATCGCCCACCTCCTCGCTCTGAAACCGCAATCCTACCAATCCTCATACAAAAGTAATAAAATGGTTAGTTTCTCTCATCATAACGCAAAAACAGACTTTATGCAATAGGAAACAAGAGCTATTTCGCGGTTGCACCGCCGAATTACAACAACACACGTTCCTCACCCTCGGCCAGGGGCAGGGTAAAAATAAAAGTGCTGCCGGCCTCCACCGTGCTCTTAACGCCCACGCGCCCCCCCAGGCGCTCGACAATGCGCTTGACAATGGATAATCCCAGGCCGTGTCCGCGCAATTTGACCTGGTGCAATTGGGTGAAAGCATTAAATACATTCGGTAACTTATCCGCAGCGATCCCGCTGCCACGATCACGCACCCAGAAATACGCCACTGCGCGGCCCTCCAGCGCCGATTTAGGGGGGAACAAAGCCCCGGTCTGCGATACGATCCGCCATTCGTCTTCCTCCGGCGGCGACCAGTAAACGTCCGCCAAAGATTCGGACGACAGCGTCCACCCCAACTCAACGGTAGGCGTCTCGCCGCCATATTTGATGGCATTGCTCAAATAGTTAAGCCAGACTTCTGTAACCCAAGAAGCATGTCCCAAACATACCGGCCAGTCGGACAACATAACGACCTGCGCCTGCCGTTCTCTGATGGCGTAATCCATCCGTCGCAAAACGTCATTGAGCACCGCCGCCATATCCAATGGCACAACCTCAACGTGCTCCTGTCGCGCGCGGGCGAGCGCCAACAACTCATCAATCAAGTTGTTCATATCCTTAGCGACTTGCACGATCGTGAGTAAATCCTTGCGAGCCTCCTCCGGTGAGATAGTGTCATAATCCATGTACAAGACTTCGGCATACCCCATAATGGGACTCAACAAATGGCGCAAATCATGAGCGACCGTGCGCGAAAACCGCTCTAAATCGGCATTGATGAGCCGTAATTGGTGATTAAGCCGCCGCATCTCCATCAAGTCGCCAAAACGCGCGCGCGCAATAATGATAGCCCGCTCCAACTGGCGGGCGTTGGGCGGCTTGACCAAATAGGCCGCAATTCCCGCAGCGGCGGCGCGTTCCACCAAGCTCAGGGCCTCATACGCCGTCAAAATGATGATGGGTGTAGGACAGATCCGCTGGATGGCAATGCTGGCTTCAATCCCATCCATGTCAGGAATAGCAACATCCATCAACACCACATCAGGCCGCAGCGTTTGCGTCATCTCAATGGCTTCTAACCCGTTGTGAGCTTCCCCGGCCACCACATACCCGCGTTCCTTCAACAAACTGCAAATCATCCTGGCGACCAGGAAATCATCCTCAGCGACCAATACGCGCACTTTCGGCGCTTCCACCATATCCACCCCCTGCAAGAGAACCTGGCGACACTGCTGCCTCTATTCTACTCACCTGCCTGATAACGCAAAAGGGGATGACCGCTCGCCATCCCCTCGACCACACGTGCGCCAGCACCAACCCGGATGCGCCCCCCTCAACTTGGCCCCATGTTCCCTGGCCGAAACGCCTCCAACGCTCAGCTTGCCACGCTGGACGCCGCACTCCTGTAATGCGTCTCCGACAATTCCCGCAACCGCGCCGCGGCCTGCTCCGCCGTGATGTCGCGCTGCGCCTCGCCGAGCATCTCAAAGCCCACCATGAACTTGCGCACCGTCGCCGAGCGCAGCAGCGGTGGGTAGAAGTGCGCGTGCAGTTGCCAATGGCCGACGTCGCCAGGGTCGGTCCCCGTCGGCGCGCCATGCCAGCCCATCGAATAGGGAAACGACGTTTCAAACAGATTGTCGTAGCGGGTCAGCAGCCGTTTGAGGATATCCGCCAGCGCGTCGCGTTCCGCGTCCACCAGTTCCGGCATCCGCAGGATATGGCGGCGCGGCAGCAACAGCGTCTCATACGGCCACACCGCCCAATACGGCACAACCACCAACCAATGCGCGTTTTCCACCACGATCCGCCGCTGCAAAGAGGCTTCCAGTCCCACGTAATCCAGCAACAACGGCGCACTATGTTCCTCAAAGTAGGCACGCTGCTGGCGGTCCTCCTTCGCCGGCTCGTTAGGCAGCGTGGTCAACGCCCAAACCTGGCCATGCGGGTGCGGATTCGACGCCCCCATCAGCGCGCCGCGATTCTCAAAGACCTGCACCCAGCGATACGTCGCCCCCAACTCTTCAACCTGCACGGCCCACAGGTCTACCACCAGCCGGATATCGGCTTCGGCCATCTCCGCCAGCGTCAGATCATGGCGCGGCGAGAAACACAGCACGCGGCTCGTCCCCCGCACCGACTCTGTGCGCAGCAGCGGATTCCGGCTGGGTTCCGCCTCCGGCGTATGGGGCAGCACCGCCGCAAAGTCATTGACGAACACGTAGGTGCTTTCGTAAGCGGGATTGTGTTCGCCATTCGCGCGGATGTTGCCGGGACACAGATAGCAGTTGGGATCATACGATGGGCGCACTTCCGGCGCAGCATGTTCAACCTGGCCCTTCCACGGGCGCTTGGTGCGGTGCGGCGATACCAGCACCCATTCGCCCGTCAGCGCGTTATACCGTCGGTGCGGATGTTCGGTGGGATCAAAAGTACTCATCGGAAACCTCCTCGAGAAAGTCAAAAGTTCAAAGTTAAAAGTCCAAAGTCTCTGAATCCGCCCAATCCGATCAATGAAAAAGGTTAGCGGATATGCTCACATTATAACTTCAACTGAAGGAGATGCACATACTTGCCTTGACTAGATTGAAGCCTAGTGTACACTACAATCAGTTCATCACTCTATTTCTCATCACGAAAAATGGTCTGGTGTACAGAGTAATTTCAAGATCACATCCTAAACTGAGAACGCAAGAAGTTCCCACAGAAGTGCAATTTTCAGGTGCAAACGGAGATATCACAATGGCGGGTCAGATAAAGAAGATGATAGACCAAATCATTGAAACCCGGTCGGGGGGCGATCCCTTCCTCATGTTAATGACAAAAACTAAGTTGATGTTGAAAGGTATCGATCCTGAGAAATACGATGATAATTCTGAAGATACCCCGTGGGTTATTAACGATGTAAAACGCATCGCCCAGGAAATGGGCGTGACGCTGTAAGAGAGGAGAGGCGAATATGGCAATCAGACCTGTATACTCTATGGAAACATCCCCAGAAAGAAATGCAGCCGATCTTGCTGCCCAGTTATCAGACCTCTCCCCCAGGCTTGTCTTGTTTTTCGCTTCATCCAGCTTCGAACCTGCGGCGCTGGCGGCGGCGATGCAAAAGCAGTTCTCAACAGCGAAAGTAATCGGCTGTACCACCGCTGGCGA
>Ga0116144_10001634_pt1 | contig 26132 bp, 19 predicted proteins | sample AD_UKC035_MetaG_FD_89746 | JGI IMG/M metagenome (GOLD analysis project Ga0116144, IMG submission 89746) | Active sludge microbial communities of municipal wastewater-treating anaerobic digesters from USA - AD_UKC035_MetaG | ecosystem: Engineered > Bioreactor > Anaerobic > Digestate | place: USA...
CGCGACCACCGAGGGCATCTGCTTCGGCAGCACGGTCACGAGGATGTGTGCCCGGATGAGCCCGGTCTCGTAATCGTCCGCGACACGTACGGTGTAGCCGGTGATCACCCCCTGGCGCTCCAGGCGCTCGATGCGGCTCTGCACCGTGGTCCTCGACAGCTTGAGCTGGCGGGCGATCTCGGCCGTGGATGCGCGCGCGTTCTCGCGCAGCACGGACAGCAGCTGCTCGTCAGCCGTGGTCAGCTTCATTGCCGCTCCCGTTATCGTCGATTCGACGAAATATTACGCGATTTGGAGCAAAATGAACCTTATAAGTGACGATTCATGCCTGGATAATGATTCAATGACCGTCATCGAACAACTTGCTCCACTGCGCGCCCACGGGGGCCTGCGCCGCACCCGTGGCCTCGACGATGCCACGGTCGAACGCTTCGCCGCGAGCCACCCTGACCTGGTACGCGCGGTCGATGCCGCGGCCGCGGAACACGCACGCATCCGCGACGAGTTCGCGGCCTTGCTCGAACTCGACGAGGAGGCACAGGTTGCCGCCATCCAGGCGGGCTACGTCAATTTCTACGCCCGCGATGCCGTGAATCCCTATGTCGCACTCGCAGCGAGCGGCCCGTGGATCGTGACGATGAAGGGCGCGGTGGTCCACGACTCCGGCGGCTACGGCATGCTCGGCCTCGGCCATGCGCCTCAGCCGGTGATCGATGCAATGGCGAAGCCGCAGGTGATGGCCAATGTGATGACGCCGAATCTCGCGCAGCTGCGCCTCGATCGCGCGTTGCGCGCGGAGGTCGGCCACACCCGCGGCGCCTGTCCTTACAGCCATTTCCTGTGCCTCAATTCCGGTTCCGAAGCGGTCAGCCTCGCCGCGCGGCTGGCCGACGTCAACACGCGGCTGATGACCGACCCGGGCGCGCGCTACGCGGGCCGGGCGGTCCGGCGCGTCACGGTGAAGGGCAGCTTCCATGGCCGCACGGAGCGGCCGGCTCTGTACTCGGACTCGACACGCAAGACCTACCTGCAGCACCTCGCGAGCTTTCGCGGCGAAGACACGCTGATCCCGGTCGAGGCCTACGACATCGCCGCGCTCGAGCGTGTGTTCAGCGCCGCGGAGGCCAACGGCTGGTTCATCGAGGCGGTGTTCCTCGAGCCGGTGATGGGCGAGGGTGATCCCGGCCGCGCGCTGCCCCCCGCGTTCTATGCCGCCGCGCGCGCACTCACCCGCGCGCACGGCTCGCTGCTGTTGATCGATTCGATCCAGGCCGGTCTGCGTGCGCATGGCGTGCTGTCGGTCGTCGACTACCCGGGCTTCGAGGGACTCGACGCGCCGGACATGGAGACCTGGTCCAAGGCGCTCAATGCGGGCCAGTACCCGCTGTCGGTGCTGGCGGTGAGCGAACAGGTCTCGAGGCTCTATCGCGCGGGCATCTACGGCAACACGATGACGACCAACCCGCGCGCGCTCGACGTCGCCTGCGCGGTGCTCGGTGCGTTAACGCCGGAGCTGCGCGCCAATATCCGCGACCGCGGCCGCGAGGCCATCCGCAAACTCGAACAACTGAAGGCCGAACTCGGCGGTGCGATCACCAAGGTGCAGGGCACAGGGCTGCTCTTCTCGTGCGAACTTGCGCCGCAGTACAAATGCTACGGCGCCGGCTCCACCGAGGAGTGGCTGCGCGAGCGCGGCATCGGCGTGATCCACGGCGGCGCCAATTCGCTGCGCTTCACGCCGCACTTCGCGCTCGCCGCCGACGAACTCGATCTGCTCGTCTCGATGGTCGGCAAAGCATTGCGCGAAGGGCCGAAGTACGCGCAGGCGGCCGCGGCGCAGGGCCAGGGCGCGCGGGCCCGCGATGCCGGCGGCGATGAGATCCGACGTTCCCGTCAGTCCCTGAGCGCGCGCGAGATGCCCGCGAGCCCCGCTTCGAGGCGCTCGGCGTCGGGCCAACCGTAGTCGAGCCGGAAGCAGGTATCCGGCAGCTCGAACCAGTGGCCCGGACCGATCGCTGACCAGATCGAGCCGCGGGCGCATCTCCCCCAGCGTCTGTCGAAGCAGTGGCTCGCGGCGGGACAGGACCTGCGTGGCAATCCATTCATCGACCACCGCAGTGAACATCGTGCCGGTGGGATTGTGCGGGCAGGTGACGCTGATCAGTCGCGTTACCGGGGTGATGGCGGCCGCGAGACTCCCATCGGCATCGACGTAGAGGTCGAGTTCCTCCTGGTTTGCGGGCCAGCCGAGGGTGCGAAAGCCGAGCTCTTCATCGTCCGCGGCGACGTTCTGCGCGCGGCGGTCAGGTCGAAGCCGATCAGCGTGCGCATGGCCTCCGCCGCCACGGCCGGGAAGTCCGGCTGCCGATTGCGGCGATGATCCTGGCGAGCGTGAGGTTGTCCATCCGCGGAAAATACGACAGCATGGCGACAGCTTTCCGGCAATATCGTGGGTCATGCTGATAGCGACCGCAATGCTCGCGCTGCTCGCTGCCGCGCCCGATACCACATCGGCGCAGGACGGGCGCGGCGCGGCCAGCAGTTTCTCGCGCAGCGCCGACACGAGGGAGGGGGCGCTCGACAGCTTCACCAACCCCGGGACCGACGATGCCGCGGCGCTGCTGAAGCATCTGCAGCAGGAAATCTACGTCACCCAGCAATTCGCGATCCTGACGCAGTTCCGGCTGGATCATGCGGACCGGATCCGGCTCTCGACCGTGTTCGTGAACAGTGATGGCGAGCTGATCCCGACCCATGTCTTCACGCCGTTGAAGGAGGATGCCGGCACACGGCGTCCCGCCGTGGTGATGGTGCACGGCGGCTTCCATGAACGGCTCGAGCCGTCGTGGTTTCCGCTGATCGAGGCGGTCGTCGAGGCGGGCTATGTCGTGCTGTTCCCGGAGTATCGCGGCAGCCGCGGCTACGGTGACGCCATCTACCAGAACGATTACGGCAGCACCGACGTGGCGGACGTGCTCGCCGCCGGTCGTTACGCAGCCGGCCGCCCCGACATCGATCCCGCGCGCATCGGCATTCTCGGCCAGAGCCGCGGCGGCATGGTGACGCTGCTCGCGATCGAACGGGCGCCGAAGCAGTTCAGGGCCGCGGTGGACATCGTCGGGCTCACCGACTTCGTGGCCTACATGTCGTACAAGCCCGACTACCGGCGCAAGGAAATCGCCGAGACCAATCCCGGTTTCAAGGGCAAGCTGCCGCACGAGAATCTGCCCGCCTATATCGACGTGTCACCGATCAATTTCGTCGACCGGATCGAGGCACCGGTGCTGGTGCTCGCGACGAGCGGCGACAAGATCGTGCCGCATACGCTGCACACCGGGCGCCTGATCGATGCGCTGAAGGCGAACGGCAAGACTTACGAAGCGAAGATCTACGACAATGCGCCGGGCGGCCATGTCTTCATGAAAGGCGCCACGCCGGAGCGTGACGATGCACTGCAGCGCATCGTCGCGTGGTTCGACCGCTGGCTTGGCGCGGCACCCTAGCCGTTGCCTTCAGGGTGCTCGCGGGGCCGAAGAGCGTTCCCACACGTCTTCCGTCGTCTCGACCAGCTCTCTCATGGTGGTCCATTTGCGCGCGCCGGGCACTTCGCCGTCGCCGCGTATCACTGCGCGGGCGAAGGCCAGCATGCGGGCGCGGACGCGCTCCTTCTCGACCTCCGGCCAGGTTTCGTAAGGGTGCGGGCCGCGCACGACCACGAGTTCCTTGAGGCCGGGCACGCGATCATAGGAAGCGATCGTGCCTTCCAGGCTCGCGGCATAGTCCCAGAGCCCGCGCACGAAGAACGCGGCCGGCCATGCGCGCATGCCGGCGAGGATCGCGGATCCCGGGAAAAAAATGATCTGGTGCTCGACCTCGCTTGCGCCGATGAACAGGCCGCGATCCTTGCCGAGGCCGCGCCCTTCGTCCTCGCGTGTGGGCGTCGCCGGGACGAAACCGGGGCCGCTCGTGAACTCCGCCATCAGCAGCGCGCCTTTGATCGATTCATCGCGGCGCGGTGGCGCGCACACGATCTCGGGCTGGTCGTAACTGCAATCCCGGTGGAAGTTGATCGTCATGGCCCAGCCGCTGGCCATCGTGCCCCGCGAGTTGCCGAGCAGCAGTGTCGGCAGTTCGCCCGTACCGCCGCGCAGCGCCTCTGCAGCCGCGGCGCCGTTCAGAACGGTGCCCTTCGGCGTCAGCACGCGCAAGCCGTCGCCCGAGCGCAGACTGGCGAGCGCCTCGAGCAGATCCCGTCCCTGCTGCAGCGTATTGGTATCGCTGTAGCCGCTCGATACGCCGACGCCGCGCCGATCGTAGGCGAGCACGTCGAAGCCGGCCTCGTTGAACATCGCCATGATCGCGCGCCAGCCAGCCTGCCCCGGCGATCCCGTCGTGGCATTGGGAAAGGCGTTGATCGAGGTCTTGCCGGTGGCCGGATCCACGCTGTAGAGCCGGTCCGAAGGATCTTCGATGGCCACGAGCCGCGTGCCGCCGCCACCGCTCATCACTAGCAGCGCGCGGCGGCGTTTGCCCATCGCATCAAGGACGCCGCGGCCGCGCAGGTACCAGCCACGCAGCTTGATCGGCTGATCGATCCCGTGGGCGCGTTCGTAGGCTTCCGCAGGTGCGGTGAACTCGACCGTGCTCGTGACACGTTCTGCGGCAGCGATCGGCTCCCGATAGGGCGCACGTGCGAAGAATCCCGGCCGGCGGATGCTACGCAGATCGAGGTTCGGTGCTTCGGCGATCTTGCCGAGCAGATATCGATGGTGCGGGTCCGTGATGCGAGACTCGCGGTTGGGCGGCAGGCGACGCTCCACGACCCGGGTCACACGCGCCGAGCAGGCGGCATCCGTCCGGCATTCGAGCCAGCGCGCACGCAGCGCCTCGTCCGAGAACTCATCGACATAGAAATCGCCGCTGTAGCCCTGCGGAGGTCGGGCGCCAACGGTGGTAAAGGGTACGCAAACCCTGGTGCCGTGGTCGGTGTCCACCAGATAACCTGGCAGGGTCATGTCGCGGTCGTACGCTACCGGGGCCGTGCAGTCGGGCGCGGGGAAGCGTTCGGCCGGTGCAGACTCGGCGAGGGCGGCGGTCGCCGCCAGTAGCACGAGCCCGGTACAGGCACACACAAGCTGCCGCATGCGGTCAGCGCCCGGGCATCACTCTGCAGCCCCGAGCACAGTGGCCTGCACCGTCGGCAGCGAACGGGCCGCCGAATTGACGTTGACGCTGCGGTCGAAAGTCATGCGATCGTCCATGAAGCGGCAGACGACGGTGTCGCGGAACGCCGTTTCCGCGAACTGCCAGGTCATCTCGAAGGTGTCGGGTGCGGTCCATTGGCCGCCGGCGACGACGAACATCGAATCCGGCTGGTACTGATGGTGCAGCTTGTTGCCGGTCATGCTCGTGCGGCCCTCGATCCAGCGGCCGACGCCGACGTCGACGTTGTGTTCACCGCGGCCGTCACGCACGGTGAACCGGCAGCGATCGCCGTCGAACGTGAAGCGGAAATCCTCGATGCCCTCCGCATTGGCTGCTGCGCGAAATCGCTGGCCGGATATGCGGGACGCGGTCGGCGAGCTGCCGGCCGACAGCTCCGGCTGCACCGACAGGCTGGCGGTGCGGCGCGTGAGCGTGGCGTGGGCCGCATCGTCGCGCGGCCGGCTTCCTGCGCCGAAGGCCTGCGGGAAATGCTTCCACACGATCTGCGCCAGGTGTTCGCTGCCGTCAATCGCGGCGGTCACCGCGAGCACGGCGTCATGCTGCGGGAATACGATCGACATCTGGGTGAACAGTCCCAGTGCGTAGTAGGCGCCGTTCGGCCCGATCCACCACTGATAACCATACTCACCTTCCGCGACCTGCGGCCGGCTGGCTTCGCGCACCCATTCCGGCGACAGGATCTGCACCCCGTTCCATCGGCCGTTCTGCGCATGGAGCATGCCGAGCTTTAGCGCGTCGGCTGTTTTCCAGGTGAGGCCGTTGCCGCCCGGATTGATGCCGCCGGGGCCGACGTCCCAGCTGAGGCCGGTGATGCCGAGCGGCTTGAAGAAACGCGGCTCCATGTAGTCGCGCAGCGTCTGGCCGGTGAGCTTGGTGACGATGGCGGAGAGCATGAAGCTGACCGCGCTCGAATAGACGAATTTCGTGCCGGGCTTCAGCGGTACCGGAACCTTGAAGAATTCGGTTACCCAGCTGGTCCTGATCTGGCGCCACACCGAGCCAGAAATCTCTTCGGCGTGTCCGGCGCGCATCGTCAGCAGATCGCGCACTGTCATCGCCGCGAGATTGTCGCTGACCTCCGCGGGAAGTTCGTCCGGGAAGAAGGAAATGACTTTGTCGTCGATCCCGAACAGCCCCTCCTGCAAGGCCAGTGCGACGCCGGTGGCGGCCACGCTCTTCGTCAGCGAGTGCATCATGTGCGGCAGGTCCGGCCGATAGGGGGACCACCAGCCTTCCGCGATCACGTCGCCACCGCGCGCGAGCATGAAGCTGTGAAGTTCGAGCCCCTCCGCCCGGACCTCGTCCAGGAAGGCAAGGATGCCCCGCGGGTCGACACCCTGCGCTTCAGGCCGGTTTCGCGGCAGACCGTCTGCCGCGGATGCGGCAGGCACGGCGGGCGACCGACAGGCGGCGAGATTCGGCAGCAGCAGTCCGGCCGTACCGCCGAGTGTCATGCCCGTGAAGCGGCGGCGGGAAATCCGGTGGGGATCTGCTGCGGTCATTGTCAGGCTCCGTGAGGGTCGTTGGCCGGGTCCCTGGGCGAACCGTAGGAAGGATTGCTGTCGTCACGCTGTCACAGGAGGGGGAGCTGGCGAGGCCCGGCCTATTGCGGCTGCGCGAGCGATGCAGGATGTCACGGCTGGGACAGGTTTGTGACAGCAAAACGGGCATATGTTCGGCCTGCCGCGCCGCAAGGCGGCGGAAGTTTCGAAACGGGGGAGTGGATCATGTCGATACTCTGGAATCGGATCGCGGCGCTCGGACTGGGCGGCTTCGCAATGGTGGCGGCCAGCCAGGCCGACGCACAGGAGCCGGCCGCCGAGGATGCCCGCTCGGGACCGGTGCTCGAGGAAATCGTCGTCACGTCGGATCGCCCAGACAGTTACGGCGCCGACTTCGTGCAGGCCGGGAGCTTTCGCGGCGCGCGTCAGCTCGATACGCCTTTGACCGTCAGCGTCATTTCCGAACAGGTGCTGAAGTCGCAGCAGGCGCAGAGCATTCTCGATGCGCTGCGCAACTCGCCCGGCGTCACCAGTTCGCAGACGAGCCCGACGGTCTACAACAATCTCTCGATCCGCGGCATCCCGGTCGAGAACCGTGGCAACTACCGTCTCAACGGTTCGCTGCCGATCGTCAACCTGATCGACCTGCCGCTCGAGAACAAGGTGCGAGTCGAGGCGCTGAAGGGCGCCTCCGCTCTTTACTATGGCTTCACGACGCCGTCGGGAATCATCAACCTCACGACCAAGCGACCAACGGTCGATCCGATGCTGAGCGTCGCGGTCAATGGCAACGACTTCGGGCAGATCCAGGGTCACCTGGACGCGAGCGGCACGATCGGTGCGCTCGGGCTGCGCGGCAATTTCGTCCATGGTGAAATCGATCCCGGCATCGACAATGTGAGCGGCGATCGCACCTTCCTGTCCGGTGCGCTGCAGTACGAACTGACGGACAGCCTCCGCTTCAATCTGGATGTCGAGCACATCGAAAAAGAAATGACCGAGCCCACGGTCGTGCAGGGACCTACCTCGGCCGCGAACCTGCTGACCGTGCTGCCGAGACTGCCGCGAGCGTCGAACAACCCCGGGAGCGAAGGTTTCATGAATCGCGCCGAGGAGGACAACGTCCTCGGGCGGCTTTCGTGGAAGATCAACTCGGCCTGGGATCTGACCGTCGAGGGCGGACTTTCCTATGCAGAGCGTGACCGCCGCTTCAGCTCGCTCGGCAATTTCAATCCGGTCACGGGTCTCGGTACGCTCACAATGAGTGCGGCGGACGGGCAGCTCTATCGCAACAGGAATGGCCGCATCGAACTCGCCGGCGCCCTTGCGACGGGTCAGGTCGTCCACGAGCTGCTGGTCGGCGCCTCGAAGAACATCCGGCGGCAGTACTCGGCACCGGCCGTCGCCAGAGTGGGAACCGGCTCGGCTGCGACACGTAACAACTGTGTACTGTTGGGCCTCACGACCACCTGCCTGCAGAGCCTGTACGATCCGGTCGACCTCGCCGACATCCGTTTCGACGGTACGGCGACCTATAACGCGGCGCGCGACACGTCGATCGAGGACACGGGTTTCTATGCGTTCGACCGGATGCGCTTTGGCGGGCCGAATGACGACATGTTCAGCATCCTCGCCGGCGTGCGCCTCTCGGACTACAAGGAAGAGCAGAGAACCGCCACTGGCCCGGCCATCGAAACCTTCTCCGACGACCCGGTATCCCTGTCGGGCGGCATCGTCTACAAGCCGGTCGAGTGGGCGAGCATCTACGGCACCTACATCGAGGGGCTCGAATCGACGCCGGCCGCGCCACTGGCGGCCAACAACGCCGGCGAGATTCTTCCGGCCAGTGATTCCACGCAGTACGAGGCCGGTGTCAAGCTCGAGCCGAGGAAGGGGCTGTTGTTCACGGCCGCGTACTTCGACATCACGCGCGAACTGACCTACACCAATGCCGCGAACTTTTTCGTCAAGGATGGCGAGGCGACCTATCGCGGCTTCGAGTTCAGCGTCACCGGCGAGATCACGCCCGATCTGTCGGTATATGCCTCGGGGCTGTCGCTGCGCGCGAAACAGGGCGAGACCGCCAATGCGGCGCTGATCGGCAAGCGGATCGAGAACACGGCCAGGACGCAGTGGTCAGTCGCGGCGGAGTACCGCCTGACGCGGTTCATCGACGGCCTCGCGATCAACGCGGGCGTCTATTACACGGGTGATCGGGCCATCAATCCGCAGAACTCGCTGTTCGTGCCGAGCTACACGCTCTACGATCTCGGTGGCTCGTACCGCTTCCAGGTCGGCGGAGTCGGCATGACCGTGCGCGTCAACGCCCAGAACATCACCAACGAGCGTTATTTCGCCTCGACCAGCACCAACTACTTCGCGTTCGGAACGCCGTCGACGGTGAAGCTATCGTTGACCGCGGATATGTTCTGAGCGGATGCACCATGCGGGCCCATCGACCGGCCGGCCCCGACGAAGGGCAGGGCCGGTCGAGTGGGCCGGGAATCCGGATCACGCATGAAGCTGCTCCTGCTGCCCGGTGACGGGATCGGCCCGGAGATCGCCGCCGTCACGCGGCGCGTGCTGGAGGCGCTTGCCGACACATGCGCTCTCGCGATCGCGATCGAGGAACGTGCAGTCGGTCTTGCGAGCCTTGCCGAATGTGGCACCACGCTGCCGGACCTTGTGCTCGCGCGGATTCCCGAAGTCGACGGTGTGATCCTTGGTCCGGTCTCGCATGCCGACTACCCGCCGCGCGAGGCCGGCGGAATCAATCCATCGGGCGCATTGCGCAAGCAGTTCGACCTCTACGCCAATATCCGGCCGTGCCGCTCGCGTCCCGGGCTGACGATGCTGCGGCGGCCGATGGATCTCGTGATCGTGCGCGAGAACACCGAGGGCTTCTACTCCGACCGCAACATGTATGCCGGCAATGGCGAGTTCATGCCCGATCAGGACATGGCGCTGTCCGTGCGCAAAATCACCGCGCAGGGTGTATCGCGGGTCGCGCGCATCGCCTTCGAGCTGGCGCGCGAGCGCCGCGGGAAGCTGGCCGCCGTTCACAAGGCAAACGTACTGAAGCTGACCGACGGTCTGTTCCTGCGCGAGGTGCGCAAGGTCGCGACGCAATTCCCCGGGGTCGAGATCGAGGAGCTGATTGTCGATGCCACCGCGGCGCTGCTGGTCCGCAATCCGGATCGGTTCGACGTCATCCTCACGACCAACATGTTCGGCGACATACTTTCGGATGAAGCTTCGGAGTTGAGCGGTAGCCTGGGCCTCGGCGGATCGATCAACGCGGGCGATGACATCTGTGTTGCACAGGCGCAGCACGGATCGGCGCCGGATATCGCGGGGCGGGACATTGCGAATCCCTCATCGCTGCTGCTGTCCTGCGCCATGCTGCTCGACTGGATCGGGCGTCGCAGCGGTCGCAGCGATCTGCTGCGCGCGGCGCGAGTACTGGAGGGCGCGCTGGAGCGGGTGCTCGCCGACCCCGGCTCTCGCACTCGCGACATCGGTGGCACGCTCGGCACGTCTGCCTTCGGTGAGGTGGTCTGCGGTGCCGTCCGCGCAGGTTAGCCCGTGGTGCTGACGCCGGGTCGCCCCGTGGTGCTGCGCGTCGCGCAGCGGCCCGCGACCGATCGTGGCGGGGGCATACTCACGACGCCGATGGTGACCGCGCGGGTCGGGTCACGGCAGATGCTGAACGGCATTACGGTGCTCGCGCCCGGTGCTGCCGTGCCGCTGCATTTCCACAATTGCGAGGAGAGCGTCCTCGTGCTGTCGGGCCATGGCCGCGCCCACGTCGACGGCAAGGCGCACGATGTCGGCCCGGGCGACGTCAGCTGGATTCCGGCCGGCATTGCGCATTTCTTCCGCAACACTTCCGCCGACGAGCGGTTCGAGATTTTCTGGACATATGCTTCTGTCGATGCGACACGAACCATCGTCGCGACCGGCGTGACGACGCGCATCGATGAAGAGCACGGGCCGGCGGATCTGCGCGCCTCTGCGACGGACGGGCCCGCATGAACGCGGCGCCCGGCACGGGCTCCTCCGGGCCCGGGCCGACGAGGGTGGATCTGCCGGGGCTGCTGGGAGCACGGCTCGATCGCATGCCGTGGGTGCATCGCATCCTCGCCGAGAACGTGTTGCGTCACCGCCATGCGATCGCCGATGCCGACCGTGCGGCCGGGCGCTGGCTCGAGCAGGGGGATTGCGCCACGGAACTGCCGTTCGCGCCGTCGCGTCTGATGATGCACGACACCACCTGCGGTCCCGCCCTCGTGGACCTGGCCGCGATGCGCACGGTGCTCGCCGCACGTGGGGGAGATCCGCTGCGCGTCAGGCCCGGGCTGCGTGTCGATGTATCGACCGACCACGGCATTTCGGTGGACCGCTACGGCGTACCAGGTGCGCTGGCGGCCAACATGGCCATCGAGATGCAGCGCAACGCGGAGCGTTTCAGTCTGATGAAATGGGCCGCGCAGGCGTTCGACACGCTGCGCGTCCATCCGCCCGGTTCGGGCATCATGCATACGCTCAATCTCGAGCGCCTCGCTTCGGTCGTGGAAGTCGCGACGTGGCAGGGACGCGAGTGGATTTTCCCCGATACGCTGATCGGCACGGACAGCCACACGCCGATGATAGGCGGTATCGGTGTGCTCGGCTGGGGCGTCGGCGGGCTCGAGGCCGAGAGCGTGATGCTGGGCGTGCCCGTTTCGCTGCGGGTGCCGGAGGTCGTCGGCGTGCGCCTGTCCGGCACGCTGCGTTCCGGGGTGATGGCGACGGATCTCGCGCTCGAGGTAACCCACCTGCTGCGCGATGTCTGCGTCGATGGGCGCTTCGTCGAGTTCTTCGGCTCCGGCGTCGCGACGCTCTCCGCGGGGACGCGCGCGGTGGTTGCGAACATGGCGCCGGAGTTCGGTGGCGCCACCGGCTATTTCCCGATCGACGAGCAGGTGCTGACTTATCTGCGCACGACGGGGCGCGAGCACAGCCATATCGAACGCGTGGAGCGCTACGCGCGCTGCCAGCGCCTGTGGTTCGATGCCGATGCGCAGCCCGACTACGAGTGTGTCATCGATCTCGATCTTGCGGCCGTCGCGCCCGGTATCGCCGGGCCGCGCCGTCCGCAGGACCGGATCGACAGGCGGGCCACGGCGGCGACGGGCGGTGGCATGCGCCCGGTTGCGGTCGCCGCGATCACCAGCTGCACCAACACCTCCGACCCGCGGTTGTTGGTCGCAGCGGGGCTCCTGGCGCGACGCGCCGTGGTGTGTGGCCTGTCGGTGCAGTCCTGGGTCAAGACCAGTCTCGCGCCCGGCTCACCGACCGCGAGGCTGATGCTGGAGCGCGCAGGTCTGCTGGCGCCGCTCGAAGCGTTGGGCTTCGCCATCGTCGCGTATGGGTGCACGACCTGCATCGGCAACAGCGGGCCGCTGGCACCCGGCATCGAACGTCTGGGGTCCGGGGTGCGCCCGGTTGCGGTGCTGTCGGGCAACCGGAACTTCCCGGGTCGAGTACATCCCCGGATCGAGGATTCCTACCTCGCCTCGCCGCCGCTGGTCGTTGCCTATGCGCTCGCGGGCGACTTCGATCGCAACATCGAAACCGATCCGCTGGGACACTCGCCGGACGGGACTCCGGTCCACCTGCACGATATCTGGCCGGACGACGCCGAAATCGACGCCGTGCTGGCGCTGGCGACCGATCCCGCCGATTTCGGTCCTGCATACGACGCGGCCGAGGCGAGTCCGGCCTGGTCGGCATTGGCTGCACCGCGGGGCGAGCTCTACCCCTGGGATCGGAATTCCACCTACCTGCGGCTGCCGCCGTTCGTCGATCCGGATGCACGCACGCAGCTTGGCCGTTACCTTGCTCAGCCGCTGCTGGTGCTCGGAGATGACGTCACGACGGACCATATCTCGCCTGCCGGTGCCATTGCGGCGAGTGGCGATGCAGGCCGCTGGCTGATCGAACACGGCGCGAATCCGGACGACCTCAATGTATTCGCTGCCCGACGGGGCAATTGGCAAGTGATGCTGCGCGGTCTCTACACCAACGTATCGGTGCGCAATCTGCTGCGCGCCGATATTCCGCCCGGCGCGACGGTTCACGTGCCCTCGGGTGAAATCCTGGCCCTGTGGCGCGCTGCGCAGCGCTACGCGGACTCAGGGGTGCCAGTGGTGATCATTGCCGGCGAGCGCTATGGCACGGGTTCCTCGCGCGACTGGGCGGCGAAGGGCCTGCGCCTGCTCGGTGTGCGCGCCGTGCTGGCCGCGAGCTTCGAGCGCATACACAGATCGAACCTGTGTCACATGGGCATCCTGCCCATCGAACTGCCTGCCGGAATGAGTCCCGGTTCGCTTGCGCTGGCGCCGGGTGACCGCATCGAGATCGATATGCCGGCAGATGCGCTGGTCCCCTCGGCGCCTTGCGTTGTCGGCACACGCTATCAGGACGGGCGCACGCATCGCTTCACGGCGCGCGCTGCGGTGGAGACGCTCGCGGAAGTGGCGGCGCTGCGTGCGGGCGGGTTGTTGCCGCTCATGCTCCGGCGCCTGTCACTGACAGCTTCATGAAAGACACGACCTCCAGAATCGGAGTCAGTGACAGGAATGCTCCCGTTCGCGCGGGTGCACGGGGGGTCGCTGCGTGATGCTTTCAATTCTCGCCTTCGGCATGGTCGCCACCTTCATGACGCTGATCATGACGAAGCGACTGTCGGCGATGATCGCGCTGATCATCGTGCCGGCCGTATTCGCGCTGTTCGCGGGCTTCTGGAGCGGGCTTGGCGACATGATGCTCGCCGGCATCCGCGATATTGCGCCGACGGGCGTGATGCTGCTGTTCGCGATCCTCTACTTCGGCATTATGATCGATGCGGGTCTGTTCGATCCGCTGACCAGCAGGGTCGTGAAGCTCGCGCATGGCGATCCGCTGCGCATCACGATGGGCTCGGCGATTCTGGGCCTGGTTGTCGCCCTCGATGGCGACGGCACTACGACCTACATGATCACGCTCTCGGCGCTGCTGCCGCTGTACAAGCACATGAAGATGGATATCCGGGTGCTCACCTGCATACTGATCATGGCAGTTGCGGCGATGAATCTGGTGCCGTGGGGCGGTCCGACAACGCGCGCGGCGATTGCACTCGGTGTCGATCCCCGCGAACTGTTCCTGTCGCTGATCCCGCCGGTGCTGGCGGCCGTCGGCTGGGTTCTGTTCACGGCATACGTGCTGGGCCGCGCGGAGCGCAAGCGCCTCGGTATCACGGAGCGTATGGCGATGCCGTCACCCGGCGAACTCGACCTGTCGATGCCTGACAGCGACGGCACGCCGTCCACGCGCCGCCCGCGGCTGTTCTGGTTCAACGCGGCGCTGACCGCATTGCTGATGGGGATCCTGCTGTTCGGGGACGTGCCGCTGCAGGTACTGTTCATGTTGGCATTCGCCATTGCGGCAATGGTCAATTATCCGCAGGTCGAGATGCAGCGGGAGCGCGTGGCCGCGCACGCGTCGAATGCCCTGGCGACGGCCGGGCTGGTGTTCGCCGCCGGGATTTTTACCGGCGTGCTGTCGGGCACGAAAATGGTCGATGCGATGGCGAATACCGTCACCGGCGTCGTGCCGGACGCGCTTGGTCCCTATATGGCGTCGATCACCGCGCTCGTCAGCATTCCGTTCACTGTGCTGATCTCGAACGACGCTTTCTATTTCGGCATGCTGCCGGTGCTGGCGCAGTCGGCCGAGCACTACGGCATCTCGACGATGGAGATCGCGCGTGCCTCGCTCGTTGGCCAGCAGATCCATCTCCTGAGTCCGCTGGTCGCTTCGACCTACCTGCTGGTGGCGACCGCGGGCGTCGAGCTTGGAGATCACCAGCGCTTCACGATGAAGTGGGCGCTGGGCGCGTGCGCCGTGTTCATGCTGGACTGCCTGCTGTTCGGCCTGTTTCCATGGCATGCGTGAACTGCGCCTATCGCGCCTCGAGCGCTGCCTGCCACCTGGCGAGGAATCGCTCCCTCCTGATGCGATCGAGGTCGGCGAGCAGCGCCGGACCCAGTCGGACCGGGCGTGCGGCCGCGGCCGGCGGCTTGCTCCCGGGCAGCGGCTCGACGTCTTCGCGCGACGGGGCCATGTAGGCGCGCGCCAGATGGCCCTGGCCCTCGGCGGAGAGCAGGAAATCGAGCAGCAGTTTCGCAGCGTTCGGCTGGCGTGCCTCGCGCGCAATGAGCGCGATGCGCGACACCACCAGCGTGTAGTCCCGCGGCATGATGACGCCGATGTCGGGATTGCGGGTGGCGAGCTCCAGGGCATAGGAGCCGAGCGCGTTGTAGGCAAACAGGCTGCGCCCGCTCTCGATGTCGGCGAGCAGCGGCCGGCTGGACGTATGGAGCTTGACGTCGACGGCGCCGAGCGCGCCAGTGAGCGGCATGAGGTCGCGGCTGACGTGATAGGCCTGAGCGAGCTGCAGATAACCGAAGCCGGAGAGGCGCGGGTCGTAGGTGGAAACGCGGTTCCGGTAGAACTCGGGCCGGGAGCGCAGCAGCCGCTCGAATGCGGCATGGGTGGTCGGTACGTCCTTCGCCGGCACCAGCCGCTTGTTGTAGGCGATGACGACAGGCTCGGCCGTTACGCCCCAGGCTTCGTTCTTCCAGATCGCCCAGTCCGGCAGCCAGGGTTTCTCCGGCGAGGCGTAGGCCTGCGCATAGCCGTCGTTCACGAGCTTGATCTGCAGGTCCATCGCGGAGCTCCAGATCAGGTCGCCGGTCGGTCGGCGGGCCCGTGACTCCGCGATCACCCGCGCATACAGGTCCGGTGATTCGAGTTCGTGGTAGTCGACGCGCAGGAACGGATAGCGCTCGCGGAATGCGCCCAGCGCGCCGACAACCTCATGTTCGTCGGTGGTCGAGTAGACGACAACGACGCCTTCGCGCTGCGCCGCCGTGATGATGCCGTCGTAGGAGCGGGGATAGCCACGTGGCTGCGCCGCCGCCGCGACCGCGGTCGCGGCTGACAGCAGCAACGCGAATTTCCACCGGCGTGCGGCGATGGACGGGCGGTGGTGACCGCAGCGCGGAATTTTGCGTATCGGGCCGGCCACGCCCACACTCTGCGGATCGATCGCTGTTCTGTCAAAGTGGGTGACATGGCGCGGATACTGCTGGTCGAGGACGACGAGGCGCTGGCTCGCGGGCTGGTTGCGATCCTGCGTGGCGAGGGCTATTCGGTCGATCCGGCACACGATGGTGAGAGCGCGCTGGCCATGGCGCGCGACGAGCCCTATGCCGTCGTCATGCTCGACATCAATCTGCCCGGCATGTCCGGCTTCGATGTGCTGAAGACCCTGCGCGCGCGTGGCTGTCACGCGCCGATCCTGGTGCTGACCGCGCGCGACTCGCTCGACGACCGGGTCAGGGGACTCGATTTCGGCGCCGACGACTATCTGCTGAAGCCGTTCGAACCGCCGGAGCTGAGTGCACGCCTGCGCGCGCTGCTGCGCCGTTCGGCCGCCGATCCGTCGCCGGTCATCCGTGTCGGCAACCTGGAAATCGATCGTTCCCGGCGTGTGATACGGGTCGCCGGCGAGCCGGTGGATTTGCGCCGGCGGGAATGGGTGGTGCTCGAGCGGCTCGTCGTCCGCGTCGGCAAGGTCGTGTCGAAGGAACGGCTGGCGGCCGAAGTGTTCGGCTTCGACGATATCGTGGCGCCGAACGCGATCGAGGTCTACATCGCCCGCCTGCGCCGCAAGCTGGGGCCACACGGACCCACGATACGCACGATGCGCGGCCTCGGGTACGTCATGGAGGATAGTCCGGCCGGTGAGGCATAACCTGCGCGTTTCGCTCACCGCGCGCCTGCTGGTCGCGCTGATCCTGCCGACTGCCGCGCTCGCGCTGGTGCTGGGAGTGGGCGGTGCGCTGTTCATCGGCCGCATCGTCGAGAGCGTCAACGACCGGCCGCTTGACGCGTCGGTGCGCTCCATCGCCGACACGCTCGCACTCGAGGATGGCGAGGTGACGCTCGACCTGCCACCGTCGGCGTTCGGCATGCTCGAGAACGAAGAGCGCGACAATGTCTATTACAGCGTCCACGTCGGCGACGAGCTGCTGACGGGCTATCCGGATCTGCCGCGCATCGGCGACGCGAACGCGAGGATCGACGAGACCCGGTTCGCCTATTCGACCTACCGCGATACGCCGATCCGCGTGGCCACGATCGAGCGACGCGTGCCGCGCGTGGAGGCGCCGATTATCGTACAGGTTGCGGAGACACTTGATGGCCGCAAGAGCCTGAGCCGGCGGATGCTGGGCGGGCTGTTTGCGCTCGAGGCGCTGTTGATCGGACTGCTCGTGCTGCTGCTGCCGATTGCCGTGCGCTGGGGGCTCTTTCCGCTGGCCGAGGTCCGCCGCGGCCTCGACAGCCGTTCGGCCACCGACTTCACACCGCTGACGCTCCAGCAGGTGCCGGTGGAACTGCGGAGTTTCGTGACCGCGTTCAATGGGCTGCTGCTGCGCCTGCATGCGGCGGTGGAAGGCATCCGCTCCTTTACCACCGATGCATCGCACCAGATGCGCACGCCCCTGTCCATACTCAGGGCCCACTTGCAGGTGCTGAAACGGCAGGGACTGCAGACGAAGGAGGGGCAGGCCTCGCTGGCCGACATCGATGTCGCCACGGCACGGTTGCAGCGGCTGCTGACGCAGCTGCTCGCGCTGGCGCGTGCGGAGGGGAACCGGGAAAGCGTCGCCCGGCTCGGGCGGCCTGTCGATCTTGCCGCGCTTGCGCGCTCGGTTGCGGAGGAATACGTACCGGCGGCGTTGCGCGACGGGGTCGACATCCAGTTCGACACCGATGGCCGCACCACCGTCCGGACCGTGGCGGAGTTCGCGCGCGAACTCGTCTCGAATCTCATGGATAACGCCATCCGCTACAACCGCAGGGGCGGCACCGTTTGGCTGCGGGTCAGCGCGTTGCAGGATGCGGTGCGCATCGTCATCGAGGATGACGGACCCGGCATTCCACAGGAGATGCAGGCGGATGTCTTCAAGCGTTTTCGCAGGCTCGATCGCGACCGGGCCGTGGAAGGCAGCGGCCTCGGCCTTGCCATCGTCAGGGAGTTGGCGGACGCCCTTGCGGCAAGCGTGCGCATCGCAAGCAGGCCGGGCGGCGGCCTGCGTGTCGAGATCGACTTTCCGGGCGTGGCGTGAGTCCGCTTGCAGACGGCGCGTCAGCTTCCTGCAAGCTGCATGGTGTTATCTCGGCAAGGGTCACGGCAAAGAGGGTAACCGCAGTGCCAGGAGTATTCCGCCATGCCATCCTGTGCGCGGCCCTGGCGTGGGTCGGTCAGGCAAGCGCCGCGGCCGCGGACAGCGATGCTGCGCGTGACGGGGAGAACCGCTTCATCGCGCTCTACAGGGAACTGGTCGAGACGGATACATCTTTTTCGAGTGGAAGCTGTACGCTCGCGGCCGAGCGGATGGCAGCGCGCCTGGTGGCGGCCGGATACCCGGGGGCGGATGTGCGGGTCATTGTGCCGCCGGGGTTTCCGCGGCAGGGCAATCTCCTCGCGCGCGTCCCGGGGACGGATGCCAGGCTGCCCGCGATTCTGCTGCTCGCGCATATCGATGTCGTCGAGGCGAAGGCGTCTGACTGGAAGCGCGATCCGTTCACGCTGGTCGAGGAGAACGGGTACTTCCATGCGCGCGGCGCAGTGGATGACAAGGCCATGGCGGCAGCCTTCGTCGACGCGTTCATCCGCTACCGGGAGGAGCGCTTTCGCCCGCGGCGCACGCTGAAACTCGCGCTGACCTGCGGTGAGGAGACCGACGCAGTGTTCAACGGCGTGCAATATCTGCTCGCGAACGAGCCGGAGGCGCTCGCGGCCGGTTTTGCGATCAACGAGGGTGGCTCGGGCCGCCTCGATGCGAACGGCCAGCCGCTGTCCTTCGGTGTCCAGGTCGGCGAGAAGATCTATCAGGACTACACGCTGACCGCGACGTCGCCCGGCGGACACAGTGCACGCCCGACGGACGACAACGCCATCGGGCGCCTTGCAGCCGCCGTGGCGCGCATCGACGGGTATCGCTTTCCAGTCCACATGACGGCGGCGACGCAAGCCTACTTCCGCCACTCCGCCGCGCTGTACGTGGGGCAGATGGCCAGCGACCTGGTGGCGGCAGGGAGCGCAACGGCCGATGCCTCCGCACTTGCACGCATAGCGGCCGCGGATCCGCTATGGAACGCCTTCCTGCGGACCACATGCATTCCGACGCTGATCAGCGGTGGCCATGCCGAGAATGCCCAGCCGCAGCATGCCGAGGCGAACGTGAACTGCCGCATCATGCCCGGCGAGAGCGTCGAGGACGTGCGCGACCGGCTGGTCGAGATCGCGGCCGACACGAAGATCGCAATCACGCTCGCCGACGAGCCCGGGCCTCAGCCCGTGGCCCCGCCGCTCGAGGTGCGGATCATGCGGCCCGTCGAGGCGATCGTGGCTGACATGTGGCCGGGCGTCCCGGTGATCCCGAGTCTCAGCAGCGGCGCCACGGACGGGCGCTTTCTCAATGCGGCAGGCATTCCCACGTATGGCATCTCGGGAGTGTTCCGGGATCCTGACGGCAACGGTGTCCACGGGCTCGACGAGCGTATCCGCGTGAGGTCGCTGCTCGACGCGCGTGCGTTCCTGCATCGGCTGGTCAGGGCCTACGCCAGCGAATGAGCTGCCGATGATCGACCGCGCCGCACTCTTGAAGCTGCACCGCTGGGTCGGCCTGACCGTCGGCGTATTGCTCTTCGTGCAGGGACTGACCGGGACTCTCCTCGTCTTCCGGGAGGAGATCGAGCACCTGCTGTACCCGGAACTCGTCGTCACGCCCGCCGCGACGGCTGTTCCCGTTCAGCAACTCGTCGATACGGTACGTGCGGCCACGCCGGACGCGACCCTGCAGCGTATCCGGTTCGCCGAAGGCGCCGCTGCAGCGCTGTTCGTGATGGGTGGCGAAGACGATCGGCCCCGTCTTGTCGCCGTCGATCCGTGGCGCGGCGAGATCCTGCGCCAGGGCGGCTATGCGCGGTGGCCGACGGAACTGCTCTTTCGCGTTCACGACGAGCTGCTCTCGGGGCGGACCGGAGAGATCATCGTCAGCATCGAGGGCATTGCGCTGGCTTTTCTGGTGATTGCCGGCTTCATCCTCTGGTGGCCGGGGCGTCGGCGGCTCAGATCCGGTTTTCGCGTCATCACGGGACAGGGCGCGGATCGCGCGGTGCGCACGACGCACAGGGCACTCGGGGGTGCGATCGCCGTGGTGCTGCTCATGTCCGGGTTGACGGGAGCGCTGCTGATTCATCGCGCGACACTCCAATCCGTGCTGCCGATGGTCCCGCGCCCGAAATTTGTCGTGCCGGAGCAGGCCGGTCAGCCGCTGATGGCAATCGACACGCTGCTCTCCCGCGCGCGATCCGAGCATGGACCCTTGCCGCTACGGGAGCTGCGCTTCTCGGGGAGCAAAGGCCAGGTCATTGCGTACTACTTCCAGGACCCGTCGTCACTGCGGCCCAATGCCACCCGGCAGTACTTCTACAATGCCTATGACGGCAGCGAACTCGGCCGCTACGAGCCCGCGAAGCTGCCTTTGCTCAATACGGCCTACGACTGGTTGTACACGATTCACACCGGACGCGCGGCCCGCGCTCCGGGACGAGTCCTCGTGCTCACCGGGGGCCTGTCGCTCGTGTTCTTCGTCACGAGCGGTGCCTGGCTGTGGCTTTCCGCCCGGCAACAGCGACACGCGCGTCGCATGAAGGCCGCAGCTCGCCTTGCCCGCGAGCCCAGGTGAAAGGGCCAGGAGATTCACGCGCTTGAGCCGGTAGCGGTCAGTAGACGATCTGCATGCGGGCGAGCAGGCGGCCCGAATCGTCCGGCAGGTTGGGTGCATCGCCAAACATGTAGTTGATCATCAGCCTGATATCGCTGCCCTTGATCAGGTAGTTGAGGCCGCCGACCCAGTTTTCGGTGGCATCGCCCGCCACGTCGAGGTTGGGGTCGAAGACCTCCCGCCGCAGGACGGCTTCGAGGCGCTGCGGAAGGAGCATGTAGGTGGCGGTGAGATGCCAGCCCTGGGCGTCGAAGTCGGCAGCGGGTGTCGCATTGTCCGGCTTGAAGTTCTCGCGCAGCAGTTCGCCGGACAGGGTGGTGCGCCCGAGCGACCATCGTGCGTCGATGCCCCAGCCGGACCGCTCGCCACGGAAAATGGCATCGGGCAGGCCACTGCCGTTCAGGTCGAACCCGAAGCCGGGCCTGAGCACCAGCGCGTCGTCGGAACGCATGGCATTGATGCCACCGGTCAGGCGGCCCGCGCGGGACGACTCGAACAGCGTGCCGTAGACGCGCGCGGCACCGAGGAAGCCGTCATTGTCGTTGAGGCTCGAGTTCGAACCGTTGCCATTGCCGAGCGTCACGGTGTAGCCGAGCCGCTTGTCGAGGAAGCTGCCGTACAGGCCAAGGCCCGGCTGGCGGCCATCCGCAATGCGATCGCTCGCGAGGAAGCGCTCGATCGTGGGCGTCGTAGGATCGCTCGCGAGCTGCTCGGCACCGAACGCGGGTTTGAGGTAGCCGATGCGCAGATTGGCCGCGGGGTACTTGTTCCAGTTCACATAGATTTCGTTGGCGGACACCCGCAGCCCGCTCGCCGCCGAGTGCGAGTTCGCACCGAAATCGCCCTCTACGCGGAAATCGAAGTGCTCGGCGAATGCGCCGGTGACCGAAACGCGCCCGCGGCGAATGTAGAAGCGGTCATTGACGCCGACGAAGCGCGCGTCTCCGGCATCACCCGCTTCGTACTGAGCCTGCACGAAGCCGCCGAGCGTCAGCCTGGCCACTTTGCCTGCGGCCAGCACCTGCGCAGGGGCGTCGTTGTTCGCGGGCGCAACCGAGACCACCGGTGCCGCAGTCTCCGGAGCGATTGCTGGCGCGGGTGTGCCGGCCCCGGTACCTGCGGCGATCAGGGCTCGCAGCTGGGCGTTCTCCTCCTTGAGCTGGGCGTAACCGGCTTCGAGCGCCTGCAGGCGCTCCTCGATCGTCGGCGTCGCGGCCTGCGCAGCGGAGAGGAAAATGGGCGCCACGAGCAGCGCGGCGCACAGCGTGACCAGGCGGGGGCGTGAGGGCATGGGCTCGTCCTGCGGTGAGAAACCGCGGACATTATGCCGTGTCCCGCGTTATCCGAAGATTATGCGGCGTCGCCCGTCCGCGCTGCGCGCCGGCGATCGCTTTCCTTCAGCACACGCTTGCGCAGGCGGATCGATTGCGGTGTGACCTCGACCAGTTCGTCGTCGTCGATGAATTCGACCGCCGCCTCGAGCGTCAGCTCGATCGGCGGGGTCAGCAGGATCGCGTCGTCCTTGCCGGCGGCGCGGATATTGGTCAGCTGCTTGGTCTTGGCCGGATTGACGACGAGGTCGTTCTCGCGGCTGTGGATGCCGATGATCATGCCCTCGTAGATCTTCTCGCCGGGCGTCACGAACATGCGGCCGCGCTCCTGCAGCTTCCACAGCGCATAGGCCACCGCGGTGCCGGCCTCCGCCGAGATCAGCACGCCGTTGCGGCGCGCCGGCACATCGTCCTTCATCGGGGCGAATTCATCGAACACATGGCTCATCAGGCCGGTGCCGCGGGTGAGGCGCAGGAACTCGCCCTGGAAGCCGATCAGGCCGCGCGCCGGAATGCGATAGTCGAGGCGCACGCGGCCGCGGCCGTCAGATGCCATGTCCTGCAACTCGCCGCGGCGCTGCCCGAGGGCCTCCATGACGCCGCCCTGGTGCGCCTCATCGACGTCGACGGTGAGGATTTCGTACGGCTCGAGGCGCTCGCCGCCGACTTCGCGCACGACGACGCGCGGCCTCGACACGGCGAGCTCGTAGCCTTCGCGCCGCATGTTCTCGATCAGGATGGTCAGGTGCAGTTCACCGCGGCCCGCCACCAGGAACACGTCGGTATCCTCGGTATCCGAGACCCGCAGCGCGACGTTGGTCAGGAGCTCCCTGGTGAGCCGGTCGCGGATCTGGCGGCTGGTGACGAACTTGCCTTCGGTACCGGCAAGGGGCGAGTTGTTGACGCGGAAGTTCATCGTCAGCGTCGGTTCGTCGACGCGCAGGGCCGGCAGCGCCTCGGGCCGCTCGACATCCGCCAGCGTGACGCCGATGCCGATGTCGTCGATACCGTTGATGAGCACGATTTCGCCGGCCGCCGCGGCTTCGAGCGGTACGCGCTCGAGGCCGCGAAAGCCGAAGATCTGGTTGACGCGCGAGCGCACAGGTGCCTTGTCGCCGTCGAGGAGCAGCACGTCGTCGCCGGCGTGCAGGGTGCCGCGCCGCACCCTGCCGATGCCGATGCGCCCGACGAAGCTCGAGTAGTCGAGGGCCGAGATCTGCAGTTGCAGCGGGCCTGACGGATCGCCCGCCGGCGCCGGCACATGCGCGAGGATCGTGTCGAAAAGCGGCCGCATGTCCGTACCCTGCGCGCCGGCCTCGAGCGTCGCCCAGCCGTTGAGGCCGGAGGCGTAGACGATGGGAAAGTCGAGCTGCTCGTCGGTCGCGCCCAGCTTGTCGAACAGGTCGAAGGTCTGGTTGACGACCCAATCGGCGCGCGCGGCCGGCCGGTCGATCTTGTTGACGACGACGATCGGCTTCAGGCCGAGAGCGAGCGCCTTGCGGGTCACGAAGCGGGTCTGCGGCATCGGGCCCTCGACCGCGTCGACGAGCAGCAGCACGCCGTCGACCATCGACAGCACGCGCTCGACTTCACCGCCGAAGTCGGCGTGGCCCGGCGTGTCGACGATGTTGATGTGGGTGCCGGCGTAATCGACCGCGGTGTTCTTGGCGAGAATCGTGATGCCACGCTCACGCTCGATGTCGTTCGAGTCCATCACGCGCTCGGCGATGTGCTGGTGCGCGGCGAAGGTGCCGGCCTGGTGCAGCAGCTTGTCGACCAGCGTGGTCTTGCCGTGATCGACGTGGGCGATGATTGCGATGTTGCGAAGCGGGCGCATGCGAGGGTCCGGGTGCCCTGGGTGGGCGGAAAAAAAAGGTCGCGGAGTCTACCATACCGGCGCCGGCCGGCCGGGAACTCAGTGCCAGAGGTCGAAGAAGCGTCCCGGGGCGTCGTATTCGGCACTGCTGGCGCGCCCGGGTTCCTGCCAGCTGCGGCTGTCGAAGGTGAGCGTGCAGCACGCACCCGTGGCGAAACTCGCGAGGCCGGCGTCGGGCGCGAGTTGCACGGCAAGGTCGCTGAGCCCGGGGTTGTGCCCCACCACCAGCAGGTGCGCGACGCGTGGCCCCATCCCGGCGATCTCTTCGAGCAGCACCTCCGGGGCCGCCAGGTAGAGGGTGTCGAGGAGCTTGACGAGCCGCGGCGAGACGCCCAACTCCTTCGCGAACACCTCGCTCGTCTGCACGGTACGCAGTGCAGCACTCGTCAGGATCAGGTCGGGGGAGGGAAGTTCCCTGACGCGCAGGCGCCGCGCCATGTCCGTGACTTCGGCGAGCCCGCGACGTGTCAGGGGTCGGTCGAAGTCCGCCAGTTTCGATGCCTTCCACTCCGCCTGGCCATGCCGGACGAGGGTCAGCAGTTTCATCCCGGCAGCTCGATGCTTGCAGTCATGGCGCGGCTCCTGTCAGAACATGCCGGTCTGCAGGCGCGCGGCCTCCGACATCATGGTCTGGTTCCAGGGCGGGTCGAAGACCAGCTCGACATTCGCCCTGCGGATCGTCGGGATGATCTCCACCTTGTCCTTCACGTCCTGCACCAGCACCTCGCCCATGCCGCAACCCGGGGCAGTCAATGTCATCGAGACGTTGACGTCATGCGTGCCGTCGCCGTTCGGCTGCACGTCACAACTGTAGATCAGGCCGAGGTCGACGATATTGATCGGGATCTCCGGGTCGTAGCAGGTCGCCATCTGCTCGCGGATCACTTTCCTCAGGTCATCGAGCGTCGCGTCGGGTGGCAGCTCCGGGGGCTTCACGACCTCGTGCCCGATCGCATCGGCTTCCCCGCCGGGCAGGCGGAACAGGTTGCCGTCGATATACAGGGTGAAACTGCCGCCGAGCGCCTGCGTGATGTAACCCGCCTGGCCGGGTTTGAGTTTCACCTCGATGCCGGCCGGTACCATGATCGCATTGACCGCGCGCTGCACGACGAACGGCTCATTCTGGTGCGTGCGCATCGATTACTCCGTCGTGACCGGTGTGCGCTCGTGCGCGAGGGCCGCATTGAGCGTGTGCCAGCACAGGCTCGCGCACTTCACGCGCGCCGGGAACTCGCGCACGCCGGACAGGGCTGCGAGCTTGCCGAGCGGGACCGCGGCGGCGCGATCGGCATCTTCGCCGGTGAGCGCCGCATGCACGGCATCGAACAGTCGTGCGACTTCGCCGCGGTCCTTGCCGGCGACCGCCTCGGTCATCAGCGACGCGGAGGCCACCGAGATCGCACAGCCCTTGCCGTCGAAACGTACGTCGCGGATCCGCTCGCCATCGAGATTCACGTAGACGGTCAGGCGATCGCCGCACAGCGGGTTGTAGCCGTCGGCGCTCGCGTCGGCGGGCACGAGCCGGCCGAAGTTGCGGGGCTGGCGGTTATGATCGAGGATCACGTCGCGGTACAGCTCCTTCAGGTCCATCAGGCGAATACCTCGCGCGCGGCGTGCAGCGCCGCGATCAGCCGGTCGACGTCGGCGTCGTCGTTGTAGCAGGCGAATGAGGCGCGCGCGGTGGCCGCGACCTCGAAGAAATCCATGACCGGCATTGCGCAGTGGTGGCCGGTGCGAATCGCGACCCCCTCATGGTCGAGAATCGTTCCGAGGTCGTGCGGATGTACGCCTTCCACGGTGAACGAGAGCACGGCGACCTTGTCGCGCGCGGTGCCGATGATCCGCAGGCCGGGAATCCCCTGCACCGCCGCCGTGGCCCTGGCGAGCAGCCGCTGCTCATGCGCATGCACGGCATCCGGGCCGAGACCCTCCAGATAGTCGATCGCGGCCGCCAGGCCGACCGCGCCGGACATGTTCGGTGTGCCCGCCTCGAACTTCCACGGCAGCTCGTTCCAGGTGCTGCCCGCGAAAGTCACCGTCAGGATCATGTCCCCACCGCCCTGCCACGGCGGCATCTCGCGCAGCAGGGCCTCGCGGCCGTACAGCACGCCGATGCCGGTAGGGCCGTAGAGCTTGTGGCCGGAAAATGCGTAGAAGTCGCAGTCGAGCGCCTGCATGTCGGCGCCGCCGTGCGCGACGGCCTGCGCGCCGTCGATCAGCACCGGTATGCCGCGCGCATGCGCCGCCGCGACGATGTCCTTCACCGGCAGCACGGTCCCCAGCGCGTTCGAGACGTGCGCCACCGCGACCA
>Ga0116144_10001640_pt1 | contig 26097 bp, 15 predicted proteins | sample AD_UKC035_MetaG_FD_89746 | JGI IMG/M metagenome (GOLD analysis project Ga0116144, IMG submission 89746) | Active sludge microbial communities of municipal wastewater-treating anaerobic digesters from USA - AD_UKC035_MetaG | ecosystem: Engineered > Bioreactor > Anaerobic > Digestate | place: USA...
CATCACCGTATCCAGGGTTGAATAGGCCAGTAAATCGGCGACCTGCCGCACGCCCCAGGTGGTGGGATCGATGGTCTGCACGCCCAGGCGCTGGTAAATCTCGGCCTTGCGGGGATCATACACGCGGGCAATGACGCGCGGCACGCGGAAAATCTGGCTGGCGATGCGCGCCGCCACCACGTTGACTTCGTCGCTGGATGAAACGGCAGCTACGGCGTCGCACCGCTGAATACCGGCGTCCTTCAGGATGTCCTCGTCAAACTCAATGCCGGTCAGCGTCCGGCCCTTGAAATGCGCCCCCAACCGCTCAAAGTCGGATTTGTTGCGGGCGATCACGGTGACGGTGTGACCTTGCAAACCGAGTTTGCGCGCCAGGGTAGACCCCATCCGTCCACAGCCAATCACGATGACTTTCATCTCTGTACCTCCCTTAAAAATACAAGACTGTTTCACGCAAAGGCGCAAAGACGCAAAGTAAAAAAAACTTAGCGGGCTTTGCGCCTTTGCGTGAAATTTTCATCTAACCACTGGTGAACCGCCGGTTCATGATGAATTCCTCTGAAAATAACCACAGAGGGCATAGAGAACACAGAGAAAAAAGAAAATCTCTGCGACCTCTGCGTCTCTGCGGTGAAAATTTTCTTATTGGGGCCGGCCCACGGCAGGATGTCGCCGTTCGCGGCGCCGCGCCAGCAGTTTGCGCGCTTCGTCCACGAGCAACAACGACGGCGTCCAGGCAAGCAGGAAGAGCCATTGCCAAAGCGGGAAACCGGCCGTGTCAAAGATTTTTTGCAGGAACGGCACGTAAGTTAGCAGGAACACCAGGACCAACTCCGAAGCAATGCCGATCCAGAGCAAGCGGTTACCGGACAGAGGCGTGCGGAAGAACGAGGCCCGCTCCGTGCGCTGCGCGAACAGGTTGCCGATCTGCGTCGTCACCACCGCCCCCAACGCCATCGCCGTCGCCGCGCCATACACCGGCCCGGCGTCCGGCAAATCCAGCCATTGTCCCCCATAACCGTTCACCCAGTAATGGAAAAAGAACGCCGCCATCGTCGCCAGGCTTTGCACCGGCCCCAACACGAAATACGCCCGTTTCAACAATGCGGGGCTGATGACGTGCTCCTTGAGGTTGCGGGGCGGCAGGTCCATCAACCCTGGCTCCGGCGGCTCCGCGCCCAACGCCAGCGCCGGGAGCATGTCCGTGCCCAGGTCAACGGAAAGAATCTGCATCACCGTCAGGCCCAAGGGAATGCGCCCGCGGCTCATCACGAAGAAAATGAACGGCACCGCCTCCGGCGTGTTGCTGGTGAAGATGTACGACAGGAATTTCTTAATGTTGGCGTAAACGCCGCGCCCCTCTTCCACCGCGTTGACGATGGAAGCGAAGTTGTCGTCGGTCAACACCATATCGGCGGCCTCCTTGGCGACGTCCGTGCCGGCCAGCCCCATCGCCACGCCGATGTCGGCCTTCTTCAACGCCGGAGCGTCGTTGACGCCGTCGCCGGTGACGGCCACGATGTTGCCCAACGCTTGCAACGTCGCCACCACCCGCAGCTTGTGCTCCGGGGCCACGCGGGCGAAGATGACATCTCCCTTGAAAGCGTCACGGAGCGCCGCATCGTCCATACCATCCAATTCCGTCCCACTGATGATGCGCGGACGCTCTTCGTGGATGATGCCGATGCGCCGCGCAATGGATTCGGCAGTGAGGCCGTAATCACCCGTGATCATCACGATGCGGATGCCGGCGTGATGGCATTTTGCAACGGCTTCGGCCACCTCCGCGCGCGGCGGGTCCATCATCGCGATCAACCCCAGAAAAACCAAGTCGGTTTCCACGGCTTCGGCAGAATACGTCGCAAAGTCGCCGGGCAGCGGGCGGGCGGCAACGGCCAGCACGCGCAGGCCGCGCCGGGCGTAGTCGTCGTTAACGGCCATAATTTCGGCCCGCAGCGCCTCATCCAAAGGCTGCGTTTGATCCCCCATCCGCACCGTGGGACACAGCGCCAGCACCTCTTTGGGCGCACCCTTCACATACGCGACCCGCTCCCGCCCGACCTGGTGCAGCGTGCTCATCCGCTTGCGGCGCGATTCAAACGGCAGTTCGCGCACGCGCGGACAGCGCAAAGTCTCTTCCTCTTCCTTGATCCCCACCTTGCGCGCCGCCACCAGCAGCGCCGCCTCGGTAGGGTCGCCCAAAATCGTCCAGCGATCCGATTCGTCGTTGGGCGGCAAAAGCCGCGCGTTGTTGCACAATAGTGCGCCGGTCAGCAATTCGCGGATGTCCCGCGCGACGGACGTCGGTTGGCCGTCTTCCAACAGTTTCCCTTCCGGCGCGTACCCTGTCCCCGTGACCGATAACCGCCGCCGTCCTAGCCAGATATCCGAAACGGTCATCTCGTTTTGCGTCAGCGTGCCGGTCTTATCGGTGCAGATGACCGACGTGCAGCCCAGCGTCTCGACGGCGGAGAGTCGCTTGACCAGCGCGTGACGCTTCGACATCCGCTGCACGCCCATCGCCAGGGACAATGTGACCAGCGGCAACATTCCTTCGGGGACGAACGCCACGATCATCCCCATGGCAAAGATGAAGCCCTCGGCCAGGTCTATGCCGGTAAAGACCAGCGCCAGAATGAAGAACAGGATGCCTGTTCCCACCGCAATCGCCGAGACGACCTTGGTGGCATAGGCCATTTCCTTCTGAAGCGGGCTGAGTTCTTCTTCAACCGACTGGGTCAGATGCGCGATTTTACCAAATTCGGTGCGCATCCCGGTGGCGAAAACGAGCGCCTTGCCCGTACCCGCCACGACGCTGGTGCCGGCAAAGACCAGGTTGGGCATTTCGGTATGCCCCAGGTCGGCGCGGATCGCCGCCTCGCTGGTCTTGCGCACCGGGTGCGACTCGCCGCTGAGGGTGGATTGATCCACGCTCAACTCGGCGACCTGCACCAGGCGCGCGTCGGCGGAAACGCGATCTCCTTCCGCCAGCAGGATGACATCGCCGGGCACCAACGCTTCGGCCAACAATCGCTGCTCGACGCCATCCCGCAGCACGCGGACGTAGTGCGGGATGAGCTTCTGCAACGCCTCGGTTGCCTGCTCGGCGCGGAATTCTTGCCAGAAGCTAAAAGCGCCGTTGATGAGGTTGACCAGCCAGATCGCAATGGCGAGCTGCGGCATTTGCGCGATCAAGGCCACCACGCCGCCCACCCACAATAACATCGCCATCAAGTGGGTGAAGTTGGACAGCAACTTCACATAAAGCGGTTTGCCCTTCTCTTCTTTAATCGCGTTTGGCCCATAATTTTTCAGCCGGCGTTCCGCTTCAGCCTGGGCTAACCCTTCCGGGCAAGTTTCCAGGCTTTCGTAAACTTGCTGAACCGGCAATGTATGAATGATGGCTCCCTTCCCCTCTGGAACCGGCGTAACCCCCGACATAGTCTTTTCCCCCGCAACTAGCACATAACGAACCGTTCAAATACTGGATTCAGGAAAATATTTGCGCGGGCGAAGTATCGCCCGCGCAAACCGTTTCATCCAGTTGACATGATTTGAGGCGCATCTCGCCCACAAAAGGGCTATTCTATCACGGGAATGGCCGCCGGCAAGTCCCCGCATCAGGGCTATCGCATTTGATCACCTCCGGCAACTGAATACGGCCTAAAGGCCGGGGATAAAAGGGATTTTTGCGGCGGGGCGAAGCCCCGCCGCAAAAATCCCCCCTTAAAAACGCCGCTTCAGCGGCAAAACAGGCCGCTTGACGGGAAGAAGTTTTCGAAATGCAATAGCCCTAGGGCTATCGCATTTGAGGTTCGAGAAGGCGGGCGAGATAGTCGGTATCCCAGGCGGCCTTGAGGCGCTTGCCATGCATACCCAAGCGCGTCTGGGTATCGCGCTGGAGGAGGTTGAGGGCGATGTGGCGGAGTACGGCGAAGTTTTCGGCGCCATGATCTTTGCGCACGCGACACTCATCGGCGCGAAAGGCGACATCCAAGACCCAATGCAGGCGGTTTTCGATGCCCCAATGGGAGCGCGTGGCCTCCAAGGCGTGGCTGGCGGTGCGCGGCCCTTCATCCGCCAGGCTACTGATGTAGTACCGGTCTTCGGTGGTGGTCGTGTCACCGCTCCGGCGTTGGGCGCGCACCCGCACCACCGTGCGCAAGTCCGCCCACTCCGCCGCATCGGCGAGCAGCGCCAGTCCCACCGGGTCGGAGATAGTCCAGCACTCGCGAATCTCCAGTCGGCCATGCCCTTTGTTGACAGTTTGACAATGCGCATGCACGAGAGCTTCATACTGGATGCGGTCCGCCCAGGTAAACAGGCTTTGGACATCCTCCAGCAGGTGGGGTTGGTTCTCTTTGAGCGCCAGCATGTAGTCGCCCCCCTGCTCTACCACTTGTTGGGCAATCGCTTTTTGGGTGCCGATCGCATCAATGCTTACGATACATCCTTCCACATCCAACAGGCGCAACAACGCCGGAATGGCGGTGATCTCATTCGATTTCTCCGCGACCTTGTCTTGGCCCAAGACCAAATGTTGGCGACTGGCCCAGGCACTCACCATGTAGATCGCGTTCTTGCCCAAACAGCGCTCAAACGAACGTCGCAGGCATTGGCCATCAAAGGCAATCACTTCACCGTCCAAGTGCGCGCTCAAGGTCTGGGTCCATTGCCGAAAGCAACGCTCAAAAGCTTCCGGATCCAAATACCGAAACACTCGTCCGAAAGTATCATGCGCCGGAATCCCGTGGGGCAGCGCCAAAAACTGCCGTAACCAACTCTCTTTGGCTTGGCCGAACGCTTCCACTTCCGTCCAATGATTGGCACCCGCAATCGCCGCGCAGATCGCAATGATGACAATGTCCAACAACTCATGTAACTGCGCATTCCCGTCGCGGGGATCCGCCAAAGCAGCAAAGTGTGTCTTGAGATCGGTGGCCGTGCTCACCGGGGCTAGCGTCGTCATCTGGGGCTTCCTCCAGTTTTGGCCCCATTCTACCCGCTTTCCCCATTTCCCAAATGCGATAGCCCTAGTCCCCGCATTAAGCCCGCAGTACCTGCGCGACCACCTCCGAAAGGCGCTCGAGGCTTGGCGGCTTGAGCAGCCAGTCGTTTAGTCCATCGGCGCGCAGCGTTTCCAACTCTTCCTGCAACGGATGGCCGGTTAGGATGACCATTTTCACCGTCTCGCCCTGCGCGCGCAGCGTGTGTAAGAGCGCGCGCCCGCCCATTTCCGGCATGATCATATCGCTCAACACCAGCGCAATCTCGTCCCGATGCTGGGCGAAGAGCGCCAGCGCCTCCTCGCCGTTGTTGGCCGTGAGCACGCGATAGTCAAGCAGTTCCAGACTTTCCCGCAAAGCATTCCGGGTCACGGCGTTGTCCTCCACCAGCAGGATGAGGCGCCCGTGTCCGACTGCCAGGTGCGCCGAATCCTGAGAAACCGCGACCGTCGGAGCCACCAGGGCCGGCAGGTAGAGGACAAAGGTGGTGCCTTGCCCGGCCTGAGTGCTCACGTCAATGTGGCCCTCGTGGGCAGTGACAATCCCATGCACCTGGGCCAATCCCAACCCCGTGCCTTTGCCGGGCGCCTTGGTCGTGTAGAACGGTTCGTAGAGGTGGGTCATAATTTCCGGGGGAATCCCTTCGCCGGTGTCGGAAATGGTAATTTTAATCCAGTCGCCGACAATTTTGGAATCGCCCAACATTTCCGGCAGGGGAGACTCTCTAGGGGTATCCACCCGAACGCGCGCCAGCTCAAAGCGCAATGTGCCACCATCGGGCATGGCATCCCGCGCGTTGACCGCCAGGTTCATGAACACCTGCTGCAAGCGCGTAGGGTCACCGCTCACGGCATATTCTTCCGTTAAATTCCCGTCGATCTCGACGCGGATATTTTCCGGGAGCGTGCGCTTGAGCAATTGGACGTGTTCTTTCAACAGCGGCACGAGATCGAGGTGGGCGCGTTCCAACTCGACCCCCCGGCTAAAATCCAAAATCTGCTGGATCAAGCGTGAGGCATGCCGGGCTTGTTGGTTGACGGTTGCCAGCCGCTCTCGGTCGCGCTCAGACAGGCTTTCCACCCGCGCCGTGAGTTGCGTGTAAAGCATAATGGTTGCCATGATGTTATTGAAATCATGCGCGATGCCGGCCGCCAGTTGCCCAACCGCGGCCAACCGCTCCTGTTGCCGCACCCGGCGGTCTATGTCATGTTGCTGCGTCATATCCCGCACAACGAAGACCCAGCCGCCAGACGTCGGGCCAGTCTCAATAGAGCGCGCTATGGTCTGAAAATAACGCCCTCCCACCATCAATTCGTGCCACAGACCTGCCGGCGGCGAAGTAAAAAGTTCGTCCAGGGAACGCCCGCCTAAATGGGTCAGTAGATCGCCAACGGTTACACCGGCCAGAGCTTGTAAATCGCGCTTGCCCAATGGATTTGCCAAAACAATCTGTCCTTCCATATCCAACAAAAACACCCCTTCGGGTACCGTGCTGATGATCTGCTGTACGCGCTGCGCCTGCTCCTGAATCTGGGCGATCAAATGTTCCCGCTCCATAGTCGCCTGACGCTGCTCGGTGCGTGTGCGCAACGTCACAATCCCATACGCCAGGTCGTCGGCCAGGCTGGCAAACAGGTGGATTTCTTCCGCCGTAAACGCTCCCGGATCAACTGCATGGATGTTCAGCACGCCCAGCACTTGTTGCTCAAACAACAGGGGAAGCGCCACAAACGAGTGACAATCATATTGCAGCATTTCGGACCGCCAGGCCGTAAAACGAAAATCCAGTTGAACATCAGGGATCAATACCGTCTGCCCGGTATTCAAGGCAACATAGGTTGGGTCCGCAGCGCCGTCGGCCACAGTATGCCCCATTTGCCGTCGTTGCAGCCAAGTGGTATCACTGCCGGCCATCGCTACCGGATATACAGAAGGCGCCTCGCCGGGATCGGGGAATCCTACCCACACCAGGCAATAATAGCCGTGTTCGGCAATGATATGGCAGATCTGCTGCAACAGCGTCTCTTCGTCGGCGGCGCGCACCAATGCCTGGTTGCAATCGCCAATCGTGCGGCTAGCCCGGTTGACCCGGCGTAATTCGGCATTGGCCTGCACCAACGCAGTCGTGCGCTCCGCGACCCGGCGCTCTAACTCCACATTGAGTTTCTGCAAAGCGATTTCAGCGCACTGACGTTCCTCAATTTCGCTGGTGAGCGCCAGATTCACTTCTTGTAACGTCGTATTTTGTCTTTCAAGTTGGCGTTGAAGGTTAAAGATGGTGAGATGCGTTTTTGCCCGGATCAGCACTTCTTCTACCTGGAAGGGCTTGGTGATATAGTCCACCCCCCCCACCGCAAATCCCTGTACTTTGTCCTGAATGTCATCCATGGCACTCAAGAAAACGACCGGGATGTGCTGAGTTTCAGCAGCCTCCTTAAGCCGACGGCACACTTCGTACCCGTCTATGTCCGGCAGGCGCACATCCAACAGGATCAAATCTGGCGGTTCCGCAGCAGCGAGGGTCAAGGCGGTCATCCCATCCGCCGCGCCGCGCACCGTGTAATGATTCTCGGTCAACAACTTGGTTAAAGCCCTGAGACTGAGGGCGGCATCATCCACCACGAGAATATTGCCGGCCGATTGGGTTGTATGCACCTCTTCCATAATCATCCCCCTTGCTTCCGCCCCAAACCCGAGCGCAAGCTGAAAAACGTGACCCACTCACTACAACAGTCTTACCCCTGTTTCGCCAAGTGCTCCAACAACACCTTAAACCAATACGTATACCGCTCTGGCTGCGCCGCGATATCCGCCCGCAGAGCGGCCATGTCCATCCAACGCCAATCACTGACTTCGGTGGAATCGGGCTGCGGCGTCAAACCATCACACTGACCAACCAACACGTGGTCATACTCGTTCTCGCTCAGGCCATCCTCAAGTTCCGCGCGATAGTAAAAAGCAAAGGTCTCCTCCAAGGGGCAATCCATCCCTAACTCTTCATGCAAACGCCGGCGGGCCGCGGCAGCAGTCGGTTCTCCGGGCCGGGGATGTCCACAGCACGCATTCGACCACAACCCCCCGGAATGATACTTCGTCGCCGCGCGCTGCTGCAACAACATCTCCCCGGCGCTGTTAAAGATAAGCACAGAAAAAGCCCGGTGCAACAACCCTTTCCGATGCGTTGCCATTTTCTTCTCTGTACCAATTTCACGATCCTCTTTATCAACCAAGATCACCTGTTCTTCCATGTATTCCCCTCATAGCAATAAGAATCCGTCCGAAAACTCGTTTGGGCCTACGATCTGCGCCTAATGAAAATTAAAAGGTTACGCGGTTCCTTTTTTTGACCGCAGAGACCGCTGAGAACGTCGAGAAAAGATAAAAACTCAGCGAACTCGGCGCGGGGTATTTTTTTTCATTGGTGGGTTGCGCCTGCCAACGAAAAAAAAATCCCTCCCAAAGACGACTTAGCCGCCGGTTACGATGGGTATCGTAGTGTTCGTCTCATCTCCAAACCCTGGCCCCGCGAACAACGTAAATTTTGAAGGCCTTAGTAATATTTATTGTACTACGGAGTCGAAACCTTGTCACTTAAAGAAACGCGCCGAAATAGTCAGGCCCTGTTCCGCAATCGCCAACGGAATGACGCCGGTGTATAATCACCGGGTAACTGGAAATCGGTGATCGGAAATGGGTAATGAGAAATGAGTAATGAGTTGCCCGCTACCCATCCCACTCACCCATTTCCCATTTCTGATTTCTCGTTACCCATCCCACATTCTCAGGAGGTTTGCTTATGATCAAAGTTGCGATTATTGGCGCTGGCAGTCTCACGTTCACGCGCCGGTTGGTGATGGACATTCTGGCTGTGCCGGAATTGCGCGACACGGAGTTCCGCTTTATGGACATCAGCGCGGAGTATCTGGAGATGGTGGGAAACGTCTGCCGCAAAATGATTGCGGACAACGGCCTGCCCGCGACGATTATTTCCACGATGCGTCAGCGCGAGGCTATCACGGATGCGGATTACGTCCTGAGCCTGGTGCGCGTCGGCGGGCTGGAAGCGTTCCAGAAAGACATCGAGATTCCGCTCAAGTACGGCGTGGATCAGTGCGTGGGCGATACGTTGGGGCCGGGCGGCATCTTCTACGCGCTGCGCACCATCCCCGTGCTGCTGGACATCGCCAAAGATATGCGCGAAGTCGCCAAGCCGGGCGCGCTCTTCATCAACTACTCCAACCCCATGGCGATGAACACCTGGGCCGTGCGGCGCGCAGGCGGCGTCCCCATCGTCGGGCTGTGCCACGGCGTCCAGGGCGGACATCACCAAATTGCGCAGGCGTTGGGGCTACCCCAAGAGGAGGTGGACTTCGTCTGCGCGGGCATCAACCACCAAACGTGGTACGTCCAGGTGACGCACAAGGGCAAAGACATGACGCCGTATCTGCTGGCCGCCTTCGAGAAGCACCCGCACTTCTCCCAGACCGAGAAAGTCCGCATTGACGTGCTGCGCCGCTTCGGTTACTACTCCACCGAATCTAATGGGCACCTTAGCGAGTACGTCCCCTGGTATCGCAAACGACCTGCCGAAATCAAAAATTGGATTTCACTGGATAGCTGGATCAATGGAGAGACCGGCGGCTACTTGCGCGTCTGCACCGAGAGCCGCAACGAGTACAAAGAGCTGTACCCGAAGTACATGAGCGGCGAACTGGACATGATCAAACTGGGCGACCGCAGCAGCGAGCACGGTTCGTACATCATCGAGTCGCTGGAGACGGGACGGACGTATCGCGGACACTTCAATGTGGCGAACACGGGACTCATCACCAACCTGCCGGACGGCTGCACGGTGGAGCTGCCGTGCTACGTGGACGCCAACGGCATCACGCCGGGTTGGGTGGGCGCGCTGCCACTGGCCTGCGCCGCGACATGCCGCGTGAGTGTTAACGTGCAGGAAATGGCAGTCGAGGCGGCGCTCACCGGAAACCGCGAACTGGTCAAGTTGGCCGTGCTGCACGACCCGCTCACCGGCGCGGTCTGCACTCCCCCCGAAGTCTGGGCGCTGTGCGACGAGATGTTCGACGCGCTCGCGCCCTGGATGCCGCAGTTCAACGGCGAAGCCCGGACGTGGGCGGACATCCCGCAACCCAACGGCGGCGCCCTGCGCTTCCCCAAACGGGCATAGAATTCTCAACGGATGGAACGGATTTGAACGGATTTTTTTCCGTTTCATCCGTTCCATCCGTTGACATCATCCACACAATTCGCTGAACGTCGCCCCCAGCGTTTCCCCGGCCAACTGATCCAGCCGTTCCAACACCTCGAAGCGGGCGACTTCCAGGTCGTCGGTGTCCTTGCCGTAACGCCGGACTTTGGCGATGTTTTCCGTCAGGCGATGTTGATACACCAACGCCTCGCTGTAACGCGGGTGGTCGCGCGTCAACCGTTCTAACAACACGCGCAATCCCGTCTCATAAGCCGCGTAGGCGTCCGGCCTGAGCGCCTCGAAGGCTTTGGTCTTGAGCTTCGCCTTGCTGCGCCGGGAGGGCTTCAGGGTCAAGGTATAACGCGGCGCCGGATTGTTGCGGTCGCCCCAGCGCGCGTCTGCGTACCAGAGACTGTCGCTGCGCTCTTTCTTGCGGGTTTCCACCGTGATCTTGCCGCTGTCGAGGTCGCAGATCAGCAAGTTGTATCCCATCAAGCTGCCCGCCGCGTGCGTCGGCGTCCCCAAGACCCCCGCGCCGATGTTGTGGAAGTCACGTCGAGAGTCGTACTGATACAGCCCGCTGGGGTCGTGGACGTGGCCGTGCAGGCACAGTTGGAAGCCATGCGCCGCCAACAACTGAATCTGCTCGCCGTTGACGACGCCCTCGTGCGCCAACGAGTGATGCCACACGGCCACCTTGAGCCACGTCTCGTCGCTATCCGTACGCACCTGTGCCAGCGCGTTTTGAAGCGCCTCGCCGTGCAGGCTGACACGGTTGGTATAGTGATGGTCAATCTCCCAGGCCGAGTTGAGCGTGAGAAATACCAACTGCTCTTCCGGGAAGAAATGTAACATCCCCTGGGCGGCATAATCCATCGGATAAGCCAGCCCGCCGGACACTTTTCGGTAAAAATATTGATTGAAATGGGTGAACCGCTGGGAATACAAAGCCTCGTCGCACAACAAGACGCCCGCGTCCCCCGCCGGGATGTACTGTCCCTCCACCAGGGGCGATGGCAAACGGCGCTGCGGCACAAAGGGATAGGCCGCCTCGGCCAGGTCCCAATTCACATCATGATTGCCCGGCGCAACAATGACCCGCCGTCCATCCAGTCCAAAGTGCTTGACCAACCCATCCAATAGCTCAAAGGCCGCCTGATACTCCTCCGGCGTCGCGTGCGCGGCCACATCGCCAGCAATGACGATGTAATCCAGCCGCTTGACGTCCAATTCCTGGATCAAGTCAGCCTCCAACTGCGCGCGATACTGCCGCGCTTCCTGTGCATTGGCAATGTGCCAATCCGCCAGGTGCAAAATCCGGAGCGCCGTATCGGGTTCTTTGGCCGTGTAATGCAAATGATCACTCTGAAACTCTTGGACTTCCTGATGGGTGCGCTGCTCCACCGTGGCGAGCAATTGTTGTTGCTTCTCCCCGTAGGCCCGGTCGCTGCGGTAGCGTTCCTCGATGCTGCGGGGAATCAGAATGGCTGTGTCGCAATACTGGCAGGGGATCGAAAGTTTGCCGGCGGCCACCCGCGCGGCAATCGCTTCACGATTCCGCACCTCGTTCTGGCACTGGGGGCAGTACAGGCGGATACGTTCCCGGATGTCCAGCCCCTTTGTGTTCAGGTGGTCGGTGATAAAGCGGATAAACGTCACCCGGTCAAAGTCGCTCACGCCGGGGTAGAAATAAATCTCAATTTCACCGATCCCTTCGGCGGTCTGCTGCATCGCAAAGCCGAGGCGCTGCCCGGCGCGGGAAAACTCCACGGCATACTTCCACTGATCTTCGCGCTCAAAGTAATCGGTATAACTGAGCCGCACCACCAATGAAGCATAAATCGCCTCCACGCTGCCGGAGAACTCATAAGTCACTTCGGTGGGCGGATGTTGAGGAGTGGGTTGAGGACGGGAAAGGTTGATCTGGCTGGGGAATACCAGCAGCCCCATTTCGCGAAAACACAAATCACGCTGAATAAGCAACTCGACAGTGGCCTCCAACACCACCTTTTCTTCGGCAGCAGGGAGGCGCACGAAGCCGCTCATGGGAATATTGGCGATAAGCACATCACGTTCGGGCACAGCTCCAATGCCGCGCACGTGTTTGCGCGCGGCCTGGATGATCGTCGCCGCATATTGGTTGATCAATTCCGGGCGCAACAGCAATTGAGACTCCTGACGAGCCGTGAGCAGCCCATAAATCAATCCCTGGGACTGAAGCAGATTGATGACAGTCGCCATTTCCGCCGGCGTAGCCGCGCATTGGGTCAACACTTCGCGGGTCACAGCTTCCTCAGAGAGCAACGTATCCCCGGCCGATTTACGGGCCAACAAAAACTCACGAATTAACTGAAACAACCGGGGCGTGGTGGTGCGGGGCAGTTTTTTCCAGGGAATACACTGCAATACACGCCGCATCAAATCGGAAATCCCGTCGCCCGTTTTAGCCGAGGTGCTAAAATACCCGTCCAACTCATATTGATGAATGAATTGATTAAGGTCTTTGTGGTCCACGGTCATCGGGCTGACATCGTTCCGCGCCGACACCAGGAATTTAAGAACATAGGGCGGCGCTTGCTTCTTGAGCACCTTGATCCAATATGGCACACCGCGAAACGGGTCCGTCGGATCAGAACAATCAAACAGCAACAAGGCCAGATCCGTATCATCCAGGAACAATTGGTGGATCAGGTGATACTCACTTTGCCCGGCCAAATCCCACACCGTCAACTCGGCGCGGACGTTGGGCAAATTGAAGCGCGATCCTAATACCTGTGGCGGCAGGGGGATATGCCAGAACTGCGCGCCGTGCGTAGATTCGGTGGGGCGGAACTGACTTTCGGCAATGCGGATTCCCAGGCCGGACTTGCCCACACTGCTTTCACCCAACAGGACGATTTTAGCATTCACATAATGGGTTGCGGCAACCGGAGAGGCCATTTGCGCAGGATTAACCGCCCACAAGGCCACGACTGTATCCCCCTCGTCCAACATGGCTAAGGTTGAGGTCTGGGGGTGAAAAGCTAACCCCGGCCAGTAGTCGCGGCCCGGCGCCGTTTGCTTCAACTCAGCCAGAGTCTCGCGCGTGAGAAAATGCCACAGGCGCACCACACCATCCGTAGCACATGAAGCCAGTAAGGTCCCATCGGCGGAAAAAGCGAGCGCCGTCACCGCCCCGGTATGCCCTTCAAGCACCCCAATTTTGCGCCCGGTCTGGGGGTCCCACAGATGAAGGGTTTTGTCCTGTCCCCCGGAAACCAACATCTCACCATCAGGCGCCCAGGCGACACAACGCACGGGGCCAGTGTGCCCCTCCAACTTGCGCGAGCGCGTGCTATCCGCAATATCCCAGAGACGTACCCGGCCATCGTTGGCAACGGAGGCCAACTGCCGCCCCTCCGGCGCCCAGGCAAGGCTGGCAACCACCGCACTGTGACCACTTAAAGTCTGAACACGCACGCCGGCGTGGGGGTCCCACAACTCAATCCCATACTCACTGCCGCCGGCCACCGCCAACAGTTGACCGTCCGGCGCCCAGGCAACACAGAGCAAATAGGTCATCGCGGACATAAAAAGGCCAGCCGCACTGCCATCCGCCACATTCCAAAGGCAGATCCGACGATCTTCAGCGACAGACGCCAACCGCGTCCCATCCGGCGACCAAGAAACACAGAAGGCCGCGCCAGCATGTCCGCGCAACACATAGCGGAGCCGCCCCGTCTGCGCCTCCCATACGTGAATATCTCCAAAAATAGTCGGCCCCGCCACTTGCGCCCCATCCGGCGACCAAGCCATGCGGTATATTCGCCCACGTTGACTGAGCAAAGAACCGTGGCGCGTCAAGCCTGGCGGCGGAGAAATCTCTGGGATTGCTGATACCATCATAGGCGCCTCACTAAAACCCGGGTTAGAATATCTCTAGTATACTAAATTTTTATGCAAGTCAAAGAGATATAACACTCTAACCTTTTCTAGTTAGGCTTATTCCCGGAGAAAACAGTGTACGCGAAGCCAGGGAGTGCGTGGTGGTTGCCCTGAAAAAGTTCCCTTGCGATAAGCACCTTTCGGGTTATAATGAAACCTACAATTGCAACGGAGAAAAACAATGTCGGGATTTTGTGGAAAAGGTATCTGGCTCGCACATTCGTATGATTTACAATTGGCAGCGGAAATGGCAAAAGCCATTGGGGCCGCGCATCTATTGATAAAAGTGGGCCATGGCCCCCACTATTTCCCAGAAACCACCCGCACCATGCTCAAGCGAGTGCGCACCTTGGGGTTGCATCCCTTGGCCTGGATACAGATTACCAATCGCGTTCCCCAGGATGCCTTCAAAGCGATCCTGGAAGCCCTAGCGCAGGGGTACGAAACGGTCGTACTCTCGCTCAACAACACCCCCCTTGCGGCAGAATCTATGCAACGCCTGGTAGAATTGCTGGATAATGCCGAAGCGCCGCGTCAGCGGCTTTGCCTTTCTACGCCGCCGTTTATACAACTGCCCACCCCCGACGCCGCTGCCGTCATCGCGCTCTTTTGCCAGGGGGGCTGGATGCCGCAATGTTCTGCCATGTGGGGCGAAAACCCTGACCAAGTGATTGACCGAGACGTCTACCAAACCCTAAGTGATTTGAGTCTGATGTGGGGAAAGACGCCGGAAGTCTACCCGGTGCTATCTCCAGTGAACAAGGACAGTGAAAGCGTGTTGTTGCCGGAAACCTTCATTCCCTGGGTCGAGAGTATCACCCGGCACGGCATAGATTTTTTCAGCATCTACCATGCAGCCAACACAGAAAAAACTCTGTGGTCCATGCTAGAGGCGGTGAATGTTGCCTGTCTGGAAACCGACGAACACACATCGGTGGCAGAGCCAGGCGTCGTAGAAAGCGTCGCTCTAGTGCAACCCATTTACATCACCGTGTCGGCCAGCGATACCGTGTGGGGTATCATCAGCCGACATGGACTAACCAAGCAACAATTCTGGACCTGGAACGCGCATTTATGGGAGAGTCGGGGCCTCCCCCGCGACCCAGATTACCTGCAAGAAGGCTGGCGCATCCGAATCAAATGACGGTTCACCGAGCCATTGTCATAAAAAAGGAACGTGGTATAATCTTTATTTGCCGCCACCTGTTGGCGGCAAATTTTTGGGGAGATGATAGTATGAACCTGGTAGAATCATTAGAACGCCAGATGGCAAAACCAAATTCCGAAATCCCGGACCTGCGGCCTGGGGACACTGTACGCGTTTACGTGCGTATCGTCGAAGGCACGCGGGAGCGCGTGCAGCCATTCCAGGGCATCATCGTGCGCCTGCGCGAAGGCGGGGTAAAGCAGAACTTTACCGTGCGGCGCATTGCCTCGCATGGTATTGGAGTAGAACGCACCTTCCTGGTTCACTCGCCGCGCATAGAAAAGATTGAGATCTTGCGCCGGGCCAAAGTGCGTCGAGCGCGGCTCTACTATCTCCGTAGTCGCACCGGCAAGGCCGCCCGCCTGAAGGAACAGTACAAGCAACCCGCCGCGGCTACCGCATAAAGCGCTGACAGCTTTCCATATCGCAATGAAGCCCTTGATCGGCATTACCGGGCGGAGGGATACTTCCGCCCGCTTATTGCGTCATGGGATGCACGCCGTGGGGGAAACCTATACCCGCGCTATCCACCAAATGGGCGGCGTTCCAATCATCCTCCCCCCTCTAACCACCCCGGAAGACTGGCCGACTCTGTTGGAACGGCTGGATGGCCTGCTGTTATCCGGCGGGGAAGATATTGCCCCGGAACATTACCGACAGGCAGATGAACCCTGGTTGGGAAGTGTTGATCCAGAACGCGACGCTTCGGAATTGGGCCTGGTGCAGCAATGGTTGACGACCGAGCGTCCGCTGCTGGCAATTTGTCGAGGGCACCAAATACTCAATGTAGCCCGGCAGGGCACTTTGTATCAGGATATTGCCACCTACCTCCCCCATGCGCTGGACCACGCCTATACCCCGGCGCGGATGATGGAGCAGGCCGTCCACTCAGTAACCCTTACATCCAAAAGTCGGCTGGCCGAGATTCTGGGAGGTGTAAACTTTGAGGTAAACAGCGCGCATCACCAAGCGGTGCAACAGCCGGGAATCGGCCTAGTAGTCACAGCATACGCGCCCGACGGGATCATTGAAGCGCTGGAACTGTCCGAACACCCTTTCTGCGTAGGTGTGCAGTGGCATCCAGAGGCGATGCTCAAGGTATCCGAGACTATGTCGCCGCTCTTTGCCGCGTTTGTCAGCGCCGCCGCCCGATAACGCCACACAAGAAAAAACGGCGGGGCTTGCTTCCCGCCGTTTTTCATTGGGGTGATTGCTCGCCTATTCCGCCTGAGGCGACGCCGCTTGCAACACAATGGGCCGGCCCTGTTTAAAAGACTCCAACTGTGATTCCAATTCCAGTCGGCGCGCCTCGGCTGCCGACTTACCTTCTTCCACCAGGTGCTGGACGCCATCTTGAATCCGGCGCTTCAGTTCTGGCCCGGATTGAGGAGCGAGCAGTAGTGCGGCCACCCCACCGGCGAGAATCCCTAACAACAACCCCGCAAGAAACGCAAAGATTTTACGCATCACCCACCTCCTTACTACCTACATGAAATTACCTTGATTTTTAGACTGATAACAACAATTACCACTTACTCACATTATATGTCAGGATGCCCAAGATGCAAAAAATCACGGGGTTGGGGTTGGGGATATAAGGGTAAGAGTCGTCGTAGTGGGGAGGGATGGCCTCTCAAGGATGGTTAACACCCGTGCGATCCACCCCCCGCCCTCATCCGGCGTGCATGGCTCAGTTTGCACCGTCACAAGGGGCGCGCCGGTGGGTGTATCAACGTAAACCTTATAGATACGTCCCGGCTCAACGATGAAATCCGCGTACCCCAGACCAAACTCCGGGCGAAAGCCGGTCACTGCGCGGTCGGCGCCATCTTCCCATAGCAACCAGACGGTACGGCCTGGCTGCGGAACCTGGACTACCTGCGAACGACCCCGTACCTCGGTAGTGTGCGAGAGCACCAGGGATACCGCGATCTGCGGGGCGGAGGCGCAGCGCAGGGTCTGCGAGATGATCTGGTATGGCGACGGAAGGGCCGGCGTTGGGGTAGGCAAAACGGTGGGAGATGGCAGGGGTGTCGCCGTCGGCGCGGGAGGCACAGTAGTGGGGGACAACACGGTCGGCGGGGTGACAAACGAGGTGGTTGGCGCTGGAGCCGGCGGCTGCTCCAGATAAATCGTCACCGCAGGCGAGACCACGCCGTAGGAATCGGCCAGATCGGCCAAACGCTGCAACAACAATAACGGGCGACCCTGCGCAATAGCAGCGTCAAGGGTCTGCGCCACTACCTGTTGAATTTCGACTTCATCAAGATCGGCCAGGCGCAACTGCGCCCTGGGCCAGTTGCCGTCAAAACCGTAGGCCAATGCCGTCATTTTAATCCATTCCCTGCGGTGCGCCTCGGCCATCATAGGGGGATAAGTGTCATAATAGATTGGCGGCGAGATGACCCACGTATAGATCAGGCCGCCCATCAGGCCAAGGATCAGTCCTACACTCAACCACACCAACGATTTCACGGTATAACTCCCTGTAAGTAGCGGCTCATCACTGGGGTTTCCGCATCCAAATCACGAGCTAACCGGATCAGCGGCACTACCATCCACTCGACTTTGCCCTGAGCGATCCAACGCTCAGCCTGTTCCACCAGGGGGCGCGTAGGAGAAAGCGCATCAAGGGCAGCCAGACGCGTGCGCGCCGCCTCACGGTCGGTTTCCACCTGATATGTCAGCGAAACCAAACGCACATATTCTTCCTTGTAATCGTCGCGCAATACATCGGGTGTGGTATCGTAAGGACCAACCGGCAGCGCTACCCAACCAATCAACAACGCTAACCCAAGGCCGATCCCTAATCCAACAAGCAGTGCAACAATTTGTTTCATAGCACAACCGGCTCCTTCCACACAAATACTCTAGCAAAGGCTCGGAACCACAAGCGCACAAAATGAGTCTCAGTCCCGATCTCAACGCGCAAGTCCTAGCTGTTGACAACCGGCTAAGAATTTCCTATAATAAAAGTATCAAGTCCTCTCAGAGGCGGTTAACACGCAGAACACTCCGGTGGCTTCTGCAAGGCAGGTGGAGTAACCACCCATAACCCAAACTCTGAGAGGCTTTTCTTTGCCCCTCAACATTCCCCTGATATTCTGGGTCAGCAGATTGAGCAGATTTGAGGATACCTCAAAATCCAAAATCAAAAATTGCGAACCACTAACGGCAGGTACGTCATCCACATGTTGACCGCTATCCATCCTGTGTGCGTCTGAGTGCTGCACGCATTGGTCGCGGTGACGGTGATGCGCTGCGGCAGGATCATACTGTTTGACATTGGGAACGTAACCAGCACCGGGTTGCCGGTCAAAGTGACACCGTTGCTACCCAGTTGCCACGTATAACGGATAGGCAATGAACCCGTGACGACGGAAGCCGTAAATGTGACCGGGCGCAATGGGTACAAGGTCTGCGGCGTGTAGTCAAAGCGTAACCCCGCGATGGCGTAACACGCCGGGCGCACAGTCACCTGCGTCTGCGTGATCTGGGCGCTGCACGGGTTGGCGATGGTCAACGTGACCGGGTAGGGGGTATTCATTGTGGCGCCATGATCCGGGAAGCGATAGGTTGTCGGATTGGTGGTCGTGATGAACGTTTCCGCGCCAAAATTCCAGGTGTAAGTGAAAAACGCAGTGCCCGTCACGATGGCGGCGGTAAAATTGACAGGATCCAGTGCGCGCGGCAACGCGGGCGTGTAGGTCAGGGTAGCGCCATCCAGCAGGCGGCAGGTGAAGGTGAGCGGCAGCGTCGTCGTTTGTTGCCCACTGACGATGACATTGGGCCGGACAACCACGGCATAGCCGGGCAAGGAAGTAGTCACGGTGTAAGTCCCACTCAGAATGCGCATCTGATAGCTGCCATCCTCTTCAGTGGCGGCCCGCCAGGTGAAGCCGGTGGGCGAAATCGCCTGCACTTCGTGATGGGCGACGGCTTGCCCGACTTCATCGTGGAGAACGCCGTTAAGGAAGCCAGTAGTAGCCAGCGCGACCTGGAAAGTATGGGCAATGTCCAGACGCCCCCATCCATAAACGTTGTTAGGAATGGTATCGGCAGGGTCGCCACACTGCGTGCTGTAGCGCGGCAGAGCCGTCTGATTGAGCAGCGCTTCGGTGAGATCCAACTGTCCGCGTAAATCGGGGCGCGCCGACCAGAGCAGCGCTGCCGCCGCCGCGACATGCGGCGCGGCCATGCTGGTGCCGCTCTTGGAGCCGTAGCCGGTCCCCGGCACACAAGAGCGCACGCCGATGCCGGGTGCGCTAATGTCCGGCTTGCGCCGCCCGCTGCCATCCACCATCACCGGGCCACGACTGCTCAACCCCGCAATCGCGTCGCTGCTGTCGGTCGCGCCGACAGTATAAACGGCGTCATACAAGGAAATTGGCTCTCGAATGGTGCTGCACGACGAGCCATAATTGGAGGCTGAAGCGACAACGAGGATGCCGGCTGCGCGCATGGTTTCTGCGATAGGTTGCAAGGTCTCCCAACTACACCCTTCGCTGGAGGGGCAACTCCACGAGTTGTTGACAACGTCGGGAGCCAAAGCCGGATCGGCGCGCCCGCCGTCAGGCGTCTCGCCGATGGGGTACGGCGCGAGGAAGAACTCGAAACATTCAATGTAGCGGGCCGGCGTGCCATAACCGGCGGCGTCCATGTTGCGGCAGCCGATCCACTGCGCGCCCGGCGCGACGCCGATCTGATTGCCGGCGCCGTCGTCGCCCACCATCGTGCCCATTGTGTGCGTGCCGTGGCCGTAGGGATCGCACGGCACGGCGGAATCCAAGCCACAGCCGCCGCCGTTACCGTCGTGGATGGCGTCGTGCCAATGGTAGTTGTGATCCACTGCGCCATCCTGCCAGCCCCGGTACTGGTCGTGGAGGGCCGGGTGCGTCCAATCGTAGCCGGTATCCGCCCCAGCGATGACGCTGCCCTGGCCGGTGTAGCCGAGCGCCCACACGTCCGGCGCGCCGACGCGACTGACGTTCCACTCGATGCCTTGCGGCGCCAGGGGAACCGGCGCGGTCAGCTCCGGCGGCAGCCCCTGGCGGATTGGCGGGTTGGCGACGATCTCGGCGACTTCAGGGCGCAGGGCCAGCGCAGTCACGGTGGCGCGGTCAGCCTCGACCAGAAGTGCGTTGAGGAGGTAGAACGCGCGATAGGGCGTCCCGGCGGCGTCCAGTTGGGCGCGCAGCGGCGCCTGGGTCTGGTCGGCCACGGTGCGCAGAGCGGCGTAAACGGCCTGCCCTTTGGCCTCTTTGGTCGGCAGGGCGTCGGCGGCGCGCAAATCAGCCTGGGACGAAAAGATGATGAGGACTTCAGCGGTCTCCTGCGCGTCCAGGGTCTCCCAGACGTGGGCGGAGACTTTGTCCAGCGCGGGCGGCAGTGGGATGTCCGGCGGCGCGATGGACGGGAAAGCCTGCGCCGCAACCACTGACGGCGCAACATTCGCCACTTGCAGCGGCGCAATCAGGAAACCCATCAGTGCAATTCCCCAGAGCAGTTTTTTACAGACAATCATCTTTGACCTCTTGTGTTGGGCTGTGTCCCCAAAGTATACCATTGGAACGGGGGATAAGAAATGCACCGGGGGAGGTTTGCGAACCTCCCCCGATGGTAAAGTAAGTGGCTGAAATGGCGCGGTTAAGGCGCCGGATAGCTACGCAGCACCAGCGGCAGGAAAATGTGACCCGCTACGGTCACAGCAACGGGTGCGCCGACCGCCGTATGCATATAGGTATCGGCCACTTCAACGCGAGCCTGGTAGACGCCCGGCGCGGTGTACGTGTGGGTGATGACGCTGTCGGCAGTGACGATGTAGTTGTCGCTGTCGCCAAAGTCCCACCGGTACTCTAGCGCTTCCCCGCCGACGCTGGATGCCATCGTCGCCGAGAAGGTGATGGTTTCGGCCACAGCGCCGGTATAGGCAGATGCGTTGAAGGCGACGGTCAACTGGTCGTTGACGTAGTCGAACATGTCGCCCAACAGCTCGGCGCGCGTGGTGTAGCCGGTGTTGTCGTTAACGGCTTCCAACCCAAAGGAACAGAAGGTGGTGCGATAGGCCAGCTTGAACCAACCGCTGCCGACCGGATCGGCCAGGCGTTCCAGGGTGGGATCGGAGGAGATGGCCGAACCCATAAATCGGCCGCCGGGCAACGGAGTCATGGTGCCATGCAGGCCAAACAACGGGATATTATCCGTATCACCGAAAGCCGTGAAGCTCAAGCCATCCACCGTCGCCATATTCCCGGCGCCGTCGCCGCCGGAGGCAAAATCCACCACTTTGCCATCCAAGAATGGCATTAACCCGGTCGCGCTGGGACGCGGAATGGCATAGCCACCAAAGACATCATCTACCCCATAGTCGGCGCCAAAGAGGACGCTGATGGGAAGGCCAGCGTTATTCAAGGCCCAGGCCGCATCCTGCCCGAAGACGAGCATCTTGCCGCCGGCGGCCAGGTAGGCGCGCACGTCGTCCTGCCCGGCGCCCAACCCCGCCACGAAGCTGGTCGGGCCGTCGCCGGTGAAGTACAGAACCGCGTCATAGGTATCCAACACGGCGCGCGCAGGGATGCCGGGGAAGCCGGCGCCGGTGGTGTCCCAAACGTCATACGTCATCCCCAGCGCGTCCAGTGTGCGGGTATAATAGCCCTGGTAATCAGACAGTCCCCAAGCTATGATCCCGCTCATATCATCGTCAACCAGCAACACGTCGCCGGTCGCCGCCGGGGCAATCCGCGCCCAGTAGGGGATGTGGGCCAGGTGGGTGGTTCCGCTGAGGATCACGTTGCCTTCGATGTCCTGGAGCGACGCACCAGCAGTCAGGCTCACAGTGAGAGTGAACACGGCGCTGCCATTGGCAGCCACAGGCAAGGAGGCCGGGCTGACGCTGACCGTCGCGCCGGTGGCGGTGACGAGTTCCTGCACGCTCAGGGCGTACGTCTCGGTGGCGCTGGCGACGTCCGTGGCGGCGATGACGACCTGCGCCGTCCCGCCCGCCGGGAGCATGCCGAAGCTGTGACTGGGTTTGTTGAAGGTCAGGCCCGGATCGCTGGCCTGGCTCAGGTCAATCCGGCCCGCGCCCTGCGTCATGATGTCGGCCACCGTCGTCTCGTCCAGATCAAGGACGGTCTGGCTGGCCGTGCTCATCAGCGCGCTCTTGACCTGCATCGGCGTCCACGTGGGATGTTCCATCAGGAGCAGGGCGGCTGCGCCGGCGACGTGCGGGGCCGCCATACTGGTGCCACCCCGGGGAATATAACCGCCGCCGGGCAGACCGCTCAGGATGTTGACGCCCGGCGCGACCAGGTCCGGTTGAATTTCCAGACGCAGGTTCGGGCCGCGCGAACTGAAGTCCGCAATGACGTCGGGAGTTTCGCTCTCGAAGGGGGAAACCGGGTAGCCGATTTCCAGCTCGGCTTCGCCGGGATGCAATGTCCACCAATTGCGGGCGGCTAAGCCCAGTTCGTTGGCGATCATCACAGTGTAGATCGGTCGGTCGCCGGCGGTGAATCCGCCTTTCCAGGTGCGGTTGTCGGTGTACATCACGGCCGCCACTGCGCCATGCGCCAGGGCATTGCCCAACTTCGTGCTAAAGTCAAACTGACCGCGCGGAATCAACGCGATCCAGCCGGAGGCATACGGTGCGGTTTCCGTGATTCCCGGCGTCACCCCCGGCAGGGTCATATCGGGCGCGCCGGTCAGGTCGCAGGGCAAGTAAGGCAGCGGCCCAATCGTCTCGGTGGGGATAGCCGACGCATCAATATCGTTAAATTGATTGCCGGCGAAACTTTGCAGCGTGGCGCTTACCGGCGCCGGCGCAGTGACTTTGACTTCATTGTAGAAGGCGCGCGGTGTGGTGCTGGCGCCCACTTCGATGAATTTGTAGGAAGAGGGGTCACCGGCAGTATTGTACCCCGAACCGGAGTTGCCCGTCGAGAACACCACCACGATCCCGGCGTCTACCGCCGCCTCATACGCCGCTTTCAGGGGATCATCCAGTTCCCATTGATCGCCGCCCCAGCTACAGTTGATGATGTCCGGCATATCCTGGATGGCGTCTTCAACGGCAGCGGCCAGCATGATATTGTCGCCACTAGATTGTGTACCGGCGGGGTTGAGGAACAGGCCCTTGTAGGACATAATCCACGCGCCGGGCGCCACGCCGGAAATCTGCGGGGTCGCCGTGCCATACGTGGCAGTGACGATATTCCCGGCAGCCGTGCCGCCGACGTGCGTGCCATGCCCGCGCACATCCTGGGGCGTAAAAAGTTCGGTGGGGTGGATGTCAATCGTGGGGCTGTACCAGTGTGCGGCAATAATCTTCCCATTGCAGAAGCCGGCTACATCGGCGCAGTAGCCTTTGGGCCACGTTCCCTCGGTCGGATAGCTCCAACCGGTTCCGGCGAAAAGCGGGTGAGCAGCGTCTATACCGCTGTCAATGATGGCGACTTTCAGCCCAGCGCCAGCGTTCGCCCGCCCGCCCTGCTGCGACCACAAAGCCGCAGCCTGGATGATCTCGAGGCTGTAATCCATCTGTTCGGTGTAGATGCGCTGCGGGGTGATCCGGGCGACGTTGGGTAGTTTGCGCAGCGCCGCCAGGGCCTGCGCGTCGGAGTTGGGGAGATGGACGGCCACGGCATTCAAGGCGACCTGATAGGTATAAGCAACCTCGGCGCCGGGAAGCGCCTGCGCCAACGTGGTCTTGAATTTCGCCTGCTGCGTCTCAAGGGTAGCGATATAAGCCTGACTGGCCGACGTGTGAGCGTCCAGCTTCCCATTGCTGGACATCGTGCGGAAGACACGCTCCGAGGATTTCGCATAAGCGACCAGCGAGGGGGCGTTGAATTCCACTATGTACCAATGGCTCGCTGCCGTCGCCGGCGCGCCGCCGTCTTGGGCGGATACCGGCATCAGAGACAGGAGCAGAGACACCAAGACAAACAGAGATAACCCACTGAATTTTCGCATTTGAGATTTTCCTCCTTGAAAGATTTAAGAAAAAAGGTTAGACGGCCCATTATTCTTGCTGGATCAATAAACACACCTCCTCCCCAGGCTTGAGTCACACTCCCTTTAGCATACTGTAAGGTCATTTAGGATGTGGTGAACACCTGGGTAGGGTTTTCCCTGCCCAGAGAAAGAGTTTTTATATTGGACAGGTGAACAATATGGGGCTTTAAAACACGGCGAGCCTTCTCTTGGCAGAGAAGGCTCGCGTCAATTTTGAAGGGCAAGAGGGCTATCAGGAGTCGCTGGCAGAATGAGAAACGGCCTCAATCGCCTCCAACAGATCCTCTAGCTCAAACGGCTTGGTGACACACCGTAGGACGCCCAGGTCGGTGGCGCGTTGGTCAAGCCGCGTGCCGGTCCAGGCGGAAAGTACGATGACGGGCGTCGCCGCGATGGAGGGGATGCCGCGAATCCGCTCGATGGCCTCAAACCCATTCAGACCCGGCATCCGCAAGTCCATCAAAATCACATTTGGCCGCCACCTCTCGGCCTGAGCGACGCCATCCAGGCCGTTGTTTGCCAGATGCACTTCAAAGCCGGCCAACGACAACAATTGATTGACCAGCTCCCGTTGCGCCGGTTCATCTTCAACATAGAGTACTTTCATCATCCACACATTCCTTTAATGATCTGCCAGTCACCTACAGACTATACTTCTATTTTAGTTGAAGATTGGAAAAAATCCAGCGAAACCGCTCAAAGCAACAAAATCCCCCCACCCTCGCGTTTGGATCGAAATCTTCACGGGTTATCTCGACTAAATTTTTGGGCAGTTCTCAAAAATAGTGATGGAGCGCTACTTACAGTCCGACACCATTCCCTATACACTGACTGTTAACAAAACTTACGGCAAGCCGGTGAAGTCACCCGCTTCGTAGTACCCAGAGTCAATCAGGGCCGCCTTGACGTTGGCCTTGTCTACCGTGACCACAGCGGACTGAATCGCGGGTACGTCAATCTTGCCGTTGTTGTACGACCCCCTGGCAGCCGGCGCCTTGCCCTCGATCAGCGCGACCGCGGCAGCAATGGCGTCCTTGACCAACGTGCGCACGTCTTTGAAGACGGTCATGGACTGCTTGCCGTCAATGATGTACTGCACGGAAGCCTTCTCGGCATCCTGCCCGCTGACGAAATACTGCGTCACGTCCTTGTCGGCGGCGAAAGCGTCCGCGATTGCGCGCGCCGTCCCGTCGTTCGGGGCCAGGATGTAAACCTTGCCCTTGTCCGCAGCGGTTGCCGCCGTCAGGGTTGCTTCGGCGAGATTCTTGGCGGTGTTGAAGTCCCAGTTCGTGGTGATCTGGCCGATGATCTTGGCCTGCTCGTCGCGCGTCAACGTCGCCTTTCCCTGCAAACCGACCGCTTCCGCCGAGTTCTTGATCACGAACGTCCCGTCCGCGATCTTCGGCTGCAACACGCCCCACGCGCCCTCGAAGAAGATGAAGGCATTGTTGTCCGAGGCCGCGCCCGCGTACAGATACAGCGGGTTGCCCGTTCCGCTGGCGTTGTCCACCAGGTACTGCGCCTGCTGCGCCCCCACCGCGATGCTGTCGAACGTCACGTAGTAGTCCACGGCCTCGGTGTCGCGGATCAAGCGGTCATACGAGATGATCTTGATGCCGGCATTGCGCGCCGCTTCGACGGCTGACGCCGCCGCCGTCCCGTCCTGCGGGCAGATGATGATGACCTTGACGCCCTCAGTGATCAGGGCCTCCACGTTTTCCTTTTCCTTCGCTGAC
>Ga0116144_10001642_pt1 | contig 26078 bp, 33 predicted proteins | sample AD_UKC035_MetaG_FD_89746 | JGI IMG/M metagenome (GOLD analysis project Ga0116144, IMG submission 89746) | Active sludge microbial communities of municipal wastewater-treating anaerobic digesters from USA - AD_UKC035_MetaG | ecosystem: Engineered > Bioreactor > Anaerobic > Digestate | place: USA...
ACTGAGCACCCCGCCATTCCCGCGCAGGCGGGAATCCATGAAAAAGCCGGCTCCTGCCGGCTTTTTTCTTGCAAGACAAAAGTCAGTCGCCGCGACACGGCGCGGCAGCCGCGCTATCCTTGCACCCCATGATTGGACAAGTCTTTCGCTGGCTGATTTTCACCGCCCTCCTCGCCGCCGTGCTGGTGGCCGTCTTCGTCGCCTGGTGGCTGGCCCTGCTGATCGCCCTCGTCGCGCTAGCCCTCGGCGCACTGCGCCGCCTGCTCGGCGGCAAGCCGGTCGTGCGCGAGTCCGGCGAAGCCGTCATCCTCGAGGGGGAATACACCGAGGTCGAGCGCGAGGCCCGTCCCCTGCCCGACCGCGACAAGCCGTCGCCATGACAATCCGCCAGTCCGCGCCGCGCCGGGTCCTGATCACCGGCGTCAGCCGCGGCCTCGGCCATGCCATGGCCGAGGAATTCGCCCGGCTCGGCCATGTCGTGATCGGCTGCGGCCGCAGCCACAAACCCATAGAGGCCCTGCAGACGCACCTTGGCGCGCCGCATCGCTTCGACTGCGTCGACGTCGCCGACGACGCGGCGGTGAAGGCCTGGGCGATGGAAGTGCTGGCCTCCCACGGCGCCCCCGACCTCCTGCTCAACAACGCCGCCCTGATGAACCGCAACGCGCCGCTGTGGAAAGTGCCGGCGCGCGAGTTCGACGCCGTCGTCGACGTCAACATCAAGGGCGTCGCCAGCGTCCTCCGCCACTTCGTGCCGGCAATGGTCAAGGCCGGCCGCGGCGTCATCGTGAACTTCAGTTCCGGCTGGGGCCGCGCCGTCGACGCCGAGGTGGCGCCCTACTGCGCCACCAAATGGGCCATCGAAGGCCTGACGCGCGCGCTGGCGCAGGAACTGCCGGCCGGCCTGGCCGCCGTGCCGCTCAACCCCGGCATCATCGACACCGCCATGCTGCGCAGCTGCTTCGGCGATGGCGCCGGCGGCTATCCCGGGCCGGAAGAATGGGCGCGGCAGGCAATGCCCTTCCTTCTTTCCCTCGGCCCGCGCCATAACGGCAAGCCGCTGACGGTGGAATAAGAAACTAATCCAAAACAACCCATTTGGGATACGATAATTCTGTACAGCACAACAGTGGACGAAATTGGCTATGGCTGACGACAAGAGCAAGCTCCCGTCTATCGCATCGATTCTTGCAGCTGGAACTGGCCGGGGACTGGGGAATTCCGGTCATTCTCCCCCGCCACCTCTTGGGGGATTGGGTTTGGCCCTGCTGGGACTAGGGAGGCCTGAACTCAATAGTGTCTATTACAACAGCAAGGTAGTTTCACTAGATGGGTATCGCTTTGTCGGATGCCGGTTTGATAACTGTACCTTGCAGGTTTCATCCCTGAACTTCGAAATAGTTCAATGCGTACTCGATCCATCAACGCGTATCGAGTACTCTGAGTCTGCTGCCAGAGTGATCCGTCTATTTCTCGGTCGGTATGATTGGGCTTATACAACGTTCCATGAGTTCTTCGTGCCTAAGCGCAATTCAGACGGGACCATAACGATTTCATTTGGAGGCGCGTGATGGGCAACTCTGCGAGCGCAGAAGTTTCCGCTACCGTCGACTTGAAGCCAACGCGCAGTCAGCCGTTCTTAGTCTCCCTTACGATCCTGGCTGGAATCAGCGTCATATGTGGCACAGGCCTACTGTCTCTTGGAAATCCAGCGGGTTGGGGGCTTCTAGCCTTCGCCGCCGTCTCGATTGGGGCAGGTGTATGGGCTTGGCGTCAGTCCCAGCCAGATGTTGACCTTGAAAATGCCCAACCAACCAGCTTTACATTGCCCGACGGGACATCTGTCGTTGCCGATGCGCGGCTACTTCGCTCCTTAGAAGGAACCACAGCCCTCGTCCGTTTGATTGAAGGGGTATTGCATCGTCGGCCACTTCCTGAGCCTGACGGGCTTGTCGACAGCAACGGACAGCCAATCCCTGACAGCAAGGCTGCAGCAGCAGCACTGATACACAAGGTCAATAGCGATACTCAGTTGGCTACGAACCAAATCTGTGATGCGCTTGGTCTTTCGGTGGATAGCCCCCACGCGCTACAGGAGATTCCAAACGCTACTGACACGGGGCCGGAATCCGTCACTTTGTCTGGGCTAAATTGCCCACCCCCATCTCAGACTGTCACGACTAGCCCATCTAAACCTTCTCCATAGCCTTTACTTCCACCTGCCACTCTAAGGCCACTCCAGCGTCCTCAATCCACTCTACTCTATGGAATAGCTCATGGCTGTTCGATCTCCATTTACCGCCCTTTCACAGCGGTAACCGCCGCTTCCTGACACATAATAACGATTGACAATACTATTCGACTCCAATACTATCCCTTCTCATGATCAAGACATTCGCCGACAAGCGGACGGCTGCGATCTTCGAGGGTTTTCAGGTACGAAAGCTGCCGAACGAGATCCAGGAGACCGCCCGGCGGAAGCTGAAGCAGATCGACTCGGCGGCGACGCTGGAAAGCCTGCGCGTGCCGCCGGGAAACCGCCTGGAACAGTTGAAGGGCGATCGGGCCGGGCAATGGAGCATCCGCATCAACGACCAGTGGCGCATCTGCTTCGAGTGGGTTGGCGGCGATACCTTCAATGTCGAGATCGCGGATTATCACTAGGAGGCTGCATGGCTATCAAACGCGAAGATTTGAAGGGAATGAACTTCCGGGATGTCGCCACCGGACGCCGCCTGGCGCCCGTGCATCCGGGGGAAGTGCTGATGAAGGACTTCATCGAACCGATGGCGCTCACCCGCTACAAGGTCGCCAAGCTGGCCGGCGTTCAGCAGCGGCGCATCGACGAAATCTGCACGGGTCAGCGCGGCATCACGGCCGACACGGCACTGCGCCTTGCCCGGCTGTTCGGCACCGACGCGCAGTTCTGGGTCAACCTGCAGGCGCAATACGACCTGGAGACGACCGAAAAGGAGATGCGCAAGCGCATCGAGCAGGAAGTCACACCCCTCGCCGCCTAGTCCCCACGGGGATTGTGAGCGTCTCGCCTTACGGCGATCCACTCATCCCTCGCATTGCGAGGGACCGCCCTGCGGGCGTCCTGCGCACTCCTCCCACTGGTCGGAGCACTGGTCGAACCGCGGGATTCTGCTGCACCCGCAGGAAAGCCAAACAAAAAACCACCCTTGCGGGTGGTTTCTTTGTTTGGCGTCCCCACGGGGATTCGAACCCCGGTTACCGCCGTGAAAGAGTGGTAACCTAGACCTCGCTGGACTCTGGTGGAAATTATAACACTCGGTTTCTATTGTTTTTTCGTAAATATCGGTCTATGCTAATCTAAGCTTGTATAGGGTCATTCTGTTGACATCTGTTGACACCATTATGGCGGGCTTATATGGCAAGGGCATCACGAAGCAGTAAATTGGAAAACCGGACGGCGCGCTCGAGGCTCGCCAAGGGCGTGCGGCACTGGCAGGAAATCGGCGAAGGGCTCGCCCTCTGCTACCGGAAAACCGAGGCCGGCATCGGCACGTGGGCGGTGCGCATCATTCAGGGTGCGGAGCGCAGGCAGATCATGGTGAAGCTCGGCGCCGCCGACGATGCCCTCGACGCCGACGGCGAGAATATCCTGACCTACTACCAGGCGCAGGAGCGCGCCCGGTCGATAGCCGCCGCGCCGCGCCCCAAGGGCCGGCCGATCACCATCGCGGATCTCGCGGCCGATTATCTGGCGTGGTACGAAGAACACCGCAAGGCCTACCGGGAAGCGAAGAACGTCGTCGACGCGCATATCCTGCCCGCCTTCGGCGGACGTATGGCCCATACCCTCACCGCAACCGAAATCCGGGCCTGGCATGAGAAGCTCGCCCGCACGCCGCCCAAGCGCCGCAGCGGCCTCGTCAGGCCGAAGCAGTACGGCGAAAAGCCGAAAAGCGCCGACGACAAGCGGGCCCGCCGCAGCACGGCGAACCGCATCCTGACGGTGTTGAAGGCCATGCTGAATCGTGCCTATCGAAACGAGCTGGTCGCCGACGATTCACCCTGGCGCCGCGTGAAGCCGTTCGCCGGCGCCGACGAGCCGGTCACCCGCTTCCTGACGACCGATGAAGCAACCCGGCTACTCAATGCCTGCCGTTCCGATCTGCGCGCCTTGGTGCGCGCCGCCCTTCTCACCGGCGCCCGCTACGCCGAGCTGGCGGGCTTGGTTGCGGCGGACGTGAATCTGGACACCAGCATGATCTACATCCGCCCCTCGAAGTCGGGCAAGGGGCGCCATGTTCCGCTTTCCGCCGAGGGGCAGGCGTTTTTCGGCGAGGCCGTCGTCGGCAAGGCCGGCCAGGCGCGCGTCTTCGCCCGCGGCGACGGCGAGCCGTGGGGGAAGAACCATCATGTGCGCCTGCTGAAAGAAGCCTGCAGCGCGGCCAAAATCCAGCCGGAGATCACCTTCCACGATCTACGGCATACGTATGCCTCGCTGCTCGCGCAGGCTGGCGCCGACCTGCTCACCATTTCCAAGCTGCTCGGGCATGCCGACACCCGCGTCACCAGCCGGCACTACGCACACCTGTGCGACAAGACGCTGGCGAACGCGGTAAGGACGTTGCTGCCGAACTTCGGCCACAAGGCCGACAAGAAGGTGCGTTCCATCAGGCATTGACTATCGTATAGCTTAACGATACACTCGCTTGCATGATCAAGACGTTCCGGCACAAGGGGCTTGAAACCTTCTTTCGCACCGGAAGCAAGGCCGGCATTCAGCCGGCCCATGCCAAGCGGCTGAAGGCGCAGCTCGCCAAGCTGGATACGTCGAAAGGCCCGGAAGACATGGCGATGCCCGGCTGGAAGCTGCATCCGCTCATGCATGATCTGGCCGGGCATTGGGCGGTGTGGGTCAGTGGCAATTGGCGCATGACCTTCACCTTCGAAAACGGCGATGCCGTCCTGGTCGATTACCGGGACTACCACTGAAGGAACGGCGCACATGACGCGAATGTACAACCCGCCCCACCCCGGAGAGGTATTGCGGGATGGGGTGTTCACCGATACCGGAATCACCGTAACCGAGTTCGCTGCGCGCATCGGCGTGACGCGCGTCGCCCTCTCGCGCGTCCTGAACGGCCGCGCCGCCATCAGCGCCGACATGGCCGTGCGCCTGGCCGCCGCCCTCGGCGGCAGCGCCGAATCGTGGCTGCACATGCAGGCGAACTACGATCTATGGAAGGCCGAGAAGTCGCTCAAGCGGCAGGTGGCCAGGATCGCGCCGCTGAAGCTGGCCGCGTAGGATTCACCCGCCCCCGATGCGGGCAATCGTCGGGAAGGCGGCGGGCAAGGTGATAGAAGCACCCTGCCCGCCTGAGCACAACGCAACCTGTATAGGAGGTACGCATCATGCCTAGGCGGCATTCTACAGCGCGCCGCGCCTCGCCGGCGCCGCTCGCATTCCAAGCTCCCGCAACCACCATCGCGGAAGAAGATCGCACCGTGTACCAGGCCCTGGCGATCCTTCGCCGCCGCATGAGCGAGTTCGGGGTCAACCTATCGAGCCCGCAGTCCGTGCGCCGCTTCCTATGGCTGCAGCTCGCCCTCGAGCCGCGCGAACTGTTCGCGGTTTTATGGATCGATGCGCAGAATCGCCTGATCGAGGCGGAAGTGCTTTTTGCGGGCACCTTGACCCAAACGAGCGTGCATCCGCGGGAGATCGTAAAAAGCGGCCTGCGCCACAATGCCGCGGGCGCGATCCTGGCGCACAATCACCCGAGCGGCGCGCCGGAGCCGAGCGGGTCGGACATTGCGCTGACCGCGGCTTTGAAAAAGGCGCTCGCGCTGGTCGACATCAAGGTGCTGGATCATTTCGTGGTGGCTGGCGAGCATGCCTTGTCGTTCGCTGAACACGATCTGCTGTAAAGGGGAGCGCGCAATGGATGAACCGCTGGAATGGAACACCCTTGATGAGGCCGCCGCCTATCTCTCCGAGGCGACAGAAAAGGAATGGACGCCGCGCAGGGTGGTTAGCGCGTGTCTGAAGCACTACAAGATCGGCTCGCACAGAAACCCGCGCCCTTCCCTGCTCAAGGCGGCGCCGCCCATCGACACGCCCATTTCGGTCTATCGGTTCAAGGTCGGAGAAGGCATGGTGAAAAAGTCTGCAGGAATGCCACCGCAACTATTCCCCTTGTACCCGGCGCAGCTTGGCGACCTTCTCACGCGCGGAAAGACCCTTGTAGGGCTTGCGCGTGATCCGGATGAGTGCGTTGAGAACGAGTATGTCATGGCGGACGAACGCACCTGCGTCGACCTGGCGCAGGTGGGCATATCTCGCCGGGCGCTTGAAAGCCTGCTCGAGATCGTGAGTGGTAACGCAGGCACTGCCGTGCCGGCAAAGACGCCAGCACGACCAACGAAGCCCGCACTATCCTCAAGTGATAGTGACGACCAAGGCATGCCGAGGAAGAAAAGCGAATGGCCTGCATGGCTTGTCGACAAGGCATGGAAAGACGCCGACGAAATCGCGCTGGAGCGGTACAACAGCGGCCAGGGCAAGTTTTCCGCACGAAGCATTGCGCCGGACATCGCAGCGTTATGGCGGGAAGACGAAGGCACCTGGGGTAAAGGCGAACCTCGCGGCGATGGCGACATCCGCAACAACGGCTTGAAGGGTTGGAGGTTCGTCCCGCCTGCCGGCAAGAATGGCAGGATTGGCAAAACTGGCAAGAAGAAAATGGCACGATAACCACAACTCGGCGCGAACCCAGTAACGGCGCGGCTTTCGGGCATGCGCCGTTTTTTTTGGCATGTACCCGGCTTCCCATTCTTGCCACGGATAATTTCAACAATGGCAAACAAACTAGGAGGCCAGCATGCAACGGAAAACCGACACAGGCAATATCGGACAGGCGGGCTACTCGATCCCCGAGTGGTGCCGCGCTGTCGGCATCTCACGCGCGAGTTACTACAACCTTCCCGCCGCGCAGCAACCACGGACGGCGCGCATCGGCCGCCGCCACATCGTCATTGAGGCGCCGGCCGACTTCTTGAATCGGATCGCCGGCCCCACCAGGCGCGCGGCCTAGGGGTGCGCCGTGAAAAACCCCCGAGCAGTTGCGCAGCAACGCCGCGACCGCGCCGCGCTGTCATTGCGGGCTCTCGCACGCCAAAAGCATCACCAGGCCATGTTTCAGTTCTGCAAGGGCGTGCAGGCCGGACGGCGCGGACGACGGAACAAATGAAACCCTCGGTCGTTCGCGCAGCGCCAGCCGCCGGCAAGCTCAAGGTGGCGCGGATGGATTGGGCGGCGCTGACGGAACGCGCACCGCCGGCTCGGGAGTGGGTCATCAAGGATTGGCTGCCCGGCGGACACGTCACCGTCCTGGCGGGCCGAGGCGGCGAGGGAAAGTCGTTGCTGGAACAAACCCTGGCTTCGGCTCTCGCCCTGGGCGTCGATTACATCGGCAGCATTCCCAAGAAGCAGCGCGTGCTGATCTGGAGCTGCGAGGACGACCATGATGAGCTGTGGCGGCGCCAGGTGGCCAATGCGCAATTCTTCAGGGTGCCGCTGGCCGACTTCAGCGAACGCCTTCACATCATTCCCCGCGTCGGCGAAGACAACATCCTGATGTGTTCTGATCATGGCCGTCCTTCATGGACGCCCGCCTGGGCCATGCTGGCAGAGGCGTGCAACGACCTGCGCGTCGACACCCTCATGATCGACAACGCCGGCCAGGTCTTCGGCGCCAACGAGAACGCCCGCGCCGACGTGAGCCGCTTCATCGGCGGCCTGGCAGGCATCCGCAGCGGCATGACGACCTTGCTTGTTTCGCACACGGCGAAGTCGCTTAGCTCGGAGTTTTCCGGGTCGAGCGCCTGGGAAAACGCAGCACGGGCGCGCTGGTACATGGGCAAGCGCCTGCCGTCGGATCACACCGCCGACGCGGACGACGTGGGCGACGATGCGGTCAGATACCTATGCCGGCGGAAGGCGAACTACTCGCAAAGCGATTTTGTCCGGCTGCGCTTCATCAATGGCGTGCTGGTGCCGGAGGCGCTGTCCGAGCCCATGGCCGCTGGCGCCCGCGAAGAACAGGCGGAAGCCGTCATCCTGTCGGCAATGGCGAAGCTGGCCACGATGGGGAAGCACCCCACCGACGGCAAGACCTCGCCGGATTACCTGCCGCGATTGCTGACAGAGTTCCAGCTCGACGGCGGCCTGCCGCGCAAGGATCTGGCCGGCGCCATGCGCCGGCTGATGATCGCCGGCCGGCTGCGCCGGGTGGTAGTCGGGAAGTATGGCAACCGGTCAGACCGCTTCGGGTTGCAGGTTTCATCATGACGACACCCTGCACAAGGTGCACGAACTGCACACACTCTCTCCTTCTAAAGAAGGAGAGAGAGTGTGTGCGCAGTTTGGGCAAGTTTGTGCAAACAAGTTTGTGCAAATTGTGCACTGATCGGAGAACGGGATGAGTGACGTTAAGATCATGGCAGCGGTGCGGCGAAAGGAAGCGCGTCTATTTCGCCTGGTGGCCCTAGTGCCCTACACACGGCGCGACGGCAGCGAAACCGAGCTGGCGGTGTGGGAAGGCGCTTGCGTCGTGTGCGGGCTGCCCTTCTCCGTTTCGACGCCGAAGCCCAACCTCTCTGGCCGCGTCATATCGAAAAGTTTCGAGAGAACACGTTGCGATCTGCACAAGCGGCCGCCGAAGAGGAGGGGAGTGTGAATCCCTGCGCCCGCGCCACCCCAGACCGATCGTCGCCGTTTCTTCGCAAAGCCGCAGTTGGGATAGGGGTGGGGGGTGTAAATCTCGGCAGCCTCGCCGCCCGGGACCGAGCGCCTACCTCGATTTTTATGGTCGCAAGTTATGGGTGGGGGGGGGTCGAAAACACGTGAAGTTAATAGGAGGATGAAATGCGCACGAACTGTTTGAAGTGCGGGCGGCAACTGCCCGAGATCGAGGGGCCGGGCCGCCCCCGGAAATTCTGCAGCGAGGTATGCCGGAAGGCGGCAGCGATGGAGCTCCGCCGACTTGATGTCAGGCTCGGAAAGCTGGAGAAGGAAAGATCGTCCTACGTCATCAGGGGCGCCGAAACCTGGGCCGAACGTGCCGCAGAGGAAATCCGGCGGCTCGAAGCCAGGCTGGCTGAACTGGTGGCGGCTCAGATCGGCGATGCAGACGTTTGTACCGACTCAAATGGCGTTCAACTCGATGACGAATGAAGCATCGTTGTTTCGCGCCGTTGAGGCCGCACGATCCCTGTCGCGCGGTTTCCCGATTGCCGACGCCTGCCGATGGGCGAGCCTCGAAACCGGCGTGCCGGTTTCGGTCATCGAGCGCTACGCCGTTCCGGCGGAGCTTGACTGCGCCCGCGCCGCCGCCGCCCAGGCGCGGGCCGCACTGAAACGACTGGGCGGGACCGTTCAAATTGAAGGAGACCCGGAAAATGACGAATGATCTCGACCGCCTCGATGAGCGCATGGCCGCTGCGGGCGGCCAGCTTCTGCAATCGCTGCTGCGCGCCGCGCAGGCGCGCAGCAGCGCAGAGGACGCCGAGCGTCTCGGAAACCTGACGAGGGCTCAGCTGGTGATCGAGGCCCGCGGCGATGACTTGCAAGTGAGCCTGCTCGCACCGACGTCGGACGGACGGACGGAGGTTCTATATCAATTTTCCGCGACTTCGGCCGGGGCGGCTGGCGCCGCGCACTAAGGGCGCACCGTGCTCCCCGACGCCACCGGTCGCCTGTTCGAGCTACTGCCGGATTCCTGCCCGGAGGCCGAGCGCGAGGCGCTGCTCGGCCTGGTGCGCCTGGGCGCCGCGTTCCGCCGCCAGCAGCGCGGCAAACGCCCCGGTGCGCTTGCGCGCCTGGTGCTTGCCCGCGCCCGCCGCGCCGGGCCGCCGTATTCGTTCGCGCAGCTGCTCGACGTACTCGAGGACGACGTGGCCCAATACGGAAGCGACGCCCGCAGCCCTGTCGACCAGGTGAACCGGGTTCGTGAAACCGTGACCGTCTGTCTGCCTCGGCAGGACGGGAGGGAAGTGCCATTCGCCACGCTCCGCCGCCACCTGACCGGCGCGAAAAAAATATTGAAATCGGAAATTCGCACGCCCCCTAAACCGCGCAAGCGGTGAGATTTAATCGTGTCAGCCTGACCTTCAGGTAACAACCTACCAGGAGCACACCATGAAACAAATCTTGAACCACAAGCTTTTCGTTCTGGCGATGATCACCGCCGCCGTCCTGGCCGGCCTTGCCGGCTTCTATCACGTCCCCACCGAGTTCCTTGCCGGCCTCGGCATGTTGCCGTTGGGTGTGGGCAGCACCATCGATTTCGATAACATCAAGCGCCTGCTCGAGGACCAGGGTGAAAAGATGGAAGCGTGGACGAAGAAAAACGACACCCGCTTCGGCGTCCTTGAAAAAGAGGTTGGCGAGATCCTCAAAAAGGACGCCCGCGCCCGCTACGCGCCCGCGCCGATGGATGCCGACGGCAACCTTCTCGCCACCAACGAGGCCGGCAAGATCGCCACGATGATCGACGCCAAGTCCGGCGCGCTGATCCCGGTGCTGGAGAACAAGCAGTCCCTTGCCTCGATTGAGCGGCGCAGCGAATCGCTGCCCAGCATGGGCCGCCTTCTGCGCGGCATTGTTTCCGGCGGCCGTGCGCACGATGCCGACGAGCTGGCCGAGGAGCGCAAGGCGCTCGGCATCAGTTCCGATCCGAGCGGCGGCTACACGGTGCAGGGGCAACTGGCCAGCGAATGGATTGACGCCCTGCGCGCCAACATGGTGCTGAGCCGAGCCGGCGCCCGTACCGTGCCAATGGATGACAAGACACTGACGCTGGCCAAGGTCACTGGCGACCCGACCGTAACCTGGCACGCGGAGAACGCTGACCTGGCCGCCGCCGATCCAACCTTCGGCGCGGTCACACTCAACGCTAAAACCGCCGTCTGCCTGGTCAAGCTGAGCCTGGAGCTCTCGCAGGACTCGGCCAACATCGAGCAGATCCTGGCCAGTGTTCTGACTTCGGCGCTCGCCCACGAAATCGACATGGCCGGCCTGGTCGGCAAAACGACCGATGCGGCCATCTCACCGGCGGGCATCATGAACGCGGCCGGCCGCAACAAGGTCACTTCCATCGGCGCGCCGACAAGCTGGGACTTCCTGGTGGACGGCATGTACGAGCTGATGTTGGACAACGTTCCGGCTGAGAACATCGGGGCATTCGTCGCGCATCCGTCTGTCTGGAAAAAAATGCGCAAGTTGAAGACCGGCATCACGAACGACAACACGCCGCTGACGATGCCGGCGGAGATCGCGGCCCTGCCGAAGTACTGGACCACCGCGGCGCCGCTCACCGGTGGCACGACCGCAGCCGGCATCGTCGCCGACTGGCGCGACCTGCTCTTCGGGGTGCGCAAGGAAATCACCGTGCAGGTGCTCACGCAGAGCTTCCTGGGCAGCAACCTGCAACTCGGCATCCTGGCCTATGCGCGGTGCGACTTCGCCTCGGTGCACGACGAATCGTTCTGCACCTTGGAGGGCATTACGATCTGATGTTTCATTCCCGGGCCGCCCGGGCCCCGCAAGGGGATAGGCGGACCTGGACAAGTCGGAGAGTGTCCAGGCTCCCAACAACCCCGACAGCCGGCAGCCCACTACGCATGGTGGGCGTGGCCGGCATCCTTTCACCAATCACCCAATTCGGAACCTGGTGGAAAATTTTCCACCAGGTCAGTCCTGGTTCCGCCTCGGCGGCGAGTCCAAGCGGCGAATCAATGAAAACCTCTGCCGCGCCGAACTCACCCCGGTGCAGCGGGCGGCGGCGATCCGGCGCCGGAAGCAGATATGGGAGGCGCTGCATCCTGAAGGGGTTTCGGCGCAATTTGCGCCGAAACCGCAGGGTGGGGAAACTGTTCCCACCCTTGGCGGTGAGCAGGAGGTCGGCTTTGCCGCCGATACCTGCGCCGCTGCCGGCCTCGGCGCGCAAGCGCAGGAGGCGGCCGCCTGGGCGCTAATCCCGCTGCACCTCATGCCTGAGCATCACCGCTCGCTCTAGCCGCGCTGTGGCCTTCTATTGCGGCCTGGCGGCATTGCCCAAATTCTTTGTTCTGTTTTTTCGGCGAAGAACTTCACACGCGTGTTGACACGTCGTTGACACGATAAGCATTTGCTTATCGTTAAGACGTGTAACCTTTTGATTTTATGGCGTCCCCACGGGGATTCGAACCCCGGTTACCGCCGTGAAAGGGCGATGTCCTAGGCCTCTAGACGATGGGGACCCGAGGTGCTACTCGAAAGTCGTAGTGTCTTGTGGTGGAGGTAAGCGGGATCGAACCGCTGACCTCTTGCATGCCATGCAAGCGCTCTCCCAGCTGAGCTATACCCCCACAGAGGAGCGCGCATTATACGTAGCGTGCCGGTGCTTGTAAACCCTCCGCAACGCCTCAAAGCACCTTGCCCGGATTCATCAGGCCGTGGGGGTCGAGGGCCTGCTTGACGGCACGCATGAGATCGATTTCCACGGCGCTCTTGTAGCGCAGGATTTCGCCGCGCTTGAGCTGCCCCAGACCGTGCTCGGCCGAGATCGAGCCGCCCAGTTCGGCGACGATGTCGTGCACGATGCGGTTGGCCTGCGGCGTCTGCGCGATGAAGTCGGCGTTGGCCGCCGCTTCCGGCCGCGACAGGTTGTAATGCAGGTTGCCGTCGCCGATGTGGCCGAAGGTGACGATGCGCACGGCGGGAAAGGCTTTCCCGAGCGCGACGTCGGCGCGGGCGATGAACTCGGCGATGCGCGACACCGGCACGGCGATGTCGTGCTTGATGCTGAGGCCCTCGATGCGCTGCGCTTCCGAAATGCTTTCGCGCAGACGCCAGAAGGCCTGCTGCTGCGCCAGATCCTGCGCCACGGCGGCGTCCGCCACCCTGCCCGCTGCAATCTCCGCGCCGAGGATGGCCTCCAGCGTGCCGGCCAGGTCGAAATCCGCCAGCGTGTCGGTGAGTTCGGCCAGCACGTACCAGGGCGAGGCGGCGGCGAGCGGATCGCGCGCGCCGGGGATGTGCTTCAGCACCAGTTCCAGCGCCGGCCGGGCGACGATCTCGAAGCCGGTGACGCGCTCGCCGCAGGCGCCGCGCAGGCGCGACAGCAATTCGACGGCGGCGGCGGGATCGCGCACCGAAAGCCAGGCGGTGGCGGCGTTGCGCGGCCGCGGGAACAGCTTCAGCACGGCGGCGGTGATGATGCCCAGCGTGCCCTCGGCGCCGATGAAGAGGTGCTTGAGGTCGTAGCCGGTGTTGTCCTTGCGCAGCCCCCGCAAGCCGTGCCAGATGCGCCCGTCGGGCAGCACCGCCTCCAGCCCCAGGGTCAATTCGCGCATGTTGCCGTAGCGCAGGACGGCGACACCGCCGGCGTTGGTGGAGAGATTGCCGCCGATCTCGCAGCTGCCCTCGGCGGCCAGCGACAGCGGGAACAGCCGCTCGGCGCCTGCCGCCGCCGCCTGCACTTCGGCCAGCAGGCAGCCGGCCTCGGCGGTGAGGGTGTTGTTGGCCGCGTCGATCTCGCGGATGCGGCGCATGCGCGACAGGTTGATCACCACCTCGTCGCCGTCGTGGCGCGGCGTGGCGCCGCCGACGAGGCCGGTGTTGCCGCCCTGCGGCACCATGGGAATGCGTTCCTCCGCGCACAGCGCGACGACCGCGGCGACCTCCTCGGTCGAGGCCGGCTTGACGACGCAGCGCGCCTGGCCGGTGTAGCGGCCGCGCCAATCGGTGAGATGCGGCGCCATCTCGCCGCCGCCGATCACGGCGCCGGCGCCGACGATGCCGCCCAGGCGCGCGACGATGCACACTCGATCACCTCGGCATAGAGGTCGTGCACGTCGCAGTCGGTGACGCGCACGCGGGCGAACTCGCCGACTTCGAGATGCCCACCGTCCGGAATGTGCACCAGGCCGTCGATTTCCGGCGCGTCGGCCTGGCTGCGGGCGATGGCGCCTTCCTCGTCGACCTCCTCGACCAGCACCTCGATCTCGCGGCCGATCTTCTGCTCCAGCCGCTGCGTGCTGATGTCCTCCTGCAGTTCCATCAGGCGGCTGCGGCGCTCCTCGCGCAGCGTCTCCGGCACCGGGTCGGGCAGCCGGTTGGCCTCGGCGCCGTCGACGGGGGAATAGGCAAAGGCGCCGACGCGGTCGAGCCGGGCTTCCTCGAGAAACTGCAGCAGCATCTCGAAGTCCGCATCGGTCTCGCCGGGAAAGCCGGTGATGAAAGTGCTGCGAATAGTCAGTTCCGGGCAGACGGCGCGCCAGGCGCGCACGCGCGCCAGCACGTTCTCGGCGCTGGCCGGCCGCTTCATCAGCTTGAGGATGCGCGGGCTGGCGTGCTGGAAGGGCACGTCGAGGTACGGCAGGATCTTGCCCTCGGCCATCAGCGGAAGCAGGTCGTCCACGCTGGGATAGGGATAGACGTAGTGCAGGCGCACCCAGACACCCAGCTCGCCCAGCGCCTGCGCCAGTTCGTAGAGGCGCGTCTTGACGGGCTTGCCGCCCCAGAAGCCGGTGCGGTACTTGAGATCGACGCCGTAGGCGCTGGTGTCCTGCGAGACGACGAGCAGTTCCTTCACGCCCGCATCGACCAGCTTCTCGGCCTCGCGCAAGACCTCGCCGATGGGCCGGCTGACGAGGTCGCCGCGCAGCGAGGGGATGATGCAGAAGGTGCAGCGGTGGTTGCAGCCCTCGGAAATCTTGAGATACGCATAGTGCCGCGGCGTCAGCTTGATGCCCTGCGGGGGCACCAGGTCCTCGAAGGGATCGTGCGGCTTGGGCAGATGCTTGTGCACTTCCTGCATGACCTGCTCGGTGGCATGCGGGCCGGTGACGGCGAGCACCTGCGGATGGGCCGCCAGCACCACGTCCTCCTTGGCGCCGAGGCAGCCGGTGACGATGACGCGGCCGTTCTCGTCGAGCGCCTCGCCGATGGCGTCGAGCGATTCGGCCACCGCGGCGTCGATGAAGCCGCAGGTGTTCACCACGACGAGGTCGGCGCCCTCGTACTCGGGCACGACGTCGTAGCCCTCGGCGCGCAGGCGCGTCAGGATGTGCTCGGAATCGACGAGGGCTTTCGGACAGCCGAGTGAGACGAAGCCGACCTTGGGCTGAACAGCTTTCTTGCTTGGCATTCTGTGGGGGAGGCCTGCGGCGGCGGTCGGGCCGCAGGCGGTGCGCTTACTTTTTCTCGGGCGCCGGCTCTTCGGCGGCTTCCTTCTTCTCGCCCGGCTTGCCGGCCGGGGCGGCGAAATTCGGAAACTGGAAGCCGGAGAACATGTTGCGCGTCTGGCTCTCGATCTGCTCCTGCATCTGCATGAACATGTTCTTCGACTGCTCCATGTAGGCGCCCATCATGCCCTGCATGGCGGGACCCTGGAAGTTGAGGAACTGCGCCCACAGGTCCTTGCTGGCGGGATTGTTCTCGCCATACATGGCGCGGGCCTGGTCCTGCAGCTTCGACTGCATGTCGGCGAAGGCCTTGATGTTGCCCTCGAGGTACTTGCCCATCATGCCCTGCATGGCGTTGCCGTAGAAGCGGATCATCTGCGACAGCAGGTCGCTGGTGAACATCGGCATGCCGCCGGTTTCCTCCTCGAGGATGATCTGCAGCAGGATGCTGCGCGTGAGGTCCTCGCTGCTCTTGGCGTCGACGACCTGGAACTCCTCGTTCTTCAGCACGAGTTCCTTGACGTCGGCCAGCGTGATGTAGGAGCTGGTCCTGGTGTCGTAGAGACGGCGGTTCGGATATTTCTTGATCAGTCTGGTTTGTTCAGCCATACAGTCCTCCCCCTTCGATGATTATACGCAGTAAGCCCCGGCAGCCCCGCCGTTGTCAGCACATGTGCAAGCCGCCGTTGATGGACAGGGTCGATCCGGTCATGTATCCGGCGTATTCGGAGGCCAGGTAGGCCACCAGCTTGCCGATCTCCTCCGGCTTGCCGAGGCGCCCCATCGGAATCTGCGCCACGATCTGCTCGCGCACCTCCGGCTTGATCGCCATCACCATGTCCGTGCCGACGTAGCCCGGCGCAATGGCGTTTACCGTCACGCCCTTGCGCGCCACTTCCTGGGCGATGGCCTTGGTGAAGCCGAGGATGCCGGCCTTCGCCGCGGAATAGTTGGCCTGGCCGAACTGGCCCTTGACGCCGTTCACCGAGGAAATGTTGATGACGCGGCCCCAGCCGCGCTCGGCCATGCCGGGCAGTACCTGATGGGTGACGTTGAAGACGCTGTTGAGATTCACGTCGATCACCGCGTTCCATTCCGACGACTGCATCTTGCGGAACATGTTGTCGCGCGTGATGCCGGCGTTGTTCACCAGCACGTCGACCGGCCCGAGTTCCGACTCGATGCGCTTCACCATCTCGTTGCAGGACGCGTAGTCGGCCACGTTGCCTTCGGCGGCGTGGAACTCGAATCCGGCGGACTTGTTCTGCGCCAGCCAGTCGTCCTTTTGCGCAAAGCCGGGCAGGCAGTTGGCCACCACGACGAAACCCTCCTCGGCCAGCGCCCGGCAGATCGCCGTGCCCAACCCCCCCATGCCGCCCGTGACGAGCGCTACCTTCTTCGACATTGCAGTACTTCCCATGAACAACAAAAAACCCTTGCGGGCCGCCGCCGAGCCGGGCGGCGGCCCCTGGCGTCAGAACATGTGCTGGCCGCCGTTGATGGAGATGTTGGCGCCGGTGAGGAAGGCCGCCTCCTCGGAAGCGAGGTAGGCCACCAGACCGGCCACCTCCTCGGGCTTGCCGAGGCGCCCCTGCGGAATCTGCGGCAGGATCTTCGAATCGAGTACTTCCTGCGGGATGGCCATCACCATCTTGGTGCCGATGTAGCCCGGACTGATGGTGTTCACCGTCACGCCCTTCTTCGCCACTTCCAGCGCCAGCGCCTTGGTGAAGCCGTGCATGCCGGCTTTCGCCGCCGAATAGTTGGTCTGGCCGAAGGCGCCCTTCTGGCCGTTCACCGAGGAGACGTTGACGACGCGGCCCCAGCCGCGCTCCATCATGCCGTCCATGACCTGCTTGGTCATGTTGAAGACGCTGTCGAGGTTGGTCTTCATGACAACGTCCCAGTCGCCCTTGGTCATCTTCTTGAAGGTCATGTCGCGCGTGATGCCGGCGTTGTTCACCAGCACGTCGACCGGGCCGATCTCCTTCGCCACGGTGTCCACGCAGGCCTTGCAGGAATCGAAATCGGCCACGTCGCAGGGATAGGCGTGGAATTCGAAGCCCTGCGCCTTCATCTGCTTGAGCCAGTCACCGGCCTTGGTGTTGCTCGGACTGTAGGTCGTCACGACCCTGTAGCCCAGCGCCGCCATCTTGATGCAGACCGCTTCGCCCAGTCCGCCCATGCCCCCCGTTATGAGTGCCACTCTCGACATGATCTACTCTCCTTTGATGTTCGGGGACTTGCTTGTCGCAGCCGGCCGCGTATCCCCTGTCGCGCGACCTGCCATTTTTAGGCTCTTTCCTTGACGTAGCGCCCCGGCGCCGCCTCGATCGGCTTGTAACGCCGGCTGCCGGGCTTCTTCGGCGCCGCGCGCTCCTCGCCGGCATGGCGCCGAAGCCATTCTATCCAATGCGGCCACCAACTGCCCTTGTGTTCCGTCGCGCCGGCCAGCCAGTCCTCTGCGCTCGCCGCGGCGGCGTCGTTGCGCCAGTGGCTGCGCTTGCCCTTGGCCGGCGGATTCACCACGCCGGCGATATGGCCGCTGGCGCCCATGACGAAGGTCGTCTCGCCGCCCAGCAGCCCGCGCGAGAGGTAGGCGCTTTTCCAGGGGACGATGTGGTCCTCGCGGCTCGAGTAGATGTAGGCCGGCATGTCGAGCCGGCCGAGGTCGGCCGTGGTGCCGCACATCGCCAGGCGGCCCGGCTCGCGCAGGGCGTTCTCCAGGTAAAGATGGCGCAGGTACCAGACGGCAAAGGGGCCGGGCAGGTTGGTGCTGTCGGCATTCCAGTAGAGCAGGTCGAAGGCCGGCGGCTTGCCGCCCTTCAGGTAATTGCCGACGACGTACTGCCAGATGAGGTCGTTGGCGCGCAGGCTGGAGAAGGCCGAAGCGAGTTCGGCGCCGCGCAGCAGCCCGCCCTGTCCGATGGCCGTCTCGCGCGCCTTGACCGAGGCCGCATCGACGTAGTGCGTCACTTCGCCGCCGTCGGAAAAATCGAGCAGGGAAGTGAGCAGCGTCAGGCTCGCCACCCGGTCCTCGCCGCGCGCCTTGGCGACGCAGAGCGCCGCGGCGAGGATGGTGCCGCCGACGCAGAAACCGAGTGCATTGAGCTTGTCGGCGCCGCTGATCTCCTGCGCCGCGTCGAGCGCCGCCAGCGCTCCCTGCTCGAGGTAGTCGTCCCAGCCGAGATGGCCAAGCTCGGCCTGCGGATTGCGCCAGGAGACCAGGAACACCGTCATGCCCTGCTCGACGGCATGGCGCACGAAGGAGTTCTCCGGTTGCAGGTCGAGGATGTAGAACTTGTTGATGCAGGGCGGCACGATCACCAGCGGCCGGGCGTGCACCTTCGGCGTTTCCGGGTCGTACTGGATGAGCTGAATCAGCGCATTCTCGAAGATCACCTGGCCCGGCGTCACCGCCAGGTTGCGGCCGACCTCGAAGGCGGCCTCGTCGGTCATCGAGATGCGGCCCTTGCCCAGGTCATCGAGGAGATTGCGGATGCCGGCGGTAATGCTGGCGCCCTGGGTGTCGAGCGCCGTCCGGATGAATTCCGGATTGGTCGCCACGAAATTGGACGGCGCCATGGCATCGACGAACTGGCGGGTGAAGAACTGCAAGCGGCTGCGCGCCGCCTCGTCGTCCATCGGCAGCGCTTCGATCAGCCTGCCGATGTAGTCGGCGTTGAGCAGGTAGGCCTGGCGCAAATAGTCGAAAAAGGGACTCCCGGACCACTCCGGCGCGGCAAAGCGCTTGTCCTTGACCTCGGCTGTCGCACCGCCCTGACCGCGCCGCAGCATGTCCTGCCAGAGCGCGGCGTGGCGCGCGGCGAACTCCTTCTGCAGGCTGGCGATGGCTTCGTTCTGCGCAAACTGCGCCCCCAACGCAGCCTGCGGAGACCTTGCTGCGGACGGTTGTGCCAGGAAATTCATGACCCCCTGCGCGAACGCCTGACCGGCCTGGAAGAGGTTCTGCATGGCAGCCGCATCGGGCTGTGGGTTACCGGACATCGACCGCTTCTCCCTATGACGGTTGCAAACATGGCAACCGCCGGACTGACAGGGGATTTTGCACTGCACCATACCCTCTGTCAACGAGTTGGGAGGGAATAGAATCACACCATGTACATCGTCGCCATCGGCTGGCTCTGGGTCGTGCTCATGATGGCCATCACGGAGACCAGCGCCACCGCCGGCATCCTGACCTTGGTCTTCTATGGACTGGCACCGCTCGCCCTCTTCCTCTGGCTCGTCGGCACACCGGCCAGGCGCCGGCATTTCCGCAGGGTCGGCCCAAGGGAGAACCGCGCCCGCCCGGAAGAAGCCGGACGAAGCGAGCCTGAGGGCGGTTGCAGCTCAGCCGACCAGGCGGTCGACCAGCAAATGGGCATAGTGGATGGTGGCGACGCCCGCCGCGATCAATGAGACCTGCTGCACCGTGGCGCGTAACTCGGTGCGCCGGTGCAGGCCGGGGATCAGGTCGGCCACGGCGACATAGATCATGCTGGCCGCCGCCAGCGCCAGGAACACCGGCACGACGCCCTGCATCGCCGAGAGGGCAAAGTAGGCGAGCCCCCCGCCGACCAGCGTCGCCAGGCTGGAGAACAGGTTGAAGGCCAGCGACTTCATGCGCGAGTAGCCGGAATGCAGCAGGATGAGGAAGTCGCCGACTTCCTGGGGAATTTCGTGGGCGATGATGGCCAGGGCGGTGACGATGCCGAGGCGAATGTCCTGCATGAAGGCGGCGGCGATCAGCACGCCATCGACGAAATTGTGGAAAGTGTCGCCGACCATGATCAGCAGGCCGCTGCGGCCATGGTCTTCGCTGCGCGCATGCGGCTCGTGCCCTTCGCAATGGTCGTCGTGGCAATGCCGCCACAGCACCAGTTTCTCCAGCACGAAGAAGCCGAGGATGCCGGCCAGCACGATGGCGGTGGCCGTGCCGACATCGCCGTGCGCCTCGACGGCATTCGGCAGCACCTCGAGAAAGGCGGCGCCGAGCAGCGCGCCGATGGCATAGCTGATCAGGTGCGGCACCCAGGCGCCGCGCGCCGTGAGGGCGAAAGCGGCCGCCGCCAGCACCGACAGCGCGCCGCCGGCAAGCGACATGACGAGAATCCAGGCGAGAACGGACATGGGCGCGATGGGATCGGAACGCGCGGATTATACGCGGGCCGCCGACTCGCGCCGGCGAATCAGCAGGCCGAGCGCGACGCCCAGCAGCGCGGCGGCGCCGGTGACGATCAGCGCGTCGCGCCAGAGTCCGCTCGCCGCCACCAGCGCGGCGATCAGGGGCGGCCCGGCGAAGGGGCCCAGGTGGCCGAACTGCATGAACAATCCTTGCAGCGTGCCGATCTGCTTCGGCGTGCGGGCGTAATTCGCCGAGGCGGAGAGCACCGAGGCCGGCACCAGGCCGCCGGTGAAGGACAGCAGCAGGCACAGCGCATAGCGCACGGGGTCCGGCAGGACGTCGAGGAAGATGCCGACACCCGACAGCCCGGCGACGAAGTTGGCGCAGACGATCAGGTTGCCGCGGCGAAAATGCCGCTGCAGCAGGCGGCCGCCGAGCAGGTTGCCGGGGACGTTGACCAGCACCATCGCGCAGGACAGCAGCGACACCGCCAGCGCCGACAGGTCGCGCTGCTCCTTGAGATAGGTCGGCAGCCAGATGATCAGCGCAAAGTGCTGAATCGTCCAGCAGCTCATGGCCAGGGCGAGCAGCCAGGGTTCGATCTGGCCCAGCGCCTGCTTCGCCTCGCCGATGGCATCGAGCCTCTGCGATTCGGCATATTCCGCAAGCCGGTAGCCCGGCCGTGCGCGCCACAAGGCCAGCGTCGCCAGCAGGATGCCGGCAAAAGCCAGCAGCCAGAGGCCGCGCCAGCCGCCCCAAGGCATCACCAGCGGCGCCAGCAGCATGGCCAGGCCGACGCCGGCCGGCAGGTAGGCGCTCCAGATGCCGAGGGCGAAGCGCCGGTCATGCGGCCTGCTCGCCGCGGAGAGCAGGGCCGGGGCGGAGACGGCCACCGAGACCATGCCCACGCCTTCGACGAAGCGCGAGGCCAGCATCGCCGCCGCGCCGCCGGCGGCCAGTCCGGCCAGACAGCCCAGCATGCTGATGAACAGCCCGCCCAGGCACAGGCGCAGCGCGCCGATGCGATCGCCGAGCAGGCCGAAGAGCACCCCGGTCGTCACGCCGAGCGCATTGATCATCGAAGCCAGCCAGCCCGCCGCGACGAGCGACAGGCCGAACTCCTCGCGCAACTGGGTCAGAGCGATCGGCACCTTGCCGACGTTCAGGGCGGCAGCCACCCCGCAGAAGGCGGCGGCGAGGACGGCATGCCAATCCGTGGTGGAAGGCGGCGATGCGGCCGTTGTCGTGCTCATCGAAGCGGATCAGCGCGGCGGCCGGTTGACCAGCCAGATTCCGAGCACCACCAGCACCAGCGCCGCGGCCAGCGCGGAGCTGACACGCTCGGAGAGCAGCAGCGCGCCGGCCAGCACGCCGAACAGCGGCGTCAGGAAGGAGAAGGCCGACAGCCGTCCGGCCGGGTAATGCACCACCAGCCAGAACCAGGCCAGGTAGCTGGCGAAGGCCACCAGCACGGTCTGGTAGGCGAGGCTAGCCAGCACCAGCGGCGTGGCCGCGACGATGCCCGGCTCGCCCAGCGCCAGCGAGACGAATGGCAGTACCAGCGCCGAGCCGGCGAGCTGGTAGAACAGCGTCTTGGCCGGGCTGATCCTCGCCAGGCGACTGCCCTTGATCAACAGCGTCGTGGCGGCCCACAGCACCGCGCCGAGGAACAGCATGCCGTCCCCCCGCAACTGACTTTTCGTCGGCAGGCCGAGCGATTCGCCGAAGGCGGCGAGGATGCCGGCGAAGGCGCAGGCCAGTCCCAGCCACTGCAGCGGGCGCAATCTTTCTCCGGGCAGGAACAAGTGCGCGCCCAGCGCCACCATGAACGGCGCGGTATACAAGAAGACCACGCCGCGCGAGGCGGAGGTGTAGCTGAGGCCCCAGTAGATGAAGGCGAACTCGCCGGCGAAGAGGGCGGCGCAGAGCAGGCCCGGCCCGAGCGTGCCGTCGCGCCCGAAGAGGCGGATGCCCTGCGCCGCCGACCACGCCCACACCAGGACGGCCGCGCCGAGCGAGCGCAGGCTGGCCTGCAATACCGGCGAGATGCCGGCGTTGGCGACCTTGATCGCCACCTGCTGCAGGCCCCAGGCCGCGCACAGCACCACCATCAGGGCCATGGCGGTCGAGTCGAGATGCGATTTTCTTTCCATCATTCCATCCAGATCAGCGAGGCCATGCGGCCGGTGTTCTTGTCGCGGCGGTAGGAGTAGAAGCGCTCCTGCTCGTGCCAGGTGCAGAAGCCGCCGCCGAAGACGCGCGCGACACCGGCGGCATGCAGGCGCTGCGTGGCCAGTTGGTAGAGATCGGCCAGCCACTTGCCATTCGCCTGCGGCGCGAAGCCGGCCGCCGCTTCCCGCGCATGGGCAAGGAAGGCTTCGCGCACCTCGTCGCCGACCTCGAAGGCCTGCGGACCGATGGCCGGGCCGAGCCAGGCCATCAGGCGTACCGGCGCCACCGCCATGGCCCGTACCGCCGCCTCGAGGACGCCGCCGGCCAATCCGCGCCAGCCGGCGTGTACCGCGGCGACGACACTGCCGGCGTCGTCGCACAGCAGCACCGGCAGGCAGTCCGCCGTCAGCACCGCGCACACCGTGCCGCGCACACGGGCGAAGGCGGCATCGGCCGCGATGCCTGGCCGGGCGCTCGCCGCATCGACGACGGCCCGCCCATGCACCTGGCTGAGCCAGAGCGGCTCGGCGGGCAGCCGCGCGCGCAGGCGTCTGCGGTTCTCCGCCACCGCCGCCGGGTCGTCGCCGACATGGTTGCCGAGGTTCATCGAGGCATAGCCCGCGCCGCTGACGCCGCCGCTGCGCGTCGTCACCAGCGCCTGCACCGCGATCGGCGCCGGCCAGTCCGGAACGATCCAGTCCTTCACGTCTCTTCCGCCCGCAGTGCCTCGAGCAACTGCGCGAAATCGTCCGGCAGCGGCGCCTCCCAGCCCACCTCCTCGCGCGTCGCCGGATGCCGCAGCGCCAGGCGCCAGGCGTGCAGGGCCTGACGCGGGAAATCCGCCAGCTTGTCCCGCGCCTTGCGGCGCGGCCCATAGACCGGATCGCCGACCAGCGGATGGCCGATGTCGGCCATGTGCACGCGAATCTGATGGGTGCGTCCCGTCTCCAGCGCGCACTCGAGGAGGGTGGCGCGGGCGAAGCGCTCCAGCACGCGGTAGTGCGTGCGCGCCAGGCGGCCGGAACCGACCACCGCCATCCGGGTGCGCTGCACGGGGTGGCGGCCGATCGGCGCGTCGACGACGCCGTCGCACGCGACGCGGCCGTGCGCCAGCGCGAGATACCGCCGCTGCACCGTGCGCGCGGCGAGCTGGCGCACGAGGTCGGTCTGCGCCTCCGGCGTCCTGGCGACGACCAGCAGGCCGCTGGTGTCCTTGTCGAGGCGGTGCACGATGCCGGCGCGCGGAATGCCGGCCAGCTGCGGCGCATGATGCAGCAAGGCATTCAGCAGCGTGCCCTGCCAGTTGCCGCTGCCGGGATGCACCACCAGGCCGGCCGGCTTGTTCACGACGAGCAGGTGCGCGTCCTCGTGCACGATTGCCAGCGGGATGTCCTCCGCGCGCTGCGCCGTCTCCTCGGGCGGCGCGCCGGCCGCGAGCCGCACCTGCTCGCCGCCCCACACCTTGCGCTTGGCCTCCGCCGCCGTGTCGTCGAGACTGACTTTGCCCTGCTTCACCCAGGCGGCGAGGCGGCTGCGCGAGTGCTCGGGCAACAGGCGCGCCAGCGCCTGGTCGAGCCGCAGCCCGGCGCAATCGGCGGGAATGACCAGGACGCGCACCGGGTCTGCGATATAATCGGCGCGCTTTCTTTGCCGGGAATCCATCATGCGTAGTCTAGCTTTAATTCTCGCCCTGCTGATCGGCGGCTGCGGCCTGCTGCCCGAGCTCAAGGACGAGACTGCCGGCTGGTCGGCCAACCGCCTGTATTCCGCCGCCAAGGAAGCCATGGGCGACGGCTCCTACGACAAGGCCGTCAAGTATTTCGAGATCCTCGAATCGCGCTACCCCTACGGCCGCTACGCCCAGCAGGCGCAGATCGAGATCGCCTATGCCTACTACAAGGCCAACGAGCCGGCCTCCGCCATCGCCGCCTGCGACCGCTTCATCAAGCTGCACCCGAACCATCCCAACGTCGACTATGTGTATTACCTGAAGGGCCTGGTCAACTTCAACGAGGACCTCGGCATCGTGGGCTACGTCAGCATGCAGGACCAGTCCGAGCGCGACCCGAAGGCGGCACGGGAATCGTTCGACGCCTTCAAGGAAATGGTGTCGCGCTATCCCAGCAGCAAGTACGCCGCCGACGCCACGGCGCGCATGAAGTACCTGGTGAACGCCCTCGCCTCGCACGAGGTGCACGTCGCGCGCTACTACATGAAGCGCGGCGCCTACGTCGCCGCCGCCAGCCGCGCCCAGTTCGCCGTGAAAACCTATTCCGGCGCGCCGGCCAACGAGGAGGCGCTGTTCATCCTGGTGAAGGCCTACGACGCCCTCGGGCTGAACGACCTGCGCGACGACGCCGAGCGCGTCATGCGCACCAACTTCCCCGACAGCGACTACTACAAGCGCGGCCTCGACCGCAAGGAACCCTGGTGGAAATTGTGGTGACGCGGGCCTGAAACGCCCGCGGATTCAGCGCGCGAGGGCGATCAGCACGCTGCAGGGCGCGTCCTCGATGAGGGTGGAGCCCACCGAGCCCTTCCACCAGCGCGTCATGAAGAAGGCGTGCTTGCGGTGGCCGACGACGATGAGGTCGGCGCCCAGCTCGCCGGCCATACGGCAGATTTCGTCGACCGGCTCGCCGGTGACGACATGGCCCTCGGCCCTCACCCCCTTCTCCGCCAGCAGCTTCAGCCCTTCCTCGAGGATCTCCTTGAAGCGCCGGTTCTCGTCCTCCTGCAGGGTGTCCGGCACGAAGCCTTCGGTCAGGTAGAGGCCGGCCATCAGCGGCGCCACCGCCAGCAGGTGGATCTCGGCATGCAGGAAATTGTTGATGTCGGCGCATTCGAGCAGCGCCGTCCGGCCGCTCTGCGAACCGTCGTAGGCCAGCAATACCTTGCGATACATGTTCCCCTCCGTCGGCCGATTGCTTTGGCCTCGATGGTAATCGAAGGGACACGCCGGTTCAATCGTGACTTATACTTTCGCGGCTTCAGTCATTCCCGCAACCATGCAACCCGACCTCCAGCCTCCCGTCCAGACGCTCGGCATCGCCGGCGCCGGCGCCATGGGCCGCGGCATCGCGCAGATCGCCGCCCAGGCCGGCCTCCGCGTGCTGCTCTTCGACCTCGCGCCCGGCGCCGCCGCCAAGGCGGGCGAAGCCATCGCCGCAACCTTGTCGGGCCTGGCCGCCAAGGGCAAGATCGCCCGGCAAGATGCCGACGCCGCGGCCGCCCGCATCGAGCCCGCTTCGGCACTGGAGGCCTTCGCCTCCTGCCAGATCGTCATCGAGGCCATCGTCGAGAAGCTGGAGGCCAAGCGCCGGCTGTTCGCGGCGCTGGAGGACATCGTCGGCGAGGACTGCATCCTCGCCAGCAACACCTCCTCGCTGTCGGTGACGGAGATCGCCGCCGCCTGCAAGCGGCCGGGCCGCGTCGCCGGCTGCCATTTCTTCAATCCGGTGCCGCTGATGAAGGTGGTCGAGGTCATCGACGCCCTGCTCACCGAGCCGTGGGTCGGCGAGGCCCTCGCCGAACTGTCCCGCCGCATGGGCCACACGCCGGTGCGCGCCAGGGA
>Ga0116144_10001643_pt1 | contig 26076 bp, 27 predicted proteins | sample AD_UKC035_MetaG_FD_89746 | JGI IMG/M metagenome (GOLD analysis project Ga0116144, IMG submission 89746) | Active sludge microbial communities of municipal wastewater-treating anaerobic digesters from USA - AD_UKC035_MetaG | ecosystem: Engineered > Bioreactor > Anaerobic > Digestate | place: USA...
GCGATGCGGCGTTTCATCTTTGTGCTATCCCCCTCTCGGGTTGTCCATTTCGTCTTTTACCGTCTGATAGAGTGTTTCGGCCTTGAGTTCGTGCAGGGTGTAGCAGGGGGCTTTAAGGTGCTCGGCCAGGGCCTGGGCCAGGCCCTGATCAAAGGCGGCATGTTCCATATTGATCACCACGCAGCGGGTATTCTCGCTGGCGATTTGCTCAGCCAGGCGGTGGGCCTCGTCTTGGGGGGGCATGGCGCTCATTGAGACGTTGCCGGCGCCATCGGTCAGCAGGATCACCAGGGGCTGCACGTCGGGGTGCAAGATGCGCTCGCGCCCCAGCACCTGGTGGGTCATGTGCAAGCCGGCTGAGAGCGGGGTCTTGCCGCCGACGGGAATATCGGTCAGGGCGCGCTGGGCCAGCATCACCGAGTTGGTGGGCGGCAGCACCAGGGTGGCGCGGTCCTTCTGAAAGACCACCAACCCCACCCGGTCGCGGCGTTGGTAGGCATCGGTGAGCAGAGATAGGATGGCGCCCTTGGTGGCAGACATGCGCTCGGCCACAGCCATCGACCAGGAGGCATCTACCACGAAGAGCACCAGGTTCGAAGTTTTCTTGACGCGCACCTTGCGGTGAAAATCGGAGGGGCGGATGGCAAAGGCCACCTTCTTGCGCAGGTCGGCCCGCTCGCGCTGGAAGGGTGCGGCTGCGCGCAGGGTGGCATCGAAGGCCAGGTCGTCCGTCTTGCCTTGAGCGGGGCGCGATTGAATGTAGCGGCCGCGTTTGCGGTCGGTATGGGTGCGCGAGCGGCGTCCGGCGCGCTTGCGGTACAGCTTATCGAGGGCGGTGTCGAGCTTGCGGGGGGTGAAGGATTCGCCGGTCTTTACTTTTTGGCCGCCATCCCACCAGTAGGCATTGCCAATATCGAAAACACTCTGCGGGGCCGGGTCGAGCTGGGAAGGATTACTCGGCTGTTCCTCCCCGGCTTCCCGGCTTACGCTTTTTTTTTTCGTAATGGGGAGAGTGTTCGTCTTCAGAAGCAGGTTCGGGTTCGCCGGCTGCGGCGGCCGCGCCCTGCATCTGCTCGATGCGCTCTTGCAGTTCATCCGGTGAAACAGAGGCTTGCGAGAAGGGCCCCTGGCGGATGCGGTGCGGCAGGGCCAGTTCGGCTGCCAGGGCAATATCGCGCTCGCTGATAGCCGTGCGGTTGTCAAAGGCGGCCTGGGCGCGGGCGGTCTTGAGGATCACCAGGTCGGCGCGGTGCCCTTCTACGTTCAGTGAAGAGGTGAGGGCGGCAATCGAGAGCAGGTCGCGGCTGGTGTAGGTCACTTCATCCACCAGGCGGCGGGCCTTATCGATGCGCTCAGAGAGCTTGGCTTCTTGCTCTTGCCAATCGCGGCGGAATTTCTCGGGGTTGGCTTCGAAGGCCAGGTTGCGTTCCATGATCAGCACGCGCTCGCGTGCATCGCGGATGCCGTAGATCTCGGCAGAGAGGGCAAAGCGATCCAAGAGCTGAGGGCGCAGGTCGCCTTCTTCGGGGTTCATGGTGCCAACCAGGATGAAGCGCGCCGGGTGGGCAAAGGAGATGCCCTCGCGCTCGACCACGTTGACGCCCATGGCGGCAGAGTCGAGCAGCAGGTCTACCACGTGGTCGTCCAGCAAGTTGACTTCATCAATGTAGAGCAAGCCGCGGTTGGCGGCTGCCAGCACGCCCGGCTCAAAGTGACGCTCGCCTTTTTGAATGGCGGCTTCGATATCCAGGGTGCCTACCACCCGGTCTTCGGTGGCGCTGACGGGGAGATCGATGAAGGGCACGCGGCGCTTGATGGCTTTCAGGGGGATGTTCTTGGCCTGGCGTTCTTTGGCCCAATCTGACCAGGAGAGGGGTGCGGCGGGGTCATCGTTGAAAGGGGAATCGGCAAAAACTTCGATCTCTGGCAGCAAATTAGCCAGGGCGCGCGCCGCCGTAGATTTACCCGTACCGCGTTCGCCGCGGATCAATACGCCGCCGATGTGTTGGTTGACGGCATTCAAGATCAATGAGCGCTTCATGCGCTCTTGGCCAACGATGGCAGTGAAGGGATAAATTGGTCGCATTCGATTCCTCTAACGTTAATGTATAAGCAGTGTGCAATTATACCCCGAAGTGCGGGGATGGGCGGGTAATCCAGCCTTTAAGCCTGTTTACGGCCATGGCCTGTCATGCTCATGCCGATCAGCCTGGATACGACCATCGCCAGGTAGATGATACCAGAAAACTGCTCTAACATTGCCAGTACCCGCGCCGGCGCGCTGACGGGCACGATATCGCTCAGACCGGTGGCAGATAGGTTGGCGAAGCTGAGCGACATCAATTCAATGAGGCTCCAGGCCTGTCCTGGATGTGTGGTCCCAGAAAAGCTGCCCGGCACCCAGGCCTGGCAAACGATGTACAGGTAAGTGAACCCCCAGGCTAACAAAGTGAAGGTGGCGCCGGCCGCGAACAGCTCGTCAGTGGTGACGCGCGTATCGTCCATCATGTACACGATCAGGCTGACGGCAGCGTAGAAGTAGAGGATGGCTTCTAGCAAGGCCGCCCATACCAGCAGGGCAGCGTTGTTAGAAAGTTCTGAGCCGATCAAGAGCAGCAAAGCCGGGGCTCCCAGCACCCAGGCGATCCAATTGACGGTCGAGCTGCGGTACACCACCCACACCGTCATCACCAACACCAGCACCCCGGCAGCCCCCAGCAAGACGCGCCCATTCTGGGCGCGGTCAAACACAGCATAAAGAATCAGGCTCAGCAGTTGTGCGCCAAGCAAGAAAGCAGACGGGTGGCGGAAGGGTCCAATATTCCGCAAGAGAAAGCGCCGGTGAGGACTCATGTCAAAGTGTATTACAAATTGAGCTTGTTACAATCCAAGGTTCTAAGAACCTTGGATTGTAACAAGTTTTACCCCCACCTAGCTGAACAGGTGGAAGGCGGCAATGATGGGCGCGAAGAGCGAAGATACCAGGCTCATCACCGTGATGAGGGTGTTCAGCGAGGGCCCAGCAGTATCTTTGAAGGGATCACCAACGGTATCGCCAACCACGGCTGCCTTGTGGGCTTCAGAGCCAGGGCCACCGAACTTTCCGGTTTCGATATACTTCTTGGCGTTATCCCACAGCCCGCCAGCATTGCTCATCAGCAGGGCGAAGATCACGCCCGTGAAGATGGCCCCGCCCAAGAAACCACCCAAGGCATCGGGCCCCAAGACGAAACCGACCACAAGCGGCAAGCCCACAGCCAAGAAGGCAGGAATAGCCAGCGAGTTGAGGGCGCCATGAGCGGCCAGGCTGACACAGCGGGCGTAATCTGGTTTATGCGTGCCGGCCAGGATGCCAGGCTCGGCATGGAACTGTCGCCGGATCTCTTCGATCATATCAAAGGCGTTGTTTGTCACTGCCAGCATGGTCAGCGCGCTAAAAAGCGGCGGGGTAATGGCGCCCAAGAAGACGCCGGCGACTACGATGGGAGAGCGCAGGCTGATGGTGATGTTAACCCCGTGCGCCGCCATGACTTCAGAGAAGGCTGCAAACAAGGCCAGCACGGTCAGGGCGGCAGCGCTGATCGAAAAACCCTTGGTGATGGCTTTGGCGGTGTTGCCGGCGGCGTCGAGCACGTCTGCGCGGTCGATCACTTCTTGCCCCATACCGGCCATTTCAGCAATACCGCGGGCGTTGTCTACGATCGGGCCATAGGCATCTGCCGAGACGATCATGCCGCTGATGGCAAGCATGCCCACCGCGGCAATGCCGATGCCGTAAATGCCCGGCAGGCCGTTGGCCTCGGCAATGTAGTAAGCGGTGAGGGTGGCAGTGACGATCCCGATGACGGAGGGGATAATGGAGATCAACCCATAGCTGAAGCCGGTGATGATGGTGATGGCAGAGCCGGAGGTTGAAACACGGCTGGTCTCTTTGACGGGTGCAAAGCTGTCATTGGTGAAGTAATCGGAGGTGAAGCCGATGATGACACCCACGACGATGCCCGCAATCGCCGCCCAAACCACGCCCGTGTTGATGATTGGGAAGGCCAACTTGAGGCCGAACAGCATGACGATGAAAATGACACAGGTGATGATCGTGCCACGATTCAGCGCCGCGCCGGGTTTTCCGCCTTCTTTGACGTGTACAAACTGGATGCCCAGCAGAGAGGCGAGGATGCCAAGCGAACAGATAATGAGCGGCAAGATTGTATAGAGGGTGGGGTCCAGGCGCTCTTTGAGGCCAAAGGTTGCGCCAAGGAGCATCACAGCCACTACCGAAGCCACGTAGCTGTCGAAAATATCTGCACCCATGCCGGCCACATCACCCACGTTGTCGCCCACGTTATCGGCAACCACTGCCGGGTTACGCGGATCGTCTTCAGGGATACCGATCTCAACCTTCCCAACCAGGTCGGCCGCGATATCGGCTGTTTTGGTGTAGATACCGCCGCCTGCCTTGGCCAGCAGGGCCAGGGTCGAAGCGCCGAAGCTGAAGCCGAGGACTGCCTGGGCATTGTGGGTGAGCATGTAGATCACGCTCATACCGATGACTGCCAGGCCTACCATGGCCAGGCCAAGCACAGCGCCAGCGTAGAAGGACAACTTGAAAGCCCCGGCCAGGTCTTTGCCGGCCGCGGTAGCCGTGCGCACATTGGCTTCAACCGCAACCCGCATGCCCATGAAGCCGGCCACAGCCGAACAAAGCGACCCGGTGATGAAGGCCAGTGCCATGACCACGCCAAATGGCAGGAAGGAAGTACTCCCTGACTCGGCACCCAAGACGCCTTTTTCCAGGCTGAACACAATCCCGATCAGCACCGAGATGATGAGCGCCAGGGTCGTCAGGGCTGCATAAAGCCGCTTCAGGTAGGCCGCTGCGCCTTCGCGGATCCAACCGGCTACCTCTTGCGCTGCCTTGGTGCCTGGGTCTTGTTTCATGACCCAGAAATACAAAAAGATCGCTACCCCCAGGGAGAGCACCCCCCCAACGATACCGATAACCAACCAGATACTGTAATTGAAGTCCATTTGATCTCCTATATTTTTTCAGGTGACGGCCTCAAACAGCCTGGTGCCAAAATTAGGGCATTGGCTATTTGAGGTCGTTGCCTGTAAGATTACATTACATATTTGCTGACCGGAACCAACGATAATTTTCAGAACGCAGTTCCGTTTGGGACGGCATGGGGTAGTACTTAAGCTGGCTGCTGTTCCCTACGAAAAAGCCATTCTTGACCGTCCGATACTGAAGCTTGGGAACATAGGCCCGGTCGACCATCTTGGTGGAGATGTACTTGGTTTTGACCTGGCTCAAGCATTCGCGCAAGTGATCGCTGTTGCTGTAGGGCAGGTTATCCATCAGCCCCATCTCAGGATCATCTGCCAGTTCACCCAGGTCGAGTTCTGCAAAGGTGATGGCTGGCACTGTGACCAGAGACGACGGATCGCGCACGATGAGCTCATAAAATTCTACCGGTGAGAGAACGCTGACCACCAATGGAGAAACCGGCGCAATTTCCTGGTACAAATGCAGGCCTTTCTCGTGATTGGGTATCTCAGGAGATGGTTGGAGTTCCAGGGTTCGGCCATCTTGCGTTGTCAGATAGAGCGACATCAAGGCGTTGAGATCAATATGCTCTAAAACGCGGTAAATCGAAATGTAGACGGATGTTTTGGGGGTTCCATCTTCATCAGGGATACAGCGCGCCAGGGCCTCATCGATGCGGAAATAGGGATTCCGGTACGCAGGATCGACCTCGAAGAACATGGCCTGTCCACGCGTTTTTCTCGATGTGCCCACAGCATAATAGAAGCCGAATTCTTCGGGATCCAGCATAGAGGCAATGAGTGCTTCTGGGACCAAAGAAAAGTAGAAGTGAATTGTCACGAGCAGCTCCTTTAAAATTTTATTGGGTGATTAAATCAAAAGTTCACATGACACCACTGTAATTCTAATCCCAATTGGCGCAAATTGGTTAAATTGATATGGTATTAACCTGGCAAAAAGCGATATTGGGAGCTGGTGCGGCGTTTAATCTTGCTCGAGCGCAATTTCCATCCAGGCTGGCTGGGGATTCGCCAGGCTGCCGTAGGCCAGGGTGCCGCGCGGGGGCAGGGCGGCGTACTGGTTGTCGATCCAGATCACCAGGCTGAGCGGGCCGCGCGGGCTGACCGGCGTGCTCAACACAGCTTGCCCATCCACGCTCAGCGTCACCTGGCTGGCCTGCCAATCGAGACTGTAGGTGTGCCAGGCGGTCACGTCGGCTTCGACCAGGGCGGCATCCTGGCGGATGAATTGGCGCAAGAGGCCGCGCAGCAGTTGGGCCGCCAGGGGGATTGCACCCAGGGCCAGCACGGGCGAGCCGAGCGCCAGCAAGGGGGCAGGCAGGTGGGGGGCGCGGAAGGTGGCAGCCAAGAAGCCCTGCGCCGGCAGGTCGTTACAAAAGGAAAGGTAATTGGGTGGCGAAGCGTAGAAGAACCAGGCCGCGTTGGGCAGGGCGGGGAAACGCTGGGCCGCCCCGGCCAATCCCAACGATAGGCTGAAGGGGTCATTCCATAGCCCAAAGCCCCAGGTGCCAGGCAGGTTGGGCGCTGAAACGCGCCCCCGCAGGCTGAGCCGGAAGGGCGGCTGCCAGGGAAAGCGGCGGCGCGGCAGGGCGCGGTAATCGTCGACCTGCGCCAGGCGGTATGCACCCTTGCGCCCGGCCGGGATCTCCAGCCGCCAGGCGCCGGGGCCGGTGGCCTCTACGCGCGAGCCGGGGGTCAGGTTGGGCTGCAAGGAGATCATGGATTAATCATACCATGCCGGGTCGCCCCTGCAATGAACCGGCTGGGTCTATCCAATGATATAATCAAGATCGTATCTTGACGATTGAGGAAGAGGCATGGAAATTACCTGGTATGGCTTATCTTGTTTTCGCCTGACTGAACGCGGGCTGGCTACGGTGGTGACCGACCCCTATGACAGCCAGGTGGCGGGTTATGAGCCGCTCAAACTGCGTGCAGATATTGTCACCGTCAGCCATGATGCTCCGGGCCACGCTTACGTCTCAGGTGTGAAGGGTACTTCACATGTGATCACCGGGCCGGGCGAATTTGAGATCGGCGGTGTATTCATCACCGGCATCCAGACCAATGGCGCCGGCAAGCGCGCTCCAGATGAGCCGCGCAATACATTATATGTTTTCGATTATGAAGGCGTGACCGTGGCCCACCTGGGCGATCTGCGGCGCGTGCCCAGCCAGACAGAGATCGAAGCCTTGGGCACGGTGCACGTGGCTCTGGTGCCGGTGGGGGGCGGCGGCGGTCTGATCTCGGCCAAGGCGGCTGAGGTCATCAGCCTGATTGAGCCAGGCTATGTCATCCCCATGCATTACGGCACCCCTGCCAGCCTGATCAAGCTGGCTCCGTTGACCAAGTTTTTAAAAGAGATGGGCCTGGACAAGGTAGAAACCCTGCCATCGCTTAAGGTCACCAAGAGCAGTGTGCCTGAAGAAACTCGCGTGGTGGCCCTGGAATACCAACATTGATCGTAGGAGTACAGCAGTGACGGTCAAACTTTTGATGACTTGGGATATCATTCCTGGCCGCGAGCAAGAATACTTCGAATTTGTGGTGCGCGAATTCATGCCGCAGGTACAGCAGATGGGCATGGAGCCCAGCGACGCCTGGTTTACCATGTACGGTGACCAGCCTCAGATCATGGCTGCCATGCAAATGCCTGCCCTCGATGCGCTGGAGAGCGTGTTGGTTTCAAAAGATTGGGAAAGCCTGGTCAACCGCCTGTTGGATTATGTAGAGAATTATGACTATAAGATCGTCCAGGCGCGCTCGGGTTTCCAAATGTAAGCTTGTGTCCATTAAGCCTTGACTGCTGAAATTTCTATCCGCCTGCTGGCATGGTATGCCAGCAACGCTCGTGCCTTGCCCTGGCGCGTTGCGCACCCTGATCCCTACGCGGTGTGGGTCTCGGAGATCATGCTCCAGCAAACGCGCGTCGAGACGGTGGGGCCCTATTTTGCGCGCTGGATGGCGCGCTTTTCAAATATTGAAGCCCTGGCGGCGGCCCCTTTGCAAGATGTGTTGGCAGCCTGGGAAGGGCTGGGCTATTACAGCCGGGCACGCAACTTGCAGCGTGCAGCCCAACTGGTGGTCGAGCGGCACGGCGGGCGGCTGCCTGCCAATGTGGCCCATCTGCGCCAACTGCCCGGCATTGGGCGTTACACGGCTGGGGCGATTGCCTCGATTGCTTTTGGGCAAGACGAGCCGGCCCTGGATGGCAATATCCGCCGGGTGCTGGCGCGACTCTTCAACCTGACCGAAGACGCCCGCTCGCCGCAGGGTTTGCGCCGCCTGTGGGAGCTGGCGGCCCTGATCTTGCCGCCTGGACGGGCCGGCGACCATAACCAGGCCCTGATGGACCTGGGCTCATTGATCTGCACCCCGCGCGCCCCGCTTTGCCACGCCTGCCCCCTGGCTGAACTGTGCCAGGCCCGGGCATTGGGCGTGCAGGCCCAGCGACCGGTGCTGGCGGCAAAGCCCGCCAGCCCGCATTACACGGTCACAGCGGCAGTCATCCAGCGCGGCGGGCAGGTGTTGTTGGCGCAGCGCCCGCAAAATGGGCTGCTGGGTGGGCTGTGGGAATTCCCCGGCGGCAAGCAGCAAGATGGTGAAGACCTGCCGGCTTGCCTGCGCCGAGAGATTGACGAAGAGCTGGGGGTGGCGATTGAGGTAGGGCCTGAGCTGGGTGTGTATCGCCATGCTTTCACCCACTTCCGCATCACCCTGCACGCCTTCTGCTGCCAGTTGCTGGCGGGCCAACCGCGCCCCATCCAGGCGGCGGATATCCGCTGGGTGACCCCGGTTGATCTGGAAACTTACCCGATGGGTAAAGTGGATCGCCAGATTGCCAAAAAACTGCTTCTCGAAGCAAAGGATGGTTCTTGTGACAGATTATTTGATCGTTGACGCCCATGAAGATTTGGCCTGGAATATCCAGGTCTTTAAGCGCGATTATCGCCGCTCGGCTGCCGAAACGCGCTTGCTTGAGGCTGGCAGCCTGGCAGTTGAGAAGAACGGCGATACCCTGCTGGGCTGGCCTGATTACCAGCGCGGCCGGGTGGCGGTGGTTTTTGGCACCTTATTTGCTTCGCCTACCCGCCGCAAAACTGGGGATTGGGATTACCCCACCTATGCCACCGCAAACGAAGCGCACGCCATTTATCGATGGCAGTTGGATGCTTACCAGCGCCTGGCAGATGAAGCGCCCGAACAGTTCTGCCGCTTGCTGAGCCGTGCAGACTTGCAGGCTTTGTTGGCGCACTGGCAGCGCAGCGATCTCAACGAACATCCGGTGGGGTTGGTGACGTTGATGGAAGGCGCCGAAGGGGTGCGCCACCCTGGCGAGCTGGAAGAATGGTGGGCGGGCGGTGTGCGCATCATCGGCCCGGCCTGGGCCGGCACCCGCTTCTGTGGCGGGACGCGCGAGCCCGGCCCTTTGACCCCTGAGGGCTACCAACTGCTGGAGGGTATGGCCCAGGTGGGCTTCAGCCTGGATTTGAGCCATATGGATGAGCAGGCAGCCTTGCAGTCTTTGGATGTTTACCCGGGGCCCGTCATCGCCTCGCATGCCAATGTAAGCGCCCTGCTGAAGGGGGCCGAGAGCAATCGCCATTTGAGCGACCGCCTGCTGGACGGCCTCTTAGAGCGCGGAGCCGTGATTGGCGTGGTGCCGTTCAACCACTTCTTGCGCGTGGGTTGGAAAGAAGCTGATGGGCGGGCCGCCGTGACGCTGGACGCGGTGGTGGCGCAAATCGATTACATTTGCCAGCGCGCCGGCAGTGCACACCAGGTGGGGCTAGGCAGCGACTTCGACGGTGGTTTTGGTTTAGGGTCTGTCCCCTCGGGTGTGGATACGATTGCCGATCTGCAAAAACTTGCCCCACTGCTGGCTGAAAAGGGGTATACTGAAGACGATATTGCTGCCATCTTGGGCGGTAACTGGTTGTCACACTTACAGTCTACCCTGCCGGAGGTGTTATGAGTAGTTCTTCGCCTGGCCCCAAAAACCCCGGGCACAAGCGCCGGGTCATTGGCTTGGGGGTGACTTTGGTGGGCTTTATGCTCTTTCTCTTGGGCGCCGAGCCAGGTCTGCTGGGCCTGGATCGCAGTCCGGTGCTTGGGTTTGTGCAAATTGCAGTTTTTCTGGTGGGCCTGGGCATTATCTGCCTGGGGGGGTACATTGGCCTGGCTTCTTTATGGAACGGCAGCCCAAAGACCATCGCTTCGGATATCGGCTTGCGCCTGATTGCCACCGGTTATATGATCGCGGTGGCTTCGGGCATGGCAGATATGTTCGGCTTTGGGAGTGAATTCTACCCTGATGGCGTTCCACGGTTTGGCACACTTCAGACGCTGGGAGTGCTGGTGGGCCAGTTTGTGATTGCGGTTGGTTTGCTGCTGCTCATCCCTTACAGCAAGCCCAAGCCCAAAGAAGCCGATATCCAGTAAAATAATCTCCCGTTTCTGCTTTGCGAAAAGGGGTATCTATGCTATATTCATTACACCTAGCAAACCGGGAGGTGCTTTTATGTCAACTTCTGAAGAACAACCCAGGCCAGGGATCCGCCAACGCTTGAGTAAAGTTGTTTCGGATGGAAAAGCTTATTACCAGCGTTCGCCGCGCTTGCAGCGTTTTACCTGGCAAGGCAAGGTAGGCCCTGCTTTTCTGTGGACAGCCAGTATACTTTCGCTGGTCGTTAATTTGATCTTGATCGTTGTGCTGGTTGTGGTGGTGCGCTATGTTTTCACCCTGCGAACCATGATCCAGGATGGCCTGATCAACGGCCTGTACGAAAACTTTGTGCTGATGGATGAGGCCAATATCACCACCACCGTAGAGGTGGCGACCACCATCCAGGTGATAGATACTATCCCGGTGGTCTTCGACTTGCCGCTTAACCAGGATACCGAGGTGGTCTTGGTAGATGCCACTCCCATTAACGGTGCGACCATTTACTTGAACGGCGTGGCAGTGCCGCTGGACCTGGTGCTGCCGGCTGATACGACCCTGGGCATCACTCTGGATCTGGTGGTGCCGGTCAGTCAGACGGTGCCGGTGAGCCTGGATGTGCCCGTCAACCTGTCGGTGCCGGTGGATATCCCGCTGCAGAACACCGAACTGCACCAGCCATTTACTGGTTTGCAGGGCGTGGTCTCACCTTATCGAGATTTGCTGAGCAATGTGCCCCAGTCGTGGGAAGAGATTGGCCTCTGCAAGCCGGCTTTGACCCATTGGTTCTGCGATCTGCTCTTCGCGGACTAGCCCCCGTATGGATGCTTCCATCACCAGGCTGTATTTACCCAATGGCCTGCTTGTCCTGCTAAAAGAGATCCATACCTCCCCCATCATCAGCCAGTGGATTTGGTACCGCGTGGGTTCGCGCAATGAAACGCCCGGCAACACGGGCGTTTCGCATTGGGTAGAGCATATGCTCTTCAAGGGAACAGCCCAGTACCCAGCCGGCGCATCAGACCGCCTGCTTTCGCGCGAAGGGGGCGTTTGGAACGCCTTTACGTACCTAGATTGGACAGCTTTCTTCGAATCCCTGCCGGCCGATAAGATCGACCTGGCTTTGCGGCTGGAAGCGGATCGCATGGCAAACAGCCTGTTTGACCCCCAAGAAGTGGAGTCTGAGCGCACGGTTGTGATCGCTGAACGGCAGGGCGATGAGAATGAGCCGCTTTTCCGCCTGGGCGAGGCCGTGCAAGAGGCAGCTTTTAGGGTTCACGCTTACCATCATGAGATCATCGGCAGCCTGGCTGACTTGCAAAGCATGACGCGCTCCGATCTGTACCGGCATTACCAGAATTATTACACCCCCGCCAACGCCGTGCTGGCCCTGGCAGGAGATTTTGAAACAGCCGCCTTGCTGGAGCGCATCCGGGCCTTGTACGAGCCGCTGCCCAGTCATGCGCCTCAGGGCAGCGCCCCTCCTCGCGAGCCAGAACAAACGGAGGAGCGGCGGGTGACGGTTGAAGGCCCTGGTGAGACGGTGTATATGCAGTTGGCATACCACGCCCCGGCTGCCAGCCAGGAAGATTTCTTTGCCTGCACCGTGTTAGATAGCTTGTTGACCGGCCCCAGCAGCCTGAATATGTTTGGCGGAGGCATCTCAAACAAGACCTCGCGCCTGTACCGCCGCCTGGTGGAAGGTGAGTTGGCGGTGAGCGTGTCGGGTGGCTTGGGGGCCACGATTGACCCGTACCTGTACATGATCGACCTGACCGTGCATCCTCAATCTACGCCAGAGGCCTGTTTACAGGCCATAGACGAAGAAGTGGCGCGCTTGCAAGATTCTCCGCCGGCGGCTGCCGAGCTGGAACGTGCTGTCAAGCAGGCCAAGGCATTGTTCGCGTACGGCAGTGAGAGCATCTCGAACCAGGCTTTCTGGATGGGCTTTGCTGAAATGTTTGCCACGTATGATTGGTTTACCACTTACCTAGAACGCCTGCAGGCGGTTACGCCTGCCGACGTGCAGCGCGCCGCCCAGCGCATGCTGCGCCCATCTAATCGCACTTCAGGGGTATATCTTCCAACCGGCGAGGCTCCCGATGAAGGCGATTAACTTTTTCACCATAGAGCCGCAGAGAGCGTGGACTCTGTGTCTCTGTGGTTTTCTCTTCTCCTCGACCAACCCCACACCATGCCTGGCTTAAATACTTTCCCTGGATCCGATGATATCACCCGCCTCACCCTGCCCAATGGCATTGTGGTGCTGGCCCGTCCTAACTTCAACAGCCTTTCGGTGGTTGTGTCGGGCTACTTCCCCGCGGGGAGCTTATTTGACTCTGATGAACGGCTGGGCCTGGCCGATTTCACCGCGCAAGCGCTAATGCGCGGCACCCAGCAGCGCAGCTTTCAACAGCTTTATGATGCTCTAGAAAGTGCCGGCGCCAGCCTGGGCATCCAGGGCGGCACGCACTCGGCGGGCTTTGCCGGGCAAGCGCTGGCTGAAGACCTGGGCCTGCTATTGAGCCTGCTGTCTGAAACCCTGCGCCAGCCGGCCTTTCCTCAAGACCAGGTGGAGCGCCTGCGGGCCAGGCTGCTCACCGGCCTAGCGATCCGCGCCCAAAATACGGCCGATATGTCGGCCATGGTCCTGGATCAATTGCTCTACCCGGGTCACCCTTACAGCCGCCCCGAAGACGGGTATCCTGAGACCATCCAGGCCATCACCCAGGCCGATTTGCAGGCCTTCCATGTCCGGCACTATGGGCCGCGCGGCCTGGTGTTGAGCGTGGTGGGCGCGGTGGAGCCGCAGCAGGTGGTTGACCTGGTGAACCAGGCCCTGGGTGATTGGCAGAATCCGGCCCAGCCAGCGCTGCCTGTGCTGCCACCTGTGCAGCCTCTGATAGAGGGGGTGCGCCGGCATGTAGAGATCCCTGGCAAGATGCAGACCGACATTGTGATGGGTGTGCCAGGCCCGGCGCGCAAGACGCCCGAATTCTTGGCGGCTTCTCTGGGCAACAGCATCTTGGGCCAATTTGGTATGTACGGGCGCATTGGCCAGGTGGTGCGCGAGCAGGCCGGCCTGGCCTATTACGCTGCCAGCAGCCTATCGGGCGGGCCAGGCCCTGGGCCGTGGTTTGTCTCGGCGGGGGTAGAGCCCGGCAAGGTGGAGCAGGCCCTGGAATTGATCCGGGCTGAAATTGGCCGTTTTGTGAGCCAGCCGGTGACGGAAGAAGAATTGGCCGATAACCAGGCCAATTACATCGGCAGGCTGCCGCTTTCGTTGGAATCGAACCTGGGGGTGGCGGCGGCCCTGCTCAACCTGGAGCGCTATGACCTGGGATTGGATTATTACCGCCTGTATCCCAGCCTGGTCAGCGCCATCACCCGTGAGGCCATCCTTGAGGCGGCCCGGCGCTACCTGGACCCCTTGCGCCTGGCCGTTGCCACGGCTGGCAGTAGTGCTCAGGATGCTGACTGAGGGGTGGGCGGGATGACGTCTTTAGCCAGCGGTGTAGACTTGATCGAGATTGAGCGGGTGAAGGATACCCTGCACCGGCATGGGGCGCGTTTTGTGCAGCACGTCTTTACTGCCGCCGAGCTGGCAGATGTGTGCGGCGAAGACCAGGATTATGCCCGGTTTGCCTCTTCGCTGGCGGCGCGCTTTGCTGCCAAAGAGGCGGTGGCTAAGGCCCTGGGCACGGGTATTGGGGCGGTAGGTTGGCAAGAGATCGAGGTGCTGCGCGACTCTTGCAATGCCCCCTGCCTGCACTTGCACGGCGTTGCTAAGAAGCTCGCCGCCGAGCTGGGGTTAGAGACCTGGTCGATCAGTCTGAGCCACTCCCACAGCCACGCCATCGCCATGGCAGTGGCGGTGGGAGAACATAAGATATCTTAAAGGTTGAGTTTTAGAGGTCAGGCATGCGGAAACAGATTTGGACGATTGCAGGCACAATTAGCCTGGGTTTAGGGATCGTGGGGATATTTGTGCCCATTTTACCCACCACGCCATTCTTGCTTTTGGCGGCTTTCTTTTACGGGCGCGGCTCACAGCGTTTTCACGATTGGCTGGTATACCGTTCACGGTTCAGCGGTTATATTTACAATTACCGGGCAGGCCTGGGTATTCCGTTAAAACAAAAGCTGCTGACCATTGCGCTGCTCTGGCTGACGATCGGGTTTTCGGTCGTCTTTGTGACCGACAATTGGTGGATCAGGGCCTTGCTGGTGATTGTGGCGGCGGGGGTTACCACCCACCTGGCCCGCATCAAGGTACAGCGTCCAGACCCTGTCGCCGGTGTACCCGCGCCAAAGCCTGCCCAGCCTGCTCAAGAGCCCTGAGGCCAAAAATCCCACCTCCCGCATTCCCTGTCTTTGTGGTATACTTGCGGGCGCTCCCGCCATATGGTGGGAGTGTGCCTGCATAGGCGCATCTACCAATCCCACACGCTTCCCGACTGGCCGGGGCGTGCCGCATATCAGGGGCGGGCAATCCCTTGCCCCCGCGGTCACCGGCTGGAATGAAGGATGCGAAGGAATAACGCAGAAGGAGACAATCGAATATGTCAGTTATCCCCATGAAGGCTTTGCTTGAATCGGGCGTTCACTTCGGTCACCGCACGCAGAAGTGGCACCCGGCCATGAAGCCCTATATTTTCACCGAGCGCAATGGCATCCATATCATTGACCTGCAGAAGACCTCGAAGGCCATGGATGTGGCATATAACATGGTGCGCGACACCGTGGCCAACGGCGGTACCGTGCTGTTCATCGGCACCAAGCGCCAGGCCCAAGAGACCATCCAGCTTGAGGCGCAGCGCTGCTCGATGCCCTACGTCACCGCTCGCTGGCTGGGCGGCATGCTCACCAACTGGCGCACCATTCGCCAGCGCATCAACGAGCTGGAGCGCCTGGAGCGCATGCGCGATACCGGCGACTTTGGCCGCATTACCAAGAAGGAAGCCCTGATCCTCACCCGTGAGATCGAGCGCCTGGAGAGCCTGCTGAGCGGTGTGCGCAAGATGGCCCGCCCGCCCGAAATGGTCTTTGTGGTGGATGTGATGCGTGAAGCCACCGCCATTCACGAAGCCAACCTGCTCAATATCCCGGTAGTTGCAATGGTTGACACCAACTGCGACCCCGGCAATGTGGACTACGTCATCCCTTCGAACGATGACGCCATTCGTGCCATCAAACTGGTGGTTGGCAAGATCGCCGAAGCTGCCCTCGAAGGCCTGGGCATGCGCAAGGACGATGTGGTGGAAGAAGTTGAATCGACTGTGGTGCGCGTGAGCGATGATCGCGAACTGAGCGACGAAGAACTGCTGGGTGAGGCCACCCTGGCCAAGCTGACCCCGCATGGCAAAGACGAAGAGACACTGAGCGTGGATGAGATCCTCGACCAGGTAGAAGAAGCTGAAGCAGGTGAAACTGCCGAAGCCGATGTTGACGGAAACTAAAGGATAAAGGGTTCTAGCATGGCAATTACGATTGAACAGATCAAAGAGCTGCGCGAAGCCACTGGTGTTGGCATTTTGGATTGTCGCAAGGCACTTGAACAGTCAAATGGTGACTATCAGAAGGCAGTTGATTACCTGCGCGAGAAGGGCCTGGCCAAGGCCGCCAAGCGCGCTGACCGCGAAGCTTCAGAAGGTGTGGTTGAGCTGTACTCGCACGGCAATGGCCGCGTGGGCGTGATGGTAGAAGTGAACTGCGAAACCGATTTTGTGGGCCGCTCTGAGGGTTTCCGCAAATTTGCTCACGAAGTGGCTTTGCAGATCGCCGCAGCCTCGCCGCGCTACGTGCGCAAAGAGGATGTGACCGAAGACGTGCTCGAGCGCGAACGCCAGATCGCACGTGCCCGCGCCCTGGAAGAAGGCAAGCCTGCTTCTGTGGTTGATCGCATCGTGGAAGGGCGCATTGAGAAATTCTATGATGAAGCTTGCTTGCTGCGCCAGCCTTACATCCGCGACGAACAGGTGACCATCGAAAAGCTGCTGCACGAGCAGATTGCAGCCCTCGGTGAGAACATTGTAATCCGGCGCTTCGTGCGCTGGGAGCTGGGTGAAAGTCTTTTGGACTAAATCAAAAAAGGCCAACCACTACTGGTTGGCCTTTTTTTCACCAGCAGCAGGTGCTGGCTATTCATGCAGGAGGAGTTCATGGAAAAACAGCTTAAGTACAAACGCATCTTGCTCAAGCTTGGGGGTGAATCGTTGAGCAGCCCGGGTGGGTTTGGCATTGACCCTCGGGCAGCCGAAGGGGTGGCTGAGAGCGTGCGCGAGGTGCACGACCAAGGTGTGGATGTGGCTATTGTGATCGGGGCGGGCAACCTGTGGCGCGGGCGCAGCGGCATTGAGCGCGGCATGGATCGCGCAACGGCTGATTACATGGGCATGTTGGCTACGGTGATGAATGCCATGGCCTTGATGGACGCCATGGAGCGTTTGGGCATGGTAACGCGCGTGCAGACTGCACTAGAAATGCGCGCCGTGGCAGAGCCGTATATTCGCCGGCGCGCCATCCGTCACCTTGAGAAGGGCCGCGTGGTGATCTTTGGCGGCGGCACTGGCAATCCTTACTTCTCAACCGATACCGCCGCTGCTTTGCGGGCGATGGAGATCGGGGCAGATGTGGTCATCAAAGCTACCAAAGTGGATGGCGTGTATGACGCAGACCCGATCAAGAATCCCAATGCGGTGCGCTTTGACACGTTGACCTATATTGAGGCCATCAACCGCCGCCTGGAAGTGATGGATAATACCGCCATCTCACTGTGCATGGATAATAATATGCCCATCCTGGTGCTCAACCTTTGGCAGCCTGGTGCGGTTGTCAAAGCTTTGTATGGTGAAAAAATAGGCACTCTGGTCACGGCTTAATCGCTAAGAAACCTGTTCAAAGAGAGAAAAAGGGCCTTAAACCCCTTTTCTCTCTTTGCATTTTCGGGTATCCTATAGGGGTTGGAAAATTTAACGACTTAGCGCAAGAACAATGAGATTTGGAGGTCTGTATGCTAAAAGATGCCTGTAACGAGGCTGAAGCCCGCATGAAGGGTGCGGTCCAATCACTGGAAGAGGATTTATCGGGTATTCGCACGGGGCGCGCCAGCCCGGCCCTGGTGGAGAAAATGCCGGTTGAGTATTATGGCTCGCCAACCCCGCTGCAGCAGTTAGCCAGCATCAGTGTGCCTGAAGCGCGCATGTTGGTCATCCGGCCTTTCGATGGATCAACCTTGAAGACCATTGAGCGCGCCATCCTGGCTTCAGACCTGGGCCTGACGCCGAACAACGATGGCAAGGTCATCCGGCTCAACCTGCCGCCTCTGACCGAAGAGCGCCGCCGAGACCTGGTGAAGCTGGTGCATAACCGGCTGGAAGATGCGCGCGTGGCGGTGCGCAACGTGCGCCGGGATTCGATCAAAGATCTGCGCGAGTTCGAAGAAGAGAAGCTGATCTCAGAAGACGAGCTTGCAAGGGGCGAAGAAGAACTGCAAAAGCTCACCGATCATTACATCGAGGTAATGAACGATGTAGGGGTACATAAAGAAAAGGAAATCATGGAAGTATGAGTCCTGATCAGAAGGACAGCTTGCCAGAGAGAATACCCACGCACGTGGGGATCATCATGGATGGCAATGGACGCTGGGCGCAAGCGCGCGGTCTGCCGCGCCTGGCTGGTCACCGCGCCGGAACAGAGAACTTGCGGCGGGTGATTGCGGCTTGCATCGAATTTGGGATCAAATACCTGACGATCTATGCCTTTTCTACCGAGAATTGGGCCAGGCCAACCGATGAAGTGCAGGGGCTGCTCAAGATCTTCGAGAGTGTGATCGACAATGAGCTGCAAGAGCTGTACGACCAGGGTGTTCAACTGCGCCACCTGGGCCGGCTGGACCGCTTGAAGCCAGATTTTCGGGCCAAGGTGCTGAAAGCGATCGAATTCACCCGCCAGAATGACCGCCTTGTTTTGAACATTGCCTTCAATTATGGCGGGCGAGATGAGATCGTTTGCGCCATCCAGGCTATGATCCGGGATGGGGTGGATGCAGATGCGGTGAATGACGAATTGGTGAGCCAATACCTGTTCACCGCGGGCATCCCCGACCCCGACCTGATCATCCGTACCTCTGGCGAGCTGAGAGCCAGCAATTTCCTGATCTGGCAGGGTGCTTATTCTGAGTGGTACTTCCCGGCTACGTATTGGCCTGATTTTGACCGCCAGGAACTGCTGCGCGCTTTGCATGAATTCAGCCAGCGCCAGCGTCGTTACGGCCTGACCGGTGAACAGATCAAAACGCAGAAGAAAAAGAAGCAGGCATAGTATGACGTTGGTTAAACGCGCCTTGGTGACAATGATATTGCTGCCGATTGGCATTGCGGCAATTGTGTGGGGCGGCTGGGTATACCTGGCTGTAATTACCATTTTCTTGGGCCTGGCTGCCGTTGAATATGCGGCTTTATGGCGCGCCGGTGGGTTTCAGCCCGCCGGCGTTTTGGTGGTTGCGAGCGTCGTCGCCCTGGCGGTGGCCCGTTATATGGGGGGGGTGGAAACCGCTGCGGCCTGGTTGAGCGCCGCGGTTCTGCTCAGCATGACGTATCACCTGGTACAGTATGAGTGCGGTCGAGACCAGGCTGCCACCGACTTTGCGATCACGCTGACGGGTATCTTGTACCTGGGCTGGATTGGCCCGTATATGATCTCTCTGCGCGACCTGGCCGATGGGCTGTGGTGGGTGCTGCTGGTGCTGCCCGCCGCCTGGCTGGGTGATACGGGGGCTTACCTGATTGGCAGCCGCTTTGGCCGCCACCCGCTGACCTCGCGCCTCAGCCCCAAGAAAACCTGGGAGGGTTACCTGGGCGGTGTGGCTTGCGGCGTGTTAGGCGGCCTGGGGCTGGCGCTTTGGTACCCCACCCTGGGCGCTCCACCTGAGATCAACCTGCTGTCTGGAGGCCTGGTGGGGTTGGCGATGGGTGTTTTTCCCACCCTGGGCGACCTGGGCGAAAGTATGATCAAGCGCCAGATCGGGGTGAAAGATTCGGGGCGTCTGCTGCCAGGGCATGGCGGTGCTTTTGACCGGATTGACTCTTGGCTGTGGGCGGCTGTTATTGGGTATTACATGGTGGTCTACCTGTTCATATAGTGACTGATTAAGAACCTTTAATTGACAGTCTTTCTCAATCGTGGTATTATCCACGCCACAAATCAGCAGCCCCTAAGGCGCTCTTATCCAGAGAGGTGGAGGGACCGGCCCTGTGAAACCTCGGCAACCGGTAGTGAGTGTTCTCGCTAAGTAGGTGCCAATTCCGGCAGATCGAAATCCTGGAAGATGAGAGGGTAGTCCTTGCGAATGTTCGCTTGCCCTTTCTCGAGCAGAAGGGGCAATTTTTTTTATAAAAATGGAGAATACTTATGAATACCACTTTTATGAATTCGCCAAGCTTGTTGTTCACCTCAGAATCGGTTACTGAGGGACATCCTGATAAGCTTTGTGACCAGATCAGCGATGGTGTGCTGGATGCCTGCCTGGCGCAGGATCCGTACTCGCGCGTGGCTTGCGAAACCGCCACCAAGACCGGTTTTGTGATGTTGTTGGGCGAGATCACCACGCGGGCGAATTTCAATTTTGACGACCTGGTGCGCAAGATCATCACTGATATTGGTTACGATTCCAGCGACAAGGGATTTGATGGCAATACCTGCGCCGTGCAGTTGGCGATTGCCAAGCAGTCTGGCGATATTGCGATGGGCGTGGACAAAGCCCTCGAAGCCAAGGCCGGCGGCGCTATGAGCGAGGCCGAGGTGGATGCCATCGGAGCGGGCGACCAGGGTATGATGTTTGGTTTTGCCTGCAACGAGACCGTGCAGTTGATGCCCATGCCCATCTACCTGGCGCACAAGCTGACCCGCCGCTTGAGCGAGCAGCGCAAAGACGGCACCTTGCCCTGGCTGCGTCCAGATGGCAAGAGCCAGGTGACGGTGGAATACCGCTATGGGAAACCCTACCGCGTGGATACCGTCTTGGTCAGCACCCAGCATGCCTCCGATATCTCGCATGCCGAGATCAGCGAAGGCCTGATTGAGAATGTGATCATGCCCACCCTGCCTGCCGAGATGGTAGATGACAAGCTCAAGATCTTCGTCAACCCCACCGGCCGGTTTGTGATTGGCGGTCCGATGGGCGATGCCGGTTTGACCGGGCGCAAGATCATCGTTGACACGTATGGCGGCATGGGCCGGCATGGCGGCGGCGCTTTCAGTGGTAAAGATCCAACCAAGGTCGATCGTTCAGCCGCTTACGCCGCGCGTTGGGCAGCCAAGAATGTGGTGGCAGCCGGATTGGCCGAGCGGGTTGAGATCCAGGTGGCGTATGCCATCGGCGTGGCGCATCCCCTCAGCATCAATGTAGAGACCTTTGGCACCGGGGCCATCTCGGATGAGGAAATTGCCACCCTGGTCAGCCAGAACTTCGATTTGCGCCCCGGCGCGATCATCCGTGATTTGGATTTGCGTCATCCCATTTATCGCCAGACTGCTGCTTACGGCCACTTTGGCCGCGACGATCTGAACCTGCCCTGGGAGAACATCGACAAGGCCGATGCACTGCGCAAGGCTGCCGGCCTCAACGGGAAATGATCCTCTAAGGCTTGCGTTGTTAGAGATTGCCACAGAGACACGGCATGCACAGAGTTTAAATCTTTTCTCTGTGTTCTCGGCTGTATTCCAGCCGCCGTGTCTCTGTGGTTTTTTTTTTGTCTTAACAAGAAACGGCCCAATTCTATGAGAAGTTATGATTATGCCCACCGTTCGGGGGTTCGACCGCTGAGCTGGGAGGATTTTGCCCACCTGGCGGCACGCCTGGCTGAACGACTGGCAGTTTACCAGCCGCAGGTTGTGGTGGGGGTGGCGCGGGCCGGGCTTTTCCCGGCCACGGCGGTGGCTTGCAGTTTGCGCCGAGAGCTTTACCCGGCCCGCCTGACGCGGCGCTTGAACGATGAGGTGGTCTACCCGGCCCCGGTTTGGAAAACGCCGGTCTCGCCAGATGTGGCCGGCAAGGTGGTGGCCGTGGTGGATGAGATTGCCGACAGCGGCCAGACCCTGGCCCTGGTGGCTGAGCAGGCGCGGCTTTTGGGGGCGGCAAAGGTCATCACCGCCAGCCTGGTCTGCCACACTTGGGCCAGCCCCGCCCCAGATGTCTCGGCGCTGGTCACGGATGCTTTCGTCATCTTTCCATGGGATCGCCAGGTGCTGGTCGATGGGCAGTGGCAGCCTCACCCTGAGATCGTGGCGGGGCTGGCGGCCCAGGCGCATAGCGAGGCCGGTGCCCGGCCGCGCGTGCTGGAAGTGCGCCGTCATTCGGAACGTGCCAGCTCCGGGGGGCATCTCAGCCAGGCCGGGGTGACGCTGGCGCGGCGTTTGGGCGCCGGGATGGGGCCTTTTGACCGTGTGGTGACCAGCGCCCTGCCGCGCACCCTTGAAACCGCCCTGGCGATGGGTTTTGCTGTGGATGAGCAGAACCCCGATTTGAACATGGAGATGCCGGGGGCGGCGGCAGAGGTGAATTGGTATGAAGGCTATGCGGCGGTGGCACAGGCTGTGCGGCGCGGCGGCGCGGTGGCAAGCGTGGCCCAGGTCCAGGCCGGCATTTGGCGGCAAATTGCCCAGGATCTGCCACAAGGCGGGGCGGCATTGATCGTTTCGCACGGCGGGCTGATCGAGGCCGGTGCGGTGGGCTGCCTGCCCGGTGCAGACCATGCCGCCTGGGGCAGGGCTTGCGGCTACTGCGAAGGCCTGCGTTTACTTTTCGATGGGCAGCAGTTCACTCTGGATGAGGTGCTGCGCACCAACCCAGGCATGCTATAATTACCGTCTTATTCAATACCTTCGCCAAAAATAGGCTGAGTTGAGAGGGATTTTGTAGTAGAGTTGTGTTTCTCACGACATAGCTCAAACCACAAAACCCCTCCAATGAACATTTTAGCACTTTTCCAACCGATACAGAACAGCGTTTCCAAAACGACTTTTCGGCAAATGAGCCGGATCATTGTCGCCATGATTGCGATGACAGGCCGAGTAACCATGCTGGGGCTATCTCGCTGGACAGAGAAAGGCGGTAGCTATCGAACGGTGCAGCGTTTCTTTTACACGGTCATTCCCTGGGCGCAAGTATTCTGGGCGTTCTTTCGTGAGCATCTGTTCGATCACCAGGACACCTATCTGCTGGCAGGAGATGAGAGTGTAGTGACGAAGGCAGGTAAGCAAACCCACGGTTTGGATTACTTTTTCTCCAGCCTGCAGCAAAAGGCGGTTCGGGGATTGTCCTTTTTCACCTTGTCCCTGATCAGCACCAAACAGCGGCGCTCGTATCCAATCTGTGTGGAACAGATGATCCGCACAGCAGAAGAAAGAGCAGCCAGCAAGGCGAAAAAGCAAGCCAAAAAGGCCAAGCCAGATAGCCCAAAGAGGAAACCGGGGCGACCCAAGGGCAGTCGCAACAAAAACAAGGCCGAAGTGGCGCTCAACCCAGAGTTGCAGCGCATCCAGAAGATGCTGCAAAGCTTCTTGAACACGATCCAGGGCACGCTCCACCTGACTTACCTGGTGTTGGATGGGCATTTTGGCAATCATCCGGCTTTCTACATGGTTCGCCAATGCCAGTTGCACCTGATTTCCAAGCTGCGCTACGATGCTGCTTTACATTTTGCCTATGCAGGCCCTGCCCCAAGACGCGGCCCAATACCCAGGCTAGGCGAGCAAGTGGATGTGCGCAATATCCCTGATCAGTTCCTGAAGGAGACCCGCATCGAAGATGGCTTTGAAACGCGCACTTACCAGATGCAGTTGCTTCACAAAGATTTCCCGGACCCCTTGAACGTGGTCATTCTGCTCAGAACCAACCTGGAAACCCAAGCCTGGGGAAATGTGATCCTGTTCAGCAGCGATTTGGAACTATCGTACGACAAGCTGATTGACTATTACAGCCTGAGATTCCAAATCGAGTTCAATTTCAGGGACGCCAAGCAATTCTGGGGACTGGAAGATTTCATGAATGTCACCCAAACTGCCGTCACCAACGCCGCCAACCTTGCGCTGTTCATGGTCGATGTATCTCAAGTGTTAATGTGCCAGTACCAACAAGACGATCCCGATTTCAGTGTCTTGGATTTGAAGGCTTACTACCGAGGCTACCGCTATGTGACGGAGACAATACAAATGCTTCCGCAAAAACCCGATGACAATTTAGTTTCTCAACTTTTCCACAAAGTGGCCGCTTTGGGCCGCATTCACCCTGTCAAACAGCCTGTTTCGTCAGGCTAATTGGCGAAGGTATTGCTTATTATACAGGTATATCGATTATGGCCATTGACCGTTTTGGACGACGCATTCATTATTTACGTATCAGCCTGACGGATCATTGCAATTTGCGCTGTGTGTACTGCATGCCAGAGGAGATGGTCTTCAGGCCGAACGCGGAGCTGATGCAGGATGATGAGATCCTGAAATTGGTGCGCGTGTTTGCCCAATTGGGTTTCGATAAGTTCCGCCTGACCGGTGGTGAACCTACCATCCGCGCCAATGTGGTGGAATTGGTGCGCCAGATGAAGACCATCCCCGGTGTGAAAAAGCTGACCATGACCACCAACGGCGTGCTGCTCAAGAAGCTGGCCCGCCCTTTGGTCGAGGCCGGCTTGCAGCGCGTCAACATCAGCCTGGATACGCTCGATCCGCAGCGCTTTCGCCACCTCACCCGCTGGGGCTCGCTGGAGGATGTTTGGGAAGGGATCTATGCTGCCGAGGCCGCCGGTTTGACGCCGGTCAAGGTCAATGCGGTGGTGGTGTTTGGCTATAACGAGAACGACCTGGCGAGCCTGGCGCGCCTGACCCTAGACCACCCCTGGCAGGTGCGTTTCATTGAGATGATGCCTTTTGCTGGCGCTACTGAGCTGCAGCTCAATTACGTGGTCAGCGCGCAAGAGATGAGAGTGCACATTGAGGCGGCGCTGGGGCCGTTAGAGGTTTTGAATGATGGGGCTTTGGATGGTGAAGCGCGCCTGTACCGCCTGCCCGGCGCCCAAGGCGACCTGGGTTTTATCTCTTCAGTCACGGCGCCGTTCTGCGCTGACTGCACACGTGCCCGCCTGACCGCCGATGGGCGCCTGCGCCTGTGTTTGCTGCGCGATGGCGAGGTGGACCTGCTAACCCCATTGCGGGCCGGGGCCAGCCTGGAAGACCTGCGCCAATTGATCGTCGAGGGCATCTGGGTCAAGCCCTGGGGACACGGCCTGGCGGATGGCATCATTCCTCTGAACCGTGGGATGAGCGAGATTGGTGGTTAAGTTGGCCGAGCCTGCTGAAATCCGCATCATCTTATTCGACCTGGATGGCACACTGCGTTATAACGTGCCATCGTATAACGAGACCTTTTTTAACCTTGCCGCTGAGATGGGGATGGCGGATTCTCAGCAAAAACGCCTCAGCGCCACGCGTTGGGTGCATTACTATTGGGCGCAATCGCCTGAGCTGGTAGCCGATATGGCGCAGTATGAGACCCTGAGCGAGGACTTTTGGAATTATTACTGGCAGCGCAACCTGGTTAGGTTTGGCTGTTCGGTCGAGCAGGCCCAAGGCCTGGCCCCTGAAGTGCTGCGCCGCATGCGCGAGGAATACCATCCCCAAGATTATGTGCCGCCGCAGGTCTTTGAGACTTTGCAAGCGCTCAAAGAAGCGGGCTTTGGCATGGCGGTGGTATCGAACCGTGGCACTGCTTTTGGCGAACAGCTTACCAGGCTGGGCTTGGACGAGTACTTCAGCTTTGCATTGGCGGCGGGCGAGATCAACTCTTGGAAGCCTGATCCGGGTATTTTCTGGCATGCCCTCGAGCGCCTGGAAGCCAACCCTCAGCAGGCCCTCTACGTGGGGGATAATTATTATGCCGACGTGGTCGGCGCCCAAAATGCCGGCCTGCAAGCCGTGTTGGTTGACCCTGAAGGGATCTTCCCTGAGGCCCAGTGCCTGGTCATCCGGCAGGTCAATGAACTGCTGGCGCTACTGAAATAGGCCCCACAGCAGTGCGGCCACCGCTGCCCCCATCATAGAACACAAGAAATTCACCACTTCATTGTTGACCCAAGGCCAACCCCGCCGCCGCGAGGTGGCACTGCCGCAGCGGTGGGTGGGGTGCTGTTCGGTTTCTTTTTGGCAGGCCGGGCAGTGGTAGATGGCCTGCAGCGTTGCCCCCAGCAAAGAGTCGAACAACGAGCCAGCCAACCCGCCGGCCGTGACTGCCCCCACAAGCGCCAGGGCGAAGCCGGCCGGGCTCAGTAGGGCTGCCAGCAGGGCAATCAAGGCTGCGCCAGCCAGGGCCGCTGCGCTTCCCAACAGGGTCAGCGCGCCAGATGTGCCTCGCTCTACCACCCGGCCGTTGGTAATCAGGCGCGGTGCGCTGCGGCTTAGAACACCAATCTCGGTGGCCCAGGTATCGGCATTGACGGCAGCTATTGCGCCGGCATATGCAGCCCACAGCCATGTCGGGCCGGGCCATAAGCCCGGAGGCAGCGCCAGGCCTA
>Ga0116144_10001645_pt1 | contig 26065 bp, 36 predicted proteins | sample AD_UKC035_MetaG_FD_89746 | JGI IMG/M metagenome (GOLD analysis project Ga0116144, IMG submission 89746) | Active sludge microbial communities of municipal wastewater-treating anaerobic digesters from USA - AD_UKC035_MetaG | ecosystem: Engineered > Bioreactor > Anaerobic > Digestate | place: USA...
CATCGCCCTGGGCGGTGTGGAGGAGCTGAAAGCGGCGATCGATCTACTCAAGACGGTCAAACAGGGCATCATCGAGGCCTACCAGAGCAAGACCGCCCTGAACGCAGATACGCTGGCCAAAATGATGAGCGATGAGACCTGGATGACCGCCCAGGAAGCCCTGGAGCTGGGATTTGTGGACGAAGTGATCACGGCGCCGAGCAAAATATTCCAGGGATTGCAGAACGTAGCGGTGCTGAACTGTCTGCGGGATTATGCAAAGGTCCCGCCCGAGCTGCTGGCCAGCCTGGAGGCCGAGCCGGACGGGGAGACCACGCCGGCGGATAGCGAGCCGTGCGAGGAAAATACTGAGGATGTATCAGAGAAGACCGAGACCAGCGGCGCGGTCGAATCTGCTGCAGAGACGGCGGAGACCGAGGGCACAGAGGGGCAACCCGAGGATACCGAGGTCGAGAGCCAGGTCGAATCCGAGGCGCGCAGGCTGCGCGACTATCTCGAAATTTTTGGACCACGGAGGTTAACTGCATGACGAATCTCAAACCCCTTTATGACGCGGCCCGAGCGGCCGAAGAGAAGGTCCGGCAGATCCAACAGGAGATGCTGGATGCCTTTGAGTTGGGTACAGAGGACGGCAAACAGAAAGCCCTGGAGCTGCGCCCGGCGCTGGACGAGGCGAAGCGCGAGGCCGACGAAGCTAACCGGCTGTACATCAGCGCGCGCGACGCCGACGCGGTCGATGCGGACGCGGCTGCGCGCAAGTTCGTCCCGGTGAAATCGGCGACCGGCGAGCTGGCCAAGTCGCTGACCCGGGCGGAATTCGAGGCGCTGTCCGCGGCGGATAAAATGTCTTTCATGCTGGCGGACGGCAAGATCATCGACGAGGAGTAGCAGCGGGCGGTCCGCTGCACTGCAATCATTCATCTCGTTTTGGAGAAAGGGTAAAGTAAAATGGCTAATACTCTCACCGGACTTATGTCCATCATTTACCGCGCGCTGGACGTCGTATCGCGCGAGCTGGTCGGGTTCATCCCGGCCGTCCTGGCCGATTACGATACCGCCGAGCGGGCGGCGGTCGGCCAGTCGGTTAATTTTCTCGCGGCCTCCGAGGTAACGGCCGGCAACACCACCCCTGCGGCCTATGGTCCATCCCCGTCAGATATCAACGAAGCAGCCGCTACCATCACGATCAGCAAAAGCCGCAGCGCCTCGTTCTACCTGACCGGAGAGGAGCTGCTGGGGCTGCAAACCAGCGGCTCGCGGCAGATGCTGATCCAGGGCAAGTTTGCCCAGGCCATGCGGACGTTGGTCAACGAAATCGAGGCCGACCTGTTCACGGCGGCGAAAGAGGGCGCCTCGCGGGCCTATGGCACGCCGGGTTCGACCCCGTTCGCTACCGCGGCGGATATGAGCGACCTGGCCTTCCTGGCCAAGATCCTGGATGACAACGGCGCCCCGACAAGCGACCGTCACCTGGTGCTGTCCAACGCGGCGATGGCGAATCTCCGCGCCAAGCAGGCGAATCTGTTCAACAGCGGGCCGGAGCTGCTGCGCCGCGGGATCATGACCGAGCTGGAGGGTTTCTATGTACACCAGTCCGGCAAAATCGTCGCGCACACTCCCGGCGCCGCATCGGGTTATCAGGTTGACCTCACGGCAGGGTATGCCGCAAAATCTACCACCATCCACCTCGACACCGGCACGGGCGCGCTCGTCGCCGGCGACATCCTGACCAACACGAAAACCGGCCGGGATTCCAACAAATATGTGGTTGCGACCGGGGCAGCCGGCGATGGTGACAAGGACATCGTCATCGCCAAACCCGGTCTCCAGGTCGCCTGGGTCAATAACGACCCGGTCTCGATCGCGGCTGCCTACACCGGCAACTTCGGCTTCGACCGCAACGCGATCTGGCTGGCGGTGCGCCCGCCGGCCGTCCCGGACGAGGGCGATCTGGCCGCAGATGCGATGATTATCACCGATCCTGTCTCCGGTCTGTCGTTCGAGGTGCGCATCTATCCGCAGTACCGCCGGGTGGCCTACGAAGTAGCCGCCACCTGGGGCGCTGCCGCGGTCAAGAGCGAGCATATCGCGATCCTGCTCGGATGAGAGGGAGGTCCACCTGTGGCTAACATCCTGACTGCGGCTGAGGCCGCTGCTGCCCTGCGCTGTGCGGTAGATGACCCGGCCATGCTGGCTCTACTGCCGCAGGTGGACGCCTATATCCGTCAGGCGACCGGCCACGACTGGGCCGCGGACACTCCGGTCATCTCTGAGGCAAAATCGGCGGCCCGGATGCTGCTGGTCATGTGGTATGAAAACCCGGCCATGACAGCATCAGGGGTCACCGCCCTTAATCACGGCCTGACCGCCGCGCTGGTCCAGCTCGAGTCGCTGGCGCTGCGCTACAAAAACTTCGAGGGCGGATCCGGCGCCGGATACGTCTATCTGCCAGGCGTCAGGGAGGGCGACACCGTCCAGAGCCTGATCGGGATCATCGGACTGAGCGGAGACCAGTCCGCGCGTTTCGAGGCAGTGATCAGCATGGATGACTACATCAAACAGCTCTCGAGCGAGGATCTGACCGAAACATGGTTCCGGGCATATATCGTTTCGCCGGGTGAGCTATGAAGATCAACGAAAAACCCTTCAACCCCGGCGAGCTGCGCACCCCGGTGACGCTGAAAAAGCGCACCGTTTCCGCGGAAACGGGCGGATTTCAAACGCCCACCTGGACCACAATCGCCAGCGTGTACGCCAGATGGATTAACGCGCACGGCAACGAAGCCTGGACGGCAAACTCAGCCGGGGCGGAGGCAGCGGCGACGGTGACCATCCGCTACCGGGCAGGCATCGACACAACCTGCGCGGTCGAAAAGGACGGCAAGCTGTGGGAGATTGTCTCGATCGACGATATCCGCGAGCGGCATGAGCTGCTTGAGCTCAAGGTGCGCAGAATGAGGTCAGGATAATGGCTACCCGGGTAACAATCTCCACCAAAGGCTTCGAGGAGTTGCTCGAGCGGATCGCCGAGGTCGGACAGGACGTGGACGCCGCTGCTCAGCGGGCTCTTGCGGCTGGATCTCAGGTAGCCAGGGCCGGGATGGTCCGGCGGGTGCCGAAGGACACCCACAACCTGGAGCGCCATATCCGGGCGACAGAGGTCAAGCAGGACGGCAACTATCACTATGTGGAGATCGGCGTGATCGACGCGGACGCGGACACGGCGCGCTACGGCAACGCCCAGGAGTACGGGACCTCGAGCATGGCCGCCCAGCCCTACATCCGGCCGACGATGGCCGAGGACGCCGGCAAGATCCGCAAGGCGATGCGCGAATCGCTCGAACAGGACGGTCTGCTATGACGATCTGGGAGCGGACCAAAAACGCGCTGAGCGGTCTGGGGCTGCCAATGGCAGCCAGCGCGCTGATCATGGCCACAGAGGCCGAGCGTCCGGATGAATACCTGGTGTATTTCGAGGTCAGCTCGGCGCCGGAACTGCATGCCGACAACCTCGAGCAGCAGCGCAGCCACACCATGCAGGTCAGCTACTACAACCGCGCAGGCCTGACCAACATGCCGGATATCCGCGGCGCGATGACCGCGGCCGGGTTCACGCCGGGCGCGGCCCGCGAGCTGCCCTATAACCCGGATACCCGTCATTTCGGGTATGCAATGGATTTTGTGTACGTTGAATAGGAAGGAGAATCCTATGAATCAAGATGAATATAAATCGTTCGTTGGCGTAGATCAGCTCTACGTGGCCGAGGTGCTGACCGACACAGCGGCAGCGTTTACCTGCGATACGCCGGCCTGGCTGGCGCCGCTGGCCGAGCTGCGGCTGGAGCCGACGGTCAACTCGGAGACCCAGTACGCGGATAACCAGCCGTACGACTCGATGGATTCGGTCGGGGAGACCAAGATCACGGCGATCATCACCAACCTGCCGGCGGAGATGTACGCCAAGGTCACCGGCCAAGTGTTCGATGCAACCACCGGGCGAATCTATGAGCAGGAGGGCATCCCGCCCTATTTCGCGCTGGGCTTTCGCAGTCTGAAATCGAATGGCAAGTACCGCTACTACTGGTTCCTGAAATGCAAATTTGCGGTGCCGAAAGAGGAAGCGGTTACCAAGACCGATACCCCCGATTTCAAGGCGAAAGAGCTGATGATCACCGCTATCAAGACCACGCACAAGTTCGATCTCGGCGGGTCGATCACCGACTCGGTCAAACGAGTCTGGGGCGATGAGGACACCGACTCCTTCTCAGCGACAAGCTGGTTCACCCAGGTACAGGTACCCGGCGTCGTGGCTCCGAGCGCGCTGGCGCTCTCGACGTCCGATCCATTGGATGGCGCTACCGGCGTGGCGGTCAGCAAGACCTGCACGCTTACCTTCAACAACATGCTGCCGGCGTCGGCGGTCAACCACGTGACGCTGTTCGAAGACGATGGTACTCCGGTTGCCTCGGCGGTCAGCCTGGATGCGACCAGGAAGATCGTCTCAGTGGATCCCAATTCCGATCTGAGCGCATCGACCAGTTACATCCTGGTGTACGCGGTGACCGATATCTACGGCCAATCGCTGGCCGGGGTGGTGAACTTCACCACGGCGTAATGTTTGACCCTCACCCCTGACCCCTTTCCCGGGAGGGAGAGGGGTTAGGGGAAGAAAGGATGACCTATGGCAGAGCGAATCACGGCGCCGATATCGATTCGGCTTTACGACGAAGCAAACGATTTCAAAGAATACACGCGGTTATTCGTCCCCTGGGGCGTGCTCAAGGCTGCTATCCGGCTGTTCAAAAATTTGGACACGGAAAAGCTGAACAATCCCGCCGAAATCCCGGACGAGCTGACCGATGAACTGGCCGCGCTGGTGGTCGAGGCGTTCGGTAACCAGTTTTCGGTCGAGGACCTGAACCGGGGCGCCGATATCGATGAAATGCTGACCGTGATCATCACGATTGTTAACCGCGCCAGGAACCTGATGACCGCAAACCCTCCGCGGCCGGGGCAGTAACCCCGGATCTGAGCAATCCCGAGGACATGGGAGACGCGCTGATCGATATGGAGATCGCGCTGGTCAAGGCATGGGGATGGTCGCTGCGGGATATCGACGGCACCAGCATCGAATCGCTGCTGCCGTTCATTAGCCGGTTCAATGGAGGCGGCGGGCGGCCAAAAATCAAAAAGTCGTGTGATCAGGTTGGTTGGTTGTAGGAGTGTCGTATGGCCGATGATGCGCTCAAATCCAAACTGGGGCTGGACACCACCGATTTCAAGAGCCAGCTCGTTTCGATCCAACGCGAGATCCGCGTGGTGGAATCGGGATTCCGGGCATCCGCGGCCAGCCTGGGGGACTGGGCTAAGAGCGCGGACGGCCTGGAGATGCGCATTAAGGCGCTCAACAGCCAGATCGACCTGCAGAAACGGAAGGTGGAAGCGGTCCGGGCAGAGTACGAACGGGTGGCAGCCGAGAAGGGAAAGACCAGCCGGGCGGCGCAGGAGCTGCAGATCAAACTGAATAAAGAGACCGAGGCGCTCGGCAAAATGGAGGCTGAGCTGAGACAATCTCAGTCTGCGCTGGATAAAATGGGGGACGAGAGCGGCGACGCGGCGGTCCAGGTCGATAAATTAGACAAAAAACAGGACGAGGCGGCCAAATCCGCCGGGCGAATGGACGGGGCGATGCGCACCCTGTCTACCGGGTTGAAAATCGGCACGGCGGCGGTTGTGGGTCTGGCCGCTGCGACGGCCGCGGCGGTGGCAGGGCTGGCCAAATTGATCCTTTCCGCGACCAACACGGCCGGCGAGCTGGTGGATCTGTCCAACGTGACCGGCATCAACACGACCCGGCTGCAGGAGCTGCAGTACGTCGGCGATCAGATCGGCGTTTCCACGGAAACGATCGCCGGCAGCCTGGCGCGGATGACCCGCCAAATGGGAAACGCCAAAGATGGCACGGGAGAGGCCGGAGAGGCGTTCAAGGCGCTTGGCGTGGATATCTATGATAGCGCCGGCAATCTACGGGATTCGGAGGATGTTTTCAACGAGGCGATCACCGCTCTCGGTGGAATCCAGAACGAAACAGAGCGTGACGCTCTGGCGATGGAAATCTTCGGGCGCTCGGCTATGGAGCTCAACCCGCTGATCAAAACTGGAGCGGATGAGCTGGCCAGGATGACGGAAGAAGCTCATGCGATAGGGGCGGTCATGGAGGAGGAGGACGTCAACGCGCTCGAGTCATTCGGGGATCAGCTGGCCGGGATGAAAGCGGGGCTCAAGGGAACGGCGGGGACGATCGCCGCGGCGTTTCTGCCCGGGCTGGAGGGGCTGGTCGGCGGCGCCCAGGGCTATATGAAGGATCTGGCCGGAATCGTGACAGGCTCAGGAGGGGATCTGGGCAAGATGGCCAGCGGGTTGGGAGGTTTGCTCGGGCGGCTCATCACCAGCATCGCCGGGCGGGCGCCGGAGATTATGCAGGCCGGGTTGGAGCTGATCCGCGGCTTGCTCAACGCGATTTTGACGGCGCTGCCAGCGTTGATCCCGGGCGTGGTATTGATCCTGCAGACATTGGTCGGTTTTCTGATCCAGATGGCCCCGATGCTGCTACAGGCTGGATTGCAGCTCCTACTGGCGCTGGTGAACGGGATCGTCACTCAGCTGCCCATGCTCCTGGACGCGGGGCTGAAACTGATCATTACCCTGGCGCTGGGGATCGCCCAGGCGCTGCCGCAATTGATCCCGGCGATCATCGAGATCATCCCCAAGATCATCCAGACCCTGATCGAAAATCTGCCGCTGCTGCTGGACGCGGCGCTGCAGATCATCCTGGCGCTGGTGCAGGGGCTGATCACGGCCATTCCCACGCTGATCGAAGCGGTGCCGCAGCTGATCACGGCGCTGATCGACGCGATTATCGAGATGCTGCCGATGATCGGGGAGGCGGCGGTGGAGCTGGTGCTGGCGCTGATCACTGGAATTGGAGAGATGCTGCCACAACTTGGCGAGGCGGCCGGGGACATCATCACCGCGCTGGCGACAGGGATTGTCAATCTGGCCAGCAAACTGCTCGAAGTCGGGAAAAATATCGTGCTGGGTATCTGGGAGGGTATCTCCAACAGCGCCGACTGGCTGGTGGATCAGATTTTCGGCTTTTTCGGCGGGGTTATCGATGCTATCAAGAAATTATTAGGTATTCACTCCCGCTCACAAGTATTTTTTGATATGGGCCAAAACATGGCATTGGGGCTGGGCGTAGGATTCGCGGATTCATTCCGCCAGATCGAACGGGATATCGGCCGGTCGATCAGCGGGATGACCGCGGGGATATCCACGGGTGGGTTGACCGTGGCCGGGGCAGGGGCCGGCGCAGGAATGCAGCCGGCGCCGGTGAACATCACGATCCAGGCGACGCTCACGCGGGATATGGACATGCGCCGGCTGGCGCGGCTGATCGGCCAGGAAATCCAGAGGGCGAGATGAGCCTGAAACTGACCATCACCTACGAATCGACAGCAATCGATCTCAACGACCGGATCGCCTATGCCGTGCGGGACGGTTTCTACCCGGATACGCCGGCATCTCTGGATGAGCCGATCTCGGACCAGGTGGACCTGATCATCCGCGGCAGCTCGCACGCGGATCTGGCGGAGAAAATTCGGGCGATCAACCGGGCGTTCGAGTGGGCGCGGAATCACAAAACCGGCCCAAACGGAGTTTATCTCAATTTCGCGGTAGATGAGAGCCTGGACGCCTGGCGCTCGCGGATCACCGACGGCGAACTGCACCTGGACGCCGGGCTGACCCGGCGCTGGCGGGGTTATATAGCTCTGGCCAGCCTGATCATCGAGCGGGCGCCGTACTGGGAGGGGCCGGAGACTCAAATCCCGCTCAGCAACTCCCTGGCGAGCGGCAACACCAGCGGGCTGACTGTGTATAACCCGCGAATCCACCGATCCAGCAATACGATTTCCTTCGAAGCGGCGACCAAGAAGATCCTCGATTCGGGCAACGGCCTGGTGGATTTCCTGGCCGGGATGACGGTCGAGATCGAGGGATCGAGCTCAAACGACGGGACCTATACGATCACCGACGGCGGGCACGCCGGATATTTTGTGGTGGCGGAGACGGTCGTCGATGAGGCGGCCGGGAATTACGTCGGCATCGACGGTCCGGTCTGCAACTACGCCGAGATCGCCGCGGCGGTCGTGGAGGGGGATTTGCCGGCGGCGGCCAGGCTGGAGATCACCAACAATTACAATTCGGCCAGCCGGGCAGGTCCGATCTGGATCGGGCATAATGTCGAATCGGATCCGGGAAACTTCAGCCACATCCTTGAGGCCGAGGACGCCAGCGGGGAGACCACAACAGACAGCTACTCGCTATCCGGGAACCAGTACAAAAAGTGCGACTGGAGCGACACGGCCGAGACCGATCTGTTGACCTGGGAGCTATCCACGGAACTGCTGAACCAGCTGGCCGGGCGGTATGTGCGGATCATAGGGATGTTCACCGGGGCGATCCCATCGGGGTTGTGGATGCGGTTCAAAGTTAAGTTTACACTGACCACGCTCTGGGAGGGTCCGCTCACGTTGGTTGGGGCTGGATCGTTGCAGGAGCTCATCTCTCTGCGCTTGCCGCCCTACCTGCTGGGCGCCGGGGATCTGTATCCGCTGGATCTGGTGATGAGCGCCAAGATCGGTTCTGCGGGCTCGCATTCATTCGGCCTGGATTATCTGCAGCTGACGCCCCTGGATGGATGGCGCAAGTTGATTCAAAAAGGGTATGGATTGGATTATCAGACCCGAGTTGTGGATGACGCGATCGACGGCTATCTCTACACAGACGGCTGGACGCCGGCGGGAAAGACCGGCCATTACGTTGGCTATGGCGAGCCGATCCTGCTATACCCGGGCAAGCTGCAAAGATTATATTTTCTGCACATGAACATGACCAGCGGCGCCACGATCTACCGGACACTCAGCATAAAGATTTTCTACCGTCCACGGAGGTTGACGGTATGACAACGGTCCACATCCAATCCAGGGCATTTTCGGATGAGCTGCAGACGCTGCCAGTGCGGTACACGGTCCAGCGATATAGCTGGTCGGTGTTCGGCGGGCCGAAACGCGCCGAGGTAACTGTGAAAGCCGAGGATGAAAACGACCTGTGGGAGATGATCGAGCGGCTGAGATGCCCGCTGATCCTCTACTCCACGCGGGGGGATGCGGTCTGGTGGGGCTACATCGCCGAGGTCGAGCTGACGCTGCCGGCCTGGACCGTGGGAGTTACCATCGATTCGATGTACAACCGGATCGCGGTGGCTTACACATCCGACGCCGGAAGGCAGACCACGGGCTGGCTGGAGGACACTGATTCGTCGGCGGAATATGGGGTAAAAGAGCTGCTCTACACCAGCTCGGGCTCGGCCCAGGCGCACGCCGAGGCGGCGCGGGCGATGCTCCTGGCGCAGAAAAAGTACCCGATCCCGACCATCACTCCGGCGGATGGCGGGGAGCCGGGGGTGACGCTGCGCGGGCGCGGCTGGTATGACATGCTCGGCTGGAGATATTACGCCAATGCCGGCGCCAATCTGGTTGATACAGCCACGCAGGTCTCGACGATCGCAACGGCGGCCGGGGAATTTATCAGCGCCGTGGATCTGGAGGTGGCGAGCGGTCTCTCAATATCGGAATTCCGGGACGGGGACGGCACGGCCCTATTCGAGCTGCAGGAATTGCTCGAAATGGGGACCTCGAATTACCGCCGGATGCTGGCGAGTGTGGATATCAACCGCCGGCTGAGGATCTATGAGGAGCCGACCAGCAGCAACCCGTACCTGATCACCAAACGGGGCGAGCTGCGGGATGCGTTCGACACGCCGGTGCGCAGGGAGCAGTGCCCGGTGGGGGTGTACGCCAGGCTCAAGGATGTGATCCCTGGATCGCTGGACACGTCGAAGCTGGCAGATCCGTCGATGATGTTCATTGAGGAGGCGGAGTACTCTCCTGCAGGAGATATCCTGACCCTGACGCCGCGGGGCGAGCAGAGCCCGTGGGACATAGGAGTGCTGCTGGATGGCTGATCTCGATCAATTGCTGACCACGCTGGTCAAACGGATCAAGCCGCTGCTGACCTCCATTTCCCAGGCGGTGATCTCCGCCGGCGAGGGGCCCGGGGTCGATATATCCGGCAGCAATATCGGGCTCGGCGGGGACACGATCCTATTAAACAAATCCAACGGCGACCCGGTGGCGGAGTACGCGCCGACAGACACGGGGCTGACGGCAGCTGGGGCGGCAGTTATATCCGCCAGCGACCGCATTGAAATTCCTGGCAACGCGGTGATCCAGGCGGAGCATGCCCTGGCGGGCTGCGAGTATCGATTCCCGGCTGGTCTGATAGTCGGCGGAACGCTAACCCTATCCGCCAATACCCGCGTATGGAATTTGCAATCTATCGTCAGCGGTAACAGCGAGGATGCGATTATAGGCGTGCTAGGGCCTGGCGACGGCGAGGCGCACCTATTCAGCTGCCGGATCGCTCCGGTCAACAGCGGGGCGGGCGGGGTACACGCCGTGCATGTAGGCTCATCGGGCAACCTGGTCTGCCACAACTGTTATTTGGACGGCACGAACGGCGGTTATGCCGGATATCGTGATCCGGAATGCGCCGGGACACTGCGGATCGAGGGCGGCGCGGCTTTAGGATCGTCCGCGGACGACCCATTCAACGAGTGAGGTGATCGATGGCATTTACACCAGTATTTGGGACGGGGTTTGAATACGGCACATCTCCATTTGTACCTGGAGTAACGGGTAATGTTGAGGTGGTTGCTACTCAAAAACATACAGGATCATATTCTGCGAAACTTAGTGACAGCTCTCACTATATGATCTACAAAATAAACGGCACGGGTGTAAGCAACGAGATCGACATGGGCCTATGGAATTATAAAACTAGTAGCATATCTGATATTCACATTTATTTCTATTTGACCGATGGGTCATATATAGATATTCGTCTTCCTAAGATTGGCGATTATATGACTGTGAGAGTCAACAGTTCTACGCCGGTCGCCACCGGAATTTGGTCGATGCCAAGCGCGAGATGGGCAAATATTCAGATTCGCCTGCTTGTCTCAAACACTGGATATGTGAAGGTGCGTTTTGATGGCAACAACGACATCGATTATTCCGGGGATACGAAAGTTGGATCGGTTGATCAGATTGATTATATCAAGGTCACACATCCATCTAATGCGCAAACTGAGTATGTTGATGATATTGTGATTGGCTACGGGGGTTGGTCTGGAGATGTTCGTTTTGATGGTCTGTTTCCTGATGGCGATACAGCTACTCGGGATTGGCTGAAGACCGGATTTAGTTTGAACCCTGCACCGGCTGCTCCGACCGTTGCGGTCGGAGCAAGTCCTGGTCTGACTGGAGATTATTATTACAAGGTGACGTTCGTGGATACGGATGGAGAAACGGTTGCGAGCGCGGCTTCCGCTATGGTGCAACCATCTAATCAGAGCGTAGATTTGAGCGATATTGATATTGGGCCGGACGGAACGACTGCCAGAAAAATTTATAGGACGGCGGCGGGGGGATCGACTTACAAACTGGTCACGACGATAAACGATAATACGACAACGACCTACAACGACACAGTTGCGGACGGTTCCCTTGGCGCAACTCTGCCGGCTAATTCACCACATTATACCGAGATCGACGAGCGCCCGGCAAACACAGCGGATTTCATCTGGTCGGATATAGATGGAGCGCAGGATTTGTTTACTGTTCAGGCGTGGGATGCCACTAAAAAGCAGCCCGTTATGGTTGTAAATTGGGCATATTGTAAGAAAGTGACAGCGGATAATCAGCAACTAAAATTTTTACTCAAGAGCGGAGCCACATTGAAAACAAGTGGAGCTTACGATGCGCTGACATCCGAATCAATGTTATGGAATGTTGATGTGCTTGATCCGGACGGCAGTCCGTGGACGGATGAAGTGATCGATGATCTCGAAATCGGGGTCGAATTGGTCGGGTCTTCATAATGAGCAAGGCGATTAAGATATCTCAGGAATCAATCGAAGTCGGGCATGGATTTACAAAAGACCCGATACAGATCAGCCAGGAAATGGCTGAAATAGGCTTTGGTCAGATTTCGAAACCTATTGTTATATCGCAGGAAATTGCAGAAATTGGATATGGCGTAGTACCGAAACCAATCAGTATCTATCAACAGATGGTTGAGATCGGCTATCGATTCGAGCAGGGTTTTATCCATGTCTATGACGCGGCTTTCGAAGAATTGACAGGGCTGACTGTGCATGGGGCGGCTATGGAAGAGCCGCCCGGGCTGGTCGTGGAAGGAGCAGCGCATGCCTAAAGGGATACCATTATCGGGGGATCGATCCGCCTGGGACGCGGCGGACTATCCCGAAAAACACGCCAATGACATCGACACGGCTGACGGCATCCATCACACCATCGGGACGGACGCGGGACAGGTCGCTCCGGGGACGCATACCCATATTGAGGCGGATATTACCGACCTGGATCACACCGACGCTAACGCGATCCACGATAATGTCGCGGGGGAAATCGCGGCAATTGAGGAGAAAACCACGCCGGCTGACGCGGACGTAACCGTTATCGAGGACAGCGGGGCGGGTAATGCAAAAAAGCGGTTGAGCTGGTCAAACATCAAGGCAACGCTGAAAGCCTATTTTGATGGGATTTACGCCGCGCTTTCGCACACCCATACCGAAACGGACATCACCGATCTGGATCACGACGCGGTGAAGGTCGATGGGATTGGGGTCGATCTAACGGGGATAGCCGATGGTGACGCACTGGTCTATGACGGCGTGGCCGAGAAAATCATACCAGGCGGGGGCGGGGGCGCTTCTGCCTTTACCGATCTGACGGACGTACCGGCGAGCTACACGGGTCAGGCGGGAAAATTCGCGAAGGTTAAAGGCACAGAGGACGGATTGGAATTTGCCACGCTCGCAGGCGGCGGCGACGTGCTGGGTCCAGCCACTTCCACAGATGGACACCTCGCGGTGTGGGATGGCACGGACAACAAGACGCTGAAAGACGGCGGAGCTGTACCGGCGGGGGGCAGCGGTGAAACCGACGTGCTGATGGTGCAGGTATTCAGCTAGGAGGCAATATGGCGACATTTACCAAACTCAAATTATCCGGCTCTACAGACGGGAAAGCGATCAAAATCGCGCAGACCGCGACGGCTGGGGACACGATCCACACTGCGCACGCAACCGATCTGGACGAAATTTGGCTCTATGCCGTGAACAGCCAGGTAGCGGCTGTTAAATTAACCATCGAATGGGGCGAGGCCGCGCCGGATGGAAATATTGAGGTGACGATCCCTGGCGAAAGCGGCTTGTACCTAATCATCCCTGGACTGCTGCTAACCAATTCGCTGGTCGTAAAAGCTTTCGCAGGCACGGCAAACGTTGTGATGCTTCATGGTTATGTGAACAGGATAACGGCATGAGGAATAGGCGAACACTTGGACCAATCTCTAAACTGGAACTTGGACTTGCATTCGGAGTAGAAATAAGCGATGGTCAAAATCAAAACCGCGGCACGTCTGGATCATTTCAGCGGTTGACGGGCGGCGTACGACCGCTGGTAAATATTCTGGTCTATAAAATTACCTGGGATGTACGTAATGCCGGGACATATTTGATGAGATTTGTGGACGCCATTAATTCAACAACCTCAGTGATGGATATTGGAACAGTGTCTGTTGGAGGAACAGGAACAATTACCTGGTATCCAGACGAAGGACATTTGATTCTTTTCGCACAACAGCAATATTACTTGCAGCTTTACCGTAACGAGGGGGCAACTACATGGCACGATAAAAATAGCGGCAGTTATGCAGGCTCATATTTATACATCGGACCGGGCGTTTATTATGACAACTCCAACTATAGTAGCTATTCATTGCCCGTTATGTTTTATGGAAGCGTTTTGAAAATCGACTGTCGGAAAAACCAGGTGGTTTACAAATGATTCGATTGAAGACATTCCTCAACAAGTTGATTGCAAAATATGGACTTTGATAGAGATTACAATATCCCTCTCATCAGCCAGGCGGCCCAGAGCGAGAGGATTACCAGGATAGCGTCCGTTTGGGAGGGCAGCAGGCCAAGGACCGCGACTGAAATTGATTGAATACCGATATATGGGGATATCAACGGACCGGAGATGATCGCCAGCCCAGGCTGCCTGTTTTTGATCGATCGGATCAGCAGGATCAGACCAGCGCCGGCGAGATACGGAAAAATCGAAATGTTCGATGCTGCATTTGTCACCGCATCGAACAGCTCCATTGGCCAGGGGCCAAACGGGATGCAAAACAGGAGTGAGACGGTAATAATAGGGGAGATGGTTAGCAGCAGATTGCGCCACCCGCCCTGACGGTGAGCCAGGATCAGCCAGTAGATGGCGATCCCGGCGCCGGCCTGCGGCTTGGATAACACGAAGAACAGCCCGAGAGGTGACGGAAGGATTATTCCGAGGACAACTAAAAAATCCAGGTTGCCATAAACGATGCTCCACCATAATTGCGGGGTCATGAACATTAACAGGATCACGATTAGAGATGCGCCGAGCCGGCGCATGGCGATGATCCAGGCAACGATGGATATCAGGATCATCGCTGCCATATCCCATCCTGATGGCAGCAGAGCGATAGGCGCGAGGAGGATTATTACCCAGGGTGGATTATAAAAATTAGGATTGGAATACGGGTCGCGGCTGAGAACGGCGGGCCGAAATATTTTTACCCAATCAGCGCCGAATTCAGACAGACGAATCAATGATGGAATGAATGGCGTTATGACCAGAATAAGGCCGAGTGAGAGGAGCGCTACCTGTAGAGCGATTCTGGCGATGAATGACCAGCGAATCGTTTGTAGAGATGACCGGAGCATTGACCCCTCCCCTGGCCCCTCCCCTAAGAGGAGAGGGGAAATCACAATCTGAGATTATCCACCGGAGATGCCTTTCGGTGCGCCTGAGCGTTTCAGCCTGAACGTGAATTTACGTGTATAGATGACACCCCTCCTGGGGCGCCGAATATAGGCATAAGATAAAGCGAAGCTCCAGGTCTGCCAGGATCTGGAGCTTCTGATCAAGGGGGAGCACACACTCCCCAATGATTTCACTTTCATAAACTTTCACGACGAGGTAAAAAAAAGCCTTTTGTGGGCGCGAGAGGGCTCGAACCTCCGAACCTCACGGCGTGATGTTTCGAGCCTGATTAGCGGCTATTTTTAATGTATTTTTGGGCCTGTCGTGATAGAATTTTTTCAGCGGTTGCCAGGCCGCTCGATCACACGGGCCGCACACACGGCCAGTGAGAATATTTTTAACATCGGGAGCTCTGGCAGCGCGCCATTCTACATCACGGGGAGGTTGGCATGCCAGGGCCACGGTTGAACCGGTCGCAGACCGGAAGGTTAAAACGATTGCTCGATATGCAGTACACGGTCGCCGAGCTGGCGGCGGAGCTGGGGGTCTCGCCGGACGCGATCTACCGGTCGCACATCCCGGCCGGCGCGCCGGTGCAACTGGATGACAAGAAGCGGGTTTGGATCAACGGGGCGCGATACCGGGACTGGTTCCAGCAGACGGTGACGGTCCGCGGATCCCGGCGAAAGCCGATGCCCGCGGACGCGGCCTACTGTCTGCGCTGCAATAAGGTGGTCCAGGCGATAAATCCACGAACGGCGCCGCACCGGCGCGGGGTGCGCCAGATGACCGGGCGCTGCCCGGTGTGCAGCGGCAAGGTCTTCCGGTTTCTGCCGGCGGTGGAGGGGGCGAGATGATCCACCGGCAGAACTGGCTGGACGTGCGGAATTACATCGAGTATCAAAAATACATCGGTCAGGTGAATCCACGGACCGCCGACGCGCAGTATTTCCGGCTGGTCCACCTGCTGGAGTGGGCGCAGGAGACGCCGTTCCCGCGGGCGGCGCGGATTCGGCCGGCGTTCCCAGGCTACGTCGAGGCGCTGCGGACCGCCAAAGGCGAGCCCTACTCGGCCGGGCACCTGGCGGGGGTGTTCAAAACATGCCGGGCGTTCCTTCTGTGGGCGAAATACGAGTATGCCGCCAGGTATCGGTCGCTCGAGCTGAACTGGATCAAATCGGTGCGGGCCAGCCGGGGGCGGTCCGAGCAGGCCGAGCTGCAGGCGCGCGAGCTCTATACCCTGGAGGACGTGCTGCAGCTCACGGCCGCGCCGGCGGAGACGATCGCCGAGCGGCGCATGAGGGCGGCGGTGGCGTTCCTGTTTTTATCAGGCATGCGGATCGGCGCGTTCCTGACGCTCCCCCTGGAGTGCGTGGACGTCGCCGGGCTGCGGGTGATGCAGCTGCCGGCGAAGGGGGTCCGGACCAAAAACAGCAAAGCTGCGATCACCTACCTGTACAACATCCCGGAGCTGCTGGCGGTGATTTCGGAGTGGGATGCGTTTCTGCGGAAACGCTTGCCGCCGGAGTGTTACTGGTACGCGCACCTGGACCCGTGGGGCGAGCTGACCGCGGAGCGGCCGAGCGGCGACCGGATGAGCCTGCGCAAAAACTTCCGCGAGGACCTGGCCGAGCTGTGCCAGCGCGTGGGGATCCGCTATCGCAGCCCGCACAAATTCCGCCACGGTAACGCCGTGTACGGATTAAAAAAGGCCAGGACGCCGGCGCAAATGAAGGCAATCAGCCAGAACCTGATGCACTCGAACACCGGGATCACAGACGGGATCTACGGGCGGCTGGTGAATGATGACGTGAGGGATATTATCACCGGGCTGGGTACATAGAACAAGATAGAAAATATCATTAGAGTTATACAAATACCGTTATTGGTTATTGACAAAATATATATAACGTTATATAATATTGTCATAAGCATATAAATAATACCCCGCAGGCAGGAGGTCAGGCCCAGCAAAGAGGAGAAATGACAATGACTACCAGAATCGAAATCAAGACCGAACCATATAATCAGCGCCGCTACGGCAAGCCCTGGATCGCGATTGTGGATTTTTCGATCAATCCACGCGGAGATTTCAAGTGGGGATTGTGGGTTGGCGATCACCTCGATGGCAGCGAGGGGCTATTGATTGTCGACGCTAATGAGGGCGATATCATTGCCCGTGGTCAGAAAGATTTCCGCAAACCGCAAAATAGCACCCCCTTGTATTATCAGGTGCGCAACGGCGAGCTCGTCGAACTGGCCAGCCGCGCAGAGGCCTACAAGCTGGCGACAGCCAAATAATCCATCCGACCGGGCTATGAGCCCGGTCCGGTCTGCCGCTAGATCGCGGCACTGATGAGGCCCAGCCAGGCCGAAACCGGACATAGGAGGCTGAGATGCACCCAAGCGATAAAATGAAACGTGTAGTGAATGGCCAGCGCTACAGTGTGGCGACCGCTACGCTGCTGGCCTCGGATGAGTATTGGGACGGCTCTAACTGGGAGCGCGGCGGTCGAAACACTTTCTTATACAAGACGCGCGCCGGGGCGTTTTTCCGGGTCGATCTGTCTCAGTGGCAGGGAGAGCGGGACACGCTCACGCCGATATCGCGCGAGGAGGCGATTGAGCTGTATGAGCAGCTCGAGGAGCATGAGGTTGAGTACGAGGCCGCATTTGACGCCGTGGTCGAGGAGGCGGGCGCGGGACGACCGACCTATTATGATGAGCCGATGAGGCAGACGGCTGTCTGGCTGCCAGAAGCCATGATCGCCTGGCTGAAGTCCCAACCTGGGACGATGGGCGAGACGATCCGGGAGCTGATCAAACGGGCGATGATGGAAAATGGGCCGGAAAACAGCTAATCGCGCCGCGCGGATCCTGGCACTGATGCAGGCAAAAAACGAGGGGCTCCTGCAGGGCATCACCCTGCAGGAGCTGGCTGATATCCTCGAGGTTGGGCATCGATCCACGATCATGCGCGACCTGCAGGCGGCCGAAAAGGCGCAAAAACTCACCGGGCCGATGCTGGAGCGGATCAGGAATCTGAATCGGGGTAATCCATAACCATTTAAAAGGCGGCCGCCCGGAGGGGGCCGGGCGGCGGCGGGGATCCTCAGTCCATTACTGAGACACCCTTACGAAGTACTCGTATTATAACAAGTATATATATGATAGTCAACACGAACGGAATTTCTAGGCCAGGCATGCCCCCGCTCAGATTCGAACTGAGATTTTACACTTCGTAAGGGTGCCGTGCTGTCCATTGCACTACGGGGGCATGACCAACCTAATTATAGGGAAACGATCACTGACGCGCAAGGTATCTGAGTATCAAGCGCATAAGATCCTGTTATTGCTCCTGGAGGTCGATCAGCCTCCAGGTCTCCCCTTCATCGCGCAGCTGGCACTTAAAGTCTGACCGGATCATCGCGCCGAAGGAGTTCTGCGCATCCACGCGCATGGTGACTATCCACTCTGAGGTATTGAGCTGATAAACCCTCGAGGCGTTATAGCGTTCGAACTCGGCGGTTTTAGGCGCTTTCAGGTGGTCCTCGATGAACATCCTGCAGGTATACCAGGCGGACTGCGAGGGGGACGTCGAGGTATCATCATCGCGGCCAAAAATGAGCACGGCGCCGCCGATGCACACAACGATGATCACCAGAATCACGAAGGCGGTCAACGAGCTGGTCTTTTTCCTGGCAGGCGACGAAGTTGGAAAGGGCCGGCGGCAGTAGGCGCAGATCGCGGCATTATCTGGATTTTGGCCGGTGCAGTACGGGCAATTTTTCATCTCCCCTCCATGCGGTGTCAGACGAACAATCCGCGGCCGTCCTTGAACTTCCTGGTCAGGATGAGGACCAAGTCGAACATCCAGCCGAGCATGAGGTAACCCAGCGTGAGCGTGTAGAGCCAGGATCCACGGCCGACGTACCAGCGGTGGACCCCAAAGATCCCCAGGAAAAACCACAAGACCAGGGTGACAATGACGCTCTTCTTGCTCTTGCGCGTTTTCAGTTTATGCGCCTGAGCAGGCAACTCAGCGGGCTGCTGCAGCAGTCTGGAATGCAGCTCACCACGGGCACGAACTTCCTCTGGGGTAAGGACAGTCAACTGGATATTCACCCCGAGCGTATCTGTGTCCTCGCCGGTCACATCGAGCACCTCGGCGTCGATGACCTGGCCGGCGTCCATCTTTGGAGCGAGCTTTGTGGCCAGGTCGCGGCTCAGGTAGCCGATTTGCTTATATTCGTCCAGATCGGCGCTGTCGTACAGGACGGCGATGGCGTTCGGATCAAACCTATTTTCGGGCTGGCGCTCGAGCACCAGGCCGGCGCCATCATAGACCAGATCGCGGATGATCTGCTGGCGGCTGGAACCGTCCGGGTTGAGCTGGTCAACCCCGCGAACTTTCGTTTTAATGATTTCAGACATCGTTTCCCCTTTTCTTCATAGAGTGTTTTCAGGATTGGTCAGTTATCAATTTTGTAAGGTATGCGGACCGGCTCAGGGCTGCGATAAAGCATTGATATTATTCGAGAAGCACTTGCCTTTTGATCAAAAAGGCCGTATGATTAGAACGTATTTTCTGTTTTTTCAGGGATACAGGGGAAAATGCTCATCATCGAAGTTCAAGACCAAACTCAACCCTCCCTTCGTATGGAGATCGTCGTCAGCTCATGGCGAGCCAGGATTTCAGAGGCCAGCGCAGCGGCCTCGTCAGATTCGGGGTCGATACCCATTGCTTTGATCGTGGAGGATATCTCTTCCAGGGCGCGGCGGAGACGCTCGCGCAGATCGGCAGGCAGCGTTGACGGGATGAACACCCCTTCCGGCTCGGTGTAACCGCAGACATCCAAAATTGAATAGTCGCCGGTCTTGCGGGCGATTTTCATCGCCGTTTCCAGACTGGTCTTTTTCTTTTTCCCAGACATCAACTGGCTTAGATATGGCTGGCTGAGTTCCAGGTATTTTGCCCATGCCTCGAGCGGCGCTCTGCCGTTTTTCATTTGCCATTCGAGAAATTTTCGTTCCAACCAGGCCGATAAGGGGGTCGCAGTCACATTATTACTATAGCAATATTTTGCAAATCTGTTAATACTAGTTGATATTTTCATAGTTATGGTTATAATTTATTGTGTCAGCAATATATTATCCCATTAGGAAAACACGCAATAATGCCCGAGACAATCCCCGAGATCACCAGGCGGTACCTGAGCAATAAGTCGCTCGAAGAGTTCGTACGCGGGCTCGGCATCGAGGCCAGCAAGCAGATGGTCTGGTACTGGAAAATGGGCCGGCAGAAGCCGCGGGCTTTGACGCTCTTCCGGATACAAGCCAGCCCACGGGCAGAGAACTGGGCGAAACAATTCGCCACGGAGTGCGTGGCGGCGCTGCAGCGCGAGGGGGAGGTTCTCGAGACAGAGCCGGATAAAGAGATCGAGCGGAGGCGGTAGATATGATTGCATGCCTCCATAATAACGGAATCCCCCCAACCGATCCACAATCGGCGGGTAAGCGGATGGTTATTGGCGATTTATCGGTTTATTTTATGCCAGCCCCTGGCCGAACCGCCCGGGCTGGCTGATTTCAGGAGGGAATATGACAACGAGAAAAATTGGAGGATATATCAACAGGCAAGAAATCGCACGAGCTCATCACAGTCTCCGCGCGGCGCGCGAATCAATCCGCGAGCTGATCGATTCGGCGCCGGGGCCTCAACGGGCGGCGCATCTTGTGGCCAAAGTGGCGATCTCGATCGCCACTACGATGGAGGCGCTGCAGGAGATCGAAAGCATCGCCGGGCGGCATGAGAACTGAGCCGCTCAACCGCGGGTGGGACCCGATCTGCCAGGCGGGCCCCACCCGGGCTTAATCCGGATAGTTTGCCATAAGCACCATTATCGAAATCAACACATGGACGAACCCGTTTATCAACTGCGAGTGCACCAAACCGTGGAGACCCCTCACGGGCGGGCCATCATCCAGGGGCGGATGGTGGACAGCGAGGGGCGGACGCGGATCCTGGTTTCTCACGACCAACAAACCCGGACCTGCCGGATGAAATCATGCGGACGTACAAGGGCGGGATCTGGGTGTTATGGTCCTACCCGGTGGAGGAGATCCAACCGATCCAACCAACATCGCGTCCAGGCTGCCCTCCTCAGCCTGGACGGTCCACCCCGCCGGCGCCGGCCAGCGCCGGCGGGGATTATCGGTAGAGTCCCTCACCCTGCCCTCTCCCGCGAGATGGAGAGGGAACGAGTGGCGAACTTTAACACGGAGATGCGCGGAGATGCAAGGTCGGCAGGGTGTCCCCCCCCACTCTGCGAGGGTTCGAGTCCCTCCTCTCCATCTCAGCTGACGGGGCGCCAGAGTGGCAACGGGGTTTGTCTCCTTTGACCGTATCGGAGGTGCGAGGCCTCTGAGCCCCATTCACCATTTTTTGAAAGGAGCTAGATATGAGAACACTAACCTACTTTCCACTCTGGATGGTCATCCTGTACTGGCTGCTGTGGAATTCCGGGCGGTCGAAGGCCGAGCGGTTATCCCACCTGGAATCGGCCAAGCGAGTGACCGAGCTGGAGTACATGCGCCGGATGTTTCCGGTCCCGTGCACCTGGTACGAGCGGATCGCGCTATCCATCGCGCTGCACTGGATCGACCGGGAGATCCACAAGGCGGCTAACCTGCCCGCAGGGATCAGCGAACGAGCGCTGAGGATGGTCACAGTTAAAAAGGGCTGATCTGCTGCGCTAACAGCAGATCAGCAGGGGTGGAACCGTACGGGCACCACCCCTCCATGATATCACAATTTTGGAGGTGCGATGTCAGAACGCAGAGCGCGCTATGAGGACGAGCTGAAATCCATGCCGCCCGGGCTGGAACGGGCGGTGCTGAGGGTGGTCAGCGGATATGCAGCAGCCAGGCCGATCTCGCGCGGCGAGCTTGTGGTCCACGTCACCCGGCTGGGGTACCCGGCCAGCGAGCGGCAGGTGCGCGAGACGATCAAAACCCTGCGCCGGCAGGGGCACCTGATCTGCTCGACCCCGGGCAACGACGGCGGGTACTACCTGGCCCGGTCGCTGGCCGAATACCGTGAGTTTCGAGACGCCGAGTACGCGGCCAAAATCAAAGATATGAGCGAGACGCTCAGGGCAATGGACAGCGCGGCTCGGGCGCAGTTCGGGGACGGCGTGCAGCTGGGGTTAGGGCTATGAGACGGATCCTGACCCTGGCTGGATGGTGGGTCCTAATCATCCTGGTTGGGACGATCGTCTGGGCCTTGGAACGAGTTATTGGTCCGCTGGACCGTTAGGCAGGAGCGACATGATCGAATGGGAAGAAGCCTCACCCTCGGTGATCCACGTCGCCGAGGAGCTGATCGAGAAATACCACCCCTGGCTGAAAGAAGCCAGGATTGGGTTCGTCTATCGAGACAAAGCCCAGAAATCGAAGGGCCGGCTGGTGCTGGCTCGGGCGCAGACTGTGCCGGCGAAGCTGCAGGTCTATCTGGAGTACGACTTCCTGATCTGGGTCAGCAAAGAGGACTGGGAGGGCAAACTCACAGACGCGCAGCGCGAGGCGCTGATCGACCACGAGCTGTGCCACTGCGCCCGGGATGATTCCGGCGCCTGGACGATCCGACCTCACGATGTGCAGGAATTCTGGCAGGTGATCGAACGGCACGGGCTGTGGTCGTTCGACCTGCTGCGCGGCAGGGATGTGATGGAACGGGCGGTCCAGGGCGGGCTGCCCGGGGTGAGCGCCGGGAAGGTCGCGGCGGTCCCGGTGAAGGGGAAAATCGACGTGTTGGCGGAGGTCGGCAATGTGGTCGATGAATGAAGACGATCGAAAACTGGCCCTGTGGTTATTGGCCAACTATATGCAGGTGGTCGCCAACGCGGCAAAGGGCCTCGAGAAGGCATCCGGCAAATGCGCGCAGCAGATCGAGCGGCTGCGGGATGAGATCGAGCGGCGCCGACGAATCGAGGCGGCAGAATGATGCTGACCGCGTCCCTGGTCCGCGCGCTCAGAGGGGCGCCGGTTACAGTCCTGCTGCTGATGATGATCGAGCGGCGGCCGCTGACCCTCGGATACATCCGCCGGCATACCGGCTACACGGACAAAGTGATCCACGACGCGGTCATGTTACTCCAGGATTATGGCATGGCAGTGCAGACCGGTCGCTACACCTGGCAGCTCGCCGCGGGGGTACAGCAACTGCCGCTGATGAATGCCCTGCCGGAGCCGCCAGACCCGCAGCCCGAGACCGAACCGGGCGAGGATCCGGTGGACGTCGATCCCTCCGTGGAGGAGGAGCAGGCATCCACTCCACGGGAGCTGCAGGATAAAAATTTAGGTCGGAATAATTCCGACCTAAATCCTCTAGCTAGTAGTGGATTTAACCAGATTCTTGATTCTGGAGATCCACTACTACCAGATTCTAGAGCGCCGGCCAGGTCGGAAAAAATCCGAGCTAACCTGCAGGCGCTGGACGAGCACGGCATCCGCGAACCGGCGCGGACGCGGCTGGCGCGGCTCGAGCACGTCACCCCGCGGCTGATCGACTATCACTGTCGTACGGCGCAGAGCCCGGGGCTGGCGATCTACCGGATCGAGCACGGCTGGCGCGTGCCGGCGGACTGGAGCGGTCCGGAGGAGATTTCCCCGCCCGATCCGGCGCCGGAAGCGCCAGCGCCAGAGCTGCCGCCCGTTTCCACGGAAACACTGGCGGCCTGGCGGGCGGCGGTGGATACGCTGGCCGGCGAGGTCAGCCGGGCAGATTTCGAGACCTGGGTGCGCAGCGCCTGGCCTGCCGGGATGGACGGCGGGGTGCTGGTGATCGGAACGGGAAACGTGCTCGGCGCGGCCTGGCTCGAACAGCACGTCAAGCGCCGGCTGGAGGAGCTGACCGGCTGCGCAATCCGGATCGAGGTGCGGCATGGCTAAACAGGCTAAACGCTGCATGGAGAGCTGGCGGCTGAGCGACGCGCTGACCGAGCAGTGCCAGGCGGCGCGCGAGGCCGGAATCTACGAGGACGATTACCCGCCGTTTCAGGCGGCGCTGGAAAAAATCCGAGAACATTTTCAGACGTGTCAGGACTGCAGGGAGTGGGTCGATGAATGGGAACGGCAATCAAAAAGATCACAAAATTCGCTGCGGGACGAGGACGTACATGATCCTGCTGTGCAGCCGGGGTCGTGAGCTGCACGACCGATGGACGGGGTTGCTAGAAAAACACGCCGAGCCGGAAGAAATCTACAGCGCGATGCAGGACTATTTTTTCCATAAAAACGGCGTCCTATCCAAAAATGGCGTGCCAACGATCGCGCCATGTGGTGAATGCCGGTTGATCGCCGGCGCGCGGGTCGAACATTTCGTGAGGTAAACGATGGAAATCCAGATTGATAAGATTCTGCCTAACCCGGACCAGCCGCGGTCACAGATCGACCAGTCCGAGCTGGAGGGGCTGGCGCAGTCCCTGGCGGAGATCGGGCTGCTGAACCCGATCGCGGTCGAGGGGCCGCACGAGGACGGCTACTACATCCTGGTCGACGGCGAGCGGCGCTGGCGGGCGGCGCAGATCGCCGGGTGGAAAACGATCGCAGGCAACGTGCGCCCGCCGAACGGGTCGGATCATTCGCGGTTGCTGCTGGCGATGATCGGCAACCTGCGCCGGGCGGACATGGCACCGATCGACGAGGCGACCGGGTACAAACAACTGCGCGCCGGCGGGCTGAGCGTGGAGGAGATCAGCCGGCAGGTCGGCCGCTCGGTCCAGCACGTCTACATGCGTCTGCGCCTGCTCGAGCTGCCCGGGGAGGTGCAAGAGCTGATCAACAATCAGCGGCTGCCGCTGGACGACCGGGCGGTGCGGGCGCTGCGCGAGCTGCCGGCAGAGCAGGCGGTCCAGGTGGCGCGCACCGCAGCGGCGCGCGGGCTGAGCGGGCAGGGGATTCGCACGATGTGCACCCGGATCAGCAAGGGCAAAATCCGCACCGGGCGCAGGCCGAGAGAGAGGCAGGCGGTCGCGGCGGATTCGGAATGCCCGGCGCTGGATTACAACCCGGGCCTGCCGCAGTCCTGGTCGTGGCTCAATACCGCGGCCAGGCGGACCTGCCGGGGATGCGGGTTATATGAGGACGAGGGCAAAAATACCATCTGCAGGGAGTGCCCCCTGACCGTATTTTTTGGGAAAATCGCGGGTTCTGAGGAGGAAAAATGAGCTACGAGAGCTACATACCGCTCGAAAAGATCAAACCCAACCCCTGGCAGCCGCGCGATACGGTTGACCAGGAGGAGATCAAAAAACTTGCGCAGTCAATCGCGGAGATCGGGCTGCTGCAGCCACCGATTGCCCGGCGCGGGGAGGACGACACCTACGAGCTGGCCTTTGGCCACCGCCGGCTGGCGGCGTACCAGTACCTGCTATCGCTGGAGCCGGCGCCGGCGAAGATCATCGCGGCGGTCCCGTCGAAGTGGTCGATGATGCCGCTGGTGGTCCAGCCGCTGACGGATGAAGAGATGTTTCGCTATGCAATCTCGGAAAACCTGAAACGGCAGGACCTGAACCCTCTGGAGGAAGCGTCGCAGGTGTGCGGGATACCGGTGCATGACGATCCGCTGATCAATCGTCATGAAGCGACCGTTTTCTGGACGGCAGATAAGGCCCGCCGGGTCCAGGCGACCGGCTGCGAGAATTTGAGGCTGATCTACTCGATCCAAGAGGAAAACCATATTGACGACTACCCGCACGCGGAGATCATCTGTATCAAACGCTCGGGGCAGTGCGTCTGCGAGCGGGTGTCGAACAAGGGCGTGGACGTCGTCGAGCAGCCGGTCGATCCGCAGGGAAAGTCCCTGGTGGAGGTGTTTGGAGGAGAATCAAACCTCTCCCCTGACCCCTCCCCTACGAGGGGAGGGGAAATGCCGGCGCCGACTGTCACGCGGATCACCCACAAGCCGATGACGGCAGAGGAGCTGCGCGAGATCGACCGAAAAATGCGCAAAGAGCGGCGGCAGAACCTGGAGGAGTGCAAGG
>Ga0116144_10001646_pt1 | contig 26035 bp, 20 predicted proteins | sample AD_UKC035_MetaG_FD_89746 | JGI IMG/M metagenome (GOLD analysis project Ga0116144, IMG submission 89746) | Active sludge microbial communities of municipal wastewater-treating anaerobic digesters from USA - AD_UKC035_MetaG | ecosystem: Engineered > Bioreactor > Anaerobic > Digestate | place: USA...
GGTTGAAATAGAAATAGTGGAAAGTTTGCGGCCAGCGAGACTAAAAGTAGCTTCACTTCCAGACTACCAGTATGTTGTCATGCCCTTTCGGGTAACCTCATGATTTATGGTGTATAATGCCCCCTTATGTCAAAACGAACGTGGCAACCAAAAAAACAAAAAAGACAAAAAAAACACGGCTTTTTATCTAGAATGAGAACCTTAGCTGGTAGAAACCTGTTAAAACGCAGGAGAACTAAAGGAAGAAAGTCCCTCTCTGTTTAATCGCGCCAAAATAGTTTCATGAAAAAACAAACCTTATTATTTTTACAAAGTTTTGGAAAAACACTGAGGGTAAGTCTATTACAGGGAATTTTTGGCTACACATCTCAATGTAAGCACTCACCCACTTGTGGAGACTACTGCTTTAAAATGATGAGCGAACATGGAGTAGTTAAAGGATTAACCCTTGGCTTTCGTCGCCTAGCAACATGTTGGTAAGTGGAGAGAATTAAAAAATATGATGGAAAATTTTAACTTTTATTTTTCTTTGTTATTAGCTTATCTAAGTCAACTAACCGGCAATTTAGGCTTAGGAATTACGGTTTTTACTATTGGTTTAAGAATGCTACTCTTTCCCATTACTCTTAATTCGCTGAAGGCAGCGAGGAAAATGAGGTTGGTTCAGCCAGAACTCTCTAAACTCCAAAAAATTCATAAAGGAGATGCTCAGGGATTGCAAAAGGCTCAACTAAAGCTGTATCAAGATAATAAGATTAATCCGCTCGCGGGTTGTCTTCCTCAAATCTTACAACTCGTCTTGTTAATTCTGTTGTATCAGGGGTTAATTCACTTCTTTTCACTTGACCAAGTTGGTGGGTATGTCATTAATCCATCATTTCTATGGCTTAATTTGGGCGAACCAGACCGATTGTTTATTCTCCCAGTATTAGCTGGCCTATCTCAATTTGGACTCTCTCTTCTCATGATGGGACCAACGAAAATAGAAGCTAAAACAGTCGAAAAAACAAAATCAACTTCTAAAAACAAATCAAAGGATGATGTAAAAAAAGAACAAGAAGGACCGGATCTTTCATCAATGATGCAAAAACAGATGCTATATGTTATGCCGTTTTTTAGTGCCTTTATCGCTCTTAAATTACCCTCAGGATTAGTTTTATATTGGGTGGTTTCTACCGCAGTCAGCGCTCTCCAACAACTTTATGCCAATAAAAAAGCTGACGCTGATGCCACCACAATTACTAAGAAATAGTAGTTTTAAGGAGATTACAATGGACGTCCAACAATTTTGTCAAAAATTATTAGAACATGCCGGAATAGTTCCAACAGAAATTACCTCTACTGATTCAGAAAAAGAATTAGTAATCACTATTCAGGTTTCAGACGAAGAAGCTGGTCTTCTGGTTGGAAGGCATGGAGAAACACTTGCGGCGCTTCAAAGACTTGCGAGAGTTTTATACGGTCAAATGAACGCCGAAAAACGGCTCGTAATTGACGTAAACGACTACCGCGCGAGACGAATGGATAACATCCGTTCTTTGCTTGTTTCAGCAGCTGACAAGGTGCTTGAAACAAAGCAACCAACCACGATAAACACATATCTTTCTCCACCCGAACGATTTTTTGTTCACTCAACCCTGTCGGAAGAACCAAAGTATGCCGAGCTTGAAAGTTTTTCTATTGGTGAGGATCGTGGTCGAAGAATAATTATTCAATTGAAGGAGAATCAGTCGTGATGACTGGTGATAGTAAGCAATCAATTCTTTCCATATACACCGATGGAGGCTCTCGGGGAAATCCAGGCAAAGCAGCAACGGGCTTTGTGTTTTATCTAGATGGTGAAGAGCAAAAGAGAGTTGGTCACTATATTGGGGTTCAAACCAACAATGTGGCTGAATATCAGGCCTTTTTAAGTTCGCTTATTGAGTTTCTTGATCACAAAGATGAGTTTTCTATATCGGAGATTTGTTGGTTTCTTGACTCAAAACTTGTTGTAGAGCAATTAAATGGTCGGTGGCGAGTAAAAGAAGTAGGTTTACTATCACTGTGGAAGGAGTGTAAAAAACTACTTTCAACGCTAGCGGTTCCCTATACAATTTCGTATATTCCAAGAGAAAACAACGCTGTTGCAGACGGAGTGGTAAATCAAACACTTGATGAAACGACCTAGAAGACGGTAGGATGCAAGTACATGAAAACTGCCCTTATCCAAGAAGAGCCAGTGGTGGCGATTTTTTGTCAAAGCCGAAAACTACAGAGTGCTGTAGTAAATACGCTTTCTAGCGCGAGCTTTTCTAGTTGGATTTTTGATGTAGAAAAACCCTCTTTCCCAACCACGGAAATTTACAAATCAATCGTATTGTTTACTGGTCTAGAAACCACCAGAGAAGTAGCAAGTATTTTAAATACTGCTTCTCAAGTAAATAAAAACACCATTGTGTGTCTCCCCTACTTGCCAAAAATACAAAATGCTCCCACGGAACTTCAGACGATTTGGGATCAGTGGTTTGAAAAACTAACAAACTTACAAACCCAGGCTATTTCGTCTTTAACCTCTGCTCAATTTTTACTAATCGATGGTTGGGTTGACGAATTAGAAAAACCAACACTTTCCTCTATCAACTTATTGTTCTCTCCGATTTCTCAGGGTAGTTATTGGCAGTGTCGATCTCGGCAGTTCATTATTACTACCGATCAAATTATTAAAATAGCATTAGAGTATTTGGGTAGACCGGGCGTGATGCCATCGGTTTTAGTTCGGGGAGAAGACATTGACTTCTTTGCTGTTTCTAATCAAGTTGTTGGAATATATGAGGTAACGCATCGCACTACAATTCAACCAGTGTTTTCTGAACCAAGGTTTGAGCAAGCGCTGCCTTTTGAAGTTCAAATTCAAAAAATATCTAGCAATCAACAAAATTTACCAAGCAATATTGCAAAGCAATTAGATTCATATGGCAAGCCAAATCGTTTTTTAACCCCATTACCCGTTAAGGTGGGGGTTGTCGAAATCAGACAGACGCAACAAAAAGCTTCGCCACCTGTAATAATTGATACAAAACATGAGAGCTCAGAGAACACCCAGCCAGCACCGCCCACATCTCGGGAGCTGAAACCCGTGGAGTTTGGAGATCAGCTTGAAAGAATTTTTAGCCAGTCGAGAATTAAAGAGAAAGAACATCATCTTACCAAATTACAGACAACTGAAAAAAAGGCAAAAAAAAAGCTTAAGCACAACAAGGTCTTATTTATTATTGGATCCATTAGTTCTGGAATCTCCCTCGCCATATTGCTTATGGGGGCGCTCTTTATTCTCTCCGTCAGACTTGCTAGCAATCAACTATTTGCGGTTGTGCCAACTGAGTTTTTAAGTTTCACGGAGGCTGGGAATTCTCAACAATCGCTCCAGAAAACAATAGGCTTATTAAAACCGCAGCTCCGACTTGTTGGTCAGTTTGTGGATCATCCTTTAGTAAATGAAGCACAATCTACCATTGATGCGTATGAAAGAATACGGATGCTTCAAACTACTGAGGAGGAAAGAAAAAAACTACAAACAACCATCGCCGAACACATCTTGGGACAACAGCCCACTTCAATTGCTGGCGTACTACAAGACTTTCTTCGTTTAACACAAACTTCTTACACCAACTTGGCTCAGCTTCAATCTCTGCTGTCAACTTCTAGTGAGAGCGAAGAAGACAATAAAGATTGGTACTCCAATCTAAAAGAGGTTGTTAGTCAAAGGAAAACCAGCGCTGGTTATATTCAGTCGCTCTCTCCCCTACTCCCAACTATTTTGGGTATTGAAGACAAAACAAGAACCTACGCCATACTCTTTTTAAACTCATCGGAATTAAGGCCCACGGGTGGATTTGTACAGGCTGTAGCCCTAGTCACGGTTGAAGATGGTCAAATTACAGCCACACAAACTTTGAGTAGTTATGAAATTGATAGACGCATTGGTGGGGTAATTGAGCCACCACAAGATATTCAAGATATTTTAAAGGAAAAATCTTGGTATTTTAGAGATAGTAATTGGGATCCCCATCATCCTGAAAGCGCAAAAAGAGCCTCTTGGTTTATAGAGAAAGCAATGGGAGTTCGGGTTGATGGTGTGATTTCATTGCCAACCACCGCATTTGCTGAGTTGTTGGAAGTAACGGGGCCACTAACGTTGCCCCAATACAATGAAAGCCTAACGAGTAAGAACATACAGGAGCGCCTCAACTTTCATGCCGAGGTTGAGCTGACCGATCAGTTGAAAAATTATCCAAGCGCTGTTTTGGATGCATTTTTCCAACATATTTTGCAAAAATCGAGCGAAGAATTTTCCGCTGTACTCGCCGCTCTACCCACGCTTTTGACCTCAGGAGAAATTCAATTTAGCCTCATTTCTAAGGAAGAACAAGAATTATTACAGCCACTTCGTTGGTCTGGGTCGTTGGTGATCCCGGTTTGTCCATCACAATTTTCTCAGGTACCTTGTGTAGTTGATTCGGTTTATCAAGTAGAGACTAATGTGGGGGTCAATCGAGTAAACGCAAGTATAAAAAGGAGTGTTGAAGATAAAATTGAATTTTCACCCAACTTAATTAAGCATCAGCGCTTTACAAAATTGACAAATTCGGCAACTTCTACCGCTTGGCCGAGTGGACAATATTCAACCTATGTTCGGTGGTATCTTCCATTAAAAAGCCAGCTGGATGAAATTCTCATCAATGGTGTGGTGGTTGATCAAGCAACTATTAGGAGAACTCAAGAGCATGGGTTGCTGGTGTTGGGGTTGGTTGTTGAGATACCGATTCAATCAACAAAAACTATTCAAATAAATTATCATCAACCAATTGCTCAACCCCTCCCCTTCTCCTACTTTTTCTTCGATCAGAAGCAACCGGGTTCAACGCTTGACTCCTATCGTGTTGTAATACAACAACCAACTGGTTCGTCTGTGGTTCGTTTGGCCCCAAATGCTTTAATTGAGAACTCTACTCTGACTTTTGAACCAGAATTGGGAGGCCATCTTCTTACTGCAGTGCAATTTAAGTAATGGGGCAAATCTACCCGCAATGGAATAAAAAAGTTTGATATAATGCTGGCCTAATTAAAGGAGTATTATGACCGATAATAAAATTACTTTTCACGTGCACGAGCGAAAAATCTTTGGTAAAGCGGCCAAAAAGCTTAAACAAGCTGGTTTGATACCTGCAAATATTTATGGGCTTAATCAAGAGTCAGTTTCGATTAGTCTAGACAAGAAGATGGTGGAAAAGCAACTCAAGGTCTCTGAAACAGGTCTTGTATATTTAGAGCTAGACGATCAAAAGAAACCCATTCCGGTTCTTATAGACTTGGTGGAGCGCCACGTATTGACTACAGATCTACAACATATCACCTTCAAAAGAGTGAGCTTAACAGAAAAAGTTGTTACTGATGTTGAACTAGTTCTAGTGGGTGAAAATTCTGTTCCTAACGCAACTGTTTTGCAGGTTTTAGATACATTGGAGGTTGAATCTCTTCCAACAGAAATTCCAGAATCAATTAAAATTAATATTTCCGAGTTAACCGAGGTTGGGCAGGTTATTACAATCAAGGATTTAATAGATCGCACAAAATTGGCCATTGTTTGTGAGGAGGATCAGTTGGAAGATCCGGTGGTTTTACTTCAAGAAGTGAAAGAAGAGGTGGAGGAAGAATCAACAGAACCACAAGAAACCATTATTACTGGCAAGGGCAAAGCTGATGAGGAGAAGGATCAGGAAGCTGAGGGTGGAGCAGAGGGTGGTGAAGCCTCAACCAATGCTGACTAATCTTTAATTGGTTGGGTTTAACGAATTTTCCAGATTCTCTACTTGAGAATTTATCGCTTTTGAAGCTGGTTGAATTTTTTCGAGCGTTTTCCAATCTCTTAGTAGTTCTTGAAGTTGTTGTTGTGAAAATGAACCAAGCGTTGGTTCGTCGTACGATTTTGGAGTTGGGGTGGTAATTAGTGATGGTAAGATTGCTTCAAGAAGTAACGAGAAAATAACAATGAGAAGCATTGATACACTCAGAAGAAGGGGTTGGTAGCGCCTCAGGGTGTAAAGTGATAAACCCACCATGGTTTGGACAATATAGTAGAGTAGTCTGAGCGAGAAAATAAATTTCACGCCCGTAGTATAGCTCTTTTTATACGAGCTTTGAAACCTCTGGAAAATTTTTTAGATTTAGTTAAGTTGGCCAACTATCTGTTGTTATTAGTGGGGGGGATACAAGTTTGGCGAGTTGAAGCTCTTGCCAGATGGCTTCTGTGACAAAGGGGATAAAGGGGTGAAGGAGTTTGATAAACGTGATTAAGCCCGCAGTTAATTCTTGATTCGAAAGCAGACTGTTTTTGTGTTTTTCAATTTCAACATCGCAATACCAGTGCCAAAACTCAGTGTATAGGGTGTCGGCGGCAAGTCCCGGCTTTAACGAGTTAAGTTGTTTCGTCACAGACTGCGTTACAGTGGTTAAATGGGCATAGAATGGGGTTTGTTGAACTCTGGTGGAAGCCTTACTCTCTTGAGTGGTGGTCAAAACATATCGTGCTGCATTCCAAAGTTTATTAGTAAAGTTCCTCGCAGCGACAAAGTCTGACTCAGTAACGCTTTTGTCCTGGCCCGGTGTAGAGCGGATAACAAGCGCCAGTCTGAGTGAGTCGGCCCCATATTTATCGACGATTTCTAATGGATTAATCACGTTGCCCTTGCTCTTGCTCATTTTTTGACCTTTTGAGTCGCGAATAAGACCATGAAGATAGACGTGAGCAAATGGGGTTTGGTTTGTTAGATAGGTGCAAAGCAATAGCATGCGCATTACCCAAAAAAGCAAGATGTCATACGCTGTTTCCATGACGGTTGTGGGGTAGTAGCGATTAAAATCCTCAGAATTGTCTTGGGTCTTTAGTGTTACAACCGGCCACTGTCCAGACGAAAACCACGTATCAAAAGTGTCGGTTTCTGGTAAATACTGGTGGTCGTCATTTGGTCGCTCGATGCCAACTAAGTAAGGTACGCTTGTTGAAGCGCTGATTGTTTGGAGGCCAGCGGACACTATGGAAAACTTATGTTCCTTGATGGCATTTTCAAGTGTATTTGTTTGGTATTTGCCGCTTGAGTCGATAAACGAGACGGTGATTTGATCTTCAAATCCGTCGGTTTGGTACCAGGCTGGAATGGGAATTCCCCAGACAATTTGGCGACTAATATTCCAGTCAACTAGGTTGTTGAGCCAATGACGGAGTATTTTTTCACGACCGGCTCCGTGAATCTTTGTTTCTTTTTTGTCTAGTATTTTAATTACGTTCTCCACCAAGTTGTGCTTAGAGTCTTTAACTCTCAAGAAAAATTGGGGTAGGGGGAGGGGCTCAATTGGCCTGCTACATCTGTAGCATACTCCTACTGAGTTATGGTATTTTGTGTTTTCATTGATTAGTAATCCTTTTGTTTTTAAATCTGCTACCACTTGTTCGCGCGCTTTAGCAACAGTGAGACCAGCGTATGGACCAACGGCAGCCCCAGTCAACTTTCCCTGAAGATCAATGGTGGTAATCATGGGTAAGTGGTGCTTCTGACCTATCATAAAATCAATGGAATCATGTGCTGGCGTAACCTTCAGTACACCGGTGCCAAAAGCTGGATCGACAAGCTCGTCAGCAATTACGGGTAATTCGCGATGCCCAGTAAGATCTTCAAAAGAGATTGATTTACCAATATAACTAGCATATCGCTTGTCTTTTGGATTGACAGCCAGTGCGACGTCTCCAAATTTGGTTTCTGGTCTAGTGGTGGCAACTTGCAGCGGCCCGTAGGCGAGCGTATAGAGCGAACTAATTTGATCCTTATGAACTACTTCCAGATCTGAATAGCTGGTGCCACATTTGGTGCAGTAGTTGACCAACTGAAGATCTCGATACACCAAACCATCTTGGTGAAGTGACAGGAAGGTCTTGGTAACATACTCAACAACTTTTGGGTCAAGCGTAAAGCGAAAACGACTCCAATCAAGGCTAAACCCCAGTCTTTTTAGCTGATCTACCGCGGTATTAGAATTATCCTGAACGTAGTCCCAAATCATTGAGTAAAGGGTCTTTCTATCGTATTGAAATCGACTTTTACCTTCTTTTTGCAGTTTTTTTTCAAACACATATTGTGTTTCAATACCCGCGTGATCTGTACCAGGCAACCACAGCACATCTTCGCCCAGCATTCTGTGATAGCGAATTAAAATATCCTCTACTGCATACATGGCGTGACCCAAGTGAAGTGGGTCGTTAGCATTGGGTGGGGGGAGGATGATACTAAAAGCTTTTTTTGATTTTGGGGTAGGGGAGGCCACAAAAACTTTCGCATCTTCCCAGAGCTGAGCAATTTTGCCTTCGTGTTGTGAGTGGTCGTAGCGAGTGTCCATATTCCAGATTATACCGCGAAAAAAACCGACTTTGGTTAGTGATATACTATAGGTTGTGATAAGTGAGAGCGAAGTGATGATCCGTTTTTTCTTTCTCTCGCGAGTTCGTAAATATTTATTGAGAGTAGGGGAGAACAAGAATAAGTTGGGGGAAACTATTTTAAAAAATTTAGAGCGTCAAGAGAGAGCGGGTTAAAAGGATCTAGGAGGCTTGAGGCATGGCAATCTTGGTGTCAAGCAATGCACGAACAAGGTTCAACTATGCCCTTAAGTATGCTTCCATGTCCACCCCCACTGAACTAGTGTTATTCACTTAGCTCAGCTTCACACCATATGTGGTAAAGCGTATTTTTATAAGTAAAGCGATTCTTACTAAGTAAAGTAACTCAATGGTAAATTTACATTAGTGTGAGTCAAGTCTGTTTTTGAAGCTGAGTTTTACCAGGCGTGCTTTCTTGGTGGATACACACTGACTAGTAAATACATTGTTAGATTTCTCAGCAGAAACACAATGATGCAGGGATCTTTAACTTGGTGTTGATTATATGGTTCCAGGACCAACTAGGTATTTGGCAGACCAAGGTTTGTAGTTAGAGGTGTAAGTATCTTCACGAATGATGTTGTCAAATTTATCATAAATAACATTGGTAAATTTGGCTTTAATGCCCGCCGCCGACCAGTCTATTTGTTTTTTGGCTCCTGGCGGAAGGCTTGGATCAACTATGTACTGGGTGGGCGGCGGCGGTGCATATCCCCAGGTTACATGATCTTTAATTTCAGTTGAGCGTCCATCACTAGTGCCATAGATGCTGTAGTACATATATAGTTGTTTTGAGTCAGTTTCTCCATGAATTAAGATATGGTTGGGCGTGTCATTGATAAATCGAAAATCGACATTGCCAGAGTAAACGGTGGCATCAATACCAGGTTTTCTGTCGAGTTCATAGTAGCTAACACGATAGCTGTGGGGGAGTCTCAGAGTGACTTTTAAGCCTGCGTCTAGAACTGATCGGAAAAGCGTTGTGCTAACCTGACATACACCTCCGCCATCACCAAGCTCGGTTAGTCCATTGCGAATAATATAGGCGGGCTCGAACCCGGTGGCTCGGGAAACATCTCCTAAGGTTTTGTTGAAATAAAACTCTTTACCCGGTGGGATAAGTATGTCATTCACTCTACTCGCAGCCAACGCCACATTGCGAATTCTGGTGGGAATTGAGTGATCGTAGTAACTATCTCCGAATCCTATTTTTTCTTTTATTCCCAATGAGTTGGTAGACTCTAGGCTAACTGACGGCTCAACTTCTGTAAGTACTAAATCAATAGTAATTACATCTTTCTCTGCCTTTTCGTCAATCTGTGACAAGCTCTCAATTTTTTGAAATGCCTCAACAATACTTTGATAGGTTGTAGCCTCGTTGAGGGATAATCCAGTTTGGGGTGGAACAAACTCAGTAACTTTGAGACTTGTTTGATCGTAAGTAAAGATGGGATTAACCGCTTCTTGGTCGACTTGAGATGCAATTTCTGTCACGAGCGCCCTCAGTTCTTCCTCTTTAATTCCATCTGGAAGCGCTAAGACTGAAATGAGATCTTGGTCTGAAATGTTGATGCTGGGGTGTAAATTGGGGTTTTTCAGCTCCAATCTTTGACCAACGAATTTCTCTGCTCTAATTTTTGACTGTGAAATTTCAACACCAGTGAGGGGTTGAAGGGTGGGGGAGTAAATTACTGCAGTTGTCAACTTTTGATGATTGAAATTGTCTTCAATCTGTTTGGTAGTAGCAACCACATCTACGGATAATCCGGGTTCTCCTGGCTCAATGAGAAGGCTGGCGAGTTGACCAGGTCTACCAAGTACGGCTCTCGGTTTAACCTCAGGAGTACTGATGGTTTCTGCAAATTTTGTAACCCAAGTAAGAATTTTGTCTTCGGCAAACAGATATCGAATAGAATATTTTTGGGAAACAAAGAGTGACTTGAGCGCAAAGAGAAATCTCTGCGGCTTGCTCAGTTGTGGCTGTTGGGATTCCGCAATTACCGCCAATATATTTGGATACAGTCCAAGTTCATTAATGTGCGCGCTTTCAGTTGCTTTGGCCGAACTGAGTTGCAAGTCTGCTGGTGGAGCGGGTGGTAACTGCGCTTCAATTTTTAAGAGTGCGGCTTCTGGGGACAACAATCCAACAGCTACACTATTTATATATGTGTTAGCTGGCAAGATCTTTTTAGTTGCAATTAACGTAAGTATTAGGGTCACAATCAGTAAAATAACTATCAAACCAAAAACACTGATTTGTTGGTAGATACTCCAAAAAGCTAATTGCACTTTACGCGGCATGTTTATGCTATTATAGAGTGGTAGATGCCAGATTTACCACTGCCTAAGCCAACCATCCCAACCGCAGCGCCACCGCCGCCGTCAATTGTGCCAGCAAAACCTCCAGTTGTTGGGGTAAATCCGCCTTCCACACCTTTGGATTCAGCGGCAACAGTTCCAAGCAAACCTGCATCGCCGGTAATTCCAGCATCCAAAGTAAGTCCATCCGATGACGATAATCAAGACTCTGAATTGCCTCCACCTTCGGCGTTAAAAGCGACTCCCGCGCCCTCGATTCAAAAGCCAGTTGATGTAAAACCAGCTGAAATGATGAAGGAAATGAAGCCACCTGCGGTGGTTACCGCACTTTCTTCTGTTTCAAGTAATCAAATTCCGGCAGGGAATGCGCGGGAGCCGATAATCGCCGAAAAATCTTCAGCTCAGGTGAGGGCTCAGACTCCTGTTTTAACTAGGTTGGGTGGCTCAACATTACCAGGATTGGGTCAACAGGGTGTTTATCCAGCTGCTCCTGGGAATCTTCCACCTAACGCACCTCTTTCGCCTGGTGCCACAAAAAATACTCCATCACCACAACCGCCACTTGCAGCATATCCACCAAAAATTGCTCAAACAAAACGATCGCCGCTTCGATTCCTACCCATTATTGTTGGTGGGCTAGCCCTATTACTCGCTGTGATTTTTGGTGCATCTCGTTTACTTGGTGGATCTAATACAACACCAGTAGCGCCGAGCGCATCGGTGCCTCCAGGTGCCGTGGGTCAGGATGGTCAGGACAATAACTTGGGTAATAACGGAGGAACTCAACAAGCGGCTGTAACTTTGGAATATTGGGGGCTGTGGGAGCCAAGTGAAGTAATGGAGACTATTTTTAAAGAATTTGAATCACAAAATCCAGGCATCACGGTTCAATATGTCAGTCAGTCACATCGAGATTACCGCGAAAGATTGCAAACAGCTATCGCTTCAAAAACAGGCCCAGATTTGTTTCGGTTTCATGCCTCATGGGCTCCCATGTTGGCTCGTGAGCTAGCTCCACTACCTGCAAACGTATTAACCACTACTGACTTTGAATCAGCTTTTTATCCGGTGGCGAGAGCTCAGTTGACTATAAACGAAACCATAGTCGGTTTGCCAGTGATGTATGACGGACTCATGTTGTATTACAATAAAGACATATTCCAAACCGCTGGGATCCAGCCCCCGAAAACTTGGTCAGAGCTACGTACTGCAGCCGCCACGCTAACTATACGTGAGGGTGATCAAATAAAACGAGCGGGGGTGGCGTTGGGCAATGTTTCAAATGTGGAGCACTTCTCTGACATATTGGCTTTACTGATGCTCCAAAATGGAGCAAAATTGGAGTCACCTAATTCCCCAGAGGGAAGAGATGCGCTTTTGTTCTATACAAACTTCCTCACTCAGGACAAAGTTTGGAGTGATATTATGCCTTCTTCAACCGTGGCATTTGCTCGCGGCGATGTGGCGATGATGATTGCTCCCTCTTGGAGGGCGTTTGAAATTCAAGCAATAAATCCAAGCCTGCAATTTGCAACCTCTACTGTGCCACAATTGGCGAATGAACGACTGACTTGGGCAAGTTATTGGGCAGAAGGTGTAAATGCGCTTAGCACCAAGCAGGATGCTGCCTGGAAACTATTGCAATATATGTCATCAAACGCCACACAAAAAAAACTCTACGCCGCCCAGGCTCAGGTGAGAAGCTTTGGCGAACCCTATTCTCGTAAAGATTTGGCTGATGAACTTGCCGCGCAGCCACTGGTGTCTCCACTATTGCAGGATGCCCCTTACGCTAGAGGTTGGTATATGAGTAGTTACACTCATGACAATGGTTTAAATGATCAATTAATTAAATATTATGCTGATGCCGTAAACGCTATTATCACAAATAAAGCCATCCAAGAAGTGCTCAACACCCTCAGCTCTGGTGTTCAACAAGTATTGACTCAGTATAATTTGTCATCCCCAACGTCTCAAACAGCTATATAATCTGTCATACCTATGGGCAGGAGAGTATTGAGTGAGTCTAGTTTGCGTGCGCGAGTTTGGTTGGTTTTGGCTTACTCTGCAGTATTCGAGTTTCCGCTGTCTGCAGAAGAGGTCTTTCGCCGGCTTTGGCGATTTGCTGGTGAATCACTTCCCACATTGGCGCAAATTAATACTTCGCTTCAAGAATTATTTTCCCTTGGAGTTATTGCTAGAAAAGGTGACTGGTGGTATCTATTAGGTCAGCCCCAGGCTTCAGCGAATCGCCAACAATGGACCAAAAATTCGCAGATTAAACTTCAGCAAGCTACTCCAATTATTTCATTTCTTACCAAATTACCCTGGGTTGTTGGGGTCGCAATTACAGGATCAGTTGCAGTTAATTCTGCAAAACCAAACGACGACATCGATTTTATGGTTGTAACCGAACCAAATAGACTATGGTTGACTCGCTTACTTACTCTAATTGTGGCTATGAAGCACGGCAAGCGTAGGTCTTTTGCTAAAGAAGAACCGAATAGTTGGTGTTTCAATTTGTGGCTTTCAACGAATTCGCTTGCCGTCCCCCCAGAGCGTCGATCACTCTACACTGCTTACGAAGTCTGTCAAGTTCGCTGGGTATTTAATCGGGACAAGGTGATTGAGGGTTTTTTAACTCAAAATAGTTGGGTTAGGGAAATTATTCCGAACTTTTATTGTTGGTGTGAACAACGCGCTCGAGAGCAGAAAAGAAGCCCCTTTTCATTTGAATTGGGTCCGAATATTATTATTGTTGTGTTTGGCTCAATTTTGACAATGGTTGATTGGTGCCTAAGCGTGTTTCAGAGGTTCTATATGAAGCACCATCAAACCAATGAAGTAGTTGATTATCACAAAGCATATTTTCATCCGAGAGATAGTAGGGCGATGATATTGGATAAGCTCAAAAGCTTAACTGCCAACATATTATAAATTGAGAAAGTATTCTACTTCTACAAACTTTTCACAAATTGATTTATAATCACATCAATAATAATCAATAAGAGTCAAATAGATAGAAAATTTTCAGATGCACCACGAGAAACAATCTCTTGAAAGTGATTTAAACCTCCACATTTTAGCCCAAATAAGGGCAGAAGAGATACTTAGACTCCTAACATGGAAATCAAATCAACAACAAAAAAACATTAGCTTGAGCTCGGCTGTATTACCCATGTTGGGAGTAAGGAAAAGATTAAGTGATGTTTTTGCACAACGGAGGGGACTTGATAATTCGTGCGCAGATGAAAAAGATGTTCAAATTGCCACAAATTTATTAGCTGATTTAATTGTGGCAGTTGCCGCAGATGCGCATTTCACATCAAGGGGATTAGCAAATGAATTTGAATTTGGTAGACAACTAACTGCCGGAGAACTGTGGATTACACAAATTAAGCAAAGAGGTTTTGCAATCAATTTTATAGATCCGTCTCCTACTCCAATAAGCACCAACAACTTACTAGTTCTTGGTCTTGAAGATTGGTCTATAGTTAATTTTGAGAATGGAAAAGTCAAGTCAAAATCATTTACTGGTCCTTGGAGTGGGCTAAAAGATTCAGAAAACACTTCTCTAGTTGCTGGATCCAGTGGGAGCCCAAAAAGTGTTCCTGAGGTAGTAGCTATTTATGAAAAACTTGCTCGCACTAAAAATACAAGATCTGGTGTGAAGTATGTAGTGCTGCATGCGCGCACTAGTTCTGGAGACATGGAAAAAGTTGCTCTTGTGGCCGTCGCTGAGGTGTCGTCCAGAAATGTATTAGATGCAACTATTCATAAAGGGAGACATGCGAGACTAAATGAGATTGCAGCTCACACATCATTTTTGTCATTACAACTTAAAGTTGGTCGCCTGAGGGAAAAAGAGCTTAAAATTGTTAGAGAAGCAACTGAAAGAGCAAAAAGGATAGTTGATTTTAGCAATCCAAATGAGTTGGCATCTTTATTAGAAATCCTCATGCAAATAGAGGAGTTTAAACACATGGGCGTTGGTGAGCAAGCTTATGTTTTAACAGAATGGTTTGATGCCATATGGCTAGGTACTGGCGATCTTGGTGAAAAAAATCCAATTGGAGTTGGTTTCAACGGTAGGCCGTTGGCTTGATACAATCAAGTTAATTTGTGATAACCATCATTCTTGTAACCGGCGTTTTTGACCTACTCCATTCAGAGCATGTTGCGTTTTTACAGAACGCCAAAGATTTGGGAGGTCGACTAGTCGTGGGGATCGAATCTGATTCAAGGGTGAGGAAGCTGAAGGGCGAGGGGAGGCCGGTACAATCGGCGCTGGAGCGAAAAAAAGCACTCATAGCTTTGGAGTTTGTTGACGAGGTGATAATCTTACCCAATCAGTTTGAAACAGAATCCGACCATCTTCACTTGTTGAAATTAGTTCAACCCGATATATTGGCCGTGTCGTCTCACACGCCACATTTGGATGTGAAACGACGGCTGATGAAGCAGGTCGGTGGAAAGGTTGTGGTAGTAAGAAATCATAACCCCAACATTTCCACCACAAAAATACTACAAAAAAATCAATGATCATAATAATTACTCTATTAATTGATTACTACTTGAATTATAAACATTTACTACAAGTGAACAAATACTATGTCTAAATCAACATCCGTATATATTTGTCAAAATTGTGGTTGGCAATCACCGCGATGGGCCGGTCAGTGTGCTTCATGTAATAGCTGGAATAGCTTGATAGAAGAGATCCAAACCACTACTTCAAAGCAGAAAAAATCTCAATCAGAGCTTGCTGTTACCTCATTTAATCAAATTGAGGACTGGCAAAATGGTGAACGCGTTAGTACCACCATTGCGGAACTAGATAGGGTGCTTGGAGGTGATACTAAATGTGGTTTGGTACCAGGGGAGGTTATTTTGTTGGGTGGAGAGCCAGGAATCGGCAAATCAACCCTGCTTACTCAAGTAGCCATGGGAATGATCACAAATAGTACTCAAAAAAGTGCAAAATATGAGGATATTGTGTATGTTGCTGGTGAAGAGAGCCCACAACAAGTTGGGCTCAGAATTCGCCGATTACTCGCTAGTAGACATAATAACAAAAAACAAACAAAAGACGAAGACTGGAACACAAAACTGGATAAGTTGAAGTTTATTACATCCACAGACGTTGATGAGCTGGTTGTACATCTCAGCAACCATCCACCAAAGTTGGTAATTGTAGATAGTATCCAAACTTTAGTAACGCAGGATTTATCAGGATCGGCTGGCTCAATAGGACAAGTTCGGGAGGTGACCGATCGATTGATTGGTGTTGCAAAATCACATCATATACCCATGTTTCTAGTTGGTCACGTAACCAAGGATGGCAAGTTAGCAGGACCTATGGTTCTTGAGCACCTTGTCGATGCGGTATTAGAGCTTAAGGGTGAAAAAACAAGCGAGTTGCGTATCTTGCGATCACAAAAAAACCGATTTGGAGCAACTGACGAGGTCGGTGTTTTTCGCATGACAGACCAAGGATATCAGGAGGTCAGTAATCCGAGTGAATATTTCCTAGAAACAAGAGAGAAGTCGGAACCTGGATCGGCGGTGAGCTGTGTTGTTGAGGGGACTCGACCACTCTTGATAGAAGTTCAGGCGCTTGTTATTCCAACATATCTGCCTCAGCCACGCAGGATCGGTCGTGGTATTTCTGCCAATCGCTTGCAAATCTTAGCGGCCGTTTTGGAAAAACATGCCAAAATTCCTTTATCTAGATATGATGTTTTTGTCAGTCTGGCCGGGGGATACGAGAGTAGGGAGCCATCCCTAGATCTAGCCATCTGCGTTGCGTTGATTAGCTCGCATGCTAACAAGCCAACTCCAAAGGGATCAATTTTTATTGGAGAAGTAGGTTTGCTAGGAGAAGTGAGAATCGCACCTCTCTTGGAGAGACGTGAAAAAGAAGCGATGAGATTGGGGTATTCCTCAATATACTCAAGAAAGTTGACAAAAACTATCGTTCAGTTACTTGCCAAGATTGCAACTCCCTCGAAAACTTAGGAGATATCCCCACCAATCCACAGTTCAAGTCATGGTGTTCATTTGTGTGTATAAATATATTTTGACATGACATAAATGAAAGAAATAAATACTTATAAGATATATGGATTCTAAGATTTTTATAACTATAGGTTGACAAAAAAGGGGAGTAGAGTTATAGTCTAGATACTCAGTTGAGCATCAAAAACAGAAGAGAATAGGTGCAAAAATTGGAGAATTGAAGAGAAGTAAAAAAAGCATTATTATCGCTGGGTGGACCACGACTAACAATGCTTTTTTTCGAGGAGCATGTCATGCAAGGCGCCTGAATCATGCTCGGTATGCAAAAGGATACCAAGAGAACTGTTAGTTGTAAACGGGATATATATAGGACAAAGTAGATAGCAATGTGTCTATGGGTGTCTTGGAGAGGTTCGGTAGTTGGGCAGGCAGCCGAGCCTCTACTGGGCACCCGTTTTTAAATAATATCCTATAATTTGCAATTTTAGTGAAAAAATGGTACAATATCGGCCATACTAGGGCAGAATATGCCAGATTCATTACTTTCCACCATACGAATTCGTCAGTCTTATACTAGAGAACTTTTACTTGGCGTGCATCTTTCAACTGTTTCTAGTATTTCAATATTAAAAAATCTTCGGCGAGGTGCCACGAATGAGAGTATTAGTCTCTTGACCAAACTATCAGGAAAATTAGCCCTTATCATTACCGTCTTTGTGATTGTTGGGCTAACGCTGTCTGCAATATTCTTTTTGCCTCAAATTTACTACAGAATATTCCCCGCTCAAGTAGTAGTGACCGAAACAGCTCAACAGGGCACTGTTTTGGGAGGAGACTTTACTAAACCCACGGCCAAATCGATTGGTAGACAATATGAGCCACCAGTAGATGAGTCGCTTCCAGAAGGAGATTGGGTAATCATACCTCAAATAGGAGTGCGCACACAATTTAAAGCTAGCTCGGATCCCAATGAAGCCTTGGTTGAAGGAGCCTGGCTTTCTCCAGAGTATGGCCGGCCAGGCGATACAGGGGTACCAATTATTATTGCCGCCCATCGTTTTGGTTGGCAGTGGTGGTGGCAATCAGATTATGGTAAATATCATTCCTTTTACTATTTACCAGATACACTGCCAGGTACCCAAGTTGAAATTATCAGCGGCAAGCGCAAGTGGTTGTATGAAATCTATGCTGGTGAGGAAAACAACGAGATATCTGATTATCATGCCGATTTAATTTTATATACCTGCAAACACATCAGTTCTCCAATAAGATTTGTACGATATGCTCGATTAATCGATCCAACGGCAAATTCACAGGTTGGGGTATAATCCCCATTAAGCTATTGCGGAAAGTCATTTTTAAACTGCGCTCAAATCGAGGCGTACTAATAGAGGAAGCTATTGAGAGTATATAGAAATAATCGAGGTTTAGCGTGATGTTTCTATCTGAAAGTTTGACTTTTCTTGGATTATCTGCAATAATGACCATTGTTTCGTTTCCAAGTGTCAATTGATTTGTCGGTACTAGCTTTTCAAAATTGTCTGAAACCAACTTTTCCATATCTTTGTAGTAGTAAAAAGTAGCAATCCTTATGTCAGATTCACCAAGACCATCCTTACCAACTCTTACTCAGAGAAAGGTACCTGCTGTTGTGCCACTTAAGCGCAAAGCAGCTCCTGTTATTAGTCAGTCAAACCCTGTCGATTCTGTGCCAATTGATTCTTCGCCGAACGAATCTTCGCCGGTTTTAGTTCCAGTAGTTGAGGAGAAAGCTTCAGACGCGACAGTAGAAGATAAAGGTAAGCCAACAGAACCAAAAAATCATGTTCAACCAACAAACAGCGGCCCTACGGATCCAATCATTTCTGGTGTTATTGATCTTTCAAGAGATGGACATGGAATTGTAAGAATTGGATTTGGAGATGATGACGGCGACGCATATATCTCCAATGCGCACATCCGCCGACTTAGACTTCAATCTGGAGACATGATAACGGGACCTGCCCGGAGACCAAAAGACGGCGAGCGCTATTGGGGTTTGCTCCAGGTTGACAGCGTTAATGGTATGTCGGTGAGAGATTGGCAACAAGTTGATCGAGTTAAGTTTAATAAACTTACGCCCGTATATCCAGACTCACACATAAAATTAGAAATCGGCGAAGAGCCACTTTCACTGAGGATTATTGATCTCGTTGCTCCAATTGGTAAAGGACAGCGCAGTTTAATCGTTTCACCACCAAAAGCAGGAAAAACCAATTTGTTGAAGGACGTTGCTGCTGGTGTGGCTCAAAACCACCCAGAAATTCACGTCATGGCTGTATTGGTGGGAGAACGTCCAGAAGAAGTGACTGATATTAGAAGGCATATTGCCACAATTACCAAAGGTAAAGGCGAGGTGGCTGCAAGTAACTTTGATGAGTCTGCCAAGGATCAGTGTCGGGTGGCTGAGTTGGCTTTAGAGCGCGCCAAACGCCTGGTAGAAATGGGCAGAGATGTACTAATTTTACTTGACTCTATTACTCGATTGGCGCGCGCTTATAATTTAGCGATGCCAACTTCGGGCAGAACTTTATCTGGAGGATTTGATCCTGCAGCGCTATTTCCACCAAAAAAATTCTTTGGTGCAGCGCGCAACTTTGAAATACAGGGTAGTTTAACGATTATCGGTACAGCTTTGGTTGATACAGGATCTCGTATGGATGATTTGATTTACGAAGAATTCAAAGGTACTGGTAACCAAGAAGTTCACTTGCTCAGACGATTGGCGGAACGACGCATCTTCCCAGCTATTGATGTGCAGAAGTCTGGCACAAGGAGAGATGACTTGTTGATGGATGGTATGACATATCAATCAGTTTTAACGTTGCAACGAATGTTGGATATGATTGATAAAGATGATCGAACCACAACAATTATTGAACAGTTGAGAAAAACCAAGAGCAACAAAGAATTTTTAGCTTCGCTTAAGACGGGGTAACAGTCGGTTACGAGTGTGTATGCAGAGAAGAAATAAAAATCATGTTCAATTACCAAAGCCTCTAACAGAAATTTTTGAGTATCTTGGTTTCTTAAGATGGTATTTTAAAGCACGGGGTTATCGTTGGTTTGCTCGGTTCGAACGTATCAAAGATAGTCTAGTTGATTTGTTATATCAAAAGAGAGGTCGATACACTCGGCCATTCTTGCACTTAGCATCGTTGAGTTTTGTGTTTATTGCTTTAACCATCGGGCCAATGTTGTTTAATACAGTTGAGGAAAATGGTCAGCAAGAAGACTTGCGTGGTATTTCAATCACACAAGCGTATGGACCAAACTTTTATACTCAACAGGCGGAAGAAGTTCAGCAGTATCGAGGTGGAGAGATCATTACCCATTATGTTCAAGAAGGTGAAACGCTGGAGAGTATTGCTCAGCGATACAGTCTGCAAGTAGAAACCATACTTTGGGAAAATGATTTATTAAAGACGGCTCCAATCAAGCCTGGTCAAGAGTTACGAATTTTACCAATCGATGGGGTACGCCACAAAGTTAGCAAGGGAGAAACAATTTATTCGGTTGGAAAAAAGTATGGTCTTGAAGGATCCCAAATTCAGATGTTGGTTGACTATCCGTTCAATGAATTTTTAAACGATGAAACCTTTGAATTGGCCACTGGGCAATTCATTATGGTACCTGAAGGCATCAAGCCAGAGGAGAAAAAAGTGATTCCAAATCGAAGTGCGGGCTACTTGGCACAAACACCGAATGCGGGGTCCGTGGCCGCTCAAGGATCTTTTGTTTGGCCTGCGAGCGGTATGATTACGCAACGGTATAGTTTTTACCACAAGGCCATAGATATTGCTAATCGATCTGCAGGATCTATTTTGGCAGCAGATAGCGGAAAGGTTATTGGAGCAGGTTGGTTGGACAATTCAGGCTATGGTAATCGAGTAATTATTGATCACGGTAATGGATATGTCACATTGTATGCTCATTTGCGAACTGTCCAGGTGAGTCAGGGGCAAACGGTAAATCGGGGAGACGTACTTGGTCAAATGGGCAGCACTGGTCGTTCAACAGGCACCCACCTGCATTTTGAAATTCGTCAGGGTGGTGTGCTGCTTAATCCGCAGAATTTCTTGAAATAATCTATGCAAGATCTAATCCAACTACTTTGTAAGGCTGGTAATGGTGGTCGAGGAAAAATATCTTTCCGTAGGGAAAAGTATGTTCCCAAGGGTGGTCCAGATGGTGGAGATGGTGGCAATGGTGGTGATGTGCTAGTTGTGGCCACCCGCCATAGAGCAACGCTGGAGCATTTAGCCGGAAAAACTAGCATTGAGGCTAAGCACGGCGCAGCGGGTGGCCCTCGTAAAAAACATGGTTTTAACTCTGACGCAGTCATTATTGAGGTGCCACTTGGCACCAGAATCACGCTTTCCAGCCAAAACCAGTCTGCTTTGCATCGCCAGTTAATTTGTGGAGATTTGCCAATTAAGCGCGGGGATGTTCGATTTGTTCAATACGAAGTAGATTTTCATGGTACTCAAATTACCGACGTCGATTGGTCAGAGGCAGAAAAACTCATACCAGTAGATCAAATTGATGTGATGGAACCTCCAATTACTGGTCAAACTATTGCTGATTTAGTCGAAGATGGACAATCTATATTATTATGCCAGGGGGGCTTTGGTGGTAAAGGCAATACTCACTTCAAATCTTCGGTAGTCACCACTCCTAGAAAAGCTGAATATGGTACGCCAGGTGAGGCTCGCACTGTTTGGTTTGAGCTTAGAGTGCTTGCCGATATTGGGTTGATAGGCATGCCGAGCGTTGGCAAAAGTACCTTGTTGTCTGTACTAACACGTGCCACGCCAAAAATTGCCGCCTATCCGTTTACCACCTTGGAACCACAGCTTGGTCGGTTAGTTTTGGGAGAAAAAGAGGTGGTGGTGGCGGATATACCTGGGTTAATTGAAGGAGCTAGTCATGGCAAAGGCTTGGGCACCGACTTTTTGCGTCACATTGCTCACTGCCAAGCCTTGTGTTATGTCGTGGCAGTACCAGAAGAAGTGTTGTTGGCTCAGGAATCAACCGAAAAAGATATTGCTCAATTGCTTTGGCAACAATATCAATTGGTCAAACAAGAAGTCGTCACCGCTCATCCAGAATTAGCCTCAAAGCAATCGTTGGTAGTCCTCAATAAGTGCGATATTTATTCAGAGGTTATGATAAAAACTATTAAGCAAGCATTCGCCAAAAACAAAACCCCGCTAACAGCTGTCAGCGGGGCGACTCACTTTGGACTATCTGAACTCAAAACTCAACTAAGCTAGTGGTTTTAAGGATTATCCGTAGGAGCTACTTCCTCAGCAGGACTTGGGGCGACTGTCGGTGCCAGAGTTGGTGCTACTTGATCGTCTGTAGTGTTTTGTACCGCTTGCTCAGCAGGAGTATTGAGTTGTTGATCGAGTAATGAGGGGGTCGAGGCATTACTTGTTTCGGTAGGCTGATTGGTGTTGTTATTCGTTGATTCCTCAGCGGGACTTGTTTCCTCAATTACTTTTTTTAATTCCTCTAACTCTTTGGTTGCTTTAACAAAATCCTCAGTAGCCGGGTCAAGCAGGGTGAGTACTGCCTCATATTCTTGTCTAGCTGCGTCATACATTTCCAAGGCCAAGTACGCTTGCGCCACGTTGTAGTGGGAGTTGGCGTAGTCTGGTTTTACGTTTACTGCCTGTTGAAACACACTTAATGCTTGTTCGTTTTGTTTGGCATTTAACAGAACTCCACCCAGAGCCAATCGTAGCTGTGGATCACTTGGCGATGTTTGAATGGCACTCACATAGGTCTGCGTCGCCCATTGCTCGGCGTCCTCAGCAATACCAATCATGTTTTGATACACCTGAGCTAGAACTTGCCAGTTAGTGGCGTCGTTGGGATCCAAGTAGGCTGCTGCTCTTGCCTCAGTAACCGCCTGTTGTAACAGTGTGCTGATTTGTTGTTTTTGTTCGTCAGTAACTTCTTCGCTATTTGACAAGCCAGAGGCTATGAGCAAATTAGTGATGGCATAAGTTCGGCGAACAGAGTCGAGGTATGGTAATGCGCGTACTGCTGCTTGCTGGTTGTTGTATAACCCCAGCGCATCATTCTCGAGTGAGGCTTGAGTGGCTTGATGTGAAAGCACAAGTGCATAGTAGGCTCTACCAACTCCATAAAAGGAGATGAGTAGCACAACAGCAAAAACTATGGCTAATGCATAGACTGGGAGTGCCGGAGCTTTTTTTGTACTCGCCATACCATCGACGCCAAAGTTCATGGGGTTCAGTACTACCTTGTCAATTAGGGCGGTGAGGTGAAACTTGGGGCGACTATGTGATCCAGCCAACAACGCCACCACCAAGAGTGCCTGTAGTCCAATGAGAACTGGACTGGCTGGTAGGAGTATGAACCAGAACACCGTCGTGAGAATTGCCAAGCTGAGAGGTAACTGGTTTTTTGACTCTGCTCGAGCTTCTCTGACAATTTGGTATGTTACGAGTGCCCAAGCCAGAAAGCCAATAATACCCACAGTAGAGAGGAGGGTAATAGGTGTATTTACAGCTGAGGTGAAAATAGCTGACCAATTTTCAGTTCCATTCACAAACACTGGTTTGTAGATCCTGTAATTATTGATGTAAGAACTAGGACCCGAACCAATCATTGCTGTGCGTGGCGAGCGTATGCTATCAAGCATAATTGACCAACTGGCAGAAAAAGAGGGAAGCACGATTGGCGCCGGTCCATTAGGACGAACTGCCCAAAGATGCAGCACAATTCCCACACCAACGATTGCCAGTAAAGCAATATTAATGGGAGAGCGAAGACGTTCGCTAATAATCTTGCCTACTAAAGCTGTCGCAGCTATGACTAAGATCTGAATGGCAGTCAGTGTTGAGCTGGTTAAGCTGAAGGCCAAGCTCGAGGGAATAGTTAGTCCAAATGCGCGATTGAGCAACTGGGCAGGACCAAAACCTACTAATTGAAGGATCGCTAACAGGGTGATTGCCACTCCAGTTCCAGCTAATGCAGGAACCACATATTTACCAGCGTTTTTTGGCAACAAAGCACCGCCAATGAGGATGATTATCATCCAGGCTATCCAGCTGCCGCCCACACCCATAAGTTCTTCGACTGGATAGGGTTTAGCTACGACCGCAGAAACTGCTGTAACAATGCCGAAAATTGCAGTTGGCAGTAATACTGGAGAAGAAACCATTTGGAAGCCTTTGTGAATGAGGGCGCGACCCACATAAATAAGACCCAAAATAATTGCGCCAAACAGCAGCAAGAATGATTTTGTGTCTGTCACAAATCCGTCCGTTATGGGTACCACGAGTAACCCAAAAAAGAAAATAAGTGACATGGTGATTCCTAGAGCAAAAGTGGCTAGATAATCTTTGGTATTGGTATTTAGCATAGACCTCCATTAAATCAGTTACTACAGAGGAACACAAGGCGAAGTTTTACTTTGTATATACGTCTTTTTTTTGGCATTAATTTACTATCCACCAGGTAAAGCTAATATCGGTCGCGGTGGTGTTGTCCAGGCTAACGGTGAAGGAGCGTTCGTCAGTTGCTTGTGCGATTGATTCATCAGCTGGAGCATTGATGGTTTTAACAAACAGCACTTGGTTATTAGTACTACCTAATGGTGTCAAATAGATCAGTGAGTCGCGACGTACATAAGGGTTGCGGATGATTAATTCTTTGTTGCCGGCGGGCAAGATAGCTCTTCCAGTGGTTTGAGTTGCTTCTTGAGTGAGCTGACTGGATTCGGTAGCGGCGCCGGCCACATTTGGTCTCTCCAAGAGGTCGCGACCCAAACTGAGTGAAGAGAAGCTCGCGTTACCCTGCGCCGAGACGGTAGCTACTGGAGTACCCGCGTCGCCTAAGACTTCAAACTGACCACTGGGGCTGGCAATTTCACCCGAGATAGAAGCCTCTGAGCCAGCAGTTGGCGCACCAAGATTCAACTTGATGGATTCCCCTGGGTTGAGCGGCTCGATGACGTTGGCTAGGAGCGAGCCTTCCACACTCACATTGCCAGCCACATAGAGATTGCCGTTGATGGTAACCTGACCAGCTTCGTCCAAGATCATCAAATCACCCATCAAAGCTAGCATGCCTTTGCCAGATGGTTGAATGAAGAAAACCGGAGCTTCATCTGGAGTACTAGCGCCAGCTGAGAAACTCAGGTAGGTATCAGTTATTTCTAATTTACTACCAACTCGCAAGGTATTGCCAACTCCCAGGCTGTCACCAATATACGCAATACCGTTCACCTTGAAGTAGCGATCAATAAAGGCAGCGTTGGCATTGAGCACAATGTCGTCCTCAACTAAATTAAGGTTAGCCAACGATTGATCTAATTGAGCAGCCTGGCTGGCCGTACTACTGATACTGCCTAATACTTGGTACAAGGAGGAGTAATCGTCCTGAGGCGAGGGGATGTTACCAGTGATCACATCCATGATTGATGGTTGCTCGAGTAGAGCAGCGATCTGACGGTCAAGGTCTGCAATGGTCTGGGCATATAGCGTGCCGGATATGGTTGCTTCGGCAAACTCGGCGGTAGTGGCTCTGACTGAGTCAAGCTGTGCCATGCCTGCCTCAAGCGCATCGATGCGGGCTGAGTTGGCATCCAGCTCGTTGACTGTCATGACGCCTGCTACACTCGCATTTTGACTGACTAACAATGAGCCAAGCTGGGTTTGACCATTCACATTTAGACTCTCCGTAGTCACCGAGGTGGCATCAATGTCTTGAGTGGTGAGCAGATCAGTCACAGTGAGATCTTCCACAATTGGTTCACCGGTGGTGGATTCTCTCTGGAACACCTCCGCCAACCAGGCAGATTCTGAGGCTGTTGCTACTGGTGCAGGAGTGGGGGAGACTTCCACAATCACAGGGTTAGTTGCTTGATTTTCTTGAATAATTGAAACGACATATTCACGTAACGTTTGACCATTGATCGAAAGGTTAGCAACCGACAAATCAGCGATCTGGGCTCGACCAGTGACCACCAGCTCTTTGGTGCGAGTCAAACCGGTTTCAATAATGGCAGTGATAGTTCTGGTAAAGGCAGCAAAGCGATCGTTGATTGGTGTGGCAGTGGTAGAATCTACGACTTGATAGGTAGCATTGTCAGCTTCAAAGACTTCCAAAGCGCCAAACTGATCGATTGATAGGTCTGGGTAATCAGCCAAC
>Ga0116144_10001651_pt1 | contig 25994 bp, 21 predicted proteins | sample AD_UKC035_MetaG_FD_89746 | JGI IMG/M metagenome (GOLD analysis project Ga0116144, IMG submission 89746) | Active sludge microbial communities of municipal wastewater-treating anaerobic digesters from USA - AD_UKC035_MetaG | ecosystem: Engineered > Bioreactor > Anaerobic > Digestate | place: USA...
AGTCAAATACACTACGTTCCGCGGGCAGATTGAACAGGTCGCGATTGGCATAAAGAAAGGCGCGCACATCGGCCTCGCGGCTTTCGCGACGTTCGAGCGCGAAGCGGCCGTACAGGCTCGAAAGGCGCTTTCCATCAGCCTTAAATATTACATTTACTGTGTTGTCAGCAATATCAGAAGACTCGAGCAGACGCCCGACCGTCAGTGAAGAAATGCCACGGCTGTGAGAACCTTCAGAAACTCCGTACTCTGCGTCAGACGGTGCGACAAACCCCTGAGCCGTTGAAAGGCTGCAACATATCACGACAATCACAAGCCACTGTGTAAATCTGGTCATAATCCTTACTCCATACTTTTAAATTGCGGCGCGGTGGGCGATCACATGTCGCAGAACAGGTAGAGGGCGCCTTTTCCCGACTTGTCGTTGATCGTCGTGTAGAAGGTTTCATCCATGATCTTGCGATACGAAATGGTTTTGGCATACTGGGCGGTGACTTCGACGCGATTGTCTTCGTAGATCTTGAATTTGACGTAGTTGTAGAGGTAGCCCTTGAGATTGATCATGCTGGTATGCGAAAAGGCGAGGAAGGCCTCGGCGTTTCTGACCGAGTTTTTCGCAAAATATTCGAAAACATCGATATCCATGCCGCCGACCGCATCGGGAGCCTTGGTCTCCTTGCCTTCGACCAGCAGTTTGCAGTCGCCATAATGAACGATTGCGCGCACATGGTGACCCTGCCTGAGGGCGCTCATGAGATCGGCGAAACTGGTAAGCTGCACCGGCTTCGCCATTGCGGCCACCTGCAGCAGGCAAAACACGAAACACAAAAGGATTCGACAGCTGTTCTTCATTCTTATACCTCAATTCTGGACTTTGATCTGAGTATAAGCGCCTTCGCCAGTACTAACACACAGAGACCATCGTCTGTAGCGACACAAAAAAAAGGATACTGGCCTTGGCAACAAAATCAGGCTGCCAGTGCACGAAGCCGGCGATCCTTAATCGAAAACTGCAACTTTTTATATGTAACGCCAGAGAAGCTGCCGCTGGTATTATTTTGTATGAACTGGTTCGCAGCCAAAAATAGTGCTGCTTTACAGGATCAGACAAACGCAACAACGCTTTAAACAGCTGAATGCAAGAATTACAACAACATCACACAACGCATATAAGCCTGCCTCAAGGATTTGCGTCATATCATCGGCATTTTTTTATTGACACGATTTTTTAAGTGTGTACAATGCAAGGCGATGCCACATAGATTTACGGCAGCTGAAAACCGAGGAACTAGAGTTCGAAAATACTCTCTCTATCAGACAAACATTCAGGAGATGAGCACATGAGTAAAATGACTTTTGAATTTTCTGACACCATTGCCGGCTATGTTGTATCGGCAAACCCCAAGGACAGAACCTTCAGCCTCAAAACCACCGATGGCAGAGAGTTTCCGGTCAAGCTGGCAACCAGCTGCAACGCGCAGATAACGCGCAATCTCGGCGAACCTTACGAGGATTGCACCGGGCAGGCATTCGATCACATCGTGCCTGCCCGTTATCTTTTTGCCTACGGCACTTTTTATCCGCAGGCCGGCGCCCATGTTTTCGAGGCGCAGTCTCTCTATTTTCCGGGCAGAAGCGACAAAGAATACCGCTTTGAAGAGCCTGACTGGTGGATCAAACAAGCAAAAAATATCTGTGACTTCTTTCTTAAATCGCAGTTCAATACCCGCAATCCTGAAGAGATCGACTACACCAACTACCGCACCATAGTCGGCCTCTCCGGCGCACACACCAACAGCAAACGCCAGGAAACCGATACGATTTCGCGAATGATCTATGGTATGGCATCGACCTTCCTGCTGACCGGTGAAGATGTTTACCTCGAAGCTGCCGAACGAGGTACCGCTTACCTGCGCGAGCGCATGCGTTTCTACGATCTCGACGAAAACATCATCTACTGGTACCACGGCATCGACCGAAACCCCGGCGCGCCTGACCACAAGGTTTTCGCCTCTGAATTTGGCGACGACTACTTCGCGATACCGATGTATGAACAGATCTACGCACTGGCCGGCCCGACCCAGACCTATCGCATCAACGGCGACCCGAGCATCATGAAAGACATCAAGATGACTATCGATCTCTTCGAGCGATTTTTCCTCGACAAAGAGAAGAAGGGCTATTTTTCTCATCTTGACCCGGTCACCCTCGACCCACGCAGCGACAACCTCGATAAGAACAAGGCGCGCAAGAACTGGAATTCGGTCGGGGATCACGCTCCGGCCTATCTGATCAACCTCTATCTTGCCACCGGCGAGCAGAAGTATCTTGATATGTTGACCTACTGCGCCGACTGTATCTGCGAATTTTTCCCGGACTACGACAACAGCCCGTTCGTGCAGGAACGCTTCATGGAAGACTGGAGCCACGACAAGACCTGGGGCTGGCAGCAGAACCGCTCGATCATCGGTCACAACCTCAAGATTGCCTGGAACCTGATGCGCATCAACGCGCTCGCTCCCAAAGATACCTATGTCAAACTTGCCAGAAAAATCGCCGAGACCATGCCGAAATACGGCATGGACCAGCAGCGCGGCGGCTGGTATGACTCGATGGAACGCGCACTCAAGCCCGGAGAAGAGTTTTATCGCTTCTCCTGGCATGATCGCAAGGCCTGGTGGCAGCAGGAACAGTCGATTCTCGCCTACCAGATTCTCTACGGCAATCTCGGCGACCAGGAATACCTGCGCCTCGGTCGCGAAGCGGCAGCTTTCTATAATGCCTTCTTCCTCGACCATGACGATGGAGCCGTCTACTTTAATGTATTCGCCAACGGCATGCCTTACCTTATGGGCACTGAGCGCATGAAGGGCAGCCATTCGATGAGCGCTTACCACTCAGTAGAGCTGGCCTATCTGTCAACGGTGTACATCAACCTGCTGCATACTAAACAGCCGCTTGACCTTTACTTCAAGCCGAAACTCGGCGGTTTCCCCGATGATACTCTGCGCGTATGCCCCGATATGCTGCCGCCTGGCAGTGTAAAGATCACCGATGTCTGGATCGACAACCAGCCGTGGAAAAACTTCGACTCTGAAAAGCTCACGGTTCTGCTGCCAAACACCACATTCAGACCCAAGATCAAGGTGCGCCTGGTTCCGGTCAAGTAAACTGAAAGAGGTCAGCAATGGAAGTTAAGACTCAGATGAAGGGCAAGGTCAATGTAATCAGTCTGGTCGGCGACCTTGACAGCAACACTGCTCCGGCAACCGAAGCCGAGATGTCGAAACAGATAGTGGCGGGCTGCTGCCTGGCTCTCGATCTCAGCCAGCTGCGCTACATTTCGAGCGCCGGCCTGCGCGTGCTTCTGATGATCGGCAAGCAGCTGAAAACCCAGGGTGGGCGCTGGGCCTTTTGCGGCCTCTCTGATGAAATCGCCGACATCATGGAAATGACCGGTTTCAGCGGTTTCTTTACCGTTTATCCTGACCTCAAAACGGCTCTGGATAATCTTTCAGCCAATCAGGAGTAATATGACAAACCGCATCGACCTGCACCCTACCCATTCACATGGAGAATTCAAACTCAGGGCGGGCAAACCGCTGCCTTTCGGCGCTACGCTCGTGCCCGGCGGTGTCAACTTCTCGGTGTTTTCGCGTTATGCGACAGCCTGCTCGCTCGTTCTGTTCAAGAAGCATGCCGCGCAACCTTTCGCCGAGATTCCCTTCCCGAGGGAATTTCGCACTGGCAACGTTTTCAGCATGATCCTGTTCGATGTCGATTATGAGAACATCGAGTATGGCTACCGCATGGATGGGCCGTATGACCCCGAAAACGGGCACCGCTTCGACAAAGAGAAAATTCTGCTCGACCCCTACGCCAAACTGGTCAGTGGCCGCGATGTCTGGGGCAAGGAACCGGACTGGAACAATATTTTTCCGCACCGCGGCCAGATACTGGCCGACGACTTCGACTGGGAAGACGATTGCCAGCTCGAGATTCCGTTCGAAGACCTGGTCATTTATGAAATGCACGTGCGCGGCTTTACCGCCCACGCTTCAGCGAAGGTAAAGCACCCCGGCACGTTCGCCGCCATCCGCGACAAGATTCCCTACCTTAAGGATCTCGGCATAAACTGCCTCGAACTAATGCCTGTCCACACTTTCGATGAGTTCGAAAACTCAAAACTTTCGCCGGTCACCGGCGAGCGCCTGCTCAACTACTGGGGCTACAGCAACGTTGGCTTCTTCGCGCCCAAAGCGGGTTTTGCCGCTACCGGCAAATTCGGCATGCAGGCTGATGAGCTCAAGAACACCATCAAAACGCTGCACAAGAACGGCATCGAGGTCATTCTCGACGTCGTCTTCAATCATACGGCCGAGGGCAACGAGCGCGGCCACTACATTTCGTATCGCGGCATCGACAACAAGACTTACTACATGCTGACGCCCGAGGGTTATTACTACAACTTCAGCGGCTGCGGCAACACGCTCAACTGCAACAACCCGATCGTGCGCAACATGATTCTCGACTGCCTGCGCTACTGGGTTACCGATTATCACGTTGACGGCTTTCGCTTCGATCTCGCCGCCATTCTCGGCCGTGACCAGAACGGGGCGCCGATGAGCAGCCCACCACTGCTCGAAACGCTGGCATTCGACCCGATTCTCGGCAAATGCAAGCTGATCGCCGAAGCCTGGGATGCCGGCGGACTCTACCAGGTCGGCTCATTCCCGTCATGGGGGCGCTGGGCCGAATGGAATGGCAAGTATCGCGATGACCTGCGCAAGTTTTTGAAAGGCGAACCCGGCCTTGCCGGCGCTGTATCACAGCGCATTCAAGGCTCGCCCGACCTGTACCAGTGGGAAGCCCGCGAAAACTGTGCCTCAGTCAACTTCATCACCTGCCACGACGGCTTTACACTGATGGATATGGTTTCTTACAACGGCAAGCATAATGAAGCCAATGGCGAGAACAATTCTGACGGCGGCAACGACAACCACAGCTGGAACTGCGGCTGGGAAGGGCCCTGCGACGATAAAGAGGTCAACCGGCTGCGGATCAGGCAGATCAAGAATGCTGCCGCCATGCTGCTGGTCAGCCATGGCACCCCGATGATCCTGGCCGGCGATGAGTTCGGCAATACGCAGTATGGCAACAACAACGCCTATTGCCAGGATAACGAGCTTTCATGGCTGAACTGGGAGCAGCTCTCAGAAAACGCCGAAATTCACAATTTCTTCAGGCAGATGATCGCGTTCAGAAAAGCCAGCCCGATGCTGCGCTACAGCTCTTACGCGATGAATGCCGCACCAGACGTCGAAGTTTCGTGGCACGGCACCAGCGCCTGGAACGCTGACTGGTCAGGCGCCGCGCGCACGGTAGCTTTCATGTGCCGCCGCTGGCAGAGCGACGAACGGCGCACGGTAGAACCTGACATCTACGTAGCGATGAACATGCACTGGGATGCACACGGCTTCGAACTGCCCGGCCTCGATAACGGCCGACGCTGGCATGTTTTTGCCAATACCGGCATGGAATCGCCAGACGACATCGTGACCCCCGGAAACGAAATCTTACTCGACAACCAGCAGTATTTCATGGTCGGGCCGCGCTCGGTCATCGTGCTGGTTGGTAAATAACCTCAAGGAGCAATATATGGATCTGCAGTACAAAATGGAACTCAACGACGGTATCGCCCGGGTTACGCTCGCAGGCAGCCTCGATGCCACTAATGCCGGCAACTTTCAGGAAGAACTCAAAAAGCTGATCGGCCAGAAAATCAGCAAAATCGTGTTCATGGTAAAGGATCTGACGTACATAGCCAGCGCCGGTCTGCGCGTCATGATATTCGCCAAGCAGCGCATCGGTGCTGATGTACAGGTCTACCTTGTCGGCGCCCAGGAAGCAGTTCTTGACGTAGTCAAAATGAGCGGACTCGACACCTTCATGACCATACAGAAAGAATTCGAGGGGTAATTCCCGAAAGGGGCTTTAAATGCCTGCTTCAACTCATCCGGCGAAGCTGGAGAATCTGAACGACATGCTCGGCTTCATCCTGGATTATGCCCGGGAACTGGGTTTCGACGATAAGAAGATCGGCAAAATCAGGCTGGCCATGGAAGAGATACTGGTGAATATCATCAGTTATTCTTACCCTCAAACAACCGGATCGATCGACATCGCCTGTTCGCCGACCGAGGGCGACAAAGCAGGAATTACCATTGAGGTAAAGGATCTTGGAATTCCTTTCAACATGCTCGACAAAGCAGACCCTGACACCACCCTGCCGATGGAAGAACGCCAGATCGGCGGACTCGGTATATTTTTCGCAAAGCAGATAATGGATGTTCTCACCTATGAACGCAGTGGTGAGGCGAACATTTTGAGACTGACCAAGTATGCATAAGATTTCGCTGCGCACGACGATGATTCTCTGGATATGGGGAGTCACTGCGCTCGTTTTCGGGCTGACCATGGCCGTTGACTTTTATTATACCAGAGACACGGTCGAACAATTTCTCGAGAAGAGTGCGACAGACAAAGCCCAGTTTTACACGAAAAGATTCGACCTGATTTTCAACGAAGCGGCTCTGGTCGCCAAAATGATGGAGATAAGCTTCAACCGACGCTACACGGAAATCGGTGATAAATCGCATGAGGAACAGCTGAAGGAATATCTGAAACAGGTATTGGAAGCCAATCCATGCATTCACAGCGTCAGCATGGCATTTGAACCCGGTCAATTCAGTCGCGATACCGAAAATTTTTCGCCCATTTACTTCAGGCAGAAAGACCGTATCGACTTCCTTCAGCTCGGTGAAAAACCCGATTATTCATACTTTGCCCAGGAATGGTACTACGCGGCAAGAGACCAGCAGAAAGCGCTCTGGACAGAACCTTACCGCAGCTCAGTAAGCCTTGGCGCAGATGGCAAAGAGTTTATGCTGCTGATAACCTATTCGATGCCGCTGTTCCGCGACGGTAAGGTTATCGGGGTCATTGTCATCGATATTTCTCTCGATGAAATTTCGCAGAAGCTGAGCGAACTGAAGATTCTGAAAACAGGTTACTGTGTCGCCATGAGCAATAAAGGTATGCTGATGAACGCTATCGGCAACTACAAGGCTCTTGCAAAAAACATCAATGAACTCAGTCCGGAAATGGCGGCAGAACTCAAAGACCTCAATAAACTCGCGACAAGCGCCTGTAAGTTCATCAGAGTCAATGAACCGGTCGCCGGCCGCCCGGCCTGGGTTGTACTGCGACCACTGCGTCATTCAGGAATAATGGCCGGTTCAATAGCCTTTGTTTACCCGACTGATGAGATTCATGGCGTGATTTACGACCTGCAGGCCGAATCATCGCTGATCGGTTTTGCCGGGTTGATTCTTATGCTCGTCATCGTCATCACCATTTCAAGAGCTATTGCCCGACCGATCTGCGCCCTTGCACGTGGAGTCGGCAAAGTCGCTCATGGCGAACTCGATCACAAAATTGAAGTGTTCTCGAAGATTGCCGAAGTTACGGCTATGCAGAACTCCTTCAACAAAATGTCTGACGATCTCAGGAATTATCTGCGTGAGCTCAAAGAGACCATAGCAGCGCGTGAGCGCATCGAAAACGAGCTCAAAATTGCACATCAGATACAGGCCAGCATGCTGCCGCGCATTTTTCCGCCCTTCCCTGACCGCAAGGAGCTCAGCATTTTCGGTCTGATGGAACCGGCACGCGAAGTTGGTGGCGATTTCTACGACTTCTTCTTTATAACACCTGATAAATTCTGTATGGTTGTTGCCGACGTTTCCGGCAAGGGTATCGCCGCAGCTCTATTCATGGTGATTACCAAGACACTTCTGCGAACCGAGGCGATGAACGATCTGCCGCCAGAACAGATTCTTGCCCGGGTCAACGAACTGATCAGCGCCGACAACGATGAACTGATGTTCGTCACCGTGTTCTGCGCGATTCTCGACACCCGCACCGGCGAACTCGCCTGCGCCAACGCCGGTCATAACCCGCCGTTGCTCAGCGTTTCGCCCGATGGTGGCAGTTCATTCGAATTCTTGAAACTCAACAAGAATGTGGTTCTCGGGGTTATGCCAGGCGTTAAATTCAAGCCCAACAGCTTCAAAATGCGGGCAGGCGACGTACTGTTTTTGTATACCGACGGTGTCAACGAGGCGATGAACACAGCGGCGAAGCAGTTCAGCGACAAGCGCCTGCACGACACCCTCAACGCAAACTGTGACAAGGAAGTTACCTCGCTGGTAAAGGAACTCCGCCACGAGGTTGCGGTCTTTACAGACGGTGCCGAGCAATCGGACGACATCACCATGCTGGCCATCAAGTACAACGGTCCGCAAGCAGTATAAATTAAGATAAAGAAAGAGGAGGTTTTATGTTTTGCTTCCTGGATAAGCTGGAGGAGCACAAGGTAGCCCCGGGAGTCATCGGGAAATACCTGGGCAGCGGCGAAGCGATGAATGTAATGCACTGGAACTTCGCAGACAAAGCGGCTCTGCCCAGTCATCATCATGCAGCGGTGCAGTTCGGTTACATTATCAAAGGGGCTTTTCAGATCGACATCGGCGGCGAAAAAGCGCTGCTGAAGGCCGGCGATTCATATTTCGTTCCATCTAACGTTGAGCATGCGTTTGTCGCGGTTGGTGAAACCGAAGCAATCGATGTGTTCAGCCCGGCGCGAGATGATGTACCGCCCTGGAAAAATCAGAACAAATATTGATCAGGAACAAAATCTTAAAGGAGATTTAACGATGGCTAAAAAAGTACTGGTTCTCGCAACAAATTACGCGGTCTGGGCCGAAGAACTTCAGGCGCCCTGGGATGCACTCAAAAAGGCAGGTTTCGCCGTTACTCTGGCAACTCCACAGGGCAAAAAGCCGTTGCCGATCAAAATGAGTATCGATCCTGACTTTGAAGATTCGCTGCAGCATTACAAGGTGAATCCGCCAGAAGTCTGCAAGCGCGTACATGAACTGCTCGACGGCACCGAATGGAACAAACCGATCAAAATCGCCGACGCCAAAATGGCTGATTATGATGCCATCGTCCTTACCGGCGGTCCTGGCACTCCGCTCGACATCGACAACAACCCCAAAGTTCACGCGCTGCTGCTTGAAGCCTTCAAGACCAACAAGCTCATCGGCGCCATCTGCTACGCCGTCGGTGCTCTGGCATTTACCCGCAATCCTGACAACAACTACAAGAGCATCATTTACGGCAAGCACGTGACTGCGCATCCGCGCGCCTGGGACTTCGATTTCGAACTCAGCTACGATCTGGCTGGCGCTACTCCTGACAATGCCGGCACCAACGTGGTAACCCCCGGTTTCCTGCTTCCTCTGCAGGATGTCGTCGAAGACGCCGTCGGCCCCAAAGGCAAAGTATCTGCCGACACCAAGGCCAACCGCAAAAACACCTGTGTCGTTTATGACTGGCCCTTCGTAACCGCCCTGTCGGTAGAATCTTCGATCGATTACGGCAAGAAGCTTGTCGAAGTTCTCAAAAGCAAATAATCCTGTCATTCTGCCGAACCGGCACCGACCGGTTCGGCAGACTCTCTGCAGAATCTAATTAAGGAGTGAGCGCTAAATGAATGTCAGTAATTCCATCGTGGCAATGCTCGAATCTATCGGAGTAGACGCGGTTTTCAGCGGATCCGGCCAGGGGTCGGGAGATATCCTGTTTGCATTTGCCGAGTCAAAAAAAATCAAGACCATCATGGTCAGACATGAACAGGCAGCCTCATTCATGGCCTGCGGCTATGCCATGTTCAACAAGAGCAAACTCGGCGTCTGCAATGCACAGGGCGGCCCGGGCTCATACAATTTTTTCTCGGGTCTCGGCGTAGCTCTTTCTGATTCTCTGCCGGTGCTTTCTATCGCTTCTTATGCCCCCAAGAAATGGCGCGGCAAGGGCGACCTCGGCGAAGTAACCGGAATCGGCCGCACTCCTGATTCTCAGGCAATGTTTGCCGCGACCACCAAGGGAACCTTTCTCATCGAACACCCCGATCAGGCCTGCGACATAGTTGAAGCTGCCGTAAATCTGGCTTTTGAAGGCCGCCCAGGCCCGGTTCATATTGACCTGCCTTACGACGTCGCCGCCATGCCGGCGACCCGTCATCGTGAAATCAAGCTTGATATCAAACCGGTTCTGCCACTGCAGAAAACCGTCGATCTTTTTGCCGACGTTCTTGCCAACGCACTCAACGCGAAGAAAAAAATTCTCGCGATCATCGGTTACGGCAGCGTCAGAAGCCACGCCGAAAAAGAACTGCTGCAGTTCGTCGAAAAATTTCAGATTCCATTTCTGACCACAATGGATGCCAAGGGCATCATCCCCGAAAACCACCCGTTGTCGCTTGGAATGCCGGGCACCTGCGGCGACAAGGGCGCGAAAGAGGCTTTCAAAGCTGCTGAACTCGTGATCGGCATCGGCAATTCTTTCCCGAAATGGCAGATGTGGAAGTTCGAAGAAGGGCTGTTCGACAAGAAGACCCTCATGCACATCAATATCAGCCGCGATGAAATCGGCAAGGTCTACCCGACCGACTACGGCATGATAGCTGATATTGCGCCGGCGATTAAGGCTATCGACGCAGCGCTGACCCAAAGAAAGCCCCTGGTCGAAAAGAAAACCTTCACCAAAGACAAGATTTACAATTCAGTTGTCGAATACAAAGGCAGCAAAGTGCATCCTGGTGCCCTGTGCCAGGAACTTGCGAAGTATCTGCCCGATCGCGCCATCGTATTGGGTGATGCCGGTGCTAACATGATCTGGCTGGCAGCGTTCATGGAATTCAACAAAGGCCAGAACTTCAAGAATCCCGGCAGCTTTGGGCCGATGGCCTCGCATGTTAACGCCTCTCTCGGCGTACAACTCGCCAATCCAGATCGCCGCGTCATCGTCGGCTGCGGCGATGGCGATTATGAAATGGCAGGATTCGAAATCCTTACCGCTTTGCAGAACAAGATTCCGATCATCTGGGTCATCTTGAACAACAGCGAATTCAATATCATCAAGCTGTTCAACCTCGCAGCGCACGGCAAAGAAGTGTTCAATCACATCATCTGCCCAGACTTCGCCAAATACGCCGAAGCCTGTGGCGCGAACGGCTTCCGGGTTGAGAAGCTCGAACAGTTCGCCGATGCATTCAAAAAAGCACTGGCTTCAGACAAGCCATCGATCATCGATGTCATTATCGATGCCGACGAAGTCATGCCTTTCAAAACCTGGGCTCAGGACTGAACTATCGACGGGCGCTCCATTGGAGCGCCCGATCTGCTCTGCCGCGCATTATGAAAGGCGATGCATGAAACCTGATCTGGTGCTTAAGCTCAATACCCTGGTCTTCATTCTTACTTCGATGACCTGCTACCAGGGTACAACGCATGGCTATCCATGGCTCGGTCTTATTGCGCTCGCCATTCACTACAGCCTGTTTCTGCCTGCCACTACGGCAAAAGCAAAGCGCGTGCTGGCTGCCGTGCTGACCGGTCTGATCGGCTTCATTGCCGACTCGACGCTGATCTGGCTCGGGGTATATTCGGTCAGCAGCAGCTCGCGCTGGTTGCTTTCCGACCCGCTCTGCCCTGAATGGATACTGGTTTTGTGGATGAACTTCGGGTTCATGCTCTATATCTTCTGGCAGATTCTCGCGAAAAGCCGCTGGACTCCGCCAATTACCGGCATAATATTCTCATTCATCATCATGGGCAATGCCTCTCACATGGGGCTCATCGCGTTCAGGCCGCCGACATGGCACGGATACCTGATCATAGCTGCCTGCTGGGCAGTAATTGTTCCGATTTGTGCGTTTTATTCTATTCGACTGTTTGGAGAAACTCATGCTCGATCTTAGACTCAGATTTTATGCATTGCTGTTGATTTGCCTTCTCTCGTTGACGCTTACTGGCTGCAGTATTTTCGGCGATGACGATGATGACGATGCCGCTGTTATCGGTAACGCGACCATCACGCGCATTCCTGAGATGGTGACCGTTCCCAAAGGCACCTTCAAGATGGGCTGGGATAATCTGGGTGACGGCTCTGGCTTTGCAAATGGCACCGATACTGTGGCAGCAGATTACCCGGCCAATTATAACTCGGGCGTAACCGGCCCGGTGCGGCTGGTGACCCTGACACGCGATTACAAAATCGGCAAATATGAGATCACCAATGCCCAGTTCTGCGATATGCTCAACTATGCTCTGCGCAAAGGCTATCTGACCGGCAATCTTGCCGGCAATGAAACGGTTAAAAATGCCGAAGGCAACCAGCAGGAGCTGCTCAATCTCGATGCCGACTACGAAGGTAAGAAGTGCGAGATTTCGTATACCGGCTATGGTTTCGTCGTCGCTCCCGGCCTCGAGAACCGCCCGATAGTCTACGTTACATGGTATGGAGCTGCGTTCTACTGCAATATGCTGAGTGAAATTCAGGGTCTGACCAAATTGTACAATCTTACCGACTGGTCATGCACCTTTGACGGTACTGCCCGCTTTTACGGCTCTCCTGGTTACCGCCTGCCAACCGAAGCAGAATGGGAATACGCCGCACGCTATGATGACGATAACATGATTTATGACCGCAGAATGGTTGCATGGGAGCCCAAAGGTCTTGATTACTGGGTCAACAGTGAACTTGGCAAGAAGCTCAGCTATTTCGACGGCAAGGCCAACTACAACAGTGGCGGCGGCACACAGGATGTCGGCTGCTGCCCGGGCGGTGTTTCAAAACTCGGCATATACAATCTGGCCGGCAATGCCTCTGAGTGGGCGCAGGATTTCTATTCGTCTTACACCTATTTCGCCAAAGACTACAAAGCGGCTGGCTACGACCCGGCCAAGGGTGAACTAGACCCGATTAACGATGAATCCGGGGTTTACCGACAGCGCCGCGGTGGCAGCTGGCTGGTTTACGGCAACAACTCGCCGATTTCGATCTATCACACCAACACCAACTGGGCTTATACAAACTATTGCGACCTTGGCTTCCGCATCGTTCAGGTAGAATAACAGGAGAACCAGCATGTTCGTATTTCGCGACAAACTCAAAGAAATCGACTTCGGTCACGGCATCAAGCTCACCGACCTCGGCGGCAACGGTAACATGAACGTCCTCTACTGGAACACACCGGCCGGCACCGTTTCGCCGGCACACGAACACCCTGAAGAACAGTTCGGATACCTGCTGAAAGGCTCTTTCGAAGTCACGATCGGCAGCGAAAAGGCCGTTCTCAAAGCCGGTGACTCCTACTTCATACCCGGTGGTGTTTCCCACCAGTTCAAATTGCTCGAAGACTGCCTTGCAATAGATATCTTCAGCCCGCGCCGCCCGGTTCCCGAACCGGCCAAAAGCTGATGAGGGAGATTATTTTTGAAACAGATTATTGACAATAAGTGGGCAGTGCTGTGTTTTGTGGTGCTGTTTATTGCAGCCTCAACGGGGGTAATGGCTGACGAAGGCGGTGTTACACCAGCTGCCGCGCAGCCAAAGTTCAACCCGTGGTATCTCAGTGCGCACCCGTTCGGCCTGCTCAGTATGGCTGAGCTGATCAAGCTGCCGCCGCCAGAAAAGCGCATGTTCTGGAAGGTAACCACCGGCTACCAGTATGACACCAACGCGATACTCAACGCTATCGGTGCGCCGGTTCCGCCCACTGTCGCCAAAATGAACGATGGTCGAAAAATGATCAACATCATCGGCAGCTATATTCCGTATCGCGCGCCGGATCACGATTACACGCTCAACTACGCCTTTTTCAACAGCAACCACGATGAACTCGACGACTTCAACCTGACGCAGAATATGGTCGAATTCGCCGGCCGCTGGAACCTGACAAAGCGGCGCACTCTGCGCTATTCGACCGTCTATCAGCACCTGCTGCTCGGCAAAAAGATCTTCGATGAAGCGCTGATGACCGGCCCGTCGCTGGTCTATTCGAGCGGGCACGGGCACACGACCAGTATCGATCTGCGTTACCGCAAAACCGACTACAGCAATGTTTCGATCTTTGCCACCAACTCGAACCGCACCGGCCACAACTGGAGCGGTGCAGTGACGCACAGTATACAGGTTACGCCGAAACGGCTGGTACGCGTCGGTTACAGCTACGACGTCGATCATGCGCGTGCCACAACCTGGGATGGCGCCGGCCACAAAATCAGTTACGAAACCAGCTACATACTGCCCAACGACATGCTGCTCAACTGCTACAGCGAGTATTATCGCAAAGACTATGACGGGTTATACATGTCGATCGGCGGCCAGAGGCACGACAGCTCGTACACATCGATTACCACCCTGACCAAATATTTCAACGACAAATACGGAGTTTCGCTGCGTACCCTGTGGAGCCGCAACTGGTCGAACGTCGCCGCCTTCGACATGTCACGCTCGATCCACGGCATCCTCATCGATACCCGCTTCTAACCCGGGCCAACCATCTCAGAGACTCTCACAAAGCCGCAGAGCCACAAAGGAACTCTTTTTTTTGTGGCTTTGTGGCTTTGTGAGAGCATGCTTTCAAGCGGCTCAATCGATTACGATTACGCGCACGAGCACGCCTGTCGTCTTGGCCTTAGAACCTGAACTGACCAGATTGTTACTTTTCATAATCATGGATCAATCATTTTTAAGTGCTATAAACCTGCCAGCGGATCTGTGTCATCTGCGTAATCTGCGGATTATCTTATTCTTATGGCTTTTCGTCGGTGTAGCCCTGACAGACTTCGACTATGCGGCCATCGGGGTCGGCTAACCAGACGGCCTTCCAGCCTGGCACAATTTTACCGAGATCGACTGTCGACTGAGTTATTACCGCAGCGTCACCCATCTGCCGCAGAAAAGCGTCGAGGTCTGGCACCGAGAAGGCCAGATGCTTGAGTGCCGGCCATTCAGGCCCGCTACCGCCAGGCGCTGGCACTGGCAATTGTTCTGTGGCCTGAAACAGTTCGAGCCTGAAATTGTCGTCTGCGCTGGCGAGAAAAATCAGCTGTTTGCTACCAAGATCAACAGTTCTGACCCGCCGAAACCCAAAATACCTGCAGTAAAACTGTTCGGTTTCCTGGGGGTTCGAGCAGGTCATGCCGACATGAGCGAATTGTACAGAAGCAAGATTATCTGATGACATGGTCGGCCTATTTCTTGATCATATTGATGATCTGACGAGCCAGAAGATGGCAGTGACCGCCAGTTCGGGCCGAAACCAGGTCGCCGTCGACAACCAGATCCTGGTTTACATAATCGACTCCATAAGCTTTGGCATCGCCGAGAAGGTTGTTGTGACAAGTCATTTTACGGCCCCGCACCAGCTCTGGCATCGGTGCGACCAGCCAGAGACCGTGGCAGATGATTCCCTTGACTATATTCTTGTTGGCAAACGCCCGCGCCAGAAACTGCGTAGCCGGCGGAATCTGCGTCACGTCGGCAGTGTAGCGCAGACGGTCGGCGACCATTCCGGCAGGCACGATGATAGCTGAAAAACCGGCCAACTCTTCGTCACTGAGACCCTCGAAGCTCTCGTTGCAATCCATTTTGATCTGATATTCATGCCCTTTAAAAGTCAGCGACGGGTTGCCCCATAGTCTGCTCAGAAAGTGCAGCTCGATATTCTCTTCCTGAAAACGGTGCTGATAATAGAAAATCTCGTTTTCATAAAAATCAGTCTCAAACAGAATCCCGACCTTAACTGGTTTGCTCATGATATCTCCTTCGCAGGCTTGTTCTGCAACTTTTAAGAACAATATACAGTATTACCTGCAGCAAGACACAACTTTTTTTATAATGGCGCAAATGCTGTCTTACCGCGAATTTTCTCAGGTGTCATCTTTCTCGTCCAGCACCAGTCTCCAGCCAGGCATTTCCTGTCTTTATGTTAGATCTGCGCAAACCCGCGCTATCTGCGGATAACTCTCTTATCTTGAACACTTCAACGTCCGTGTTATAATGCGACGCATTCACGGCAGATCGATTAAGGGGAAAGTGATGAACGTTTCTGGTTGGTTGTCGGGCGGGATAGTACGAGGAAGTCTCGATGAATGCCCGGAGCGCAAGGTTGACTGGCTTGAACTGTTTTTTGACCTGTTTTTTGTCGTCATTATCAGCCAGCTGGCGCATGGCTTTGCCGATAATCCCACCTGGGAAGGTTTTTGTGAGTTTGTATTTCTTTTCGCTTCAACCTGGTGGGTCTGGATCGCTGGCACCTATTTCAATGAGCGTTTCCGGTTCCCCGGCACTGCCAACACTGTCTTCACCTTTCTGCAGATGCTGCCGGTTGCCGGCATGGCAATCTTTGTGCATCACGGCATGGGCGACAATTTCGTTCCATTCGAGATCTGCTTTCTGACATCGAGGCTACTGCTGACACTGATGTGGTTGCGCGGTGGCCTGGCCAACCCACAGGTAGCACCGCTAACCAACCGAGTCTTCATTTGCTTTATACCGGCTCTGATTCTTTATCTGCTGGCAATATTCAGCGACCCGCCCACACGTTACATCATCTGGGTTGCCGGCCTGATAACCGAAGCGTTAACGCCGGTCATTGCCCACACCGGCATCAAAATTGCACTGCCAAAATTCGGCGCCAGCTGGCTGGCCGAGCGTTATGGGCTATTCATACTGATCGTTATGGGCGAAACCCTGGTCGGTGTAATCCGGGGGGCCAGTGAGACAAAACAGGTTTCGTTTTCGACATTCGTTGCAGCGATTCTCGGACTGATCCTCTCATTCGGCGTATTCAGGATTTATTTCGATTTTATCGGCCGCCGCAACCCTCGCAAACCCATGTGGTGGATGCTGACCTGGAGCAACCTGCATTTTCTGCTGGTCATGTCGATTGTCGTGACCGGCGTCGGTCTATTGCGCTTTGTAAAGCTCACCGATCTCTGGCAGTCCTGCGACCAGACCCACACCCTTCTCGCCGGCGCAACGGCCGCCACGCTGATCATCATTGCCCTGCTTGAAACTACAATGCAACCTGGCGAGGGGCCTGATCTGCACCCGGTGCGCAGTCCGTTTTTCAAATTGATTGCAGGCCTGATCGCGGTCTTCATCTGCAGATGGGGAACCAGTCTGGCGACGTTGCCTCTGATGATAACGCTGCTGGCACTGATCTACGTTCACCTTCTCTACCATCCCGGCTGGGAAAGCATCGCAGCCAAAGAATAAGCATGCAACAGAAGAACTAACTCACCGATTGCGCTGATTTCCGCAGATAGAGCTTAAGAACACACATTCATTAATACAGCTGATTTATCAGAAGATAGGCACAACCCTCCTTCATCATATCTGCAATGCCACTGCTTTGGCTCAGATCCGTATCATCTTAAAAAGCTTGAATGTGCCGTTTACCTTAAATCAGTGGCAATCGGTGTCATCTGCGGAAAAATTAACAGCATGAAGATGCAGATCGGTGGAGCAGAAAACTGGCGATTGTACATGGCAAAACTGATAAAATGTCAGGTATGAAAGCGAAAAGAATCGTGAATATTATCGTCATCATTGTTGTTTTTATTGTGCTGGTAATGGTGCTGCAGGATCGGCTGATATTTTTTCCGGGAGCATGGCCGGCGGGCTTCAAGTTGCCGGAAAAGCTCGGCACCATCACCCTGACCCCGGTTACCCTGCAGACGCCTGACGGCATTAAAATCGATGCGGTTGTTGCGGAAACAGCCAATCCGGCTGAGCAGCGAAAAACCGTCCTATTCAGCCACGGCAACGCTGGCAATCTGCTGCATCGTTTCGGCAAGATCGAAAAAATGTGCGCTGCCGGCTTCGATGTCTTGATTTACGACTATCGTGGATATGGCAGAAGCGAGGGATCAGCAACGGTAGCCGGTGCGATAAGTGACGGCAAAACAGCTCTGCAGTGGCTGCTCGACGAAAAGAAAATCAACAGTGAAAATATTGTTCTCTACGGCGAGTCTCTTGGAACGGGGATTGCCGCCGAGATTCTGCGCGAATCCGGTTTGCAGTTCGCGGCGCTGGTTCACGAATCGGGCTTCGCTTCGCTCGGCACCATGGCCGGCCGGCGCATTCCGCTCGTCGGCAGCTATATTCTGAAGCGCGACCTGCCAACCAGCGAAACCATCAAAAATTACCATGGCCGCCTGCTCGTCATTCATTCACGCAAAGACAGCATAATCCCCTACTCCGACAGCGAATTCATCTACAACACCTGTCCTTCGCCTCACAAAACTTTGTATACCATCGAAAACGCCGGGCACAACGACGCAGTCTGGGATGACCCCAGCTGGCTCAACCACTGGAAGCAACTGATGCACGATCTTCAGCAGCCAGTTTCACCAGAATGAAACCATCTGGCGATGTTATGGTATCATCTCTGGCATGAACAGAGATGTGACAGGTAGAAAACGAGGAAGAACATGGCTGCGGCTTCTACCGTATGCCATGCTGCTGCTGCCATTGGCAGTGCTTAATCTCGGCTTTCATTTTCTGGCATCCATCGAACTGCACTGGAAAGAGCGGGCACAGGGCGAAGTCGCGCTGCAGGAACTCGAAGCACTGACACGAAGTTCGTCGTTTGAATACCGCCTGAACCGCGCAGCCGGCCAGCTCGCCGACAAGCTGGAAAGTGCTCTGGCAATCAGACCTGGCCAGTTTGACAAAAGCAACACCGAACAGATGATCGCTCAGATAGCCGCTGACAGCGACTCCTGTTTTGCTGAACTGGCGCCGGGCTATAAACTGCATGTTTTCAGAAAAACCTCTATCGATGCTGGAGCTGAGCTGTTTTTTGTAAAAAGCGACAAGGTCGAAAGCCGGCGGGCGATGGCGATGATTTTCGATTATATGGTTGACCAGCATCGTGATGTGACGATCAGCAGTGAAGCAAGAAAACAACGTGACAAGCTGGCCGAAAGCTATTTCGGCCGCACCGCGCGCAGTGACGCGTATGCCCGCAGTCAGAAAGGGCGAACCAGCCATATTTTGCATGAAGAAAGACCGCACTGGTTTCTCTGGGATTATCGTGAGATTAGAGAACACGGCATCTGGGGCTGGTTCATTACGGCAAAGAACAATGATGACGATCAGAAAGCCGCGCAAAAGCTCGCGTTGCAAGATTGCCGTCGACGCGGAAACGGTCTGGCCGGTTTTATTCCAGTTATCGATATGGACTCGCCAGCAGTTCTGTTCGATGAGCTCAAGAATTCTCAGCTGTTCAATGAATGGCGCCGACGGCAGATAAAGTCGCTTGCTGACCATCTAGCTTACTGGGTTTCGCATGGTCCGCCGCCTCCCGCCAGAATTGGCAACCACCAGATTTTCACCTATCTTGGCAAAGACAGCGACCATCTGACGGTTTTTCTGTCACCGGCGCCAAAACCCGAAGCTACCCCACTATGGCTGAAACTTCTCAATCTGGTCATAGTTACCCTGAGTCTGCTTCTTTCAGTGCGGGGCCTGCTGCTCGGTCACTGGCTCGAAACCGGTCTGACAATGCGATTCATGATTCTGTATTCACTTGCAGCGACGTTCCCCCTCGGAATGCTGGCAGTAAGCGCAGCCGCATATCATTACCAGACAAGTCGCTCAGCCCGGAGTCAGATAGCGGAAAATCTCGAAGGCTGCCTCAGACAGATTGAAACGAGAAAGATGCAGATTCAGGAAGACTACCAGGCTGCAGCACGCCAGATGTTCACCGACAACAGCCTGGCCAATCTTGTCGAAAGTTATGGAACCTCATCAGATGCGGTCAAAGAAAGGGTGGCAAGTCATTTTCGCCTACGCGAAGTCCCGCTGCCGCTGCTCGGCTTTTATCTGCTCGACATCAAAGGCGAAGGCACCAGATATTATGAAGCAGCCAACGAGTTTCGTCTTCGCGATATTTTCTCAGTGTATCGGGCGCCAGTTATCCAGAACCTTCGCCGCCGCTATGCGCTCAAAAACCCCGGAGTAGATCTGCCGGAATTCAAAGTTTCAGAAGAAGAAACTTTCGGAGCCCAGGCTTTCAGCGCACTCTCGGGCAATCAGTTCAATACCGAAATCGAAAAGAGACGCAACTTCTGTATCAACCAGAAAACCGGCGACGGCGCAGTGACCTTTATTTACGACTTCATGACTATCCGCGGCACAGCTCAGGCAATGCTGTTTTTCGCCTGGGACAGCGCGGCACTTTTCGAAAAATCGCTTCAGAAAATATTTGAAAATTTCAAAACCGGATTCCCGGATTATTCATTCATCGCATTCAGGAACACTCCGCAGGGGCTAAAATCATTCACCGCCCCGACGAAGATCTCGCTCAACAGAATTTTTCCGGTATCTTACAGGTGGCAGAAAATGCGGTGGCCAGGGGGGAATGGTAAGCGAACATCGCGATGGCTTCTCAGTTGTCGCCATGCCATACGGTCAGGAATCTGAAATTGTTATAGCCGGCATGGCCGGTCATCAACAGATTGCCAGCGATGAGAGCAACCGCCTCAGAATTTTCGCACTGCTGATCTGCATCTCTTTGATCATTGCCGCCCTTTGTGCATACTTTACTGCCAAATTTCTGCTCGACCCGATAGGCGAGCTTAAAACCTCCATCGAGAAGATTTCCAAGGGTGATTACAGCGTTCGACTCGATTCAGAAAGAGCCGACGAGCTCGGCATGCTTACCAGAGAATTCGCGCAGATGGCCGGAGGCGTCAAAGAACGCGAGCGTCTCGCAGCGCTCCTGTCAGACCACGCTGTCGAAGCGCTGGCAGAAGATAGCGGTAACGCATCAGACAGTGACGCCAGATCTTTTCATGGCATAGCGCTGGTTTCCGATATAAGAAACTTCACGACCCTCTGCGAAAAATTTCCCACCGACGCAATCACCGAAATGCTCAACCGGCACTTTGCTGCCATGTCTGAAATCATTTCCGGCCACGGCGGAAGAATTTACAAGTTCATTGGTGACGCCATAGAAGCAGTTTTCGACGAAAGCGATGCACGGACTACCTCAGAAAATGCAGTAAAAGCTGCAGTCAGCATGCACGCAGCACTCGCGAGGATCAATGTTGAGCGAGAGAAACAGGGACTCTTCACCTATGCCTTCGGCGTAGGCCTGGCCAGAGGAAGGTTTTATGCGGGTTCAGTCGGCAGCGAGGAAACCCGGCTAGATTACAGCATAGTCAGCGAAGCTTTTCATAAGGCCGCACAACTCGAAGCATCAACAAAGCACTTTTCAGGCATTCCTGTCGCCTTTGATTCTGAAATTGCAGCTCTGTTACAGGACATTGCCGAAACAGAAGTCATCGATTCTGCAGAGATTTCCTGCCACACCTTCAAAGCCTTCGACAAATTCTGTGATGACTCCCGCACAGGATTCAGACAGGATGTTCCAGCCAGACAGGCCGGGAAGATTCAATCAGCAGACAACGACATTGCGGCACAGTCGATTGCTCCTTCCAGATTCAGAGAGACCAGCTTGGCATTGTTTGCGGTTCTCATGGTCCTGAGCGCTGCGGCTGTGTATTACGGGTTTTCGCTCGACAATCGACTCAGAGCCAGATTCAGCCGGGCAGGCGCTGCAGATAAAGTTTACCGTTTGACCAGACAGGTCAAGGCCGAAAATGCAGAGAGAGTCGCTTTCGAGTTCAAAATGGAAGAATTGATCGAAAATACTGAAAAAAAACTGAGGTTTGAACGCCGACCTGAAGATGCCCGGATTATCAGCGCCGCTTACGAGAGAATGGTCACTGAACTGCATAGAATGGGAATTGAACCTGCCCGATTCTTTGCCACAACAGATCTCACAACAAATACCGATGATCCTCCGAAAATCGCTGTTGAATACAAAACAAACTCATATCAGAAGACCTTTTATCACAAGCTGGCACATTATCTGCTGCTCTATTTTAATGGTCTGAATTCTGACAGCGTCGCAAAACAAGTTGACAAGCAGATGGGCGAATTTTTCAGCACTGAATTCGACGCCGGTCATCTCGCCGCCGAAAAAATCGCCGGCTGCATACCTGTCGAAACTGCCGACAGAACAGAGCTGTTTTACTGGAATTTCTACCGGGTTTTTTCTGATGAGATGCTATCGCGCCCACAGCCGGAAAGCAACGGCGAACTGGTCGGAACTGCTGATGAACAAATGAGAATAGCCGGAATTCTGATGTTCGTCATCGATCAGAAACAGGCACTGGGCAACCCACGTCTGCTTGTCGATGCCTATAGCAGCTCAGACTGTGAAATAGCGCTGATCTCTGAGAATGGCGACAGATTCCACCGCAGCAGTTTCCCGGTTAAACTGCTCAACACCATAGGCACGGTTACCTCCAGGGTTCATGAGAACTTCCTGATCGAGTTCGACGAAATCACCAAAAGCGGAAAAAAATACCAGCTTGTGGCAGTGGCCAGCGTCGCGTCTGGCAATACCGATATGACGAGGCTCACGATTCTGCTGATTGTATTCGTGGTGCTGGCGCTGGCATATTTCTACCGATCGCTGCACTCTGCAACAATAGCATCCAGATCAATTCAGAACAAACTCATCTTCTCGATTCTGCTGACTGCGCTTGTTCCAATGTTGACGGTCTCTTTCATTTCCGGATATTTCATCTACGAAAACCATCAGGCTGCAGTACAACAGCAAAAACTGGAGCAAAAGCGCTTTATCGACGAATTTGAAGGCAGACAGTATTATATAAATCCGGTCGTTACCAGAATGATTCACCAGATATCAAAGAGCCAGCAACTGCTTGAACTGGCGAAAAATCTCGAAAAAAATCCAGAGTCTGAAGAAGTACAAACAGCTCTGCGCGCCTTTCTGGCCAGAAACTTCAGAATTATTAACGCCGATGATCGCTGGGAAAACAACATAACTACCCGCACCTTCCTGCTTTTGAACAGGCATAACCTCGACTTCCGTCACAACCGTGACGCAAAAAAGGATTCCGATACGCTTATCGGCGTGCTGGGCCAGATCTGCCGGCATATTGACAGCTGCATAAACAGCGCAACCGCTCCAGAGGGCACTTTGATAAAGAACGTCAAGAACGAACTCTATTTTGACGGTGCGATGCAGAGTCTGAGATCGAATTTCGGCGACAGATCATACATAAGACTGGGCAATGCTATCGGCCAGCTGGTCGAATTCGAAGTTACCACCGGCGCGGCCGGCATTCTGATCATTCCCCTGCCGTCTCTTGAAAACCCAGAGTTCATAGCATTTTGGATGATCTCTTTCACACGCGGTGGCTACATGACGAGAATTGCCGATCATCATCTCGGCTCATTCGCCGTCTGCTCGATTGAATATCATCGTTACGCGAAACTGAATCGTAAATATCGACCATTTCCGGGTCTCAGCCTTTTCAATGAAGCCGCCCTGATAGCGAACTCGAATTTCCCGGTCTCAACCGAAAAGCAGATCGGTAATACCAGAGTCAGCATCGAGGGGCGCCCGGGAATAATCCAGTTCAACAGCTTCCTGATCAGTGCCGCACTGCAGACCCCGATAGAACAGGCAACTGCTTCGATCAGAAGATATCTCCACTATTTCGTGGTGCTGGCAATACTTCTGTTTCTGCTGATCGGCTACCAGACTTCTTCTGACATCATGATTCCGGTACGTGCACTCAGCGAGGGCATGCAACAGATAGGCCGGCAAAACTATTTCTATCGCATTGCTCTCGACCGCAGTGACGAGCTTGGCCAGCTCTGTGCTTCGTATGACCGCTTCGCCAGAGGCCTGGCCGAAAAAGAAATGATGGGAAAAATGCTGTCGCGCAGTGCGCAACGGGCGATGGCCGCCAGCGCCGAAGCCGGCGAGGCACTTGCCGGAAGCAAACGCGAGTTCGTGCTGCTGTTCGTCGGAAGTGTCGATTTTGCGCAGCGCCTGAGCCGCGAAAACAGTGTAGAACTTTTTAAGAAACTTAACTCGCAGGTCGCCATCTTATGCCGCATCATCATTGAGCAGGGCGGCGACATCGACAAACTCATGGGCGACAAGATTCTCGGCATCTTCGAGGCCGAAGGCGGCAAAGCCGAAGCAGCGCGTCAGGAGGCCATCGGTGCGGCGCAGAAAATCATGCAGGCCGAACAGGCCCGCGAACTGCCGTTTCCTGTCGCTATCGGAGTCAACGCCGGCGAAGTCATCAGCGGCATGCTCGGCTTCGGCAATAAACGCGACTTTACCGTAATCGGCGACGCGGTAAACGTCAGCGCCCGCATCGAAAAAGAAGCCGAAAAGATGCCCGGGCAGCGCTGCCTGTTCTCACACGACTTCGTCAGCGGCCTTTCTGATACCAGCAGTTTCAAGTTGCACTCAGAGGCAGCACTCAAAGGCAAATCCGCCACCCTGAAACTCTACCGCCTCACCTGACCCGCATAGCGCCAAAAAGATGATTTGTTTTGCTGATGGAATTATGTTATTAACTCATGACATTTTTCGGGCGCGGCTGCGTCGAATAATGCACGAACAAAAGAGGAGACGGTTGTGAACAAAGACTATTTCAAAAGCTTTCCTGATGAAAATGGCTATTTTGGCGAGTATGGCGGAGCTTACCTGCCGCCGCAGCTGGTCGAGCATTTCAAAGAAATTACCCATTCTTATCTGACCATCTCGAAATCACACCGTTTCATCTCTGAGTTGCGTTCGATACGCAGACATTATCAGGGACGCCCCACTCCGGTCTACTTTGCCGAACGCCTGTCGAACAGCCTTGGCGGCGCCAGAATTTATCTGAAGCGCGAAGACCTCAATCACACCGGCGCGCATAAACTCAATCACTGCATGGGCGAGGCTCTGCTCGCAAGCTACATGGGTAAAAAGAAACTCATCGCCGAAACCGGGGCCGGTCAGCATGGGGTCGCCCTCGCCACCGCAGCCGCCTATTTCGGGCTCGAATGCGAAATTCACATGGGCGAAGTCGATATCGAAAAAGAACACCCCAACGTCGTGCGCATGAAACTGCTCGGCGCCAACGTAGTTGCGGTTAAAGAAGGCCTTCGCACACTCAAGGAAGCGGTCGACTCGGCTTTTGTCGCCTACCTGAAAGACCCCATCAACAGCATGTATTGCATAGGTTCAGTTGTCGGGCCGCATCCTTTTCCGATGCTGGTGCGCGAGTTTCAGCGCATTGTCGGCATCGAAGCACGCGAGCAGTTTTTTGAAATGACCGGCGAACTGCCCGATAACATCGTTGCCTGCGTCGGCGGCGGCAGTAACGCCATCGGTCTGTTTTCAGCCTTTCTCGATGATCCCTGCGAAATCTATGGGGTCGAGCCTTCCGGACGCTCACTCAATCTCGGCGAGAATTCGGCCACAATGACACTCGGCAAACCCGGCGTCATTCATGGTTTTAAATGTTACCTGCTGCAGGACGAAAAAGGAGAACCGGCACCCGTATACTCGATTGCCAGTGGCCTCGACTACCCCGGCGTCGGGCCTGAGCACAGTAATTTCAAAGATACTGGCCGCATAAAATACGTTACCGCCAGCGATTACGAATGCCTCGAAGCCTTCTACAAACTCAGTCGAACAGAAGGCATAATTCCCGCCCTCGAAAGTGCACACGCCGTAGCCTACGCCCTCAAACTCGCCAACGAAAAGAAATACCAGTCGATTCTCATCAATCTCAGCGGCCGCGGCGACAAAGACATCGACTTCGTCTCGCAAAAATACGGTTTCTCACTCGAAGAGTTCGAACAGCGCTACGCCGGCTCTGACAAACCTGAATAAGGGCGCAGGAAACGGGCAAGCTGCATGAACTGCTGCAGCCCGGCTTTGCGCGCGAGAGCCAGCGAGGCGACGTTCTCTGCATCGACGGTGTAGACCAGGGAACGACACGTATTGGCAGCCTCTCTTAAAGCCGCACGCAGAAGGTATTCTCCGAAGCCGCGCTGGCGCATGGCTGGCTGCACCTCGACGTACACCTCAACATGGTGCAGCGTCAGATGAATAGCCTTTATATAGCCCTGAATCTGGCCTGCGAGCAGCAGATAAAATGCGAAATCGGCGCCGGCGC
>Ga0116144_10001662_pt1 | contig 25928 bp, 23 predicted proteins | sample AD_UKC035_MetaG_FD_89746 | JGI IMG/M metagenome (GOLD analysis project Ga0116144, IMG submission 89746) | Active sludge microbial communities of municipal wastewater-treating anaerobic digesters from USA - AD_UKC035_MetaG | ecosystem: Engineered > Bioreactor > Anaerobic > Digestate | place: USA...
CATCGTCGAATTCTTCAACACTGCCTGTGCGCGCAACCCGGTTTGCATCGTTGCCGCAAGATGCGACTCTTCCGCCGAATTCAGCAAAGGCACGCGCCCAATCTCGCGCAAATACATTCTGACCGGGTCGTCCACTAAATCAACAGCGATTTCCGGTTCGGTAAATTCTTCCTCAATTTGCTCTAGATCATCGGGAGACGGTTCTTCTTTCTGCCAATCAAGGATATCTTCCTCTTCCTCCTCTATTTCCTCATTCCCATTAAACTCCTCGGCCGTGGTCGCCATTTCGGGTTCGTCCTCTTCGTCATCGTCCTCATTATCCCATGGCTCATCCCCCGGCTGATGTGCCCGACGCGCGGTTTGCTGTCGAGTTGACATCCCTCCTCCTTCGTACAGTAAATTCTGGCGTGCCTTAGCGCGCCAGGGCAAGTTGGATATGGCGCAGTGCTTCCGAAAGGTCCAGCAGGGTCTCGATATAGGGGGCGCCCCTGAGATCCCCTTCAATCTGTGCTTCGGCAATCAAATTTTGCGTTTCGCCCAATATTTCCCGCAGACGTTTTTCGCGCAGGCGTAGAATGGTGCGCGCAATGTCTCGTTGTAATTGCTCTGGGGGCATCTCCGGCAGGAGCATTGTAATCCATTGATGCACCTGCGCCACCAGATCGGGCGGCAGCAGATCTTCTAGTTCCAATTCCGGCTGTTCGCCCATTTCCAACCAGGCAGACCAGATCAGGCGGTAGGTGGAAGAAAAATCCTCTTCATTGACGCGCTCCAGGTTTTCCGTTTGGAGCTGCGCATCTACCTGCGCCAGCAGGTCCGGGTAGCGCATCAGGATGCCGAGCGCGTGCGCCTGCATATCGGCGGCGCGTCGGGCGCGCTCCGGGGCGGCGATGGCGGCCTGCTGCCGGACGGCTTGCGCGCGTTCCCGCGCCCGCAATCGATCCAGCAACGCGCGCGCATCCAGGTTCAACCGCAGCGCCACTTCCTGGACGTAAGCCTCGCGCTCGACACCGTTGGCAATATCGGCCAGCAACGGCAGCATCGCGTCTACGATGCGCGCTTTGCCTTTGGGTTCGTTGGGATTTTCCTGTTTTAAAAGTTGCTGGAAATAAAACCGCACGATGGGTTGTGATTGGGTGAGCAGCGTTTCCCAACGTTGCGAGTCTTTCAAGATCAACTCGTCCGGGTCCACTCCATCCGGCAGCACCGCCACACGGATGTCGGCTTTCAGCCGGCCCTCGTAGCCTACCAGCCCGCGCGGGTCGAAGACCGGCGACCATTCACGCTCCAGCGTCGCACGCGCTGTTTCCAACCCCTGTAACGTGCCGTGAACGCCCGCCGCGTCGGGATCGAGCGCCAGGATGAATCGTTGTGTCAGCCGTTGCAGTTGTTTAAGGTGCGCTTCCGTCAACGCCGTCCCCATCGGCGCGACGACGTTCTGGTAGCCGGCCTGATAGGGAATCATCACATCCATATACCCTTCGACGATCACCACCGCGTCGGCGTTGCGGATCGCCTGACTGGCGAGGTGGTAGCCAAAGAGTACTTTACTTTTGTCAAAAAGCAAAGTCTGCGGCGAGTTCATGTATTTGGGCTGCGCCTCTGGATTGAGCACGCGCCCACCAAACGCGATCACCTGCCCCCGGCGGTCGCAAATCGGGATCATGATGCGGTCGCGGAAGCGGTCATACGTGCCGCGCAAATCGCCGTCTGGATTTTCCTCCTTTTGCACCAGCATCCCCGCCTGCACCTGCTCGGCGACGCTGTAACCCTTGCCTGTCAGATAGGTGCGCGCCGCGTCCCAGCTTTCGAGGCTGTACCCCAGGCGAAAAGTATCCAAGGTCTCGCGGGTGAACCCTCGCCGTTTGAGATACTCGCGGGCGTGGGCCGCCTGGGGGGCGGTGAGCAGCAGCGTGTGGTAATACTCCGTTGCTGCGTTTAGCAATCCCCGCAGCCGTTCCGCCTCGGTCTCGGCCTCCACCTGCTCCGGCGTGAGCGGCTTCAGCTCCACCCCCGCCCGGCGCGCCAGTTCCTCCAGAGCCGAGCGGAAGTCCAGCCCCTCAAATTCCATCACAAAGTTGAAGAGATCGCCGCCTTTGTTGCAGCCGAAACAGTGCCAGCTTTGCCGATCCGGGAAGACGAAGAACGAAGGGGTTTTCTCCGTATGGAAAGGGCACAACCCCTTGAAATACCGCCCCGATTTTTGGAGTTGGATGTGCCGCCCGATGTACTCCGTAATATCTAAACGTTCTTTGACTTCATCCACTGCACCCATAGGCCAATATTTTACTCAGGGCGGGATTAAAGGCAAGGCGTGCGCTTTTCTAACGTTTCAACGTTTCAACGTTGAGGGGAATTTGCCAGACGGCCATGTCGTCGGGGAGGCGGGCGCCGGCGGCGTCGTAGAGGGGGAGGCGCGTTCCGGTGGCGGGGAGGTACATCCCCACCCGCAGGATGGCCGTGGGCGGCAGTGCCAGCGGCAGCGGCAAGCGGATGGCGTCCGGGATAACGTCGCCCGGCAACCACCACGACGTGGGGTAGCGCTCGTCCGCGGGCGGGCCGTCGTGCTGCGAGAACATCGCGCCGGCGTCGTCCACCCAATGCATGAAGACGATGTAATCCTGTGTGGGGGCGCGCTCGGCCCGCCAGGTGAGGGTGATCGCCAATGTATGATCCAGGCTGACACTGTAGCCATCCAGGGCGATGCCGTCGTCCAGGTGATACTTCAGGGGGATGTCCGGGGTGGGAGTGTTTTCCGGGCGGATGCGCCACGGCCCAAGGGTCACTGTGTCGCCGCCGTTGCTGAGGGGGACGCGCGCATCGTCTTCGGTGGTCAATCCCAGGCGCGCCCAGTACAATCCAAACGGCGCGACGGAGACGTGCAACGTGTGGTTCTGGCGGATGGTTTCGCCGGCCAGCCAGAAATCGCTGGGATAGAGCGTGCCGCCCAACCAGCGGTTGTCCTCGGCGATGCGCCGCGTGGCGTCCTGCGGGCTGAGTTGCATCCAGGTGGTGTAGCGCGGCTGCGGCGCGGCGTTGGCCTGCCAGTACAGCGTGACGGGCAAGGCATCCCCTGCGCGCAGCGTCTCGCCGGTGGGGCGGGTCTGGTAGCCGCGCAGGGTCGGCCCATCGGCGAAGGCGGCGTCTACCGTCTGCGCCGCTTGCGTTATTGCCTTGACGCGCGGCGTGGCAAACGCCGGGCGCAGGATCGTCCACGGCGTCAGCAGCGAGAACACGCTCAACACGGCCACGCTCAGGCGCAGAACGTGCAACCGGCGCCATCCCGCCAATCCCCAGGCCAACCCCACCGCTATTGCCGCTTGCACGGGAAACAGCAGCCGTCCGTAAGGCGCACCCGTTGCCAGCGCCCAGCGCGCCAGCGAGAGCATGTTCAAAATCAGGGCGGACGCCAGAATCCCCAGGCCGCGCCGGGTGAACACCGGCAGGGGAATTTTCACCGCAGAGGGCGCAAAGAGCGCAGAGATTTCCTTTTTTTCTCTGTGCCCTTTGTGCCCTCTGTGGCTATTGACCGCGGAGCGCGCCGTGCCGCCGATGGACAGCAGCACGAGCGCGGCCAGCAGTCCGTACCACCAGCCCGGCGCGGAAAGCAGCGCCCAGCCGAACCCGGCCCAGTAAGTCTCGAAGACCGCCGTCGCCTCCCGCAGGCCGAAGCGCGCCAGGAGCATCTGGCTGGCGAAGTGGGGCGCTAATCCCGACCAGTCGCCGTAGGTCAGTCCGTTGTAGGCGTACCACGCGCCGCCTACGAGTCCCGCCCCGATTCCGAAGGCCAGCCCATCCGCCAGAATTTTGCGCCACGGCGGCAGCCGCCCGGCGTCGCCCTGCCCCAGAATCGCCAGCGCGCCAACCAGCAGGAACAGCAGCGCGCTCTGCTTGACGAGCAATCCCACGCCGACCAGCGCGCCCAGCGCGGCCCACGTCCGCCACACCGCCCGCCGGGCCATCGCCCGCAGCGCCAGCAGCAGAAACAGGCTGGCCAGGGCGATCAGCAGCGGATCGTTGGTCACACCGGCCGAGAGGGCGATGAATTGGGGATTGAACGCGGCCAGCGCCGCCGCACTCGCCGCTGCCCTCCGCCGCATCGGGAAGAGTTGACGGGTGATGGCGTAAGTGCAAGTCACGGTCACACAGCCCAATGCAACCGAAAGCAGGCGCAGGGTCAGTGCGGCGCGCATGGTGGGGCTGTCTTGCCACGTCTCGCCCGGCAGGTGGACGAAGACGTTCTTGTTCCAGGAAGCGGCGTCGCGTTGGGGCGACCAGCCGGCTTCCCACGCCGGGTTGGGAATCAGCCGGGCTTCCAGATCGCCCATCGGCGTCCACGCGGTGAGGAGCGCGCCGAGGATGTGGTACAGCGGCGGCGTGTAGTAGAGCGGCGGCTCGTGGTAGCGCAACGATTCGGCCATGGCCGGTCCCGTGGCGATGCGTTCTGTCAGAACAACCGGCGCGGGCAGGCGGCGGTACTGCGCCAGATAGCGGATGACCTGCAAGTGCGAGGATTCGTCGGGGGACTCAAAAAGCGGCGTGACGCTGATATAGAAAAGACCCAGGACAACGAAGAGCGCCAAGATGCTCAAAAGATCGGTCGGCGGTCGGCGGTCAGACGAGACCTTCAGCGTAGCTCGACCTCCCAATCCTGAATATCGAGGTCGGGGCGCTCCTCTTCAATCCAATGCACGGCCTTTTCCAGCACGGCGTAGACGTGGCCGGCATCGTTGCTGACGGCGACGACGGCGATTTCGGCGGCTTGCCAGGTGTCCTGTTGCCCCACCTCGGCGGCGGCGACCTCGAAGGTGCGCCGCAGGTCGTTCAGCAGCGGTTTCAACACGTGGCGTTTCTCCTTCAGGGAGAAGACGCCGGGCAGGTAGAGTTTGAGTAGACAGGCTCCGATGATCATGCGAATAGCGAATAGCGAATAGCGAATTACGGGTGTTCGGCGGTGGTTTGGCGCACGTATTTTGCTACATCCACTAATGGGGCGGTCCAGATTGTGGTTTGGTTCGCGCCCAGCCAGCGGATGAGGTGTTCGTGTTCGGCGGGATCCATAGAAAGATGGTGCGTTTCTGCTCCGACACCGTGAGTCATCCACACGATCCAACCGCCGAGGTCGCGGGCGCGCTGAATTTCCGCGCGGATGTCTGCAAAGGAGCGTCCGTCGCCCTGGAAGTGTCCCACCTGCATCAAGTTGATGCCGGTTTGAGGCATGGCGACGCGGTAGTTCATCGGCCCGCGCGCAGCGACGTAGCGTTCGCGCAAGAGGGCGTCCATCGAAATTTCCGCCGCGCCGCGCCCGATGGTGGTGTTGCAACAGGTGTTGCCGAACGTGCGCTCGGTTTTACCGTCTATGAGATGCAGCACCAGATTGGCGACGTCCAGTTCCGCGCCCCAGCGTTCGGGGGTGTAGTCGCAGAGGTCATAGTAGGGCGGGAGCCAGGCGTAGTTCTCCGGCGGTTCGCGGCGGCACGGATGAAAAAGGCTGTGACTGCCGAGTTCGTGGCCGGCGGCCGCCAGCGCGCGCCAGCGTTCAGGCGCATGGCGCGCGACCGTGCCCATCACGTAGAATGTGGCGCGCAGCCCCGCGTCTTCCAACAATGGGGCGACCACTTCATAGTGGACAGGCAGCCCGTCGTCGTAGGTCAGTGAGACGGCGCAACGTTGGCCCTGGGGCCAGGGAAAGGGTTCAGGAGTCATGAAGTAAACTTGTCCTTGCGTTGAGAAATCCCGACATTGCGGTAGCCCTGGGTGGTCATGGCCGATGCCAATGCTTGGGCGCTGTCCGGCTCGCCGTGGACGACGAAGGCGTTTTTGACAGTCTGTGCTTGCGGCGCCAGCCAGTTCAGCAAGTCCTCCCGGTCGGCGTGCGCGCTGTAGCCGAAGAGGGTGTGGACTTCGGCGCGCAAAGGGAACGACTCGCCGAAGATGCGCACTTCTTCAGCGCCTTCCATGATCTGCCGCCCCAGAGTGTAGGGCGCCTGCCAGCCGGTGATGAGGACGGCGTTCTTGGGATCGGGGATGCTGTGCTTGAGGTGGTGCTGCACCCGCCCGGCTTCGGCCATGCCCGACGCGCTGATGATGATAATGGGTTCGGTCACGTCGTTGAGCGCTTTTGATTCTTCCGCTCCGCGCACATACCGCAGACGGGAAAATCCAAAGGGATCCGTCCCATTGTTTTTTGCCATAAACGTCAAGGTCTCTTGATCGTAACAGTCCGGGTGGCGGCGGAAAATTTCGGTGACATTGAGGGCCAGGGGGCTGTCCACGTAGATGGGGATATCGGGGATGCGGTTAGCGAGCGTCAGTTGGTGCAGGTCGTAGACAATCTCCTGCGTGCGGCCCACGGCAAAGGCGGGGATGACGATGCGCCCGCCGCGCTCAGCTACTTTGGTGACGATGTCGGCCAACTGTTGCTGGATATCCTCGATGGGGGGATGCGTGCGGTTGCCGTAGGTGCTTTCGACCATCAAATAGTCCACCGGCGGCAGCGGCTCTGGATTACGCACAATGGGCAGGTCCGGCTGGCCTAGGTCGCCGCTGAAGAGCAGCTTCACCGGGACGCCGTTTTCCTCGGCTTCTAACAACACCATGGCGGAGCCGAGGATGTGCCCGGCGTCGAGGAAGGTCAGGTGGATACTGCGTCCCAGTCTCACCGGCACGTGATAACTCGCGCCGACGAAATAGCGCAGGCTGCGCAGGGCATCGGCCTCCGTGTACAGCGGCTCCATCGGCGGCAGTCCCTGGCGCGCGCGCTTCTTGTTGGCGTAGGCGATGTCGTATTCGTGGATGCGACCGGAGTCCGGCAGCATGGCGGTGCAGAGGTCGTAGGTGGCGTGCGTGGCGTAAATTGGCCCATCGTAGCCGTGTTTGACGAGGTTGGGCAGGTTGCCGGAGTGGTCAATGTGGGCGTGGGATAGGATAACGGCGTTCAGGCGGTGGATGTCGAAGTCGAATTTGTTGTCGCGCTTGTACATTTTGTCGCGCTTGCCCTGATAGGAGCCACATTCAATCAGGATGTTGCGTTTGTTGATCCGCACCAGGTAGGTTGAGCCGGTGACGGTGCCGACGCCGCCCAGAAAAGTGATTTTCATAGGTTTCCTCCCTGAAAATAGGGATGGGATCAGGGATTAGGGATTGGGCCTTCCCAATTCCTCATCCCCAATCCCTGATCCCTTTGACTTCTTAAAGAGTGGACAGGAGTGTGAGAATAGCCGGGCCGTAGGTTTTTTGCCGCCACGGGCCGATGCCGGGGACGCGCAGCAGATCCTCCGGGCAGGTGGGCCGGTTGCGGGCGATGTCCCACAGGGCGGCGTTGGGCAGAATCACGTCGCAATCCACCCCGCGCCCTAATGCCACATCTTTGCGCCAGGCTTTGAGGGCGTTGTAGCGTTCCAGCATTTCCTGCGCCGGGCGTTCCTGAGTGGGATAGGACGGTAAAGTCTGGGTTTTGGTGTGCAGCGCTTTGAGCAGCCCGCTGCCGAAGCGCTGCACCTGGTAAGACGTCAACCCGGCGGCATACAGTTCTTCGTGATGATGGGGTTGAATCCGGGCCAGGGAAATCAAGCGATTGTCGGAGACGATCTTGACGGTGGGCCGATTGAGTTTCGCCGCCATGGTTTCGCGCCACAGATACAGTTGATATAAAATCTTCTGTTCGGGGACGTTCAGATCGTGGACCCCTTTGATGCGCCAGAAGTGGTCTTCGTGGTTGTTGTTGTGGGGGGCGGCGGCGTTGCTCAGATAGGCGAAGATTTCAACGGCTTCTTCCCACCGCTCTTTGGCGACCAGTTCCTGGTATTGGATGTCCCGCAGTTTGATCAAGTAATGGCTGTCCATCCAGGCGTAGCGCAGCGCGTCGGCATCGAGCGGGCGCTGTCCCCAGTCGTAACGCTGAAAGCGCTTGTTGACGCGCACGTTGAAGTGGGTTGCCAGCACATCGGCGAGGCCTACGTGCGGCCAGCCCAGAATGCGCGCCGCCCACATCGTATCGAACAGCGCCGCACACGAGAAGCCATAGTCGCGGCTCAACCCCACCAGATCATAGTCGGCGGCGTGGAAGATTTTCTCGATGTTTGGACCGGCAAAAAGCGGCCCCAGGGTGCTGAGGTCTTTCACGGCCAGGGGATCGATCAAATAGTTGATGCTGGGGATGGAAATTTGAATCAGGCAGACCTGTTCTTGATAGGCGTAGAGGCTGTTCGATTCCGTATCTACCGCAATGCGTGGTTCGCGTTCCAACTGCGCGACCGCTTCTTGCAAAGCGGCCGGAGTTTCAATGATCTGTACCGGGTTAGTGCTTAAGGATAGTGGTTCCATGACAAGGTCATTATCTACTGTCGGGAGGGTTTGTCAAACGGGAAGTTGACTACTCTCTGTCAGTGCTTATACTCAATGGGGTAAGCTTGTCAGAAAGGAGAAGTCCATGACCGAATTTCCACCAGCGGGATTTGTCCCCACGCCTTCCGCGATCCCCGGCATTGAAGTCTACATGCCGGCGCCCGTTGAAGCCACGGCGCAGCCTGAAGTCGCCGAGTTCAAGTGCCCGCAGTGCCAGGCCACGACCGCTTACAGCGTGAGCGACGGCGGCCTGCGCTGCTCGCATTGTGGGTACTACGAGCCGCCGCCCAAATCCATCGTGGGGAAGGGGGCTGAAGAATTTGAGTTCACAGTAGCGACGATGGAAGTCGCTGCTGCGCGCGGCTGGGGCGAGGCCCGCAAGGAAATCGCCTGCCAGAATTGCAGCGCGCGCACCACGCTCCCTGCGGGTGAGTTGACGCACACCTGCCCGTTTTGCGGATCGAACCGGGTGGTGCAGCAGGATGCGCCGCAGGACAACTTGCGCCCGCGTTTCCTGATCCCCTTCCAGATCACGGACGCCGTATGTACCCAGTATGTGCGGGCGTGGCTCGGCAGCAGTTGGATGACGCCCAAATCCCTGCGCGATCTGGCAAGTATGGCGCGCTTCAGCGCCATCTACGTGCCGTTCTGGACGCTCGACGCCCTCACCGAGGCCGACTGGAAGGCCGAAGTCGGCCACCAGAAGACGGAATCGTATCGCGACAGTAAAGGCAACCGACACACACGCACCGTTACCGTCTGGCGCTGGGAGTCGGGTCACGCGCAACGGGTCTTCGACGACTTGCTGGTCTCCGGCACGACGCGCTTGAGCAACGTGCTGCTGAAGCGCCTCAAGGATTACCGAACGGCGCAACTGACCCCTTACGACCCCAAGTATCTGGCCGGGTTGATGGCGCAGGCTTACGATGTCCCCCTGCAAGCCGCCTGGGCCGCCGGCCGCGAGGAGATGCGCGCGCAGACGCGCGAGACGTGTCGCGGTCAGGCCAGCACCTCGCAGATTCGCAACTTCAGCATGTCCCTGAACTTCCAGGACGAAAGCTGGCGCTACATCCTCGCGCCGCTTTACGTTTCTACGTACAAGTACGAGGACGCGACGTACCAGGTGATGGTCAACGGGCAGACGGGGACGGTGGCAGGTCAGCGCCCGGTGGACTGGCCGAAAGTCTGGCTGGCGATTGCCGCAATGGTCGCGCCCGGCGTCTTGCTGGGGCTGCTCGGCTTGTTGCTGCTGGTGGGAGTACCCCCGGCAGGGCCTATCGTGCTCATCGTTGCTCTGGTCGCTTTGGTTGCCGGCGGCGCTTTTGCGGTGGGCACTTACGGGAAAGCAAAGGAGATGGGTGATGTCTGACTCAACCGTACCTCAAGAATCCAACCCGCCGGCGCCCTCGGCGTGGGGCGTCGCGTTGGAAAGTGTCCGTTGCCCGCACTGCGATTGGCGCTACTTTGCGCCGCCGGATAAGGCGGACATCCGTTGCCCGCACTGCTTCCAGGCCGACTTGACGCCGCTAGGCGAAGCCGCCGCGCAGTTGCCTTATCGGCTTCCGCCGGAACAATGGTTGCCCTTTGCGGTGGATGCGGCCACTCTGAACCTCAGTGTGGAAACTTTCGCCGGCGGCATCCCCTACGCACCGCGCGACCTTAACGGCGACGCTTTGCGCGCGCGGGTGCAACCGCTGTATCTGCCCCTGTGGCTGGTGGATGGGAACGTAACGGCGGAGTGGAGCGCGGAGGTTGGCTTCAACTACCAGGTCGTCAGTCACCGGGAACGCTACGCCGACGGCGGCGGCTGGCGAACGGAAGAAATCCACAAAGACCAGGTGCGTTGGGAATCGCGTGTGGGGCGCCTGGAACGTCACTACGACAACGTCGTCGCGCCTGCGTTGGAAGATCATCCTGCATTGGAACGCGCATTGGGAACGTATCCCCTGACAAACGTGCGGCCCTACGCCGCCAACGCGCTCAGCGACGCCCTGGTGCGCTTGCCTGACCGCGCGCCGTCCGCCGCCTGGCCCGACGCCACGCCTAATTTCCAGGCCGCCGCCGCCGAGGAGTGCCGGCAGGCTGCCCAATCCGATCACATCCAAAAATTCCGCTGGTCGCCCAAGTACACGCAGACGAACTGGACGCTGCTGCTCTTGCCGGTCTATGCCTCCTATTACCTTGACGACGAGAGCGCCCCGCAACCGGTGTTGATCAACGGGCTGACGGGGAAAATCACCGGCGCGCGCCGCGCCTCGATGCAGCGCGCGCAGCGGGCCGCCCTGATCACAGCCATCGTCGCCGTCGTCCTCTTTGCCCTGGGATTGCTGTTGGGCATCCTCGGTATCGCCGCTCCGCCCCTGCTCGTCTTCGGCATTTTGTTGGCGATTGTCGCGTTTGGCGGCGGCGCCGTCGGCGCGCTGCTTCCCATTGTGCGCGCCTCGCGGTTTAATCGGAAGCAAGAAGTCGAGGGGCGATAGCTATCAGGTTTTTCCTCAATCGGCTGTAAGGAGCTGTGGGACGCAGATGAACGCGGATGAACGCTGATTTTTTAAAAGTTACCTGCGTGAATCCGCGTTTATCTGCGCCCTGAATTTTTTGTGAGATGCCAATGGATATTCACTTTGCTCAAACCCATCCCGATGATCTACCGACGGTTCTGCGATTCTTGAAAGAGGCCGCCTTGTGGCTTCGAGAACGGGGGATTGACTATTGGCAGGATTGGATCGATCCCCCGCCGTTATTTCGCCATTGGATTCAAGAAGGATTTGACCGGGATGAATTCTATCTGGTTTACCAGGACGCAGAGGCGATCGGCTGTTTCCGGCTTCAATGGCAGGATGAGCTTTTTTGGGGACATCGGATGGACAAGGCCGGTTACATTCATTCGTTTACCATTTCTCGGAAGTGGGCGGGACAGCGCAAGGGCGAACAAGTGTTAGCCGTCATTGAAGCGTATTGCCGCGCCCAGGGCAAAGACTTTCTCCGGCTGGATTGTGGGAAGGCGATTCAGGGCCTGCGCCAATATTACGAGTGCTATGGATTCCGGCAGGTTGGAGAAACTACGGTGATGGGCGAGGGGTTAATCTTGTATGAGAAAGCCTTGTCACGGTAGTTGAATTCGCTCCCAACGCGGCCCATCGAGGCGGAAAAAGGTGCTTTGGCTGGAAACCAACCAGAGCCGCTGATCCACAGAATTGAGGGCAATGTCGCTGATTGGGTTGGGCAGGCCATCCGCCGGGGTATACAGCCAGCGCGCTCCGTGACGCAAATAGGAAAGGCCCTCATTGTTGTGCAACACCCACAGACCGCCGACTTGATCCGGCAGCAAGCGTCGGATGTCTTTGATTTCGGGGTAGGCTTCCCAGCGTTGCCCATCGAAGCGCACCAGTTGATAGGCTCTTAACATCCATAGGCTTCCCTCAGCATCTTGCACAAGTCGCGTGATCCGCTGTCGGTCATATACCGTCCAATCGCCGTCTCGATATTGCAGCAAGCCCCAACGTCCGGCGGCAACCCACACGCTGCCATCCTTGCGAATCGCCACGCCACTGATCTCAATATCGCGCAGCGCTTCAAAGGTATGCCACTTGAAGGAAGTGTAGGCGGCATCCCAGGTGACGCGCGTCAGACCACAGGCGCTCCCTATCCACAGGCTATTTCGGGCTGCATCCAACGCGGCTGCATTGGTCGCACAACTGAGCGACTCGCCCTCATAAACGCTGCTGCGCCAGGTGTCGCCGTCAAAGTGACTGGCGGCTCCCGGCCCTTGAATGGCCCAGACGCCGTCAGCTCCGTCGCCAAGCACCAGCACGGTGGACGATTTCTGGGCCACGTTTGCCTTGCTCTGATAACTCTGCCAGGTCTGACCATCAAAACACCATAGGCCTGGAACCACCCAGAGGTGTCCCCGACCGTCAAGAGTCACTTTAAAAGAAATATAGGGATTAAAGGGTGGCGGAGATTCGCTAAACAGGCGTTCCCACGACTCACGATACCGCCACAGCTCGGAGGTCGTGCCGATCCATACATCGCTGCGTCCATCCAGGGCCAAGGTGGTAACCGCTGCCGGATTCAGCGCTGCCGGCGGCGCCAGAGTTTGCCACAGCGTTCCCTGGGATTGATGTTGTTGGTAGCGCCCCAGCGCGCTCCGCGCTGCGATCCACACCCGTTCCGGCGCATGGCCCGGCGCGAGCGCAATTACGTCGCGCCGCAATGCCTCTGGCCCACCTTGCAGATACTCCCACTCGGCCCCCGGTTTGATTAACGTGGGATATCCCTCTTGCGCCACCCACAGCCAGCCCTGCGCATTGCGCGCCAGCGCCGACGGCGCCCACATTTTACTGATTTTCTCGATGACGTTGTCTGTGACGCGATAAGTTCCCTCAGAAGTAACGACCCACACATCGGCATTTGGCCCGGGCGTCAACGCCAAAACACGCGCCGCCGGGATGTTGGCCGGAGCCTGCCACATACCGCCGCTCTCCGGCGTGAACACCCGCGCCCCGCGCTCTGTGCCAACCCAAACTTTTCCCTGGAACGGCAACACTGCGGTGAGCGCCCCCTCCGGCAAGTCCCCGCCGGTGTTTTGCGCGGTGTAATTGATCCACGCCGCCCCCGGCGCCTGGGTGCTCAACCCGCCGGACGTCGCCGCCCACACCCCGCCATCCTCCGCGACGGCGACGGCGGCCACTTGCGCGCCGCCTAACCCATCGGCGGTCGTGATGTGGTCGTAAATCAGAGTGGTTGGATTCAGATGCAGCAGCCCGGCGTCCGTGGCGATCCACAGCGCGTCGCCCTGGCGCGTCATCGCGTGGATGGCAACGTCCCCCACTGCTTCCGCCTTCGCTCCAGGCCGCGCCAGACGGGTGATCGCCAACTCGCTCCACTCCGGCGACACTTCTGGGATTTCGTTCAGCTCCCAGGCTACCGGCGTCCCCTGGACATCGGGGAATGGCGCTACCGGCGCCGGCGTATTGCGTCGGCGTTGGGCGGTAGACCTACATGCCACGCAGCAGGCCAGCACGAACAAGACCAGCAACCCATGGCCCCAACCTTTTAGTTTGCGCATTCCTAATCCTTGGAGTTATACTCGAAGAAGATCGGTAATCCTTCGGTGAAAGTCTGCCAGCCCGCGCGCAGGTCATACCGGGGGCGCGGCGTCACCGGGTCGGAGTAGGGCAGCGGCGCTGTGGCCCACGTGGGGCGCGCCAACAGCGTGACCGCATCCGGCCCGAGTGATACATCCAGGAAGGCTGCCGGGCCGTTGACCTGCGGCGCCGGATAGGCGACGACCCAGGTGACGCCGCCATCGTCGCTGCGCAACATCCCTGCATCCGTGCCGGCCCATATCTGCCGCCCGGCGACCGCCAACGCGCGCACCGTCACCCCGGGGTGAAGCAATTGCCACGTTGCGCCGCCGTCGCCGGATTGGTAGATGCCCGCGCCGCCGCCGTAGACGAAATTGGGGTCGTCAGGATGCACTGCCAACGCCTTCAACAGCGGCGGCGTCAACTGCGTGCGCAAAGCCCACGTCTTGCCGCTGTCGTCGCTGCGCAAGATGGCCTGGGTGGACGTGAGCGCGCCCTCTACTGCCACCGCTGCGTAAACCGGCGAAACACTGCCGGAGGTAGGCGTCGCCGCAACCAGCGCCGCCGGCCAGCCCAGGGTCGCAGTAAGCACGCCGGGCGTGATGACGAGGCTGGCGGAAAGCTCTGCCGAGGCCCATGTCTGGCCGTCGTCGTCGCTGTAGGCGATTCCCTCCGGGGCGGCCAACAGCCAGCGCCCCGCGCCGGGAAGGTACAGCAGTGGGCGGCTGGAAGACGCCGGACGCGCGTCGTGCAGGGTGGGCGGCAGCGGCAGTGTCTCCACCGTTACGCCGTGCGGCTCCCAGTGGAAACGATAAATCGCCTGACGCCCCGGCGCGAGCGCCGTTCCCGCTCCCTCCGACGCAGCCAGAGTCAGCGGGACGTCCTCTGCCAGCTCTGGCACGGCCCGCGCCGACCAATGCTGGCCGCCGTCCGTGCTGCGCGCCAACGTCGGCGGGGACTGTACCCATGCGATCATGGTAGCCGGATCGTCAGGCGCGACCGCAAGCACGTCTGCGTAGACGATACGCGGCACAAGACCAACGGTGGCAGTCGGCGCTGTCGTCGGAAGAGGCAATCCATCCTGGATGGCGACGCCGCGCGGCCCTAGCGCTGTCACCGCTCGGTACGGCGCAACCGGGCTGATTGCCAACCCCGGCCCGCCTTGCGCGTCCAACACCGTCCACGTATCCCCACCGTCGTCGCTGAACAGCATTTTGCCGCCGCCATCTCCGGCAGTATAGGTTCCGGCGTAGAGCACATTGGGGTCTGCCGGGTGAATCGCAAGCGCCAGCACCGGCAGAGGCGACTGATAGACCATCTTCCAGGTATCGGCGCCATCCACCGAACGCCAGATCTGGTAGGCGACTGCTGCATAGACGACGTTCGGCGTTTGTGGATGCACGACCAGGGCATTGATGGCCCAGCCGAACGGCTGCCGGCTGTAAAACCAGAGCTGTCCTCCGTCTTCGCTGTGCAGAACGATCTTTTCGTTAGCCGCATACAGCACCTGGGGGGCAGAAGGGGCAACGGTTAGCGCATAGAGTTGATTTGGGCGGGAGTCGCCCAGAGGAACGACCGTATAGGTCTTTCCGTCCTCCGATTCAAGCGCCCCATGCCGGGCCTCGATTGCCGTCCAGGTTTCTCCTCCGTCGCGGCTGACGTGGATCGTGGCGCCTTCCGCGACGTACAAGACATCCGGGGTCGTTGGGTCAAAGGCTAGGCGGTGCGGGTTGGCCTGCAATGCTGCTTCTCGATAATGATCCGGGAAAAAGTTCATCTGTAGCGGCAAGTCCAGACGGCGTGACTGTCCGGCTTCGACGCGATATAGCCCGTCGTGGCTCAACACAAACAATCTGCCCGGCGTGTGCGGATCGACCCACAGATAGCCGCCGACTTCGGTGTAAAGCGTCCAGGTGCGCCCGCCATTCTCGCTGCGATAGGTTTCTACCCGCCGGTCAGAGGTTTCTACCTCACAATAACCCCAGTCTATTATTTCAAATGAATCTTTGCAACTCAAAATTCTTTGTTTTGCAAGACTGGCGTAAAGCACGTCAGGATTGGCCGCGTCTATGGCGACGTCCATTGCTCCGCCGAAGTTGATTTGCGGCGGTGGCGGCGTCGTTGCCAGCGCCGCCAGCGTGGCGGTTGCCAGCGCTATCTGCTGCCACCGTCGGCTGCTGCGCGACGTCCGGGCCGGAGATTGCGCCGCGCAGCGTTGCGCTATGACCCGCCACCGGAGCCAGGTGAAGGCCAACATTCCCAGGGCGATCAAATCCGTCGGGTCGGCAACGATGCGTCGGGGGCCGCCCACCACGCGCTCCAACACCGCCAGGGCCGGCCGCTGCGTCCATGGAGAAAGTTTCAACGCCCCAAACCATACCACGGTCAAGGCCAACGCCAGCCCCATTGCGCGCCGCGGCGAATGGAAGCGCCGGTGTAGCCAACGCGCGCACATCCATTCCAGCCCACCAAGTCCCGCCAGAATCAGGAATGGGAAGAAATACAACCCGGCGAAATCGCTCGCCTTGCCCGTCCACCACGAAGGAAATGTCGCCTTGAGCCAATGGTCATTGAGCAGCAAGACGGCGACTGCCACCCAGGTCGGCCAATCGGCCAGACACGCCAATGCCTGGCCCAACACCTCACTGCCGCGCGACGCCTTCGGCGTGCGCTGCACCCCTGTTTCCGCTTCAGCCATGTCCGGCCCTCCTTATTAACAAACGATTTATAACCTATCCGAAAATTATGACGACGAAACGTTACATGGCGAGGTTTGTGGCTAAAGCCGCTTTCAGAAGGATGTTTTTTCGTGGGCGGGCGTAGCCCGCCCACGAAAAAACACCCCCTCAAACTGCGCCTTTAGGAGCAAGTCACCGTTTAAAAAGAATTTTCGGATAGGTTTTAGTTTAGTGCGAGGTTGAGGGATAACTTTCATTGTACTAATGGGCGTGATAAAGACAAGGCTTATGCTTCATCCCTAACACTCCTGAAAAACCACGAAGGGCACCAAGAGCGCAAAGGTTTTTAGGTTTGACTTAACAAGTGCGAACTCTGCGTGCTTTTGCGGTAAATTCCCATTCGTTTGCGTAGGGTCTGATTATGTTATACTGCATGCATTGCACGTATCATGATAGATGTTCAATGATGGATGAAAATATCCTTCCTTCTCCTCCACGCCCTGCGCGGCTGCGCCGGCTGTGGACGCCGCTCCTGCTGCTTTTGCTGGCGGTGGGCGTGCGCGGCTGGTATTTTGCCACGGCGCCGCACGGGATGCAGTTCACGCACGTGGACGCGCAAGGCTATCATTGGCTGGCGCGCAATCTGCTGGAGCACGGCGTTTACTCGATGAATACCGAACCGCCCTTGCGCGCCGACAACGTGCGCGCCCCCCTTTACCCGCTGTTTGTGGCGGCCAATTATGCCATCGCCGGCCCCGCGCCCGATTTTGTCGCGCTTATCCACATCTTGATAGACGCCCTGACGGTCATCGTCGCCTTTCGCCTGGGCTGTTGCCTGGGTGGGCAGCGCGTCGGTCGGCTGACGGGGTTGCTGTACGCGCTCAACCCGTCCTCGTGGCGTTTCTGCAACGAATTGCTGACCGAGATTCTGTTCGGTTTCCTGCTCACCACCGCCGTCTGGATGTTCGCCCGCTACATTTTGCGCGGGCGCGACCGTGACGCGCTCCGCTGCGGCGTGGCGTTCGGCTGCGCGATTTTGTGCAAACCCAACATCCAATTCCTGCCCCTGGCGCTGCTGCTAATCCTGATTCACGGCGTCACCACGGGGCGGCGGCGCTGGTGGCGCGGCGCGGCGTTGATGGCCGGGGTCATCGGTGTGATGCTGGCGCCCTGGTTCATTCGCAACCGCGTCGTCTTCGGGGAATGGTTCTACACGCGCACGTTTGACGACAACCTGGCGCACGTCAGCGCGGTGGCGACGCTGGCGCACCTGCGCGGCGAGGCCGTTGCGCCCTGGTCAACCCGTTGGGAGGAACTGTACGCGGAAATCGTCGGAGAGACGGCGGTGCGCTACGGTTGGGAGTCGGTTCCCGAAGCGACCCTTTCCACCCGCGCCCGCGACGCGCGCTTGCAGCAGCTCAAGGCCGTGACCGGCAAGCTGCTCCGCGCGCATCCGATGGCGTTTCTGGTCAGCCACACGCGCTGGTGGCTCTGGTCGTTTGTCCCGCAGGAGCATAAATTCTGGTATACTCACCTTACCGGGCAATCCTGGGAGGCGTTGGCCGTGCCGGGCGACGTTTTCGGCGCGGCGCTCAAGTCGCTGGCGCAAGGACAGGTGGCTGCTGCATGGGATCAGGTTGTAGGTGAACGCTGGCGCGCGCTCCCCCCGCTGGCGCTCGGTTTGTGGGCCGGGTGGGGGGCGATGTACGCGCTCGGAGGCGTCCTGGCGGCGGTGGGAGCGTGGCGATTGCGCCCGCGCCTGCTGTCACTATTCCTGCTGGCCGTCATTTTCTACGTGACCTTCATCCCCGGCCCGATCAGCCAGATTCGTTTCCGCCTGCCGGTGATCCCGCTCATCCTGTTGCTCATCGTCACCGCTGTAAGTTGCACTGCTAGAAGGGGGGTGGGGACTAGGGATTAGGGATTGGGCCACGCCCCAATCCCTAATCCCCAATCCCCAATCCCCATTTTCAAGGGAGGTCTGAAATGCAAAAGAATCCTGATCCTTACGTTTCCCCGTTCACCTGGCGCTATGGCTCGCCGGAGATGCGGGAGATTTGGAGTGAGATTGCAGCGCGCCGTCTGTATCGCCGTATCTGGGTGGCGCTGGCGCGCGTGCAAAGCCGCTACGGGCTGGTCACGCCGGAGCAGGTCGCCGACCTGGAAGGTCACGCCGAAGCCGTGGACTTCGCGCGCTCGCAGGCCATTGAGGCGGAAATCCACCACGACGTGATGGCCGAAATCCGCGCCTTTGCCGAGCAGTGCCCGGTGGGCGGCGCGATCATCCACCTGGGCGCGACCTCGATGGACGTGCGCGACAACGCCACCGCGCTGCAAGTCCGCGACGCGCTGGATTTGCTTCTCAAGCAGGTGGACGCGCTGCTGCTGGCCTTCGCCGCGCAAATCGAGCGGTGGGCGGCGACGCCCTGCATGGGCTTCACCCACATCCAGCCGGCCGAACCAACCACGCTCGGCTACCGGTTGGCGGCCTACGCGCAAGACCTGCTGGCGGATCGCGCCGACCTGACCCGCGCGCGCGCGGAGTGGCGCGGCAAGGGCTTCAAGGGCGCGGTGGGGACGTCGGCTTCGTATCAACTGCTGCTGGCCGGGCAGACCACGCCCGCGCAGTTCGAGGCGGAGGTGATGACTGACCTCGGCTTGCCCGCGTGGGCCATTGCCAACCAGACTTACCCGCGCCGCCAGGAGTTCACCATGCTGAACGCGCTCGCCGGATTGGGAGCTACGCTCTACCGCTTCGCCTTCGATTTGCGTATTTTGCAGACGCCGGCCATCGGCGAGTGGGCGGAGCCGTTTGGATCGAAGCAGGTCGGCTCGTCGGCGATGCCTTTCAAGCGCAACCCTATCCGCGCGGAGAACGTGGACAGCCTGGCGCGCTACCTCGTCCAACTGCCGCGCGTCGCCTGGGACGATGCCGCGCACTCGCTGCTCGAACGCACGCTTGACGACTCAGCCAACCGGCGTATTATCTTGCCAGAGGCATTCCTCACGGCGGACGAACTGTTGAGCGTGAGCCTACGCCTCGTGCGCGACCTGCGTGTCAACGAGGCCGCCATCGCCCGCAATCTGGCGACTTATGGCCCGTTTGCCGGGATCGAACCGTTGCTCATGCGCCTTGTCAAGGCCGGCGCCGGCCGCCAGGAGATGCACGAAGTCCTGCGCGAAGTCGCTATGCAGGCATGGGGCCAGGTGGAGTCCGGGCGTCTCAATCCGCTGGCCGACTTGCTGGCGGGAGACGCGCGCCTGCTGGCGCATTTGTCTGCCGACGACATCCGCGCGGCCCTGGACGCCCGCGATTACGTCGGCGACGCGCCGGAACGAGCGTTGGCGCTGGCGCATAAGATTCAGAAGGGGTTGAGCGGACAAAGATTTTGTGATTTGCTGATTTTGTGAGTTAGGGATTTTGCTATTTTTGGAGGAGAAATGATGTATGCAACCTGACAATTCGGTTTCACTTCTGTTTATTTTGCTGATTGTGATGGCATTTCCGCTCATCTTCATCCCCTTCTGGTGTTTTGTGGTGTGGCTGCTTTCCCGGCTGGGCGGATGGGGGCGTCTGGCGTCGTTCTATCGCGCGGTTGAACCCTTCACGGGTCAGACTTGGACGTGGCGCGGTGGGCGGCTAGGATTCGTGAACTATCGCAGCGTTCTGACCCTTGGCGCAGACCCCGCAGGGCTGTATCTGGCCGTCATGCCGCTGTTTCGAGTCGGGCACGCGCCGCTGTGGATTCCGTGGAGCGAGATTGAGGTGGTGGAACGCGACGGCATCCTGGGCCTGTACATGGGCTTTCGTTTTGCGCAAGCGCCGGACGTGGTCTTGTATCTGCTGCCTAACCTGGGAGGGAGATTGCTGGCGGTGCGGGACGTGCATCGAGTGTCGGCCGACGCGCGGTGATCGTTTGTTCAACGGATTGAACGGATTTTAATGGACTGCCTGTTGTGAACTCCGCCGCCAAAATGGATTCACTGAACGCCAGTCTCTACAATCTTGATTTTACCGACCTGGAAGTGCGCTTGTCTGAATGGGGCGAGTCGCGCGAATGGACGCGGGAGGTGTGGCGGGCTGTCTACCGGCAGGGGATTGGCGACTTTGAGCAGGTTACTGCGCTGCCGCCTTCGGTGCGTGCGCGGCTGGCAGACGAATTCTCACTCGCGCTGCCCGCGCGGATCGCCCGGCAGGAATCGTCCGACGGCGCGAGGAAAGACTTGCTGCAACTGAGCGACGGCGCGCAGATCGAAGTCGTGTTGATGCAATATCGTCGTCGGCTTGCCGTGAGCGAAGTCGAACGGCGCAGCGCGTGCATCTCGACGCAGGTGGGGTGTGCGTGTGGCTGCACGTTCTGCGCCACCGGGCAGATGGGCTTCGTGCGGCAGTTGACCAGCGGCGAGATCGTCGCGCAAGTGATGGGCGTGCAGCGGGAACTGCTCGCGCGCGGTGAGTCTCTCTCCAACTTCGTGCTGATGGGGATGGGCGAGCCGCTGCTGAACTACGAGAACACCCTCGCCGCGATCCGGCGGCTGTGCGACCCGCGCGGCTGGGGCTTCGTCGAGCGGCGCATCACGCTGAGCACGGCCGGCATCGTCCCTGGGATTGATCGCTTGGCGGACGAAGGATTGCGCGTCAACCTGGCCGTCTCACTCCACGCTGCCACCGACGACGCGCGCAGCGCGCTCATGCCCATCAACCGGCGCTATCCGCTGGATGAGCTGTTTGCCGCGCTCCGACGTTACACCACCAAAACCCGGCGGCGCGTACTGCTGGAATGGGTGCTCATCGGCGGCGTCACCGATACGCCGGAACAAGTCGCGGCGTTGGCGGCGCGGGTGGGGGACATCCCGGCGCACATCAACCTGATTCAGATCAACCCCACGCCGGATTTTGCCGCACAGCCCTCGTCGCCAGAAGCCATCGAAGCGTTTACGGTGGCCCTGGATCGCGCCGGCATCCCGCACACCATGCGCCAACGGCGCGGCGCGCAGATCGCTGCCGGGTGCGGGCAACTGCGTAGTCAGATGAATGTCACATAACCGGGGTGTCATTTGACAATTCCTGCCTTTGTGATATTTTACAAGCTAATTTAGTTGTAGAATTCAATGGCAGAATATGAAGGTAATCAAGCAAATCCGTCGCCCTCGTAAGAACGTCGAACCAGACCATCTGGGTCGGCTTTGTTTGGCGTAGTTACCGCAGGAATTTAACAAAGAAAAGGCCAGTCCCAGGTGGGGGCTGGCTTTTTTTGTACTTTGAGAAGTAGAAAGTAATGAGTAATGAGTAATGAGTGCCAGATAGCATTACTTCTTACCCATTACCCATTACCCATTACCCATTTCTAAAAGCGAAGGAGATAATATCATGCAAACTGTAGAATGTCCCGAATGTGCAGCCGAGTTGGAATTGGAAGACGGCATTGAAGAAGGCGAAATCGTCGTGTGCCCGGATTGTGGCGTGGAATTGGAAGTTGTTGGCGTTGACCCGCTTGAGGTAGACCTGGCGCCGGAAGTGAAGGAAGACTGGGGCGAGTAGCGAGTAGCGAGTTAGGAGTTAGGAGTGAGGAGTTAGGAGTGAGGAGTTGCGAGCTGTTCCATTCCTAACTCCTAATTCCTAATTCCTAATTCCTCACTCGCCTGATGAGGTTCAGATGAAAATTGCTGTCTTTTATTCCCGCAAGCGGGTGGAAGAGAAGTTGATTACGGCGGCGCTGGATGAACGCGGCGTGACCTGGGATCGGATTGACCCGCGCGAGGTGCGCTTTGAGGTCGGCGGGCCGGGACCGGGGGACTACGACGCGGCGCTGATCCGCTGCGTGAGCCACACGGAAGCCTACTACGTCACGCGCTGGCTGGAAGGCGCGGGCATCCCGTGTGTCAGCCCGCATAAGACGGTGGCGACGTGCGGCGACAAGTATCTCACCAGCGCGGCGCTGATTGAGGTGGGGATTCCGTCTCCGCGCACGGTGATGGCGCTGTCGCCGGAGGCGGCGTTGGAGGCGATTGAGGCGCTGGGCTATCCCGTGGTGCTCAAGCCGCTGTTTGGCTCGTGGGGGCGGCTGCTGGCGCGCGTCAATGACCGCGACGCCGCCGAAGCTCTGTTGGAACACAAGGCAACGCTCGGCGGCTACCAGCACAACGTCATCTACATTCAGGAATACGTCGAGAAGCCGGGGCGCGACATCCGCACGATGGTGGTAGGCGACGAGGTCATCTACGCCATCTACCGCCAATCCGACCACTGGATCACGAACACCGCGCGGGGCGGCGCGCCCGTCGTCTGCCCGCTGACCGACGACATCGTCCACTGGTCGCGGGAAGCCACAAAGGCGGTGGGCGGCGGCGTGGTTTCGGTGGATTTGTTCGAGACGCAGGATGGGCGCATCCTCGTCAACGAGGTCAACCACGCCCCGGAATTCCACGGCGCCAGTGAGGTGGTGACAGTGGATATTGCGGGGAAGATGGTGGAGTACGTCCTACAAGTTGCAGAGAAAACCTCGGCGTGATGCGTGATGCGTGATGCGTAAAACGTAAAACGTAATGATCTGCTTGGGTATTCATTACGTTTTACGCCTTACGTTTTACGTCTTACGTTTTACGTCGTGAGAAAGCAATGTCGCTATCACGAGGTGAATCGAATGGTAAAAGCTGCTATCGTTGGCGCTTCCGGCTATGCCGGAGGGGAATTGTTGCGTTTGTTGTTGTTTCATCCGAATGTGGAGGTCGCGCAGATCACGTCGGAGACGTATGCGGGGGAGTTTGCGCATTTTGTCCACCCGAATTTGCGGGGGCACACCAATTTGAAGTTCAGCCGGCTGGCGGAGTTGAAGCCGTGCGATCTGCTGTTCCTCGCGCTGCCGCATGGCACGGCCTGGGCGCGCATTGACGAGTTCGCGGGGATGGCGGAGCGCATCGTAGACCTGTCCGGCGACTTCCGCTTGCGCAACCCGGCGGATTACGAGCGCTGGTACGAGCACAAGCATCCCCACCCCGAATGGCTGGCGCGCTTCGTCTACGGGCTGCCGGAATTGCATCGCGCGGAGATGCAGAGCGGGAAATACATCAGCGGGGTCGGCTGCAATGCCACCGTCACGATTCTCGCGCTTGCGCCGCTCTACAAGCGGGGCCTGGTGCGCGAAGCCGTGGTCGAGGTGAAGGTGGGATCGTCCGAGGGCGGCAATAAGGCCACCGAAGCCTCGCATCACCCGGAGCGGGCGGGCGTAGTGCGGACGTACTCGCCGTTTGGACATCGCCACGTCGCGGAGATGATCCAGGAATTGCGGCTTGACCCGGCTGACCCGCACTTCCACTTCACCGTGACCTCGGTGGACATCGTGCGCGGCGCGCTGGCGACGTGTCACTGTCTGCTTACCGACGCGGGCAAGGCGCTGGCTGAGCGTGACCTGTGGAAGCTCTACCGCGAGGACTACGGCGACGAGCCGTTTGTGCGGTTGGTGCGCGCCAGCCGGGGGATTCATCGTTATCCCGAACCTAAGCTGCTCTCCGGCTCCAATTACTGCGACATCGGCTTTGTGCTGGACGAACCGGGGGGGCGCGCCATCGTCATTGCCGCGATTGACAATCTGATGAAGGGCGCGGCTGGCAGCGCGGCGCAGGCGATGAACGTGATGTACGGTTGGCCGGAGAAGCTGGGGCTGGAATTTCTGGGGTTGCACCCGGTGTAGTCTATAGTCTTGTAGTCGTATAGTCCGAAGTCAGGATGCAAGACTCAGGATAACGACTATCGGACTACAAGACTAACGACTGTCGGACTACAAGACTAACGACTGTCGGACTACAAGACTAACACCATCAGACTATGATCATCGAAGGCCCTTTATTAGGACAAAGCGCGGTGTGCGGGCCGATTCTGCGCGCACTGCCGGAGTGGTTTGGGATTGAGGAAGCAACGGCGCAATACATCCGCGATGTGGATGAGTTACCGACGTTCGTGGCGTGGGCTGAGGGGCGTGTGGTGGGTTTTATGACGGTGCGGCTGCACAACCCGTATGCTGCCGAGTTGCACGTCCTCGGCGTGCTGCCGGAGATGCATCACCAGGGCGTCGGGCGCGCGCTGCTTTCCGCCGTGGAAGCCTATCTGCATCAACAGGGCGTGGAATATTTGCAGGTGAAGACACTCAGCTCTGCGCATCCCGACAAAGGGTATGCCAAAACCCGCCTCTTCTATGAGGCGATGGGCTTCAGACCATTGGAAGAGTTCCCGATGTTTTGGGATGAAGCAAATCCGTGTTTGTTGATGGTGAAATCGGTAGACGGTAGACGGTAGACGGTGGACGGGGTTTATCCTCTGACTGAGGGTAGGAGTATGCCTTTTATTCAAGCAAATGTGACTGAGCAAGCCGGCATAGTGGGAACTGTGACTGAAGGGGTATCCCTTACAGCCTCGTTCCCTGCTTTCAAGAATATGATCTGGAAATGCTTGACCCTATGCAACACAGCAGCTTGATTATCGAACGGGTGTTATCCTACGGAAATCGTAAGGAATTGCGGTGGTTGTTTGCACGTTATGGTCGTTCTGTTATTGCCGCATGGGTGCAAGAGTCGGGGATGCGACGCCTGCCGTGGCGACGTTACAACTTATGGTGTGTGTTGTTGGGATTAGGGCAAGCGGTGCGTCCAAAGGAGCGTCAGATATGGTTGCATTGACGCCGGTGCATTGGGAAACCATCACACCGTCTATGCGGGAAGTGCTGCATTTCGTTGGAAGTTGTCCTTCTGCCTCGCGTTGCTACCTGGCCGGCGGTACGGCGTTGGCCCTACGATTGGGGCATCGCGTGTCTGTGGACCTGGACTTTTTTTCAAACCCTGGGGCGAAATTGGTTTGAGGAAGAATCGGACTAAAAGCAGACGGTGATGGTAGACAGGCCTGTCTACCGTCTACCATCTACCGTCTACTTGAAAAAGGAGGAACTTATGCTCGTTATCAAAGCCGGAGGGGGCGAGGGGTTGGATACGGAGGCGGTCATCGCCGACGTAGCGGAATTGGTCAAGCAGGGGCAGCAGATCGTGCTGGTTCACGGCGGGTCGCACGAGACGAATGTGATTTCGGAGCAGTTGGGACATCCGCCGCGCTTCGTCACGTCGGTATCGGGACACAGCAGCCGCTACACCGACCGCGAGACGTTGGAGATTTTCGTGATGGTGACGGCGGGCAAGATCAACAAGCTGCTGGTGGAGCGCTTGCAGCAGTTGGGCGTCAACGCGGTGGGACTTTCCGGCATTGATGGGCGGCTGTTGGAGGGGACGCGCAAGGATCACCTGCGCATCATCGAGGATGGCAAGCGCAAGATTCTGCGCGGCGAGTACAGCGGCGTGATCGAGCGGGTCAATGTGGCCTTGCTCAAGCTACTGCTGGATGCGGGCTACACGCCGGTGATCGCGCCGAACGCCATCAGCTACGAGGGCGATGCGCTCAACGTGGACGGCGACCGGGCGGCGGCGGCGGTGGCCGGCGCGCTCAAGGCCGAGACGCTGCTCATCCTCACCAACGTGCCGGGCGTGCTGCGCGACGTCCACGACGAGAGCAGCCTCATCACCAGCATCCCGCAGAATCAGGCCGAGGAGGTGCTCGACCGGTACGCCGAGGGCCGGATGAAGCGTAAGGTCTTGGGGGCGGCGGAGGCGCTGCGGGACGGCGTCAAGCAAGTCATCATTGCGGACGGACGGGCGGCGCAGCCGGTGAGCAAGGCGTTGGCGGGGCAGGGAACGGTCATCAAATAAGAGGCAAGAAGCAAGAGGCAAGAACCTTGCATCCTGCATCTTGCATCCTGCATCATCAAAGGGGAGG